>Ga0055480_10000591_pt1 | contig 13714 bp, 10 predicted proteins | sample Muzzi_PWB_D2_FD_57935 | JGI IMG/M metagenome (GOLD analysis project Ga0055480, IMG submission 57935) | Wetland microbial communities from San Francisco Bay, California, USA, that impact long-term carbon sequestration - Muzzi_PWB_D2 | ecosystem: Environmental > Aquatic > Marine > Wetlands ... | reverse complement strand
CCTGCCTTGCCGAATCGGCAGGTCAACGCTCCGCTGAGGCGGAGCAACGACCTGCCCTTCTACGGTTTTTCGCGTCCGCCGATTCTGTCATGCACCCGCGAACGTCGGTTTCCCGTCCAGACGCTTGCCGAGGCGTGCAAATACGCGAGAATGATCGACCCGCTGAGTGGCGGCGGACGACGCGAGAAGTTGTGCGGTTGGATGGACGACAGATAGAGAGAAGCAGCAAAGGAGTCACACGCATGAGACTCGATCGAAGTGTGCCTGCAGGTTCTTGCAAGGCCATGCGAGCAATTTGGGACTACCTTGGGGCGAGGCCGCGACCATGGAGGACGGTCGCCCTCACCGGACTAGTCGGAGCTATGATCAGCGCCGGAAGCATGGCGAGTGATCAGAAAGAAGGGTCCGGGCCGAAGACCGCCCCGCCCGTCACTTCGCGCCCTCGAAGTTCGCTTGCCGCGATTTCTGCCGATGGCAATGTCATTGCTTTTCAGAGCACCTCGACCTCAATCTTGCCGGGCGACACGAGCGGTACGCAGCACATTTACGCGTTTGATAGGGGATCCAACAGTCTGCAGCGCGTCAGTGTCAATGCCTCCGGACAACCAGCCAACAAGCAGAGCTTCGGGGCAACCATATCGGGGGACGGTCGGTATATCGCGTTTGTCAGCGACGCTACCAATCTTATTCCGGACGATGCGAATGCCTCACAGGACGTTTTTGTTTACGACCGAAAGACAGGCGAAGTGACGCGCGTCAGCGTGACCAGCGACGGCCAGGAGGTCAATGACGACTGCCGCGAACCTGTGATTTCGGCGGATGGACGATTCGTGGCCTTTGTGTCCACGGCCACCAATTTCGTGAAGGAAGATCTTAACTTCTCGGCGGACGTCTTTGTGCACGAACTAGCGGCACGCACCACACGAAGAATCAGCGTGACCAGTGACGGCGAGGAAGCCGATCATGCCAGCGGCGAGCCCGCCATATCGGCGGACGGAAGGTACGTGGCCTTTACCAGTCATGCCCGCAATCTGGCCGCCGCAGACACCAACAACGCACCCGATATCTATCTGCACGATGTGCAAACCGGGCGGACGGAGTTGATAAGCAGAGCTACCAACAAAGTGATCGGGGACCGTAACAGCGACCTGCCGTCGATCTCGGGGGATGGACGCTTCATCGCTTTCGAAAGTTGGGCGTCGAACCTGGCACCCGGCGATACGAATCACGCGCCTGACATTTTCGTCCGCGACCGCAAGGAGGAGACGACCACATGCATCAGTACCACGCCGAAGGGAAAAATCGCGGGTGATGATAGTCGAGATCCGCAAATCACCGCCGATGGGCGTTATGTGGCGTTTTCCAGCTTTGCGGACGATCTGATTCCCGGCGACACGAACGACAAGCCGGACATTTTCTTGCACGATCGTAGACCCGGTAAGACGGAGCGGATCAGCCTGTCTTACAAGAAGGAGCAGGCGAACAAGCGAAATGTCGAGCCGACCGTTTCCGCCGATGGGCGCTTCGTCGCGTTTACTTCCAAGGCATCCAATCTGGTACCGGATGACAGGAACGGCGGGTTAGACGTATTTCTCGTGGACCGCGTAAAGGGCGAGATTCGCAGAATCAGCGAACCGCCAAGCGGATCGAATGCACCGTAGCGCCGTGTCTCGCAAGTCACTCGACCACGATGCCGGCCGGCACGGGCAAGCTGACGCTTGCCCATGGTATCCGCAGAAACAAGGGTGACGGGACACTAGACTGTCGCGTTGGCAATCCCGCAGGCCGAGAGACCCGAAGACACGGTACCATCCAGCTTCGAGAACAAACCCGTCCGACACGATCAATGCGCACGGTCTGCGCTTTCCTGCCGGACGTTTTTCCTGGCGTCCTCCTCGCCTGGCGAAGGCAACATGTATGAAAAATGCTCGATCCGTGGATCGGTTATTCGGTGACTGCGCAGCATTCTTCGGGCGCTTCGCGTAGTACCGTGACTCCCGAAGGAGCCGCCGTACCGTCACCACTCTCAAAGAACTCAACGCCGAGCAACTCATAGTCAGCGTTGTCGTGGCATATGGGTCCCCGGTTGGCCGCTCGTGCCGCAACGATCTCGAACGCGAGGAGATCTGCGACCTCCAATGGTATAGCATCATTCAGAGCGATATCGCTGTTGATCGGAATGTCCACGAAGAAGCCCGTTATGCCGCCCGGTACCGCTTGGCCCAGCAGCGCATCGAGCGTGCTGCTGCGAACGGTCTCCTTGGAGACGTCGTCCATCCGTAGCCATATGGTTTCGCCGTAGTCCGTGACTGCCTCGCCGTCCCTCAACCGCTTCGCATCGAGTTTGAAGACGAAACAGCCGTCAACCGCTTCCGGCGGACGGTAAAAGAAGAGTCTCATGGTGACATCGTCGCCGGCCACGTACCCTTGGGGAATGGCCACGCGATAGGCAATCGCCGCCCTCTCACCCGTGTCGGGATTGATCAGCGAACCGATCGACGGCTCTTCGATCTTGACGATCTCCACGACAAGCCCGCTGCTCGGGTCAAGGTAGGTCGTAAAGAAGTCATCGATGAAGATGTCGAAGAAGGACGGGCCGTCTGCGCCGGCAGGTCCATCCTCACCGGGCGCCCCCCGTGGACCCGTCGGACCGGCTGGCCCTTCAGGTCCCTCAGGACCGGCGGGGCCTGGTTCACCTGCAGGACCGGGCTCACCTGGTTCGCCCGGAATTCCTTGCGGCCCGTCAGCGCCCGCGGGTCCCGGGTCACCCTGCGCACCGTCCGCCCCGCGCTCGCCGGGCGCACCCGGTTGCGGCTCGCCGCCAGCACCGCCGTTGAGGAGGGCCGCCGCAGCCAAACCGCTCACCAACAAATCGCGCTGATAATCCTGAAGTCCCAGGAATCCCACATCGCCAAAGCAGCCGCCGCTCAAGCACAGGCCGCAGGTAACCAGCCAACAACATGCGTACTTTAATTTCCGACTAATCGTTTGCATTCTTATGATCCTTGCCAAAATATCGGCACCGACTCAACCTCATCAGCCTCAGTCAACCCACGTTGCGCGTGCGCATCAAGTGTGATTCGACAAGTAAGCTCCACGCGACCGCGCACCAGCACAGCCGCCGTCGCACGCATGACAATTCGCCTGGCTTCCCTGCCGGGACCTGCATGTGAAATGGGCTTCTCCCCCCGGAGATCCAAGCGACAACACATGATTGGCCGAACGCGCCGCCAGCCGGCAACGCGAGCCACGACGGCAACTTCTGCCATAGATGTGCCGAGCGCCAAAAAGCCACATTCCGTCGCAAACAACTTGCGAATGCTCCTTCGATTATATAAGCGTGCATTGAATCTAGCAAGGCCTAAGGCCTCCTCAATCGGGAAACAAATCCTTGCAGGGAAAGCACTTACGTACACCAGGCGTGGACTCGGAAGTTCTGATAAAAAGGGCGACGTCGGTACGTCACGTCGTTTGAATTGATACACGAACGAGATGCCGCATCCCCACTTCACGCACGCCCCTGACGGTGCAAAATACAAGCCGATAAAAACAGTGCTGCCGATTCCCCAAGACTAGAATGGCTGGTGAGCGGAACGTCAGGAGCCGATAACGAGAGCAGAATCTACCGGGAAGGGATGATTCACTTGCTCGCACAACCGCATGGATGCCGGATTCGTTTCGTAGTTTATGGCTTCATCCCGGCAAGTTCACCTTGACGGGAGGCGGTTGTGCGAATATAAGGATTATGTCAGACTGTGCGTTTCGCCGTCTGCCGTCCGTGATGCGCGTGTCCGGCATCGCACGTTCGGTAGTGTCGGCAAGATGGAGTTTTGGGGCAGGAAGGGGAACAGAGATGACATCGGCCAATTCGAAATGGATGTTTTTATGCGTCCTTTTCACTGCTTGCGCAATTTCGTCACCGGTGGCTTGGGGACGCCTGGTGGCAAGCGATCCACTGGTGGCGATTGACCGGGACAGCACAAAGCTCTATGCCGTGTCGACGACCGACGCGTCCTTGACGCTGATCGGGACGACCGACGTTGCTGATCTTGGAGCGCTGGAATTCAACGAGAACGACGGATTTCTCTACGGCATCACAAGGGGGGTCTCCAGTTCGCTCTACCGGATTTCGGCGACAACCGCAGAGGCGACGCTTGTCGGTCCGCTGGGCTTCTTTACGTATGAGGGTGGGTTGGCCTTTGCGCCCGATGGCACGGCGTACGGTGTGAACGGCGGAGCAAGCGACGCCGCGGAGTTGTTCAATATTGACATGGCGACCGGCGCGGCCACTTCCATCGCCGTGATGGATGATGACGCCGAAGTTGCAACTGATTTTTTGGTGGATATTGACGGCCTCGGATGGCACGGCGACGGGCTAATCGGGCTTGATCGCGAAAGTAACTCATTGGTGGCCATTGATCCGCTGACCGCAGCCGTCACGCCTATTCTCGCCGTCGACCCCATCGTGGGCGGCATCGGTGGAATGGTGTTGACAGGGGACTTCGCCTACTTTGCCACGGCGGGACCTGCAGGCGATCATCCTGGTTCGAATGAGCTATACTCGTTCGATCCCCAATCCGGTGCGCACCAACTCGTCGGAGGGTTCACCGTTGACAGTCTGCCGCTCGAAGGTGCCGGTATTGCGGGCTTGGCCATCGTTCCTGAGCCTGCCACGCTGATCCTCCTGGCGATGGGCGGGGTAGGGTTGATTGTGCGAAATTCCCGTCGACGTTAGCCCATCGCATCTCCGCGAAACATAGAGGATTACTCGGTGCTCGTGCGCGCGCTCTTTGGTTGAACAAACTGGCTACAAGCGCTCGCGCAGGAATCGCTTCAGGATCTTCCCCGACGGTCCCGTCGGCAAGTCCTCGCAGATTTCAATTCGCTTGGGTACCTTGAAACCGGCCAACCGGCTCTTGACGTGATTCCGCAGTGTAGATTCGTCTACCGTCGCGTCCGGCTGCCGGAGGATGAAGGCCACCGGTACCTCGCCACGCATGTCGTCGGGCATACCGATCACCGCAGCCTGCAGCACGCTCTCATGGCTTTCCAGCGCCGCCTCGATTTCGCGTGGAAAGACATTCTCGCCGCCGATGATGAGCATCTCCTTCGCCCGTCCGGTGATGGAGAGAAAGCCGTCGCCATCCAGATGTCCGATGTCCCCCGTGTGGAACCAGCCCTCGTTGTCGATGACCTTGCGCGTCTCCTCTACGTGGCCATAGTACCCCTTCATGACCGTCGGTCCTCGGACAAGTATCTCGCCGTCGCTCCCTTCGGACGCTGAATTGCCCTTGTCATCCACGATTTTGATCTCGAGACTGCGGAGCAATCGCCCGACCGTACCGGTTTTGTGAGCTGCCGGTGATTCCGCCGAGATTACCGGTGACGTTTCCGTGAGACCGTAGCCCTCTCGTAGCGGTACACCGAAGCGTTCGACGAATCCATCCCGCACAGCGTTGGACAGGGGCTCGCCTCCACTGACGGCCAGGTAGATCGATTGAAATGTTTCTTTGCAAGCGGATTTCGTCTTCAGAACTGCTCCGTACATACTTGGAATCGCCAACATGACCGTAATCTTGTTTTCGCGAATGGTTTTGACCACACCCACCGGGCTAAACCGGGGCAGGGCGTACACCGTGGCGCCGAGCGTCACCGGTACCAATACGCAGGCGGTCAATCCAAATACGTGGAAGGGTGGAAGCACGTTGAGGAATCGGTGATTTGGTTCGATTTCGAGCAGGGCAATGGTGTCCACGCAATTCGTGTGAAGATTGCGCTGCGATAACTCCACACCCTTAGGAACGCCCGTCGTGCCGGAAGTGTAGAGTATCACTGCGGTGTCATCGGGCCGCAAATCGGGCAACGGCGGTGTCGGCAGCACGGTCCGCAGCACCACTTGCCGCTTGAGGGGAAGGTCTTCCAGCATGACCGCGCGAGCCGGAAGGCGACTCACCAAGTCCTTGAAATGGCGGATGGTGACGATGAGGTCCAACTTTGCGTCCTCGATGATGGGACCTAACTCCTCCGCACGAATCAGAAAGTTGAGCGGGACCGCAACTTTAGAAGCCCAAAGCGTGCCGAACAGGACGGCGGGAAATGCGGACGATGCGGGCAGCATGATCCCCACTCTGGGACACGCCGTCTCACGCAAGAGAATGGAGCGCATCGCGGCCGATACGCGCACCAACTGACGAAAGGTCATCGATCGAACACTATCGCTGACCGCGGTCACGTTCGGACTGCGCCCGGCGGTTTCGAGAAGCGAACGTACCAGCATTCTGATGTAACCCTCAAGACACCCGTATCTCGCCCAAGCGTAGGTTTGGGCTACTTCTTTGTCCATAGCGGCATGATTGCTTGGCGACGAAGGGTGCGTGACACTTGGGGCGGCTCCGAGGTAGGGCGGGTGGTTCTCCCAGCCATGCCGGGAGCTTCACCTGGGCCGCCAGGCAGGCAGGTCAACGCTCCGCTGATGCGGAGCAACGAACTGCCCTACCGTGTTGTTTCGCCTCCGCCGATTCCGTCACGCGCGGCGACGAATCCGGGGTGCCGTTCTCGCCGGCGCATCTTCCTTGCCAGTATCAAAAACTGTGATTCGGGCCAGGCCGGACCACCCTTAGTAAGCCGCACGGCTCGAGATACCGATAAACGGTTGGACTTTGACCGCATGTGGGTGTGCTTGCGCCACAGGCGCATGCACACGGAGAAACAAACAGCGTCGTGGAACCTCTATCGTGACGACCCTTGCTGACCAACCTGACCTTGCCGGCACAATACAACGTCACGCTCGAGCCATGCAATATGTCCGGCGCGGCATCTGTCTGCTCAATGCAGGGTCCTTTGAGAAGGCTGCGCATGAGTTTCAAACGGCCGAGCGTCTGGGTTGTACGAGCACACCCCTTCCTTCGCTCCTGACGGCCTGCTACGCAGCCCAGAAGCAGTACGGGAAAGCTGCCGCTCAACTGAAGCGATCGAGCCGCGATCATCCGGAGCAGGTGGCGATGCACATCCGCCTGGCCCACGTTTTGCACGAGGACGGGCGGTGTGACGAAGCGGTATCCGTTCTCCGCGATTGCATTGCGCGCAGCCCTGAGAACGCCGAGCTTCACTATCAACTGGGAACGCTCCTGACTGACCGGGATGACTACGAGGAAGCCGAACTGCGCTTCGTCCAGGCGGTGAATCTCGATCGCCAACACACCGAGGCCTACGTTTGCCTCGGTCTGTGCTGCGGTGTTCGCCAAGCGCCCGACGAGGCATTGCGGCACCTCCGGCGGGCGCAAGCGCGCCGGCCGCGCGACGCGCGCATCGGAAAACTTGTGGCGCTGGCGGCAAAGGCGGCCAGCGACGCCGGATACAAAGTCGGAATTTGCGCGACCATGCCGGACGACGAGATTGCCGGCGACCCGCAGGGTGTAGAAGCGCTGGCGGGTGTCATCGAGAACGATCCGGAGTTCATCGGCGCGATACTCTCGATCCCCGTGGACAGGGTCCACGAACAACTCTTCGCGTTAATGCTGAAGACGATACAGGTGGCACTCGAGCGGCAACCGGAGCACGCGGAATTGCATTACCACTGTGGTCGGGTGCTGGCGCGACTGGGCCGGCGCGACGACGCCATCCATGCCAACGAAAAGGCCGTGGCGATCGATCCGAAGTGCGTGAATGCGCTGGTCGAATTGGGGCGGCTTTACCAGGAAACGGATCGATACGCGGATGCCGCGGATCGGCTCGAGCAGGCGATTGACGCGGGCGCGGCGTATGCGGACGTCTATTTCATGCTGGGAAATCTCTACCGTGATCGCGGTGATTGCGAACAGGCCCGCAAGGCATACGTCGGCGCGTTACGGATCAATAAACAATACGGTGATGCAAAGAAGGCGTTGGACGCCTTATCCGGATAACGATCAAGATCATCCATGTCCCACCTTCTGGAAACCCTTGGTCGAGGATTGCTCGCCGAACTGAGTTCGGCATTCTCCGGCGCATTTCCGGACGCCGAAGCGTCGTCCACGGAACAGCTCGCGATGTGCGTCCGGCGTCACCCGAATGCGATAGATAGCCATATCGGTTTCGCCGTCCACATGCTTGCGAAGGGACGCTTCCGCCAGGCGCGAGACGCTCTTGAAAACGCACTCAAGATCGATGCCCGCCATGAAACGGCTCGGCTCGGGCTGGCGTGTGCCCTGGACGAGCAGGGACACACGCGAGACGCGATTGGCATCCTGCGAGAGACGCTGGCTGACTACCCCCACAATGAGCGGGCCTGGTTCGCGCTGGGCTTCTGTCTGGAGCGATCGGGTGAGGCTGGGTCCGCCGCGCAGGCGTACCAGCGCGTGACCGAAATTGTCCCCAGCTTACGCAACGCCCACGAGCGGCTGGCCGCCATACACTTGATGCAAGACGAGCTATCGGACGCGGTCGAGCACTACGAGGTGATTTGCGCCGGCTCTCCGGATGACGCAAAGGCGGCTCTGATTCTCGCCAATTTATACGTTCGTGCGGATCGCTTTGATGATGCTATCAGGCGGTACGAGTATGCGTTGGCCCTGGAACCCGACAACTGGGCGGCGCGCGACGATCACGTCGATACGTGTTTGAGAGCGGGCCAGTATGAAGAGGCCATCGACGCGCTGCGCATTCTGGTCGAACAGAGGCCCGCGTGCGCCGAACTTCACGTACGGCTTGGCGATGCGTACAAGGCGGTTGGGAAGAGCGGAGATGCCATACACGCATTTCAAACTGCGATACAGGTCAACCCGGATATGTTGGAGGCGGTCGTGAAGGTCGGTACCGGGTACCTGCGTCAGGGGGCATTTGAAGACGCTGCGCTGATGTTCGGCCGGGCGACCGAACTGAACGACCGAACGCTCAGTGCCTACGTAGGCTTGGGCGTTGCGCAGCAAGCATCCGGGCGTCACGAGGATGCTGCTGCCAGCTTCGAGACGGCGGCCGCCGTCGAGCCCAATAGTACCATGCTGTTCAGTGAAGTGGCGCGGCTCCACCTGGTGACCGCAGCGGCCGAACAACGAAAGCGATATCTCTCCCCTCGTGCCATATGTGATACACCCGAGGCACCGCGGGATCAGGACATCGAGGAGATGGTCAAGGATCAAATCGGTCTGCTTCAGGAAGCCGCGCGTCAACATCCGAATCATGCCGATTTGCACTACCGGTTGGGACTGCTGCAAAGACACATCGGCGATCTCGACGGCGCCATCGATTCCTACCGGCGGGCTGTCACGATCAACCCTCATTATGCGATGGCGCTGGGCAAGCTGGGTGTGGCGCTGCGTGAAAGAGGCAGTACAAAAGAGGCGGAGGCGGTGTTCCAACGCGCGCTCAGCGTCAATCCCGACGGCATAAGACTCCACTACGAACTCGGGCTGGTGTTCGCTGATCGCGGGCAGTTCACTCTCGCGCTGGAGCGATTCGAACGCGCGACCGAGGCGGATCCCAAGAACGTGGACCATGTGGCCAACCTGGCACTCTGCCTGCAGGACATGGGGCTTCTGGATCGGGCTTCCACGGCTTGGGAAATGCTGGGCACCCTGGCCAAGGAAACGCACGACCGCAGGACCATCACGGACTCGCCCGATCCGTCGATTCGATCCAGATCATAGACTGCTTTCGCCGATCGTAAATCGCTCTACAATCCATACGACGAGAGGCAGGGCAGGTGGTTCTCCCGGCTATGCCGGGACGTTCACCTGTCTCGCCGGTTCGGCGGGTCAACGCTCCACCTGTGGTGGAGCAACGACCTGGCCTACGGTTTGCCGCGTCTCTCGATTCGGTCACGCACCGACGATTGGCGACTAAGTTAGGAGCGATCCATGGCACCGTTTCAACGGCACGTGTTTGTCTGCACCAACCAGCGTGAGCCCGGCCACCGGCGGGGGTGTTGCGCCGGTAAGGACGGCGCCGCGCTTCGCGAAGCCCTCAAGGTTGCTGCGGATCGGGCCGGGCTCGCGGGCGGCGTCAGAGTCAACCAGTCCGGCTGTCTCGATCAATGCGAGCATGGCGCCACCGTAGTGGTCTATCCAGACGGTGTCTGGTACGGCTTTGTGAAACTCGACGATGTGGAAGAAATCGTGCGCTCTCATCTCGTGGAGGGAACTCCCGTGGATCGCTTGCGTTTGCCGGACGGCTGCGTCAACACCGCACAATGCCGACATCGCGGCGGTGCCGTGCAACTCGGCGGACTCGGCGGCCTATGAACCTGCACCTGATCCATCGGTATGCGCGAGCAAGAGCATTCCGAATCTTTGATCCTGAAACGGCGGGGCTCCGAACGGCTTGACGGATTTGTAATGGGTCGCGATCCACTTGCCGATCTTGGCGGCGTAGTCGGTGCCGAAAAAGCGAAAGCCGTACTCAGAGGTGTCCTTGTGTACCAATAAAATGAAATCCGGTGGTTGGGATTCGAGAGATGCCAATATGATGTCTTCACCGTAGATGCTCACTTCCGTGGGGCCATAGGTTGAATAGGGCGTAGGGTTACGGCGCCGTGCAAGGAAGTTAATCATCGCGGCGTCTGGCATGACGGCCAGCGTCTTGTCAGTTCCGACTCTCCGTTCGATCTCCGCCAGCGCTTCGTTGACAAGTGCGCCGCGTGCATCAGCGCGGAAGGCATCGGCACCCATACCGACTATTGCAGTCTTGGCGGCGAAGCTGTTCCGCACGATCCGAAGGTGGACGATCACGATGACACCGAGCATCAGGCAAGCCGCGACCCGAAAGCCGGCGCCGAACGCACCTCGTTTGGTCAAAGCCTGTGGAATCCATCCGGTCAACGACACGACCAGCAGCAGGGTGCCCGGCATCGCCAGCGTGAAGCCGTAGTGGAAGATCCTCTGGTTCAACAGCATCTTCCCCTGCATCGCGGCGGCAAACACGATTAGCGGCAATGCCAGCCGCATCGCATCGTCACCGTCGTTCGAACGCGGCTTGCGAAACAAGTGCCAGGCCGCCACTCCGCCGAAAATCAGGACGGCCATCAGCAGCGGGCGAAAGACGTTCGGGAGCTGCGCGGGGGACAATCGTTCCACGATGATCGTCACGCCGACCAATGAGAGCAGCAGCATCACCGACCACCGGACGGCGGGGGACTGCCTCCGGCCAAGCCGAGCGGCAATCAGGAAGACGGTGGTGAACGCTGCGTACGCCCCGCACCACACTAGTGTCTTGGCGGTTTGCCGGGCCGGATCGTCCAGCCCCATACCGCTCTTGAAGAACTTTAGCGTGGTGACGTCACTCGCTACCGTAGAGTACAGTGCGGCGAAGGTACCTCTCAAGGCCTGCGACACAGGCATGGCACACGACATCGCCACGAACGCACAAATCAGGGGCACCAATGCCGCAACACCGACGATGGCGAAGTCCCACACGGTTTCACGCGTAGAGCGTCTACCGGTCAGCGCGGCGCCGACCAGCACGACAACATGGGCCGCGGCGCACGCCACCGGCGGTTCCGGCCGCGTAAGGAGCGACAGGCCCAGAAATACGCCGCCGAGCGCCAACGCGAGCCGCTTACCGTTTCTCAGGTAGAGCGTCAAACAAAGAACAGAGATGAGGCACAGCGCCAGCCCGTGTACCGCTTCCGATGTGTATGGACAGACGTAGTTGTAGTTTCCGATTTGCACGTACTGTCCGAACGAAAAGAGCAGCACGAATACCAGGCAAGCTGCGGTGGTCGCAAAACGATCGCAGAAGAGACGTAGCAGCCGGTACACAACCAGCAGAATCACAATCCAGATGGCGATGTTGCAGACGGCAAGCGTCAGCAGGCTCGTGCCGAACAGGCGAAACCAGATCGAGTTGAGATAGGGCGAGAACGGGCCGAGGAAGTGGGCGACCTCCGTGTAAAGCACGTCCCCCTCGGCCAGGCGCCAGGGGACATAGAGTTCACGCCCGAAATCCACAAGCACGTCGGGCCACGCGCGCCAGCTCCACCAGAGCATGGCCAGAGCTGTCGCGGCGATCAGCGCCGGTCCTACGTACCGCATGTTGGAAGCTATCTTGGGATAGGACGATGATCGCGGGCCGCGAGTGGCACCCGAGCGCGTGGCAGAGGAATTCGCGTTGTCGTCGCGACGGGAGATTCTCGGGGTGGCCTTGCCGGTCTTTGCCATCAGGCTTGCCAGGGTACGCCCGCAGGCGTTGGACAGGGATAAGATGGAACCGACGGCCTCGCTCGGCGTGCGGACCGCTTAGCTACGAATGAGGGTGCTGGGACTCGAACCCAGGACCTACGGCTTAAAAGGCCGGTGCTCTACCACTGAGCTACACCCCCGAGGCCACGCGCAACGGCGTGCGATCGAGGCCTGAGACTCACGAGACGCCCGCCGTTATGTGCGGCTCTTATACCCGGGCGATCGGGACGACTCAAGTCGTGTGCGGCGAACCGTGCGGAATGAGCATCCTAGCCGGAAATGGCGCTGTCCTCACCGTACAGGTCTGGTCTGATGACAGCGCGCTGGAATCCACGTATCCTTGGGGACATGGATGCTCAACGCGCCAAAAACGCGCCGCCTGAAAAGACGATGTTGGGAACCGCATTGGCCGGTAGGCTCCTCGGCGACTGCGCCGCCCGCGTCGCCCGAATCAGAGAGGCGACCGGCGTCGTACCCTGTCTGGCCACCGTACTCGTGGGTGATGACCCGGCCTCGGTGACCTACACGCGCATGAAGCGGAAGCGCTGCATCGAGGTGGGCATACAGCCCAAACGTGTCGAATTGCCCGTCGGCACGACCACGCAGCGACTTGTGGGCGAGATCGAGTCGCTGGCGGCCGACCCATCCGTACACGGCATTCTCGTGCAGCACCCCGTACCCAGACCGATCGACAAACGTGCCGCGTTCGAGGCAATTCCCATCGAAAAGGACGTGGACGGCGTAACGTCGGCGACGTTGGGGCGTGTTATTCTGGGGATGCCGGCATTTTGCTCCTGCACGCCGGCCGGCATCATGCACCTGTTGACCGCCAACGACGTACCGTTGGTCGGCGCCCACGCCGTCGTCCTCGGGCGAAGTCCCATCCTGGGCCGGCCCATGGCCTCCATGCTAATCAACGCCCACGCCACGGTGACCCTGTGCCACTCGCACACGCGCAACCTGCCGGAGATCATCCGCACGGCTGACGTCCTGATCGCAGCCATCGGAAAGCCACGATTCGTGCAAGGCGAATGGATCAAACCCGGCGCGGTGATCATCGACGCCGGCTACAACGAGGGCATCATCGGCGACGTCGACTTTGACGGCGCGATCAAGCACGTGTCGCTCATTACCCCGGTACCGGGCGGTGTGGGTCCGATGACCATCGCGACGCTGATGGAAAACACGGTCGCGGCGGCTGCGCTACAACTGGGTGTGAAGTTGGATGACAGCTAGCGCAACGCAACGTGGCTGCTCTCGGTCTGTGACGAAACCGCTCTGATCCACGCTACATCTGAGCGAAACGCCCCCGCCTGTTTGTCAGAAATGAGAGACCCGGCCGATCGGACTCTGCGCGGGTTCAGCGCCGGCGCGGCGCAGGCACAAATGCTCAGCTCGAAAAGCACCAGCATACGCGTTTTTTTGGTACATCTCGTAGCTTCGACTTCAAGGCTTGCGTGTCGAAATGACCATCGCGCTAGATCGCGTGAATCGCATCGCGACAAACAGAACTAAGCCCAGGGTCGCAGGAAAGAGAAAGCAATACGAGCCGCTTAGTTCGT
>Ga0055480_10000588_pt1 | contig 13747 bp, 13 predicted proteins | sample Muzzi_PWB_D2_FD_57935 | JGI IMG/M metagenome (GOLD analysis project Ga0055480, IMG submission 57935) | Wetland microbial communities from San Francisco Bay, California, USA, that impact long-term carbon sequestration - Muzzi_PWB_D2 | ecosystem: Environmental > Aquatic > Marine > Wetlands ... | reverse complement strand
GGGATCGCGGCGAGGAGGAGGATCGGGCTTGCCCGCGTGAGGTTCCCCAGGGGGCCCCGGGATAGCCACTCCCAGATGGCCGCGATGCCCACGCCGGCCCACAACCCCCACACCGAAAAGCTCACGAGGAAGAAGTAGTCGCGCTCACGGACCTCGTGCGCGTCCAGGTTCTGCAACGGATCCGGAATCGAGTAACCGTATTTGAAATTCAGGTAGTACGTGAGTCCGGCGGAGACGGTCAGGAAGAGAACGAAGACGTAGATGAAGCTCGGTCGATCGCGACGGGAATGCTCCACCGCGCCCCACACGCCCAGACCCGTGAAGAGCATCGTGAAGGGAACTCGAAGGTCGGCGAGCAGGGTCGTCGTTCCCTGGACGCTCCGCGCCCACTGCCAATCGAAGTACTGGAAGTAGTTGAGGATCTGAGAGGGGAGAGGCGCCTGCCGTGGAACGAGTGGGGGCTTGTCGTACTGCTGCCGTGTGAGCGATTCGGACAGGGCCGCACATCCGGCCTTCCCGTAGGTCATGATGGATTCGAGCGCCCCCCCGACACCGAGGCACGTGGGATCCGCCTCGTTGATGACCGGGCTCAGACCTGCACGGATGGGGAGGAAGAGGTGGATGGAGAGCCCGGCGAGGCCCGCGACCACGATCGCCGGATAGAGCTTCCAGTTCACCAGTACCCGCGGATGCACGATGAGGATGAAGAGCCCGATCGCGGGCGCAGCCAGGAACGCCATCAGGTGGTTGCCGACACTCAGGGCCAGGATGAACGCCATCAGGACGAGCAGATTGTCGTCCTTCCCCTTCCCGAGGTTCTCCTGCCACCGAAACGCCAACCAGGTAAGGAGGGCGATCGTGAGCAGCGATATCGTGTAGACCTTCTCGTTGACGTTCGACTGGTTCCAGACCGTGAAGGCCGTGGCGCTCACCAGCACCGCGGCGGCGGCCCCGGCGAGCCGAAAACGCCGGTCGTGGCTGAAGTGGCGCAGGATGTGGTGGACCACGAGGAACCAAAGTCCGTGGGCTCCGGCACTCATGAAAGCGCTGAAGAGGTTCACGCGTGTCGCCACGGCGAGCCCGAAAGGAGCGAGAACGAGCTCCCACGCCCGCGCGAGCACTACGAAGAGCGGGTTCCCAGGTGGATGGGGAATGCCCAGGATGTGCGCCGTCGCGATATACTCACTCGTGTCCCAGAACTGGGTCGTCGGTGCCAGCGTCACCGCATAGAGCGCGAAGACGGTGGCGGCGACGCCCAGGGCCCAACCGTACGGAGGGCGGGACATATCGGGCTGGGAGCCCGTCGATCGAGGGTCGGGCCCGTTCGCGGTCGAGAATTCGGTCACGAGATCCGGAGCGGTCGGTTCGGGTGCGCCGCCGTCTTCAGGTCGCACCGTGGCTGAAGCGGACAAAGATAGCCCAGTACTCCTCCGAGTCGAAACGGGCACCCATGGACGAAGTGCCCCTGGTCCGGCCTCCCGGGGGATGGCTCATTCTCCCTTCGAGGGCGGGGCCTCCGTCTCCGGCGCGAGATGGAGGATGCCCCGGGCGTCCGCATGCATCAGCCAGCGGGGGGGGACCCAGGTGGTCGCACTGTATTCCTCGACCACCACGGGTCCTCGGAGCTCGTCGCCCGCTCGGAGATCCGCGCGGCGGACCCGCGTGGCCATAACGGTCTCTCGCTCGAACCGCACGGTCGTGGGCCTGGACGGTGGCGGGCCATCCGACGGGGCGACGGGCCGGGAATCCAGCCGCGGCCCCGGAGACGTGGCGACCGCTCGGAGGGTCACGGCCTCGACGGGCGACGCTCGACGATCGTACCCGTAGCGCGTGCGGTGAGCCTCGTGAAAGGCCTCCGCCCATCCGTCGCGGGCGACCCCGAGCTCGAAGCTCTGGCCCTGATACCGAGCGTCCACGGTGAGATCGACACGGATGTCGCCGTGGGTGGCGCCTTCACCCACGAGACCTTCCACGACCTGCTCCTCGAGCTCCCGGAAGACGGCATCGATCCGGTCCTGGTGGCCCGCGTCGTTCGTGGAGAACAGCACGGTCCGTGAGGACTCGTGCGTCACCGGAGCGGCAAGCATTCCGTACGCCGAGAGCAGGCCGGGATCCGGTGGGACGAGCGCGCGGGAGGCACCCAGGCGATGGGTGAGCTCGGCGACGTGGAGCGACCCCGCACCGCCGAAGGCCACAATCACGAAGTCTGCCGGATCGTATCCCCTTTCCACGCTGATCACGCGCAGCGCCCTCTCCATGGCGCTGTCCGCGACGGCCAGAATTCCCTCCGCCGCGTCGTCCAGGCTCGTGCCAAGCGCCTCGGCAAGAAGGCCGAGATGGGGCTCGATAGCCTCCCGGTCCAGCTCGATCTCGCCGCCCAGGAAGGCATCCCGCGGGAGTCTCCCGAGCCAGACATGGGCGTCCGTGACGGTCACCCCGGTTCCTCCATGCCCATAGCAGATGGGACCCGGATCGGCCCCGGCGCTGACGGGACCGACACGCAGTGCACCCCCCTTGTCGACACGGGCGAGCGACCCGCCTCCCGCCCCCACCGTGTGGATGTCGAGGACCGGGAGGGCCACGGGCTGCCCGGCGATCGTCATTTCGCGGGTGTGTAGCACCCGCCCGGGGCAGAGGGATACGTCTGTGGACGTGCCTCCCATGTCGAAGGAAAGCACGTGATCGAACCCGGCTTCTGCACCCCAGGCCATCGCACCCACGACGCCTCCGGCAGGTCCGGATAGCACGGTCCGGGCGGGCTCGCGGGCAGCGCGCGCAACGGGAAGCGTGCCACCGTTCGAGCCCATGACGTTCGTGCGGAGTGAGCCTGCCTCCCGGCTCAGCCGGGTCAAATAGCTCGCGACGCGCGGGGCGACGTAGGCGTTCACTACCGTAGTCGATGTCCGCTCGTATTCCCGGTACTCGGGGAGCAGCTCCGAGGAAACCGAAATCGGCTTGTCGATCCCCTCGAGGGCGCGCGCCACGGCGCGTTCGTGGCTGGGATCCGCGTAGCTGTGGAGGAGGCAAACGGCAATCGAGTCGCCGCGAGCCACCTGGTCGGGAAGGTGTATGAGCTCCTCCTGGTCGAGAGGAGTGATCTCGTCTCCGTCGGGGCCTAGACGTCCGGACACCCCCACCCGGTCCTCGCGCTGAACCAGCGGTGGAAGTCTTTGTCCGACCAGGGCATAGAGCTGGGGGCGGTTCTGTCGGCCAATTTCGATCACGTCCTCGAAACCACGGTTCGTCACGAGCACTACGCGGGCGCCCTTCCGCTCCAGCAATGCGTTCGTGGCGACCGTGGACCCGTGGAGGAGAACGTAGGGGTCACCCTCACCGAGAAGATTGGCGATTCCCGAGAGAACGGCTTCCGCCGGGTCGTCGGGGGTGGACGGGATCTTGAGGGAGCGGAGTCGCCCGTCCCTGAGGAGAAGGAGGTCCGTGAACGTACCGCCCGTGTCGACCGCGAGGACGGCAACCCCTTTGGTACGCGACTCACCCAGCATAGACTCTATCCTTCCTTCGTTGAGCCGCGCCGACGCGCGCCTCCACCATTCCGAATGTCTTTCAGGCTACTCCCATGCTGCTCCGACCCACCTTCGAGGAGTTCCGGGCCCTCGCCCGGGACGTCGCGTCCGTGGATGACGGCCCCGGTCGCGGAGTAGTCCCGGTCTGGCGAGAGCTCTTGTTCGACGTGGACACGGCGGTAACCGCCTACGCGAAGCTCGTGCGTCCGCCCTTCGGCTTCCTGTTGGAGTCCGTCGTGGGCGGGGAGCAGTGGGCCCGTTACACGTTCCTGGGGAGCCGGCCCCGCGGGGCTTGGAGGCTCCTGGGCGGGCGCGTCGATTGGTGGACATCCGAGCGGGGCTGGACTCCGGTGGAGACCGACGACCCGCTGGCCGACCTCGATACCCGCCTTCGGGAGTGCCATCCGGCCGAAGTCCGGGGGCTCCCCCGGTTCTGGGGCGGGGCGGTAGGGTACTTCTCCTACGACGTGGTGCGCCAGATCGAGCGGCTTCCCGATCAACCCGACGACGATCTGGGGCTGCCGGATGGTCTCTTCCTTTTTACGGACGTGGTCCTCGCCATCGACAACCTCCGTGGAAGGGCCATGGCGATCGCCGCCGCGTTCGTCGAGGAAGGGATGGATGACGAAGCGCTTCGTGCCCTGTACGACGACGCTACCGGGCGTGCGGACACCCTCGTCGCTACCCTGTCGGAGGGCGGTTCTCCTCAGCCCCTCGCACTGGGGGAGGAGCCGTCCGGAGACCCCGAGTTCACGAGTGCCACGACCCGAGAGCACTTCGAGGCGGGGGTGGAGAGGATCCGGGAGTACATCCGGGCGGGCGACGCCTTCCAGGTGGTGCTCAGCCAACGGCTCGGCATGCCACTCCGCGCGCCGGCGTTCGATCTCTATCGGGCGCTGCGCTCTCTGAACCCTTCGCCGTACCTGTACTACCTGGAGCTCGACGGGGTGACCCTCGTCGGAAGCTCGCCCGAGATGCTCGTGCGGGTCGAGGATGGGACCATTACGGTCCGGCCCATCGCGGGGACCCGCCCGCGAGGGGCCACACCGGAAGAGGACCGTGCACTGGCCGCCGAGTTGAAGGCCGACGAAAAGGAGCTGGCCGAGCACCGGATGTTGGTGGATCTGGGCCGGAACGATGTCGGCCGGGTGGCGGACACCGGGACCGTCGATGTCAGGGAGCTCATGATCGTAGAGCGGTACTCTCACGTGATGCACCTGGTGAGCCAGGTGGAGGGCCGGCTGCGGGAGGGGCTCAGCGCGCTGGACGTCCTGAGTGCGTGCTTCCCGGCCGGGACGGTCTCGGGCGCCCCGAAGATCCGGGCGATGGAGATCCTCGATGAGCTCGAGCCCGTGAAGCGGGGACCCTACGCGGGTGCCGTCGGATACTTCAATTTCGGCGGGATGAGCATGGATACGGCCATCACGATCCGGACGGTGCTGGTCGCGGATGGAAAGGCGTGGGTCCAGGCGGGGGCGGGAATCGTGGCGGACTCGGATCCGGCCAAGGAGTACGAGGAGACCCTCAACAAAGCGAGGGCGCTGCTCAAGGCGGCGGCGATGGTCGACCCGGGTGGTTGACCCGGTTTCCGCACCGGTCAGCTTCGTGAATCCGGAGCCTTTCGGGGGTTCGCGAGCTCATGGTAGAGCCGAACCAGGGCCCGGATCCCGGTTTCGTAATTCTCGTTCGAGAGCCACTCGTTTGGGGCGTGCATGTTCGATCCCGGCAGCGCGAAGCCCACGAGGAGGACCGGAGCGTCGAGCTCACGCTCGAAGTCGCTGACGATCGGGATGGAACCTCCCTCCCCCTGGAGGACGGGGACACGTCCGAACGTCGCCTCCAGAGCCCTTTCCGCCGCCTCGAACGTCCATCCCGAGGGGTCCGCGCGCCAAGGGTCGCCACCGTGGAGCTCCACGATCTCTGCCTCCACGCCTGGCGGCAGATGCTTGCGAACGTGGGCTCGGAAGAGATCCGCGACACGCTCCGGTTTCTGGTCGGGCACGAGCCTGAAGCTGACCTTGGCCATGGCTCGAGCGGGTAGGACCGTCTTGGCTCCGGGACCGGTGTAGCCGGCGAGGAGTCCGTTCACGTCGCAGGTGGGACGCGTCCAGAGCCGTTCCAGGGTAGAGTATCCGGCTTCGCCCGAAACCATCTCGACATCGGCAGCCTGGCGGAACTCCCGCTCATCGAAGGGGAGCTCGGCGATCCTGGCCCGCGTCTCGGCGTCCCACTCGACGACGTCGTCGTAGAAGCCCTCGATCGTGATGCGTCCGTCATCGTCATGGAGGCCCGCGAGGACTCCAGCGAGGAGGTTCGCCGGGTTGGGGACGGCTCCACCGTACGTTCCCGAGTGGAGATCCGACCCGGCGGTTCGTAGACGCACTTCCAGGTACGCGAGACCGCGCAGCGAGAAGAGGATCGAAGGCAACCCGGGCGCGAACATCGAAGAGTCGGAGACGATCACGGCGTCGCACCGCAGCCGTTCCCGATTCGCCTTCACGAAGGGCACCAGATTTGGAGAGCCCACCTCCTCCTCACCCTCGAAGAGCGTCACCACGTTCACGGGCAGAGTCCCTTCGGCGAGGCACGCCTCCAGGGCCTTCACGTGCATATGCACCTGACCCTTGTCATCCGCGGCCCCACGGGCGTAGATGCGACCGTCACGGAGCTCGGGCTCGAAGGGGGGGCTGGTCCACTCGTCGAGCGGTTCGGCCGGCTGAACGTCGTAGTGCCCGTAGATGAGGATCGTGGGCGCGTCGTCTCCGGCACCTCGCCACGATCCCAGGACCACGGGGTGGCCCCGGGTCTCGAGGACCTCCGACTCCAGACCTGCCTCGGAGAGGTGGTCGGCCAGCCAGACGGCCGCCCTGCGTGTCTCGCCGGTCAGCTCCGGCACCGCGCTCACCGACGGGATCCGAAGGAACTCGAAGAGCTCCTCGCGGAACCGTCCGATTCCGAGGTCGATATGGCTCCCTGGGTCGGCCATCAGATGAGGGAGCGGATCCCCCAGCGGTAGATCCAGGTAATCAGGGCGGCGAAGACCAGGGCCCCTCCCATCCCGCCGATGCTGAGGGACGTCGGATCGTAGAAGGAGAAGATGCCAACGCCGAGCATCCCGCCGATGACGGCGGCAAACGCGCCGAGCACCACGATGACCAACGCGTGCCCGCCTGTCTCCTCGGGGCGCTTCACGATCACCTTGACTGCGAGGCCGACCAACACGCCGAGGACGATCCAGACGCCGATTCCGATCCAGTTCTCCATGGCTCACCGGTGGGGGATCGTTGGATGGCGGCGCCACGGAACTGCGACGCCTCTCCTGCCTTCGGTTTGGGAGTGGCCGAAATGTAGAGATTCCCGCCTACCCGAACCACCCCGGCTCTTGCCTGTGGTCGCCCTCCGTTGACGCCGACGGCTGGGGAAGCCCAAGATCGTCGGGTGGACGACCGGATTATCGACCTGACGGAGTACCTCCGCAGGCGAGAAGAGCGAGACGAGGCCTCAGCCCGAAGTACCTTCGCGGTGTGGGGTGGCGAGGGCGAGCGCTCACGCTTCGCCCTTCCTTTGTGGCGAGCGACCTACCTCGCTCGGGGATCCCGTGCGGCTCTGGTTTGGGAGCCTGTCGGCGTGGCGAAAGACCGCCTGACGCCGTTGATCGTTCTCGACCTCGGTCGGGACCCTGCCCGGACGCTCGTTCGAGGCTCCCTGGTGGCAGGCCTTCGCGACGTCCAGGAGGCTCCCGCCGTCGCGGAGGAGGAGGGCGGGATCACAGTGTTCCTCGGTGAGAGGGCGAACCGCCGCTGGTATCTGGTCATCACGGATCTCGACGAAGGCACGCCTCCGCTCGAGGGAAAGGCGAGAGAAGACATTCTCTTCGTGGCGGGGGAGTGCGCCGGCCTGCTGTTCAACCGCGACCTCGACACGGTGGACGACCCCGGCGACTGAGCCTTACGGCCGACCCATCTTCCTCTTGAGCTCGGCCAGGCGGGCCTCGACGTCCTCCGCTGAATGGGTCGACCGGTGGGTGTCGAGATCCGGGTCCGTGGCGTCCTCATCTTGAATGCGGTCCGCCATCCGGTCGAGCTCGTCGAAGAGGTCTTCCACCCCACGAATCGAGTCGCGCGCGGTCGAGCGGCCCGCCTCCGAGGCGAGGACGTCACGCCGAGACTGGGCGTCCCGGAGCTGGTCGAGCATTTCTTCGATCTCGGCCTTCCGGACCTCGAACTCTCGCTCGAGCGCGACGGCCTTCGCTTCGAGAACGTCCTTGCGCCGGGCGTGCTTCTGGCGGAACTCCGAAGCCACACGCTCGGTTTCTTCGTCACCGATCCGCTGCGCCATCTTCTCTCGGCGTTCGCAGGTCGCCACCTCTCTCTGCTCCCGCTCCGCCTCCGCCAGTGCCCGGCGAATACCCTCTTCGAGGTCGTGCAGGCGTGTCTTCGCGTCCGTGACCTCGCTGCGCATCTCTCGGAGCAAATGGTCGACTGCCTCGGGGACCTGATCCCGGTTCAGCTCGTCCTTGAAGTTCTCCACCGCTTCCCGAAAGGCGGTTCGGAGGTTCTCGAACATCTCCACTCCTGGGTCCCGGCTCAGCGCTCGATGCGGCCGAGGGGCCGGTTCCGGCCCTCTAGCACGGCGGATGCTGAAGGTAGCAAGGGGTCGCGCGAGCCGGAAAGCGGTAGCGAAAGGCGGTGCCACCAGACCGGAAGAACGACCGCCCGGGGCGACGGTGGTCGCCCCAGGCGGGTACGTCGCACATACTCGGAAGGCTCAGTTCAGGAAGGGCTCGATGCGCTGCGCGAAGGAGTTGCGGGCCCTATGGAGACGGCTCTTCACGGTTCCGAGGTTGACCCCCGTGATCTCACTGATCTCCTCGTAGCTTTTCCCTTCCAGCTCCCTCAGGCGGAACACCAGACGGTGGTGCTCGGGAAGCTCGCGAACCGTTTCTTCCACGAGTCGACGCAGAAAGCGTTTCCGGTAGAGGTCATCGGGCTGCATGCTGAAATCTTCGAACTGGAGGGGACGGTGATCGTCGTCCCAATTGCTCGTCAGACGCTGGAACAGAACCAGCGGGCTGCGCGAGCGATTCCGCAGCTCGTTCTTCGAGAGATTGCTCGCGATCGTGTACACCCACGTCGAAAACTTCTTCGACGTATCGAAACGATGCAGATGGCGGGTCACCCGAATGAACGCCTCCTGCACGAGATCCTGCGCACGATCGGGGTCGCCCGTCTTCCGGGTGATGAAGTGGACCAGTCGGTCCCTATAGCGGTCGTAAAGCTCCTGGAACGCAGAACTACGGCCCGCCAGATGCACGCTCACCAGCTCCTCGTCGGACAGGTCAGCCAGGGAGCGTTCGTCCAAAGCCATGTCTTCTCCAGCGATGTGGCGTGCGGCCATCGGCTATCCAATTGGAGGTTCGATGCTCAGGAACCACCACCATATGCAAGCCAGGTGCCGTGATCAAGGGCGAACTCGACGGCTCTCGATGTGCATCGGGGCACGGGGCGCAGGGGTGGTTCACGGTCCCTGCCGACCCAAGTCGTCGACCCGGTGGTGAAGTTCCCGGCGAACGATAGGGAATGGGACGAACCGTTCCGTGTTTCGCGGGCCGGTCCCGACGATGGGGGAGGGGCGGAACGGGCTTGCAGCGGCGTTCAGAAGGCCTGCGGGAGGGGGCGTGCATCAGGTCGGACCAGGGAGAGCGTGGGAGGCGAAGGTGCTCGGGGCATTGACCAGCCCCCCCAGGCTGCCCCTCACGACGCACCTCCGCGCTCACCGCGCTCACCTGTCCGGAAGCGCGTCCTCAAGAAAGGATGCGCTTACCAAGTATGAACTGCGCCTTGGTAGAGGTCACTCTCAAATCGGTACGTTTTGATAAAAAGTCGCCGAACGGTCAGATTAGCCCAGTACTCTTCGCTCATCTCTCAACACCATGCAGGGTTGTCCCGACGGTGCATCAGGTCAGTGAACGTCCCGAGCCCCAGTCGACCCGCCGTCGGGTCGCGGCTACCGTCGGGCTCACGCTTCTGGAGGTGCTTCGCACGCAGGACCTCCCCAGCGAGGTTCTCGAGTCGGAGGACCCCTCCGTCACCATGCCCAGGAGGCTCGGGCTCAGCGACGTGATCGACCGCCGAATCCGGGCGTACAGGGAAGAGGTGCGGAGACGGGGCAGGATGAGTGACGAGGAGCTCGGCGATCTCATCCGACTCGTCGTGAGGAGACCGGACTCTGCCGAGGTGCTTTACCGGGCGGGGTGCCTGCTGTCGGGGGGAAAGGGACGCGAGTCCGGTAGCCTCGGAGGCTTCCTCCCCACCCCGGTTCGCTTCGCTCTGGCGAGACGGGCGGTCTCGCAGAGGCTCCGCCGGCTCTTGGGTCGGAGGCTCGGAACCTTCGGCACCGGGCCGTTCACGATGGAAAGCCGAGAGAATGTCCTCATCCAGTCGGACCCCAGCGGTGACGCCTGTCATCTGGTGACGGGATTGGCCGAGTCCATCCTCCGGCGAAGGATCGGTCCTCGGAGCCGCCTCGCCCACGACAAGTGCAAGGCGCGGCAGGACCCGATGTGCCGGTGGACCGTCCTCCAGGAAGAAGGTGCCGCGGACTCCGAACGGGTGAGGGATCTCCTGCTCGAGCCGGAGCCCAGGACGGGCTGACGCAACCTCAAACAATGGGTCGACTAGATGATCGGGAAGGGTGATCGAGCGCCCGACTTCACGCTGCCGTCCGACGACGGTGGGCGTGTGTCCTTGGGCGATTTCAAGGGTCGCAGACTCGTTCTCTACTTCTATCCCAAGGACAATACGCCGGGATGCACGAGACAAGCTTGCGATCTCCGCGACGAGATGCCGGCGTTCGACGCCCTAGGAGTCGCGGTCGTGGGGGTCTCACCCGACACGGTCGATGCCCACCGGAAGTTCAAGACCAAGTACGACCTCAACTTCACGCTGCTCGCCGACGAGGACCATGAAGTCGCCGCGGCCTACGGGGTCTGGAAGGAAAAGTCGATGTACGGCCGGAAATACCTGGGGATTCAGCGGAGTACCTTTCTCATCGGTGCCGACGGGCGAGTGGAGGAGGTATGGCGCCGGGTGAGGCCCAAGGGCCATGCCGACATGGTGGCGGCTCGCCTCGGAGAATGATGGCACCCGTTCCTTCCGGCGTCAGACATCCGCACGAATTCTGCTCTCCGCCCTTCTGAGGGTGTCGCCCAGAGCCCTGTGGGCCTTGTAGAGGCAGAGGTCCTGGACGACGGTCAGGCCGTTCCGCCTCGCTTCGGATGCCGCCTCGTCGTCCGTGATGCCTTCTTGGAGCCAGATCGCGGGCCGCTCGGGACGCGCGGCGGCTTGGCGGATGAGCCCTCCGGCCTCTCGGGAGGGGCGGAAGACGAGGACCATGTCGACCGGCTCCGTCACGTCGTCCAGGTTCCTTCGGGCGGGTTGGCCCAGGATCCGCTCGGCGTAAGGATTCACCGGGATGATGTCCGCTCCCTTGGCAGCCAAGTAGGAGGGCACGCGACGAGCCGCCTTCATCGGGTCGCGGGAGATTCCCACCACCGCGATGACGAAGGTTCGCCGAACGATGTCCTGTAGCTCGTCCGGGCCGGGATTCAGCCGGTCGGAGCTGCCTTCCAGGAGTCTTGTGAGGCGCTGCTGGACATCCATGACACGGACGGGCGTGGAGAGGTGTGGGCCGAATCGGGAGCATACTCCGAGACGATATCGGGGGGCAACCGTACTCCTTTCCTCCCGGGTCATTGCCCGCTCTCGCCGGTCGCGCGAAGATGGTTGGGCCCGCGGAGGGGAAGGGCGCCGATCGGGCAAAGTCGTTTCCGCAATCTCGAATAGCGTAGAGACCCAAGGCTTATGACGATCTTCTGGACGATCGGTGTATGCGCCGCGGTGCTCCTGGGGTGGCTTCTGGGGGTGCGATCGGGTCGGAGGCGTGTGGGTGACGTCTTGCGCACCCTCGCGGCCGACCTGCGCGCGGGACGGCGGCCGGAGGCGGAGAACGCCTCCGCCGACGGGATGAAGGCCGTGCGAGAGGCGCTCGACGACCGCTGGGCCACCAAGAACGAGGAGCGGGAGAAGGCACTTCGCGAGGCTTTGGGCCGGATCGCTGCGTTTCTCAGGGTTGGCGTTCGGGAGCCCCTGGCGAAGGCGTTGGGCCGTGACGCGGCAACCCTTCGGGAGGGATCCGCGGCCGCCGTCGGGGCGATTGAAGACCTCGAGTTCTTCCTGCGAGAACCTCTGACCCCGGACGAAACGCACAATCTCCTGCCCGTCGTTCAGCAGGCGACGAGGGAGTTCACGGCTGACTGGGAGATCGCCGTGCGCCTGCGTGCGCCGGACCAGCCGGTCAGGGTGCACATCCACCGGGAGTCCTTCTTGGACGCGCTCTATCTTCTCCTCCACAATGCGGGTCGGTTCGGCGGGGGAAAGACGATCGACGTCACCGTATCCGACCGGGACGGTCAGGCGGTCGTCGCGGTCCGGGACTACGGTCCGGGCTTCACGCCCGAGGCGCTGGAGCGGGCGCACGACCTCTTCTACACGACGACCGAGAGTGCGCTCGGCCTGGGCATCCCGTTCGCGAGAAAGGTCGTGGAATCGCTGGGCGGCACCATGGAGCTGAGGAACCCGGAGGGCGGAGGCGCCGAGGTCGCGGTCTCGCTTCCCCGCGACTGAACCGAGCGGCTACGCGGTGCTCGTTCCGGCCGTGCCGTTCACCGGGCCCGATGCGTAGGTGCCGGCGACACCGACCACCACCAGGCCGAGGCCCAGCCAACCCACCACCGTGAGTCCCTGTCCCAGGAGAAACGTCGCCAGCAGTGCGGCGACCAGGGGTTCGGTGGTTGTGGCGATGGCGGCGCGGTCGGCCCGGATTCTGCCCAGCCCGTCGAAGAACAAGAGGGTCGCTGCTGCGATCGTGAGGAATGCGAAGACGCCAAGGACCAGCCACGTTCGACTGTCCGGGGGCAGATCGACTTCCAGGTTGCCGGTTACGGCGAATCCGACGAGCAGCGCGCACGCTCCGGCTGTCGAATACACCGCCGTGGCCGACGAGCCGAAGCGGGGCACCGCGTGCCTACCGAAGAGGGTGTAGCCGGCGTAGCTCGCCCCGGCCAACGCACCCCACATCATGCCGGTTGGACTGGTCTCGGAATGGGCACCCGCCGCCCCCAACACGGTGAGCCAGACCCCGGTCACGGAGACGAGGGCCAGACCCACCCTGCCGACGGTCGGCCATTCTCCGAGCAGAGGTCCGGAGGTCGCGACGACCAAGGCAGGGGCCAGATACACGAGCGCGACGGTAGTGGGGACGCCCGCCGCGGCGATTCCGTTCTGATCGGCGAGTTGGAAGAGCGCGGTGAAGAGCCCTCCGACCCCGGCGAGCAGAAGGAGCACCTTGAGGGGGACGCGCAGCCGCGTGGGACGTGCGCCGAAGAGGGCCATGAGGAACAAGAGCCCCAGAACGGGCCGAAGGACCGCGACGCTCTCGGGTGAAAGGCCCATCGCGAAGAGGTGGACGCTGAAGATGCCCGATGAACCCCAAAGCGCGGCCGCCGAGAGCACCTCCGCATAGCCGAGCACCCGGTCCGACCGGGTGTCGATGCTCACAGATATCCGAAGACGTGGTAGAGCAGCAAGTAGACCACGATTCCGGTGATGGACACGTACACCCACACGGGGTAGGCCCAACGCGCGAGCTTCGCGTGGGTGCGGAAGCGGCGTTGCCGGACCAGCCAGACCAGTCGCACTACGACCGGGACGAGGAGGACGGCCAGGACCATGTGGCTGAAGAGGAGGCCGAGGTAGAGCGTCTTCGCCAGTCCCGTTCCCGCGAACCGATGGGTTCCCGTGAGTGACACGCGAGTGACGTAGAAGACCAGGAACAGCGTCGATGTGAACAGCGCCGCCGTCATGGCCCGGCGGTGACGGTGCACATCCCGCCGACGTATGAAGACGAAGCCGGCGACGAGGAGCGAGAAGCTCACGAAGTTGAGCGTGGCATTGACGGGCGCGAGGATTCCGCCGACCACTTCCGGGTCCAAGATGCGCCCCCTGCCCGTGCTAGGCCGCGTGTGCGGCCGTCGCGGGGAGGGTTACCGGACCTTCCCGAATGGGCTCGAGCCAGCCCCAAGTGGCCAGCGCGACCGTGGCAGCGAGCACGGAGGCCGCCCCCAGCGTGTGGAGGGATACCGGAAGCACCGCCAAGACCGTCCA
>Ga0055480_10000584_pt1 | contig 13783 bp, 13 predicted proteins | sample Muzzi_PWB_D2_FD_57935 | JGI IMG/M metagenome (GOLD analysis project Ga0055480, IMG submission 57935) | Wetland microbial communities from San Francisco Bay, California, USA, that impact long-term carbon sequestration - Muzzi_PWB_D2 | ecosystem: Environmental > Aquatic > Marine > Wetlands ... | reverse complement strand
GCTGCCCGTTTCATGGATTTCATCAGTTCACCGGCGGCGCAGAAGATATTTAGCAAGTTTGGGTTTGTGCCTCATCTAGCGTAATCGCTTTCCGGACAACGGGCTAAACCAATTAAGGAGGAATAGAATGTTTAAAAAAATACTTCTGGGTATGGTCATCAGCTTGGCCCTGGCCTCTATAGCGGTTGCCGATTCAGGGCCCGATATCCATGAGGGTGAATGGAACATCACGGTGGATTTTGACATGCCCGGAATGCCCATGAAAATGCCACCCCAAACCTATACCCAGTGCATTAAAAAGGACAATGCCGTGCCCAAGAACGAAAAACCCAATCAGGCCTGTGTCACCAAATCAACGAAGATCAAGGGCAATACCATTGAATGGACCATGCAATGCAACAATCCAGGCGGCAAGATGACCGGCAATGGTCAAATCACCTACCATGGCGACACCATGAACGGCACCATGATCATGGAAGGACAAGGGATCAGTATGACCAGCCATTACAAAGGACAGCGCATGGGTGACTGTCATTAGACGTGGTTTCAAAACCTGCCCTCAAACCCATAATCAAAGCGAACCTTTCTCCCTTTGCCTGCCAAAGGCATTGTGGTACTATCTCCATATCAACCGCTTGTAAGACCACATGCCGTTCCATGGCAAAACCGAAGGTGCAGCCATGCAACAATTCAATCCTGAGCAAGCCTTGTTCAATGCCAGGCGGGAGTTCGGCGAACATGGCGGCGTCACCCCCTCTCTCGCCCGCTCATCCACTTTCACCGTGATGGATCCGGCCTCCATGCCTGAAATTTTTACCGGCACCAAAGGACCGGAGCAAAATGGCTGCTATCTATACAGCCGACACTTCAATCCAACCAATACCATTTTGGCACGCTATCTGGCGGCCATGGAGGGCACGGAATCAGCGCAGGCGACAGCCAGCGGCATGTCGGCCATCGCCTGCACCCTGCTCCAGCTTTGCCGCCAGGGGGATCACATCGTGGCCGGCGACACGATCTATGGCGGCACCCACGCCTTGTTGCGTGAAATGCTGCCCGATATGGGCATTGGCACCACATTCGTGGCGCCCACTGATCTTGCGGCTTTCAAACGATCCATTACCCCGCACACCAAGGTGATCTATGTCGAGACCATGGCAAATCCGACGCTGGTCATCGCCGACCTGCCCAAGCTTGCCGATTTGGCCCATGAAAACGGCATCAAACTGGTGGTGGACAATACTTTCACCCCTGTTCTGGTATCGCCGGTCCAATTGGGCGCCGATGTGGTGGTTTACTCGCTGACCAAGTACATCAGCGGCGCCAGCGACATGATTGCTGGCGCAATATGCGCTGAAAAAGAGTTTATTTATGCGCTAAAAGACCTGCATACCGGCCGTGCCATGCTGTTGGGTCCCACCATGGACCCGCGCGCCGCCTTCGATCTGATCCAACGATTGCCCCATTTACCGATCCGCATTCGCGAGCACAGCCGCCGCGCCATGGTGATGGCCACCCATCTTGAGCGCCTGGGGGTCGCCGTCACCTACCCCGGATTGGCATCGCATCCCCAGCATGACCTTTTTACCGCCATCCTGAACCAGGGATATGGCTACGGCGGCATGCTGACGGTGGATGGCAAGACCCAGCGGCAGGCGGAAAATTTTATGCAAATATTGCAGAATGATGAAAAATTCGGATTCGTTGCTGTATCCCTTGGGTATCATGACACCCTGATGTCGTGTTCGGGTTCATCAACCTCCTCGGAAATTGCCCCTGAAGATCAATCCGCAATGGGGCTCTCTCCCGGGTTGGTGCGCCTTTCCATCGGCTATACCGGCGCACTCGAGGAACGCATCCTGCAGATGGAACGGGCGGTGCAGTCAGCCGGTCTGGTCGAATCAACGCCTAAGCTCAGTTGATACGCGTGGAGCCTTCAATGCCTTCAGTGAAAAACGACAGATCCGATATGGAACAATGGCGGCATCATGCCCTGGGCTTGATTGAGCGCCAAAAGACCTTGGTATTGGCGACCAGCACGAATGACCGATCCTGGGCCACTCCTGTTTACTTTGTTTATCTGCAGCCGGTTTTCTTTTTTTTTTCAAGCCCAAAATCCAGGCATATGGAAGATGCCATGGCCAATCAAAAGACCGCCGCCTGTCTTTTTTCTGACAGCGACCAATGGGAGCAGATTGAGGGTCTGCAAATGATCGGACAGATTGCGGCGGTCAAGAATAAATCCGAAATGATTAAAGCGACCGCTGGCTACCTGGCAAAGTTTCCGTTTGCCCGCAAAATGTTATATGGCCGGGGGAAGGCGGGAATGAATTTAAGCGGCAATGTAAATCTCTATGGCTTTTTTCCCCAAGAGATCTATTATATGAACAATAAGATGGGGTTTGGTACCCGGCTGGCGATCGAATTACCATTATAGCTGCAAAAAAATGGCAAAAAGCCATGTGAGTATGGAACCTTCCGACTTCTGCCACGATAGGGTTACCTCAAAGCGGCCGTAAAATGCCAAGCTGCTGAAACAAAGGCGGGAAGACATTGCGGTGGCAAGGAGTAGAAGATGAGCGCTAATTATAAGGTGTTGGATCAGCCGGAGGTCATTGCTTCCATTTTTCACCCGCGCCCTGAGCCGGAAAAAACCTCGGTCGGGGGTTCAGCCAGCGACCATCTTATTCCAGTTGATGATAACACGCATGTGGGTGCCCGCTTTCATGCCCCTTCACCATCAGGCGCAAATTTGCTCTACTTTCACGGTAACGGTGAGATTGTCGCCGATTATGACGACCTGGGTCCTCTGTTCGGCAGATTAAACATCAACTTGTTGGTTGCAGATTACCGCGGCTATGGCCGCTCCAATGGGCATCCCACGGTGAGCGCCATGATGCAGGATTGCCATTTGATACTAGCCTATGTGCAAACCTGGCTGCAGCGCCAAAACCATACAGGCCCGCTGATCATCATGGGCCGCTCACTGGGCAGCGCCTCAGCCCTGGAGCTGGCGGCCGAACATGCGGACAAGGTCGACGGTCTGATTATCGAAAGCGGTTTCGCCTATGCCCGCCCCCTGCTGCGTCTGCTGGGTGTCGACCCTGATGCGCTGGGATTCAAGGAGGAAGATGGCTTCATCAACCTCGACAAAATCAGCCGGTACAAAGGCGCAACCGTAATCATTCACGCCGAATTCGACCATATAATTCCCTGCTCCGATGGGCTGGCCCTCTATAAAGCCAGCGCGGCCCAGGACAAAAGTCTGCTGAAAATCGAAGGCGCCAACCACAACGATATCTTATTGCGCGGATTCGATGCTTATATGCAGGCCATTCACAGATTGGTGTCCCGCATCAACAACGCTCCCGCCTGAATCCCAATGTTGCCCGACCAAGGCGCCGTGTGGTTGAAAAAGATGCTAACCTGTATTAAATTATTAAGAATTGCAGCGGATGATTGAAGGGATCTCAAATGAAGATCGATGGAAAACAACTACGGCAAACCCTTCCGGAACCTGATGATTTATTTAAAAGTTCCGCATCCACCGTGAAGCCGAGCAAGGATGAATTCAAACATCTTTGGCAACTGGCATTTGATGCTTCTCCGGATATGATATCCATATTGGACATCAACCATCGTATCGTCGCCGTCAATCAAGCCATGGCCGACGCGATGGCCTGTTCTCCCGAAAAAGCAAGGGGCCACCATTGCTACAAATTGCTCCACAATTCGGATCGACCGCCCATGGCCTGCCCGCATCTCGCTCTTCTGGAAGACGGGAAAATGCATCAATCCGAAATATACGAGGAAAGTCTGGATAAGTGGATGCTGGTCAGCGTAACGCCCATATATGGCACAAATAATGAACTGGCGGGAAGCATTCACATTGCACGCGATATCACCCAGCAAAAGCGATCCGAACAAGCACAGCGGGAGAGCGAGGAGCGTTATCACCATCTGTCCGAAGCTACGATGGAAGGCGTTCTATTAAGCGAAGAAAGCACCATCATCGCCGCCAATCAGGTACTGGCGGATATGTTCGGATACTCGATTAAAGAATTGAGCGGCATGAACATGCTTAAATTTGTGGCCCCCCATGATCGCGGCCGGCTCATTGAATCCCTCAGGAACCGATTGGCGGGCATCTATAGCTTTGATTGTATCCGCAAGGATGGAACTGTCTTTCCCATTGAAGCGCATACCCGGGCGGTTACTTATAAAGGCAGCATGGTGTATCAAACTGCGATTCGCGACCTCACCGAGCAGCGGCGTGTGGAAAAGGAAAGAAACCGCCACGAGCGGTTGCAAGGGGTGTTGGAAATGGCCGGTGCTGTCTGCCATGAGATCAACCAACCCCTTATGGCCCTGCAAGGTTTTATGGAAATTTTGGCGTCCAAGGTCGAATTGACAGAGATCGCGTCCAAAAAGCTGCAACAGATGAATGAACAAATGGACCGCATTAAAAAACTTACCACAAAACTCATGCGTGTTGCCAAGTACGAGACCAAACCCTATGTTGGCGGCGAAAAGATCATCGATATCGATCAAGCCGCACCTGAAGATGACGATGCCATGGAAAAAGTCTGACGGCGATGCGATGATTATGGATCGATGCACCCTAAAAAAACCATGATCAAAGTGATCCACAATACATCCGACTGCGCACCGTGCGAATTTAACAATCCGTTGGCCAAGACGGTCCTTAATTCATTGTCGGCTCACATTGCCATTATCGATGCCAGCGGCATTATTATAGAGACCAACAGGGCTTGGCAGGAATTTGGGCGTCGTTCCGGATTGGCGGATACTGTTAATTTCATCGGCGACAATTACCTTGATATCTGTGACGCTACCGCAGGCCAGCAGGCTAAAGACGCTCATGCCGTAGCCGGAGGCATTCGCGCGGTAATTCAAGGGCAGATGGATGAGTTTTTGTATGCCTATCCGTGCCACGCACCTGACAGTCAACATTGGTTTTACATGCGCGCCATTCAAATGGATTCAACCGGTCCCCCGCGGATCATCATCAGCCACGAAGAAATAACCGCCATCAAGCTTGCTGAAGAAGCACTTCGAGAAAGCACCCGGGATCTGGAGATACAAAAGAAAAATCTGGAAGAAACCAACATCGCCCTTAAGGTGCTGCTGCGCCAGCGAGAAGAGGACAAGCAGGAAATGGAGCAGAAGGTGCTGACCAATATCAAAGACCTCGTTTTCCCCTATATCGAAAAATTGAAGCGGGCGCCTCTGCGGTCCAAAGACAAAACCAACGTGGAAATTATTGAGAACCACTTGAATGAAGTTATCTCTCCCCTGCTGCAGCGCCTCACCCATCTCAACATCCTGCTGACGCCCCAGGAAATGCAGGTGGCCGCGCTGGTCAAGGACGGCAGGAGCAGCAAGGAGATTGCCGATATCCTGCACGTCTCTGAAACCACGATTCATTTTCATCGCAAGAACCTGCGCAACAAATTCGGGCTTAAAAACAAAGCCACTAATTTGCGTTCCTATTTGATGTCTATTACCTGAGGCGCTGATTTTTCTTTCCATACCGGTAAAAAGGTATTGCCGGACAAAATATTGACCCCGGGGAAATCTATACCCATATTACCACTAACGACCATCTTAAAAAGGAGAACAGGTCCATGAATTTGAAATCATATTTCGATCAAACCAAGGGTTTAGGGATTCTTTCCACCGCCAATTATGACGGCCAGGTGGATGCGGCCGTGTACAGCCGGCCGCATGTGATGGATGATGGCTCGGTGGCCTTTATCATGCGCGATCGGCTGACCCATTACAACCTGCAAACCAACCCCCATGCAGCCTATCTTTTCAAAGAAGATGGCACCGGCTATCAAGGCAAACGCCTTTTCCTGACCATGATCAACGAAGAAGAAGAGAGCGACCTGCTCTACCAACTGCGGCGAAAAAGCTACCCACCGGAAAAAGAACGCAGGGAGGCCAAACACCTGGTCTTTTTTCAGGTCGACCGGACCTTGCCTTTGATCGGCCCGGGTCGAGACAATGCTTAAAAAAGGCAAGGGCGATTCGTATCATCATCGGTATCATCAACTGCTTGTTGGGCAATAAAACACGTCTTAATGGCGGGTAGAAGCTTGGACCGCAAAATGCGCGACACCCGCGGATCATATTTCGATATCATGCCGGTCTGCCCGGAATAGGCAAGCAGGTTTGCTGTGCCCTAAACTACATACCTGTTTTTCTGGTTCCTGAATTATCGCATTGAGCATTTCAAGCAAATATAATGCCCGCTCACCGTTGGTCTACCACATTGCGTATCTACAGCATACAAATGCCACCACATATGGTATGCCATCCCATTACCCAACGGTATTGTATCTTGTCTGGTGTAAAATCAGTTGCCTCAATAAAACCCATTGAGTATGGTGCTGAAAACCCGGATATCAGATTACCCTGCAATCCAATCGCTTGGAACGCCAATGAAGCAATCAGACCCTGTCGCCGACAAAGATGCCGCTTCGACTAAAAAGGGTTCCAATTCAACCTCGGGCACTCTCGGAACTTTTTCCGGAGTTTTTACCCCCAGCATTTTGACGATCCTGGGCATTATTTTATTTTTACGGCTCGGTTATGTCACCGGCAGTGCCGGTATGGCCAGGGCCCTGATCATCATCGCCATCGCCAATCTGATTTCAATTCTGACCAGTCAGTCTTTGGCCGCCGTGGCCACCAACTTGAAGGTCAAAGGCGGCGGGGATTACTATCTTATCTCACGCACCCTGGGCCACCAGTTCGGGGGCGCCATCGGGATGGTGCTCTATCTGGCACAATCCGTTTCCGTCGCCTTTTATTGCATCGGTTTTGCCGAGGCCTTGGTCTCCATGACGCCGCAACTGCCTTTTTTAACAACGCGGGTCATCGCAACCACCGCCGTGGGACTTTTGTTTATTTTGGCGTGGCTGGGAGCGGATTGGGCCACCCGTTTTCAATATGGCGTCATGGTCCTGCTCGTGGCGGCCTTGTTCTCTTTCTTCATGGGTGGATTCAGGCAATGGGACGCTGCCGTGTTGGCATCCAACTGGTCGGCTCCGGCCAATGCGCCGCCTTTCTGGATGATTTTCGGCATATTCTTTCCTGCCGTAACCGGATTCACCCAGGGCGTCAGCATGTCAGGCGACCTGAAGGATCCGGGCAGGAGCCTGCCATTGGGGACTTTCCTGGCGGTGGGCATCTCCATTGGGGTTTACTTCCTGGTGGCTGTCGTATTCGCCGGTGTGTTGCATAACAAGACTTTGATGGAAGACTATCAATCCATCAAACATGTGGCGCGCTATGGTTTCCTCATCGATGCCGGCGTTATTGCCGCCACCCTCTCCTCCGCCATGGCTAGCTTTCTGGGTGGTCCGCGCATTTTGCAATCCTTGTCCGCCGACCGCATCTTCCCGCTGCTCACCCCATTTGCCAAAGGCGCCGGAGAAAACGGCAACCCCCGCAGGGCAATTCTGCTGACGTTGGGCATCGCGCTGGCCACCGTCGGGCTGGGGCAACTGAATCTTGTCGCCCGGCTGGTCACCATGTTCTTTCTAATCTCATATGGATTGCTGAACTACGCCACCTACTACGAGGCGCAAACCAAAAGCCCTTCTTTCCGGCCACGCTTTAAATGGTTTAACCGTTACCTGAGCCTGCTGGGTTGCTTTATCTGCCTGGGCATCATATTAGCGCTGGATATTAAAAACGGCATCATCGCCATGGCCATTCTGGTGGCCATCCATCAATATCTGCGGCACACAGCCGGGCCTGCCCGCTGGGCCGACAGCAGCAGTGCGCATGCTTTTCAGGTGATTCGCAACCAGTTGAGCGCCCTGTCGCAGGCGCCCGAACACGATCGCAATTGGCGCCCCCATATCCTCGCCTTTACCAATCACCCTGAACGACGTTTGCCGCTGCTCACCTTCGGCCTATGGATTGAAGGTCAAAGTGGGCTCATCACGGCAGTGCGAGTCCTTGAAGGCGCCGGCCTGCGTATGCGAAAGGTTCAAAAAGAAGCAGAAGAAGAATTGCAGCGCCACTTAACGAAAAATAAGCTCAACGCCTTTCCTTTGGTCGTACAGGCGGATGACATCGCCTCGGCCTTGCCTGTAATACTGCAAAGTTACGGCATCGGCCATTTAAATGCCAATACCGTATTGGTCAATTGGTACGGACAATCGGGCAAAGGCATCGGTGGGCTGCAAGCCTTGAAATACGGCCATAATCTGAAAACAGCCTTCCGAATGGGATTTAATCTGGTTTTATTTTGCTATGATGAAACCCGCTGGGAGACGATGGTCGCATCGGACCGCGAAGGGCGACGCATTGATGTATGGTGGCAGGCCGATGCCAGCAGCCGATTGATGCTGCTCTTTGCCTACCTGGTCACCCGTCATCACGATTGGCAGAAAGCCGAAATACGCGTATTAACAGCAGGGACCGGTGAGCGCCTGGCAAAAGCCAAGGAGGAGCTTAACCAGTTGCTGGAAGAAGCGCGTATCGACGCTCAGGCTCACATCGTTGTGGACACGACCCCGGAATCGGTGGTTTCCGAATCCGCGAAAAGCAGTCTGGTTTTTTTGCCATTTAAGCTTAACAAGCTCAAGTTAACCGATCTGCAGGGATTAAGTCTGGAGCGCGTGCTACCCAAATTACCGCTGGCGGCGCTGGTCATGGCTGCGGAAGATATCGATCTCGATGCCGAGCCCGAAGAAGGGACTCCCGGAGAGCTGGCTGACGCCATGGATAAACTCTGGGATGCCGAGCGCAGGGCCGCCAAAAGCCAGAAAGCGCATGACCGCGCCAGCCAGTCAGTCGAGAAAATAAAGGCAGAGATCGAATCTACCGTCGAAAAGAGCGACCAACAGGAGCAAGTGGATCGGCTGAAGACATCTTTGACGGAAGCGGAACAAACTGCATCCACCGCTTTTCGAAAGGCCGCCAAGGATAAAGCCAAGGCGGAAGACGCCGCCCGGCAGGCGGAAGAACTCGGCGGACCAACGGTTGAAGTCACCGATACCGATGAATGAGGGTCTGTGAGATAGCTTCAAACAAAAAGCCCCCATTCCGGGGGCTTTTTAAGCTATGGCAGCAGCGCGTACAGGTGCGCCGCCCGTCTCATACAAACGGGCGCCCGGCAGGAAAAGCAGGCAGCGCGACCGTTTTATTTCTATTGTGCCGCCTTGCGCGCCGCGTCGAGCCAGCCGTCCCATTTTTTCTGATTCTTGGCGATCCACTGATCGACGTGGCCATTGATATGTTTCTGGGATTTTTCGCCTTCATTCATCTTGGTGTTCTGTTCGCTGATATCGCTCAGCGGCAAAGTGAACACCTCGAAGAATTTTTTAATGGCCGGATTTTGGGCGATGAACTTCTTATTGGCGACGATCTGAATGTCGGACACTACGAAACCCAGCTTTATGGGGTCGCTCACGGCACCTTTAACGCCGCTGACGGTCATGCGCTCTTTGGCCACCTTCTGCGAGTCGTCCGGCATGATCTCGGGGACATTGATCCATTCCACATCCTTGCCCGGCTTCAGTTTGAATACCGTCCAGTTGGGCGTCCAGGTATAAAAAAAGACCGGCCCACCGCTTTTATAAGTGCCTAAAGCCGAAGCCATACCTGCTTCATAGGCCGCTTTAACGGGATTGATATCGTCTTTAAGGTCGTAAACCTTCATATGGTGGGAGATTACTTTTTCGCAGCCCCAACCCGGCGGACAAGCCGTTAGATCGGCTTTGCCGTCACCGTTTACGTCGAACGCTTTTTTAACCTCAGGTCGCTTGAAATCATCCAAGGATTTAATATGATATTTTTCCACTTCCTTTTTAGAAACCAGATAGCCCTGCAATCCGCCAGCTTTAACTACATAGCCGTATTTGTCTGCCTTATCGTAGAAATTTTTTGGCAGCTGATTGTTATGCATGGGAAACCAGCCATTGGTCCAGTAGTCGACATCACCCAGCGCCACCGATTTATAAAAAATGGGGTTGGCCAGGTCCTTTGGTTTTTTAACGGTGTATCCCAATTCCTCCAAACCCCTGTGCACCAGGGCTTCTTGAAAGAATCCGGTATTCCAGGTAGCGCGGGCCGGCCTAACGGTCACACCTTTTCCCGGCTTCATGTTCAGCGCAGACGCCGGGGTCGGTGGGGTCATCAACGCCACACATGCCAGTACGCCTAAGATGGATTTTACTAGTAGCTTCATCACGTCTCCTTTTTTTGTTCATTAACAATGATTGCCCATTATTTGAATTCTAAACAGCCCTAAGCTTTTCTTTTTTGCGCCATGGATTGGGTCAGGCGGTCAAGCACGATGGCCATCAAAACGATGCCCAGCCCGCCGATCACCGCTCTGCCGATATCCAGGGTATTCAAACCCAGAATGACGGGAGAACCCAAACCACCGGCGCCGATGAGCGCAGCAATGACCACCATGGAGAGGGCCATCATAATGGTTTGATTCAGCCCAGCCAGAATGGTCGGCATGGCCAACGGCACCTGAACCCGCATCAGCACTTGCCAGCGCGTGGCCCCAAAGGCCTGTGCCGCTTCCACCAGTTCCGGATGAACCTGGCGAATCCCCAAACTGGTCAGGCGAATGATGGGGGGTACGGCGAAGATAATGGTGGCCAGCACACCCGCCACGTTGCCCACCGAAAACAGCATGACGATGGGTACCAGGTAGACAAAGGCGGGGGTCGTCTGCATGGCATCCAGCGCCGGCCGCAGCAGCGCATCAAAGCGGTCGCTGCGACCCGCCCAGATACCCAAAGGAATACCGACCAGGGCGCAAAACACCACTGCGGACAACACCATGGCCAGCGTGGTCATGGAGTCCTCCCATAACCCCAGCAGGCCGATAAGAACCATGGTGATCGCCGAAAATATAGCCAACATAACACCCGAAAACCGCCATGCCAGGATACCGATGACCACAATGATCAGCAACGGCGGCACCGCATTCAGGCCGGCATCAAAGCCGTTCAGTGTTTGTTCGATGGGCCATTTGATGGCCTGGAAAACATCCCGGTAGTTATCCACCAGCCATTCGACGAACTGGGATACCCAGACATCCAATGGTATGACTTTTTCTTCAAACATAGCAGACTCCACATAACCTGAATTTAATTTCTAAAGAATCAGGCCGCATAATGATTCTCGATGTCTTCTTCCGTGCGGTGAAGGGTTTTGAGAAAGCGGTTTTTGGATACAACCCCTTTATAAACATCATTCTCGTCCACCACCGGCACCGGCCAACTGCAGGAAGCCACTTCCGGCAGAATATCCTGCATGGATTCATCCATGCGCACGGGCCGGACGCCATCCATAAATGCCTGATCGATGGGTTTGTCCGCCACGCCACTTTCCAGCGCCTGGCGCAAGCCGTCCGCGGAAACCACGCCAAGAAAATGATGCTGGGCGTCCAGAACATATCCATGCTCGCGTTCACTGCCGCTCAACAATTCATGGGCAGCCCGCATGCTGCCGGTCTTGGTTTTAATGTATGTTGGATGTGTATCACGAACAATATCACCGGCCGATATGACATTGGTGGGATCAACACCTCTGAAGAACGCACGCACATAATCATCGGCCGGGCTCTGAAGAATCTCTTCGGGGCTTCCCACCTGGACCACACGGCCGCCTTCCATGATGGCAATGCGGTCGCCGATCCGCAGTGCTTCGTCAAGGTCGTGGGAAATGAACACAATGGTACGCCGGTCCTGTTCCTGCAGTTTGAGCAGTTCATCCTGCATTTCGGTGCGGATCAACGGGTCCAGCGCTGAAAAGGCTTCGTCCATGAGAAGAATATCGGGATCCACCGCCAGACCGCGCGCCAATCCCACGCGCTGCTGCATGCCGCCGCTGAGCTGGTTCGGGTAGGCCTCTTCCCAACCCTTGAGCCCGACCTGTTCCAAGGCTTCCATGGCCCTTTTACGGCGCTTTTCGGGATCTGTCCCGGCCAGCTCCAACCCAAAGGCCGTATTCTCCAGTACGGATAAATGCGGCATCAGCGCAAACGATTGAAAGACCATGCTCATGTTGTGGAGCCTGAACTTGACCAGTTGGTCCTGGTTCATCTTGACCACGTTTTTGCCGTCCACGAGCACATCACCGGCGGTGGGTTCGATCAATCGATTGAGCATGCGCACGATGGTGGATTTGCCCGAGCCGGACAATCCCATGATGACGAAAATCTCACCGGCTTGAATCTCAAAGTTGGCGTCCTGAACACCGACAGTCATGCCGGAGGCCTCATAAATTTCCTCCTTGGACATGCCTTTCTGTATCATTTCCAACGCATTTTGAGGCTGGGGCCCGAAAATCTTAAAAAGGTTTCGAACCACTATTTTCGTCTCTGTGGGCATTGCCTGCACTCCATTCATTTGGGTATCTTGATTTGATCCGGTTCCACCGCCCCCGCAGATCCAAATGGCCATATCGGCAAAGGCGGGGCCTCCATCATCTCAACCAGCCGCTTGAGGATGGTATCGATCTGATCCTGTTCAGCCTCCGACAAGGCGGTCAGGCTGTCGGAAAAGCGTTCCTGCAGCGGCCAAGGCATGTTATTGGCCAGCTGGCGGCCTTGATCCGTCAACCTCACGAGAATTTTACGACGATCCACGGTGCTTCGCTCACGGTTGATGAGTCCTTTCGCCTCCAGACGATCAATAATACCGGTTACCGTAGCCTGGCTCAAATAGACGGCGCCGGCCAATTGTCCGGGTGTCAATTCGCCTTCTTGAAGCAGTTGGCGCAGACACACCAATTGTGGCACGGTCAGCATGTATTTGCTGCCAAGCTGCTTGTTGTGCTGATCTATTGATCGAATGATCCTTCTTAAAGATTGAAGGATGCTGCCGGCATAATCCATTTCAACTCGCTTTTGTTAAAAAACAAATTGCCAACACTTTGGGATAGAATACCGATCAAAGGTTAAGGGCTCACTCAAAAATAACTTCACATTTTTATGAGCCGATGCATCCCGCCTGACTCTGTTGTCAAAGGAAGGCATCGCCCCTGTTTGGTGACTTGGAGCAAGTGCAACTGACAGCAGAAATTAATTCCTACTCAAATGTTTTGAACTCTAAACTTTTAACCATAAAACTTTATGATGTCAACCCGTCAATCAGTTGAGCAGGCATAAATATTGAATATTATCTATTTTATCTGGATGTTGTATTGCGAAAGCAAACTTGAAAGAATTGGACCGGCATTGCGGCATCACCGCCTGATGCCCAATCGATTTATATCTTTGAATGGGGAAGGTTTTCGGGGAGGATCGCCTTGTCAGGCCTTGTCCTTGGACGCCAACCATTCCCTGGCGACTTCGGCGGTTCTGAAAACCTTCACCATGACCGGCAGGTCGGCCAATTCGGAGAAAATGCTGAACATGCGGGCCAAACCGTAATCCACACTGCCATGAGCAACAATGGCGGCCTTTGCACCCGCAATTGCGTTGATCCGCCGGATAATGAGCTTGATGACATCTTCGACTTCACTGGTGGTCAGGTCCGCAACCGTGCCCCTGGTTAAATCACATAATACGCGGGATGTTCGGCTGGGAAGCGTCAGATCCGCCATTGTGGCTTCTATCTCGGGATAAGTGAGCCTGCCGGTGGCCGTCCAAACCGCTATTCGATCATCATGTATATGATCGCCTTGAATCATGGCATACCTCCGATGAGCAGAAAAAATGCCTTGGCGGAGACTATTCGTGTAGAGATCCGTTTTTCGGTGGGCAGTATGAATTCAG
>Ga0055480_10000583_pt1 | contig 13787 bp, 14 predicted proteins | sample Muzzi_PWB_D2_FD_57935 | JGI IMG/M metagenome (GOLD analysis project Ga0055480, IMG submission 57935) | Wetland microbial communities from San Francisco Bay, California, USA, that impact long-term carbon sequestration - Muzzi_PWB_D2 | ecosystem: Environmental > Aquatic > Marine > Wetlands ... | reverse complement strand
CACCATGCCCACCTTAACAGTCACGTCCTTGGACCTGACGATCTTGATCGCCTACGTCCTTGGCAGTCGCCTGATTTTCGGATGGTATATTGCCCGCAAACGGCGCCAGGGGGACTCGGAAGCTTATTTTCTGGGCAGCCGCAACATTCACTGGGCTTTCATCGGCTTGTCTTTCTACGTCTCCAACATGAGCGGCAGCACCTTCGTGGGCCTGCCGGGCAGCGGCTATCTGAACGGCATCGCCGTCTACCATTATGAGTGGCTGCCGGTCATTATATTGATCGTGTTTGTAACCTTCATCCTTCCCTTCTACCTGCAGTCCAGAGTCTTTACCGCACCGCAATTTCTGGAGAAACGCTACGACTATCGCGCCAAATTGATCTTTTCCGGATTTTTGCTCCTGGCAAATGTCTTCATCGACGCCGCCGCCGCGCTCTATGCCGGCGCCATGGTGATGCAGGTGCTGTTTCCAGCCGTCCCGTTGTGGCAGACGGTGGCGGTTGCCGCTCTGATCGCCGGCGTGTACATCTTCTTCGGCGGTCTGGATGCCGTAGTGCTCAATGATACGGTCCAGGCACTGCTGATTCTGGTGGGTGGCACTGTGGTCTCTGTCATGACCTTCAACCGTCTGCCCTCCTGGCAGGCCTTCAAAGAAACGGTGCCCCCGGCGCAGTTGAGCTTGATGCAACCAGCCTCGAATGCGGTGCTGCCCTGGCCGGGCATTTTCACGGGTGTTTTGATTGTGGGGCTTTACTTCTGGTGCTCCAACCAGTTTATCATTCAGCGGGCTTTGGGAGCCCGCTCTCTGGAGCACGGACGCGCGGGGTCGTTGCTGGCCGGCCTGCTCAAACTGCCCAACCTTTTCATCCTGATTCTGCCTGGCGTAATGGCGCATGCGCTCTACCGCGATCTTGACAACCCGGATCTGGTTTTCCCCCTGCTGGCGTTCGACTTGTTGCCTATCGGGCTGCGCGGACTCATGCTGGCGGCCCTGGCGGCGGCCATACTCTCAAGCCTGGAATCAATCTACAACTCGGCCGCGACACTTTTTACCATGGATTTCGTCAAACATTTTAAGCCACGGCTGTCGGAACCCGCACTGGTCCGCACCGGAAAGGCGGCAACCATTGGTTTTATGATTCTGTCGGCTCTGTGGGCACCTCAAATCGCACACTTCCCGTCGTTATGGCAGTATCTGCAATCCATTCTCTCCTATATCACGCCCCCCGTTGTGGTCCTTTTCATGGTAGGAATCTTCTGGCGGCGCGGTACCGCCGCAGCAGCCACGCTGACCTTGGCCGTCTGCATCCCCGCAGGTCTATTGGGCTGGATTCTCATCGAGGTCGCGGCTGTTTGGCGGTTTCAGTTTCTGTACGCCTGCGGCCTGATGACCCTGATCAGCACGCTGGTTTACGTGGGCACCAGCCTCGTGACGACCAAGCCCTCCCAGTCTCAGATTGCCGACCTGACATGGAGCCGCACATTCTGGCGGCGTGAATCCAGACAACTCAAAAATCTGGCCTGGTATCGCAACTACCGCTACCAGTCCGCCGGGCTGCTGGCCGTCGCCCTGATCATCGTTGCGATCTGGTGGTAGTATGATAGTCCCTGGTTTGTGGTTTATCGTTTGTGGTTGATTTGTATTCGCGTTATTCATGTCTATGATCTTGTTTTCAGACTTTCTTGGGGAGTTGAAAAGCCGATGTTGTCCCATGAATTTATTATCGGGAAAATGGCCTATTGGATGCCCGCAGGCTGGTCAGCCGCCGATCTGCGCATTCACACGGATGCCTCCGATTATTTCAAGGTGGGCTACGGCGATGTCCTGTTGCTGGGCGGCAAAGCATTTCTGATCCGCAACAGTACCCGGGAAGGACGTTTCGGACTGGATGATGAGGTCAAGCAATGGGTCAAAAGGGCCATCGCCCTGGACACCGGCGAAATGTGTATCATCAAATTGGTCTTTTATGAAAAATTCACCGCCCGGGTCGGCGGGATAACCTTCGAATGCTTTCGCAGCCCGCGCAAGGAAGCCCGTATTCTTGATCTGGTGAAAGATCACCCCAACTTTATGCACGGTATCACGTTGGCCGATGAAAAGAACAACCCCATACGTATCCTGGATCTGATCAGCGGCAAGACGCTGGCCGATCACATCACAGACATGAAACAGGACCACGAGGCCTATTGCCATGAAACCCTGCCGTCGGTGCTGGCCAACTATATTCAGTGCGTGAAAGCCGTCCGCTTTCTCCACGATCATAATGAAAAGCATGGCGATATCCGCCGTGACCATATTATGATCGATACCCACAGCGGTCATTACCGTTGGATCGATTTCGACTACAACTACCGCCACCGGGAAAACATCTACGGCTACGATCTGTTCGGCCTGGGCAATATCCTGGCTTTTGTCGTCGGCAAAGGCGATGTGCTGCTGGGTGATCTTAACCGGAATGCTCCGCAAGTGCTTGACAAGTTGACGGAGGCGGATCTGAACATCGTTTTCCGCAACCGGGTGGTCAACTTAAAAAAGATTTTCCCCTATATCCCGACTGCACTGAACAGGGTGCTGCTGCATTTCAGTCGGGGGGCCAATTGGTTCTACGAACATACCAGCCAGTTGATAGACGACTTGGAAAGTGCGGTGCTGGAGATGTGACGCGTGTACGACTGCGTGCGAGCGATTTCAAAGGAGCATAAGATGAACGATAAGACCGAAGGTACTATTAACAAAAATATCCTGATTGCCGTGGACACATCTGAAAATTCCCGTCGGGCGGTAGCCTACGTCGGCCGGATGCTGGGAGGCATCAGAGAGTTTCATGTCAGCCTGCTGCATGTCATTCCGGATCCGGAAGAGGATTACTTCCCCAGTGAGGCTGAGAGACAAGCCTGGCTGGAAAGTTATCGCAGCAAAACCGATGAAGTGTTGCAGGAATACCGCAGCATTCTGCTGGCAGCCGGGTTCCCCGCCGCTGCCGTGGATTTGCATACGCCCCGGCGGTACTGCCCTTCAATGGCCGAATGCATCCTTTCCGAACGTGAAAATCGAGACTACAGCACCATCGTGATCGGCCGCCAGGGCCTTTCGCGCAAAGAGGAATTTCTGTTTGGGAGCATCTCCAACAAAATCGTCAGCCATGCCCGCGAATGCACTGTCTGGGTGGTCGCCTGAGCCGGGGTGCGCCCGGCTTCCGAATCAGGAAGAGCCGGCGCAGGGTCCGTCGGCTCTCCTGGTTTTGAACGCTAAGCCACTCTTGTGCGCATGGCCCAGGGGCTTGAGGAATAATTCTGGCGCAAATCGCTCCAGCCCTGAATGAGCTGGTCGGCTTCATGGGTGGCCAGGTATTTGCCCACCGCCTGATAATAGAGGGCTTCCGGTGAGAATTCGCTTTGCGGATAGTGATCATAAACGGTTTTGAAATGCGCGATGGCATTGTCGAATCTTTTATGTTTCAACGCATAATGCCCCAGCCCGATATGCAGCATGGCGGCATACTCGGCGGGTGACAGCCAGCCCTCCGAATGATAGATCACCCTTTCGCGGATATCCACGATATTGATATTGGGCGTCCAGATCGCTTGGTACTGGTCCGCCAGCTTAGGTTCCTTGGTCAGGTCCAACTGCACCGGCACGAAATGGGTATTCAACAGTTCGGCAACTGTTGCATCCGGGTACGTCACGGTACCCAGCTTGGCGCAGCCGCCTCATCCGTCCTTAAAAAAGTCCAGCAACATGGGCTTTTTTTGAGCCTTGCTCTTTTCCAAGCCCGTTTCGTAGCTGCGTAGCCATTGAACACGATTATTTGAATCCATGGTATCTCTCCTTTCTAAATATCGTTCGCAGGGGTATGCGAACACCGATTTTTCAATCCTTATGGTTCCGGTACCGGGTTATGCCGGAGTGCCGAGCCCAAACCCCTGGCTGGCATATTCCCGCAGATTGGCTTCCACCTCGGGCAGTGTTTTGCCCAGACTCCAGGGCTCCAGGAACCCGCACAAAAACAGTTTCCATTCGCCATCCTCCTGGTAGAGTTCCGATTCGCTGCAGGCACCGGCGCAGCCCCCGTCACCCACAATCTCATACAACAGATCGTAGATTTTCTGTTTTTCCTCGTTCATGATAAACCTCCGTTATTTTTTGGCCGCCTCACCGCCCGAAATTGATTAAGCGCCGAATTATTTCGCCCTTGGGCAGCCTTATGCGGGACGAACCGAGAGGCAAAAATGGGCGGGATATAAAATATGGTGATTGATTACACGTTAATGCAGAAATGACTGCATGGGAATGGAAGACACAAGCTTTATTTCACAACCGTGACATAATCGAAAAGCTTACAATTTTAACATCACATTTACAAAAAATTGTGATATGGGTGTTTTTAATACACGTGTGATCGGTGCCCGGGGCCTTCTCCAAGTGAAACGCGCAGTTGCAGGCAATCATTTCAGGAGGCCGTTTTTTAAGCCCGTTGTTATGTTAAACTTAACATAAGCAAACCGATGGACTGATATGCAAGACTTTGAAACCCTTCTGGAAGGCTCGGCAAAGGCCCACGGCCATATGTGTGCCGGTCAGGTGGTGGGGGTACGTATGGCCATGCTGGGATGTGAATTGATTGGTCTGGACGAACCCAGCAGCATGCCTCAGATCAAAAAAATCGTGGTCTATATAGAGATCGACCGCTGTGCGGCTGATGCCATCGCCTATGTTACCGGGGCCAAGTTGGGCCGTCGCTCCCTTAAATTTGTGGATAACGGAATCATGGCGGCCACTTTTGTCAATCTGGAGAATGACAAGGCCGTCCGGATAGTATCCACGGAGGAGTCCCGCGATCTGGCAGCCCAATATGCGCCCGACATCCCGGATAAGCGTCAGCAACAACTGGAGGCCTACAAACGCATGCCTGACGATGTCCTGTTTCGGGTCCAGAAGGTCAAGGTGGATGTACCTGTACATGACATGCCGGGTCCTTCGCGGTTCAAAACCCGATGCGAGCGCTGCGGTCAGGTTGTGCGGGACAAAAAAGAAGTTTTGCAGGGCGGCAAGGTACTGTGCAAGCCCTGCGCATACGGTGCATATTTCCGGACGGTAGGAAGCGAAAGGTCGAAGGAGGTAGCGGACCATGTGCAACCCGAGCAATTATGACAAACTCGATGATCGGTTAAGCAAAATTCCGGTGGAACTCGCCGTGGGCACCCGTCTGGCCCATGATATCACCGAAATCAGGCCGGGGGAATTCAAAGGGCCCTCTTTTCGCAGGGGCCACAAGGTCGAGCAGCAGGATCTTTGCCATCTCATGCGGCTGGGCAAACGCCATTTGTACGTCTTGGATCTCAAGGCAGACCAGGTGCACGAGGACGATGCGGTGGCGGAACTGGCTGCGGCCTTGGCCGGCCCCGGTGTGACCTACGGCAGCCAGCCCAGAGAGGGTAAACTTCAACTCACCGCAGCTTACTCCGGCCTGCTTAAAGTCAGTACCGAAGCCCTGGTAGACTTCAACCTGATCCCTGATGTGATGTGTGCCAGCCTGCATGACAATGTGCCCGTCAACCAGGGTCAGGTGTTGGCCGGTACCCGCGCCATTCCGCTGATCATCGATCGTGGCATATTAGACCAGGCCGTGGCCCTGGCCCTCAAGCGGGCGCCCATATTCAGCGTCAAAACCTATTGCCGCCTGAGGGCCCGTCTGATCATAACCGGCAATGAGGTTTATGAAGGTCTCATCGAAGATAGGTTTGAGAAAATCGTGCGGCAAAAACTGGAGGCCTTGGGCGTCAGCCTGGAAGAAACAGTCATACTGCCCGACGACCGGCAGTTAATCGCTGACCATGCACGCCGCTTCCTTGCGGCCGGGACAGACATCATGATCACCACCGGCGGCATGTCCGTTGACCCTGATGACGTCACCCGCCTGGGGATCCGCCAGGCCGGGGTGGAGACCCTTTACTACGGGGCCGCGGCCCTGCCCGGGGCCATGGCCATGCTGGCCTACAAGGGGAATATTCCCATCATCGGCATTCCAGCCTGCGGCCTTTTCCATCAGACGACGGTGTTTGATTTGCTGCTGCCGCGCCTGCTGGCCGGTGAAAATCCCGACAACCGCGACCTGGCGCGTCTGGCCGTCGGCGGTCTGTGCCTGGATTGCGATGTATGCCGCTACCCGGCCTGCAGTTTCGGAAAAGCGTCCTGATGAAGCTGAACCGGCACTTCTATGAAATCATGGCAACCAGGGCCCGGCAAACCCGGATCGTCCAGGTCTGCATGGGAATCGGCTACACCGCTGTTAGCCTTGATGACGGTAGTATCGGTGTGGCCTATACATACTTCGACACCAAGACCGGATGCACCCTGGTAAGCAATTATCAAGATTTTGAGGACCAGCCGGCCGAGGCGTTGCTGGCCCTGATCGAAAGCCGGGATTACCTGGAACGCAGCATGGCACTAGCCCTGATCAATGCCTTGAATCATGCAAACATACGCCACTTGCCGCCGGATAACAAAAACGACCTCCTATTGGAGGCCCTTGGAATTGTTCCACAAAGCAAAGTGGCTATGGTAGGCTTCATCAAGCCGCTGGTAAAGCTGCTGGAATCCATGGGTGCTACGGTGGAGGTGATAGACGATTTTCGAGGGATGGGCAAGAAGGCGCGTTTTTATCGGCATCTGTCTAATTGGGCCGATGCCGCCTTGATCACCTCCACCGCCATCATAAACAACACTGTAGAAGAGATCCTGGAACAGGTGGGTCCCACGGTCAAGACAGCCCTGCTGGGACCCAGCACCCCCATGGTGGCCCAGGCTTTTTCACCCTGGCCTGTGATCAAGGCCCTGGCGGGCATCGTGCCCCTGGATTCGGCCGCCATGCTCAAGACCGTGCGCCATGGCCTGGGCACTCCCTATCTGCATCGGTGCAGCACCAAGATTACATTGACCTTGTAAGGTTTTGATTCAGGGTTTATGGTTGGGCGTCAGCGTACTTTCAGGCACCATAAAACAGAGGGTAAATAGACCAAAGGAAAATGAAATGATCCAAGGAAAAATCGTTGCCGTCTCCATCAGCGACCGCAAAGGTGAAAAGAAGCACAATGTTCCCGAAGCCCGCTTGATGATCAAGCACGGACTGGACCAGGATGCCCATGCCGGCGACTGGCACCGGCAGGTCAGCCTGCTGGACATGCAGAGCATCGCCCGCATCCGGGCAAAAGGCCTGGACGTGGTGCCGGGCAACTTTGCCGAGAATATCACCACCGATGGTATTCGCCTGTGGGAATTGCCCATCGGAACCCGCCTTCAACTGGGAAAGACAGTCATCGTGGAAGTCACTCAGATCGGTAAGGAGTGCCACAGCCACTGCGCCATATTCCACCAGGTGGGCGATTGCGTTATGCCCAGGGAAGGAATATTTGCCGAGGTAATTTTCGAAGGATCCATACGGCCTGGGGATGACATTGCGGTGTTGGAATAAAAAAAAGTGTTAAGTCTTAAGTGTGAAGTGTTAAACGCCGGAATATAGAGGATCGGCAGGATACAACAGCTTAACACTTAGTACTTAACACTTAACACTGGCGATTAGCCTGATTAACCCAAATTAGCGGAAACAATTGAAACATGCCCAAACTTCATGATCAACATAATCGTACCATTGACTACCTGCGCATGTCGATCACGGACCATTGCAATCTTAAATGCCAATATTGCGTGCCCTTTGACGGCCGACCCAAGCTGCCCATGGCCGATATCCTCACGTATGAAGAACTTTTCGCTGTTGCCAGGGCAGCTGTTGCCGCAGGCGTTACAAAGATACGGCTCACCGGTGGCGAACCCCTGATGCGAAAAAACGTGCTGGAATTCTGTCGCATGCTGGCCACTTTGCCAGAGATTACCGACCTGGCCCTGACCACCAATGGCATTCTGCTGGAATCCATGGCCGCCGACTTGAAAGCCGCCGGCGTCAAACGCGTCAATGTGAGCCTGGATACCCTGGTCCCTGGACGGTACGCCGCCATTACCGGAAAAGACGCGCTTGAAAGGGTCCTGCGCGGGATTCAAAAAGCGGCCGATGTGGGATTGACCCCCATTAAAATCAACATGGTCCCCATGCGGGGCATCAACGACGATGAAATCGTCGCCATGGCCCGCTGGACGCTCACGGTGCCCTATGATGTCCGCTTCATCGAACTGATGCCGACCAGCGGGTGGGCCCGCCAGAAACACGACCGTTTGTTTATCTCCATCGACGATGTTCAAAAACAGGTGGAAACCATCGGGGACCTGGAAACGATTGCGCACATCCATACCCGCGGCCCGGCCACATATGCACGCCTGCCGAACGCCCGGGGCCGGATCGGCTTCATAGCTGCCTTGAGCCATCACTTCTGCAAGACCTGTAACCGGTTACGCCTCACCGCCGACGGTAAACTCAGGGCCTGTCTGTTTGCCGATGAAGAGATCGACATCCGGGGCCCCCTGCGCCAGGGCGCCTCGCAGGAAACCCTGCAGCATATCATCCAGGCTACCGCAGCTGCAAAACCCAAAGGCCATACCTTGAACGAGGCCGACGCCAAACCCATCAGCGGCCGTATCATGCAGGCCATTGGGGGTTGACCTCAAATCGGAACCCGCCCCATAATCGTCATGGCCTCTGATACCGGTTCCGATGGATAATCGCCCTCCCAATCCGGGCACCACTTCTGGACGTTGCCCAACATATCATACAAGCCAAACCGGTTCGGCTTAAGCGCCGGGGCTGCCGAGAGTCCTCCTGCATACTATCCTTCTGATTTTTCGAACGTACCGCCTTGCCGGCGGATACGCGGCTCGACCAATCGCCGCTGGCATCTCTTTGATCAGCAGGGTTTGCTTTTATTTGGATGTTTTCAAAAAAACAATTGGTGCCAATCGGTTAGCCGCAGCAGGATGGGGTATGGACACGCTATTTCAAACCTTGACATTATTTTGAATACAAAATAATACTACTTTTCATATAAAATTTGCAAATAATAATTTTATGTATTAATTTGAGTTGTTATATTGCAACTCAAAAGCCATTACAGATAACTTGATTGCTATTAATATTTTGTAATCAAAATAAAATATAAATCCAATAGGATCTTATGAGTTCAATCCCCCATAGATCGGAACGCGTTTCTGTATGTGATCAGGTTCTAGTCTCGTTGCGCAAAATCATGCAATCCATTGATATGCATTCGCACACCCTGATTAAACGTTTCGGCCTTACCGGCCCCCAACTCATCGTTCTGCGGGAGATTGCCACCCGGGGTGAATCCACCGCCGGAGAAATCGCAAGGGCCGTGAGTTTGGGCCAGGCGACCATAACTGGCATTCTAGATCGTCTGGAAAAACGGAATCTGATCACACGTTGGCGAGACGACGCCGATCGCCGCAGGATTCACCTTGGGATCACGCCGACAGGCGAAAGGCTCTTATCCGATACGCCGCCATTAATGCAGGAAGCCTTTGTGGAAGCATTCGATGGCATTGAAGACTGGGAAAAATCAATGATTCTGTCGTCACTTCAGCGGCTAGTTACCTTGATGAATGCCCGTCAGATTGATGCAGCACCCATATTGGCAACCGGTTTATTGGATGCACCCATTGATGAGGTAAATGAAACATCCCCTCAGGGTACGGCCACCGGGGGAGCTTGACGCCAATCAATAAACGGAAAGGGAACATGGAAAAAATAGTCGTCGAAAAACTGTACAAAATTTTCGGCCCGCAACCGGAAATAGCAATGAAGCTCCTTCGGGATGGCCTGAGCAAGGAGGCAATCCATGAACAAACCGGAATGACGGTGGGCGTCAACAATGCCAACTTCGCCATCAACCAGAGCGAAATATTTGTCATTATGGGGCTTTCCGGCTCGGGCAAATCCACTATCGTGCGCATGCTCAACCGTCTGATCGGACCCACGGCCGGCAATGTCATAGTCGATGGGCACAACGTCACCAAGATGAGCCCGGACGAACTGGTTAAATTCCGGCTTCACAATATGAGCATGGTATTCCAGTCTTTTGCCCTCATGCCGCATATGACCGTAATGGAAAACGCAGCCTTCGGACTTGAACTCGCTAACGTGGACAAGCAGAAACGCAGGCAACGGGCCATGCAGGCCCTGGAACAAGTCGGATTGAGCGGATGGGAAGACTGCTATCCCAAAGAACTTTCCGGCGGCATGCAACAACGCGTAGGACTTGCTCGGGGACTGGCGGTGGATCCGGACATCCTGCTGATGGACGAAGCATTTTCGGCTCTGGATCCACTCATCCGCACCGAGATGCAGGACGAATTGCTCAAGCTCCAGGAAAAGGACCAGCGTACCATTGTATTCATCTCCCACGACCTGGACGAAGCCCTGCGCATCGGCGACCGAATTGCGATTATGGAAGGCGGTCGAGTGGTTCAGGTCGGCTCGCCCGAGGAGATATTGCAAAACCCGGCAGATGACTATGTTCGAGCCTTCTTCCGGGGTGTGGATCCGACCAATGTCATCTCCGCCGGCGATATCGCCCGGGATTCGCACCCGACAATCATCATGACAAAAGAAGGCAGTCTGCGGGCCGCCCATGAAATCCTCAGCGGCAGCGAACGCGAACACGGTTATGTTCTGGATGCCCAGCACCGGTTTATCGCCGTGGTGTCTTCCACATCCCTGAAAGAGACCATCGAAAACGGAGCAGCCGACCGGCCGTTGAAACAAGCCTATCTCGCAGAGGCCAAATCCGTGAAGGTGGGCGATTCCATGCAGGACATACTGCCGGAAGTCTCATCCAGAAGCTGGCCCATTCCGGTTGTCGACGATCAAAATGTTTACAAGGGCGTGGTCTCCAAAAACCGTTTTCTGCGGACCTTGCACCGCACCGAAGAGGAGATGGAGACGAACACGCAGGGAACACAAGCAGCGTAAGGATTCTAAAATTGGAACGATATCATGTTTGAAGATAAAGTAATTCCGCTGGATGTATGGGTGTCCCAGTTTGTGGACTGGCTGGTTAACAATTACCGCGATTTTTTCCAGGCTCTCAAATGGCCCGTGGAAACGACCCTCAACGGTTTAGATGTCGGTTTGAATGCCGTGCCGCCTTGGGTCATCATCGTTGTGGTTGCGCTGATTGCCTGGAAGTTCTCCGGAATCAAGCTGGCCATTTTTTCGGTTATCGCGATGACCTTCGTCGGACTGCTTGGATTATGGGAAGACACCATGACCACCTTTGCGATGGTCTTGTCTTCGGTTCTTTTTTGCGCCGTTGCGGGCATACCGCTGGGCATCTGCTCCGGTCGCAATGATAAATTCGAAGCCAGCATACGGCCCGTCCTGGATGCCATGCAAACCACACCGGCCTTTGTCTATCTGGTCCCCATTGTGATGCTTTTTTCGGTGGGCAACGTAGCCGGTGTTCTGGCCACGATCATCTTTTCCCTGCCGCCCATCATCCGCTTGACCAGCCTGGGAATCCGGCAAGTGCACCCTGAACTGGTGGAAGCGGCTCAGGCTTTCGGCGCCACCCGGTGGCAGGTATTGCGGCGCGTCCAGGTTCCCCTGGCCATGCCGACCATACTGGCCGGCCTGAACCAGACCATCATGATGGCGCTTTCCATGGTGGTCATCGCGGCTCTGATCGGAGCCGGCGGTCTGGGTTCTCCGGTCATTCTGGGGCTCAACACCCTGGACATCGGCCGGGCGGTCATCGGCGGCCTGGGAATCGTGTTGATGGCGATTGTCCTCGACCGGATAACACAATCAATGGCCCAGAAAAAGTAGCGATTGTTTAACCCTAAGTCGTTAGAAATCCGGGAGACGGTTTCCGGATTCGATCAATACAATATTATAATTTGCGGTATAGCGGTATAAAGGAGGATTCCATGAAACTGTTTAAAGGCTTACTGATTATCGTTGCGCTCAGTCTCGTGATGGCCGTTTCACCGGCCAGCGCAGTAAATATGAAACCCGGCAAAGGAACAACGGTCCGACCGGCACGCGCCACATGGAATACCGGTTTCTTCCAAGAAGCCCTGGTACGTCGGGGTTTGGAAGAGTTGGGGTATACCGTAAAAAAACCCAAAGATCTGCAGAACCCCATCTTCTACAAAAGCGTCGCCCTGGGCGATGTGGACTACTGGACCAACGGCTGGTTTCCCAACCATGACAGCCAGTTACCCAAAGACTTTTACGATAAGGCCGGAAAATACGGTTATGTGGTCAAAGCCGGCGGCCTTCAAGGCTACCTGGTCTCCAAAAAAGAAGTGGATAAGTACAACATAATATCACTGGATGACTTCAAGCGCGAAGAAGTCAAGAAAGCCTTCGACGCCAACGGCGACGGTAAAGCCGACCTGACAGCCTGCCCGCCCGGCTGGGGATGTGAAAACGTGATTGCCTGGCACATGAAGGTTTATGATCTCAAAGACGACATCAACCCGGTCAAGGCCTCCTATGAAGCCGGCATGGCCTCCGCCCTGGGCAGATACAAGAGCGGTGAGCCGATCTTCTTCTATACCTGGGCGCCCAACTGGACGATCTTCAAACTCAAACCAGGCAAAGACGTGATGTGGATCAATGTGCCCAAAATCATTCCCAAGGACTCCCAGAAATCAGCCGTGGACCGCATGACGGTATCAGGTATCGAAGGCGCTGTCACCGATCCCATCAAACTTGGATTTGTGGTATCCGACATCCGGATCGTCGCCAACAAGAAGTTCATCAAGAAGAACCCGGCGGCTCAAAAATTCTTCGAAGTTTTCACCCTCCCGCTGAACGATATCAACGAGCAGAATACACTCATGAATGAAGGTCAGAAATCCCAGAAGGATATCGAGCGGCATGTGGCAAACTGGATCGCCAAGAACCAGGCCAAGTGGAACGGATGGCTTGAAGCGGCCCGCCAGTCGGCGAAATAAGCCGTTAGCCCGCTGACCCGTGGTCTGATGATCATCTGCCGCTTTCGGTGAAATAGACGAAGTCCGAATGATTATCTGAAAACCTTTGACAAACTTTTACCTGCAACATTGGGGTAGAAGTTGCTTGCCATCCTTGCGTGTAGCTGCACAGGTCGGATGGCACACTGACCGGCTCGAAAGCCAAACGCCTTGTTTTGGGGCATAGGTCCGTAACTCATCGGTATTAAAATGGATGCGGAAGAGGTGAGATTATGGCCTTATCTCGACAGGTATCCCGTTGGGAACCAGGCGGGCGATTTCCTCCATCTCCTTGTTGGTGACGGCGATGCAGCCTTTTGTCCAGTCGATCTCCGTGTGAAAGCCGCCAAGCCATGAGAAACCATTTTTTATGCCATGGATCATGATATCGCCACCCGGAGAAACGCCGAGTTCTTTGGCACGCTTTACATCTTTCTCATTGGGGTAGGAAATGCGAAGAGAGAGGTGGTAGTCGCTGTGCCGGTTTCTTGATGCAATGGTATAAGTTCCCTCCGGGGTTTTCTTGTCGCCCTGCCGTTCTTTCGGGCCGACCGGGTCTCCGCCTAAAGCAATCTTGTAGGTCTTGATCGCCTCACCGTTTGAGATCAACGTGAGCCGCCGTTTTTTCTTTTCGATCAGTACCATGTCCACCGGCTCCGTCCGGAGTTCAAAAACCTTCTGTTCGAGAGTTCCGATTTTTTGTTGCAACGCGGTGATCTCATTTTCTTGGGTTTTGATCCCTCGGCGGTAGGCGTCAATCTGTGTCTGTTGGGCTGCAATCAGTTTATCCTTGATGATGACATTTTGGATCTGAAGCATCATCATCTGGCTGTCGCGCCGGTAT
>Ga0055480_10000580_pt1 | contig 13809 bp, 13 predicted proteins | sample Muzzi_PWB_D2_FD_57935 | JGI IMG/M metagenome (GOLD analysis project Ga0055480, IMG submission 57935) | Wetland microbial communities from San Francisco Bay, California, USA, that impact long-term carbon sequestration - Muzzi_PWB_D2 | ecosystem: Environmental > Aquatic > Marine > Wetlands ... | reverse complement strand
GCCGTGACGAAGATCGTCACCGGGACCCGGTCCGCGTCGAGCGCCTCGACGACCTCGAAGCCGTCGAGCCCGGGCATGCGGATGTCGAGGAAGGCCACGTCGGGGCGTTCTGCCAGGATCGTCTCGAGAGCGGCATCACCGGACGCGGCCTCGATGAGCGTCAGGTCGGCATCGAGCGTCGCGAGGTGCTTGCGGAGCGTCTCCCGGACGAGGGGCTCGTCGTCGGCGATCAGGACTTTCACGGCACCGTCTCGATAGGCAGGGCAATGCGCGCCTCGGCCCCGGGGTCGGCGGCGCGGAGCTCGAAGCTCGCCGCGTCGCCGTACAGGACGGCGAGCCGCTCCCGCGTGATGGCGATCCCCGTGCCTTCGGCGGCTCCATGGGTCGTGCCGCCACTCGGGAGGCCGACGCCCGTGTCGCGGACCGAGAGCACCAGCCGACCGTCGGAGGCCGCGGCCCCGATGTGGATCTCGGCGGCGCCCTTGCCCGGGGCGACGCCGTGCTCGACCGCGTTCTCTACGAGCGGCTGGAGGATCAGGTGCGGGATCAACGCGTCTTCGACCGCCGGCTCCACGTCGAACCGGACCCGCAGGCGGTCGGGCATGCGGAGCTCCTGGATCGACGTGTAGCGGCGCAGGAAGTCAATCTCCGCGTCCAGGCGCTGGACCTGGCGCCCGCTCGTCGCGAGTACACTCCGGTACAACTCCGCGAGCTCGATGAGCGCTCGTTCACCGGCCGCGGAATCGCGCGCGCTCACCGCCGCGATCGCCTGCAGGGCGTTGAACAGGAAATGGGGCTGCAGCCGCGACTGCAGCGACTGCATCTCGGCCCGGGCGAGGCTCGCTTCCAGCGCCGCGGCCTCGGCGCGGGCGCTCCGCGCCTCCCACGCGTTGACCACCGACACCCACGCGGTCACGAGGCCGAAGCAGGCGATCACTTCCACGAGCAGGACCGTGCGGAAATGGGTGAGCAGCACCTGGCCCGGGGTCTCCTGGATCTGGTTACCGAAGAACAGCAGGTCGACGCCGACGACCCCCGCCGAGTGAAGGAGGATCGCCACGATGCCCAGCCCCACGAGCGCGGCGACCCGGCGGCCGCGGCCGGAACCGCGCCGGCGCAGGGCGCGATCGGCCAGGAGCACGGGCAGCGCCGCGGGAAGCCAGGTGAACCACTTGGCCAGGTTGAAGGCGACCAGGGTCGTCACGGCGATGTCGGGCGTCGTCCCCACGGACCGCCAGGAGAGGACGGTCTGCGACGTGGCGATCAGCCCGCAGACGCCGAGCGCGAGCGCACTCCATCCCAGGAGCCGTGGGATCCCCGGCCCCGCGTCCACCGCGCCTGGCGTCATGCTCCGCTCACGGGCTCTCTCGCATCCCCACCTTCCGCCTCAAGCTGTCTCTCGCCGCGGGCTCATTATGCAGCGAAAGGATCGTGTCCGCTCGCGATCCGACCGCGTCGAGGGCCGACAGCGCTTCCGCGAGGGACTGTCGCCAGAAGTTCGGTTCGAAGGGCTCGGGGACGTAGAGGTCGCTGACGTAGGCGAGCGGAACGTCGTCGAAGGTGACGATCAGCGCCGCGCGCCCGTGCTCCCCCCCGGGTTGCGGAGCCCGATGCACGACGAGATTCCCGATGCGGACGCTGTCCGCCACCTCGCGAACTTCGATACGCCCCGTTCGTTCGGAGAGTTCGTCCGGTGACAGCCGGTGCGGGGCGGCCGTCATACCCTGGATCGTCCGAGCCGTGCGCGGCGAGGCGTAGATGGGAATGCCGCGGGCCGCGTATGTCCGGACGCCCGCCACGTGGGGCCAGACGAACGAAGCCGCGACGACGGCCTTCACCGGAACCCCCGGCCAGCGACGCTCGACCTCCTCGAGGATCGAGCGTGAGTATGCCGAGGAATGTGGAGCTTCGATCACGACGACGCCGTCGTTCTGCCGAACCAACGTCACGTCGTAAATCCCGCCGATCTGCACGATGCCGCCGACGTGTTCCGTGAATTCCGGGGATCCGTTGCCGAGCGACGGGTCGAGCTGAGAAGCGAACCGTTCGCGGCGCGCGGAGACATCCGCGAACGAGTCGGCCGGGAAGTCCGCGTCCCAGTCGATGCCCGTGTACGAGATCGTCCGGATCCGCCACCCGTCGTGCCACACGTTGATCGTGAACGGGTAGCGGAGCCCCGCCGGGTCGAGCGACCAGTTCGACCAGGCCACCCGCGTCCGCACGTCTCCCCAGGTCGCCCAGTTCGGGTCGTCGGTGTAGCGGCGTACGCCCGTCCAGCCGGCGGGCAGGGAAGTCGCCGCGTCGACGAGCAGCCGCAACCCGGGGTCGCCCCACGCCACGACGTGCAGGCGTCGCCCCGTTTCCGTGACGCTGTCCGGCGCGAGGCGTCGTCCGGGAGCGGTGGCCGCGGCCAGCACGAGACGCTCCGGGGAGAGCCGGATCTCCTCCAGCGCCTCGCCGGGCGTCAGTCGGTCGTCGAGATACTGGGTGAATGCGATGGGCAGCGATCGCATCGGCAGGCGACCCTCGAACTCCCGCAGCGCCCGCCCTCCGCGCACGTCGCGCTGTTCCGTGAACGTCGCGGTGAACACCGGCGGTGTCGCCGGATCCTGCGCCGCCGCCACGAGACGCTCCTGGCGCACTCCGTGGAGCTCGATTGCGGAAATTCCCTGCAGGGTCGCCCGCGAGCCGAGTGCTCGAAGGGCCCCGTCGATCACCGCGTCCACCGACTCGGCGTCGCTCGCGGCGGCGCCGCCGGCGCCGGCCTCGCCGTCGGACGCCGCCCCGGGCCCGCACGCCGCCACGAGCCCGACCAGCAAGATCGCCGCAGTCCCCATCCTCGACCCGAGCATCACGCCTCCCCCGTTCGGTGTTTCCCGCGAGAATGCCGCAGGCCTGCTGCGTGGCGCGACCGGGGATGGGACGAGCCCCGGAATGCTTGGGACGAATCCCGATCCGGCGTGGACGAGCCCCGGGGTCCGGTGGGGTGTGGAGTTCCCCTCGCCCGACTCGGCGCTGCGAGGGAAGGTAGTGCGGCTTCCGGAGCGAGCCTTCAGCGCGTCGTGTGCGGTGTCAGCGAGTGAAGGGAGTCGCGCTACCTTCCCCTCCACGAGCCGACGTCCCGAAGTCCCGCCACCAGCGGATGTCGTGGACCAGCTCCGCCCGTTCGACGCCCGGCTCGTGTTCGGCCACGGTGCGCCCGAGCACATCGTAATGCGGCAGGACGTTCTTGCGGTCGACCCACTCGGGCTTCAGGCCCCGATCCTCACCCCAGGCGAGGAGCTCCTCGATCGAACGGTCGCTGTACACGTGGCAAAGGCGGTCGCCCCGCCTCGCCCGAAGGCGCGGGACGTCCCGCCTAGCCGTGTGGAAGTGGTACTTGATCAGTGGGTGTGGGCGTGCCCGTCTGCCGCGGTCTCGCCGTCCGGGGCGGAACCCTCTGTCATTTCCATGTCGCCGGTCACCGCCATGCCGCCCATGCCGTGCCCGTGCATGCGCTCGGGCGCGGTGAGCGTGTTCGTCAGATCGGCGATGTAGGTGTCGTTGGTCCGGTCGAATTCCGGCCACTCGACGTCCTTGCCGACCCAGATGACGCCACCGATCGCGCCCATCCCGCCGTCAGCGGCCGGCTGGTCGGTCGGGTTGTCGTACTCGGCTTCGATCTTGTAGGTGTGGTCGGCGTAAATCTTCTTGCCGAGCGACCAGATGAACTTGTCGCTCGGGACGCCGCTGACGTGGCCGCCGGGTTCACCGTTGGGCTCGACCTCCCAGATCGTCTCGCCGCTCGTGACGTCGATCAGCGAGAGGCGCGTCGCGTAGTCGTGCAGGTGGCCACCGATGCCGAGAATCCGGCCATCCACCGCCGGCTTGCCCTCCCACGATTTCACGGTCGTTCCCGGGGGCACCGGGAAGTCCTTCACGTCCAGCGGGCCCATGACATCCAGATAGAACGGGTAGACGTTGCGCGGCTGGATAAAGCCGTCGGACTCTGCGCTGTAGAAGAACCGGACTACGAGCGTGGCGTCGGGGAAGTCCTCTTCGAGCGGGTCGGCGAACATCGCGGCGATCATCATTCGGTCGCCCTGGGCCACGGGGTAGCCCACGATCCGCGGCAAGCGCTCGGTGGACGTCTCACGCCCCGCGGCCATGACCCGGCGCGAGATCGGCGAGAACAGCTCGCGCTTGTCGGGATCGATGAAGTTCACGTGATGGAGCACGTCCATGGGGAGCGAGTTTCCCTGGCCGTCCACCATCTCGAGCTCGAAGCCGTGTATCCAACCGTCCACCGGAAACTCCGCCATCTGGATAGGCAGCCTCAGGTGCATCATCCCCGATGTCAGCTCGACCGGGCCGATGCGGAACTCGACCTCGCGCTTCTCGGCCAGCGTGCGGACCTCGACGTACTCGTTCCGTTCGATGGGGAGAGGCGGCGCGACGTCGGGCGCGGCGGACGCGACGGTGATCGTCGTCGAAATACCGGACATGTCGGAACGCGACGGGTTCGCGTCACCGGACTCCTGCGCGTGCGCGAGAGCTGGAACGGCCAGCAACAGGCCGCCCAACAGGGCAGCACGCGCGACGGTGTATTCGCTACGGCGGACTATCATGATATCAACCTCGAAGGCTTCGAAACCAGGGACTCGTCCAAGCTCACGAACGGGAAAACGTACGCTGGCCCTTCGAAGGTTTCAAGCGGCAGAAATCAGGGCGCGGGGACGTCGAAGTAGACGTAGTTCTTCGCGATGAATTCCTGCCAGTTCTGCGGAACCTCGTCGTCGGGGAAGATGGCCTCGACGGGGCACTCGGGAACGCAGGCGCCGCAGTCGATGCATTCCTCTGGGTGGATGTAGAACTGATCCTCCCCCTCGTAGATGCAGTCCACGGGGCAAACGTCCACGCACGAGGCGTCCTTCGTGTCGATGCAGGGCTGTGCAATGATGTACGTCATGTGGTCCTCGAAGAACGGCCGGCTGGCCGGCGTCGGTTCGTGAATCGGGTGAGAGTGTAGCCGGAACCCCGGCCGGCGGCAACATGTTTTCGGTGTGGGTTCGGACGGATTTCAGGTAGACGTGTTCACGACGGCGGGGTACATTCGCGCCCATGCGGAAACTCGACGTGCTGCAGAGCTCGACGGCGACCAGCCCGGCCTCCGGCGCCGGCATGGGGGGAGGCTGCGGTGGACCCCCGACGGCCTGGCCCCAGCAGAAGCCCCGCTGGCTCAAAGTGAAGGCGCCCGGCGGCGGCGAGTACCGGCGCCTGAAGAGCCTCATGCGAGAGCTCGGGCTGAACTCCGTGTGCGAGGAGGCCCGCTGCCCGAACATCGGCGAATGCTGGGAGTCGGGCACGGCGACGTTCCTGATCATGGGGGACAAGTGCACGCGGAACTGCCCGTACTGCGCGATCGCCCATGGCCGTCCCGAGGAGCTCGACGAGGATGAGCCGCGCCGCGTGGCGGAGATGATCGAGCAGCTCGCCCTGCGGCACGTGGTGATCACGTCGGTCGACCGGGACGACCTGCCTGACGGCGGAGCGCGCATCTTCGGCTGGCTGATCGACGACATCCACGAGCGTCTGCCCGAGTGCTCGATCGAGGTGCTGACCCCCGACTTCCGGGGCATGCCGCATGCGATCGAGCGGGTGGTCCGTGCCCGTCCCGACATCTTCAACCACAACATGGAGACCGTCGAGCGCCTGCACCCCGAGGCGCGCCCGGGCGCGAAGTACGAGCGCAGCCTGGGAGTGCTTCAACATGCGAAGAGCCTCGACGAGACCGTCCTCATCAAGACGGGGATCATGCTTGGCCTGGGGGAAGAGGCGGACGATGTCCGCGCCTTCATGGACGACGCCCTCGAGGCTGGCGTTCAGATCCTCACGCTCGGCCAGTACCTCCGGCCGTCGGAGCGGCACCGGCCGATCGACCGCTACGTGAGCCCCGAGGAGTTCGGGGAGTGGAAGCAGTACGGCGAGATGCTGGGCTTCCTCCACGTGGAGAGCGGTCCCCTCGTGCGGAGCAGCTACCACGCCCGCGAACAGGTCGAGGAGTTGCGCGAGCGCGCCACCGCGCTGGCCTGAGTCCCGCCCGCTCTCAACGAGCGGCTGACGCGGCGAACCTCGACTGAGACTCTTCCACGCGTCGCTCGATCCACGCGGCCACGGCGGGATGAGGCAGCAGACCCTCGCCGTCGTACGCGATCGGAAGTCCTTCGAGGTCGGCAGGTAGCTTCTGCGTGCTGATGAACCCCTTCGCGATCAGCAGCGGCACGACGACGACGTCCCGGCCGGTCGCTCTCGCCTGCAGCTCGATGATCTCCCGAATCCGTCGGATCGCTTCCTCTCGCACCGGTGGCGCGGCATCGTCGCGAACCAGACCCAGCTTCACGTCCCGGAAGCCAGCCAGGGTCCGCACCGAGTCCGCGACCGGCCGCAAATTTTCCATCCAGGCCGCATAGTCTTCGGCCGAGCCGGGCCCGTGGCCGATGATGAACAGCGACTGTTTCGCGGGCGATTCGGCAAGCTGCAAGGCCCGCTGCGCGAGGATGTCGGCGAGCTCCATCGAGGCGTCGACGGCCGGCGTCAGCTGGATCGGAACTGCCGTCGACGGACGTTCGACCCCCGATTCGGACAGGTGTTCTAGCAGCTCGGCATCCAGGTGACTGCGCTCACCCGCGAGGTAGCGGATCTGTTCGTAGTGACCGCTGTGGCTCGAGGCGAGCAGGGGGACTACGACGATCCGCGTAGCGCCGCGGGCGACCAGTCGCGCGGCCGCGTCCTGGAACCTATAGGCGGCGACCGAGTCGCCCATCAGCAGGCTTACCTCCACCGGTCCGCCGGTTCGCACGCTTGCCGCGATGCGATGAACCGGTCCGTTCCACTCGGCCGATGCCCCGTGCGCGACGACGATCGTCCCGGTGACCGGGGAGTCTGCCACTTGCCCGACGGCCATCGCCGGGGTTGCAGCCAGGAGCACGAGCGAGACGGGGATCAGAAAGCGAATCACGGTTGACCTTGATCTCGAGCATTGGAGTGATAATGAGAGTCAGTCTCAAACACGGAGTGAGATTCTAGGTCCTCTGCGGACCTCACACAAGCGCCTCCTTCGCCAACCCGGATATAGGTTGCAGAGGCAACAGAGCAAGTGGACGTACGCTACCGGTCCGGCTAGCTTTTGCGATTCGCCACCGGACGGCCGATGTCGCGGCGTGTCGCACGCGGCCCGGCCTCGAGTCGATTCCCGAACCCGGATGGAGCGAGTGGAGCAGGAAGTCGCAATCGAACGCCGCAGCAACGAAGATCGGCGGTCCCGCGGTGATCGGCGGAAGCCGGAGCACCGCGAGGTCGACGTGGGCAGCTACGACCGGGAGGAGCTCCACGGCATGCTCTCGGCCATGCTCCTGTCGCGGCGATTCGAAGAAAAGTGTGCCGAGTCGTATCAGATGGGCCGGATCGGTGGATTCTGTCACCTGTACATTGGACAGGAAGCCGTGGCGGTGGGGGGCATCCACGCGCTGCGCGACGACGACTACGTGTTCACGGCGTACCGTGATCATGCCCAGGCAATCGTCCGGGGCATCGAACCGCGCGCCGTTATGGCCGAGCTGTACGGGCGGGTCGACGGCTGCTCGAAGGGCGCCGGCGGCTCGATGCATATGTTCGGCCGCGACGTGAACTTCATGGGCGGCCACGGCATCGTGGGCACGCACCTCCCGCTGGCCGCCGGCGTCGGCTACGCGATCCGCTACCGGGGCGGCGACCAGGTCGTCCTCTGCTACTTCGGCGATTCGGTCGTCAACGGCGGACCCTTCCACGAGGCGTTCAACATGGTCGCCAAGTGGGACCTCCCGGTCGTCTACGTGGTGGAGAACAACTCTTACGGTATGGGGACCGACATCGACCGCGTGGCCGCGGTCGACCACCTGGTCACGCGAGCGTGTGCCTACGAGGGGATGCACGCCGAGCGAATCGACGGCCAGGACGTGCTCGCGATGCACGACGCGATCTCCGAGGCCTGCGACCGGGCGCGCGGCGAGAACGGCCGGCCGACGTTTATCGAGGCGATCACGTATCGTTACCTGGGCCACTCGATGTCCGATGCGGCGCACGGGACGTATCGGACCAAGGAAGAAGTCCAGGCGGAGCGGCAGAACGATCCGATTGCCACGTACTCGGACCGCCTGATGGAGGCCGACCTGCTGACCCAAGAGGAATACGACGAGCTGAACCAGGCGGCGATCGACGCGACGGAGGATGCCGCCGAGTTCGCGGAGAACAGCCAGCCGCCCGACGTCTCGGTCACCTACGACAATATCTACGCGGACGAGTTTCCGGGGCTTGGACGGAGGGACGCATGGCGGTGATCACGTACCGCGAGGCGCTCAACCGGGCCTTGCGCGAGGAGATGCAGCGAGACGGCGACGTCTTCTTGATCGGCGAGGAAGTCGGCGAGTACGACGGCGCTTACAAAGTGTCGAAAGGCCTGCTCGACGAGTTCGGCGAGTGGCGAGTTCGCGACATGCCGATCGCCGAGAACGGCTTCGCCGGGATGGGCATCGGTGCCGCGATGGCGGGGCTGCGCCCGATCGTGGAGTTCATGACCTGGAACTTCGCCCTGCTCGCCTACGATGCGATCGTCAACTCGGCCGCCAAGATGCGCTATATGTCCGGCGGCCAGTTCAACATCCCGATCGTGTTCCGGGGACCCGGCGGCGCGGCCCTCCAGCTGTCGGCTCAGCACTCGCAGGTGCCCGACCCCTGGTACGCCAATATCCCCGGCCTCAAGGTCTGCGCCCCGGCTACGCCGGCGGACGCGATGGGCCTGCTCAAGAGCGCCATCCGCGATGACGACCCGGTCGTGTTCATCGAGGGCGAGTTGCTCTACAACGTGAAGGGCGAGGTGCCCGACGAAGAGCACGTCGTGCCGATCGGCAAGGCGGATGTGAAACGCGAGGGTTCCGACGTCACCCTGGTCTGTCACTCGAAGATGGTGAAGGTATGCACTGACGCCGCCGAGAAGCTGGCCGAGGAGTACGAGGTCGAGGCGGAGATCGTCGACCTTAGAACGATTCGTCCGCTCGACGTCGACACGATCATCGGCTCGGTGAAAAAGACCAATCGCGCCGTCGTGGTCCAGGAAGGCTGGCCCTACTCCGGCATCGGCGCCCAGGTCGTCGACGACATCCAGCGCGAGGCGTTCGACTTTCTCGACGCGCCGATCGCCCGCGTTTCGAGCCTGGACGTGCCGATGCACTATGCGCGTCCGATCGAGAAGCACATTCTGCCGAGCGCCGAGGCGGTCGTGCGCGCCGCGAAGCACGTCTGCTACCTCGACTGATCCGACCGGGAGACCCATGGCAACGAAAGTCGTAATGGCCCAGCTGAGCCCGACCATGGAGGAGGGCAAGCTGGTCGAGTGGAAGGTCAAGGAGGGCGACGAGGTCTCCCAGGGAGACGTTCTCGCGGAGGTCGAGACCGACAAGGCCAACATGGACATCGAGGCGATGACAGGCGGCACCGTGCGCGCGCTGCTCGCCTCCGAGGGAGACGTGGTCGAGGTCGGTGCTCTGATCGGGGTGCTCGGCGACCTCGACGAGGACATCTCCGCGATCGTCGAACAGGCCGGTGCGTCGAAGGACGGCGGCGCCGAGTCGCCGCCGGCGAGCGAAGGTGAGGAAACCAGCGAGGCCGAAGCCAGGGCCGAGGCCAGCGCCGAAGCCGCCGAGCCGGAGGCCGCCGAGTCAGCCACGGCGGAGGTGGCCGCGTCATCTGATGCCGACGCACCAATATCACGACAGACCAGCAGCGGCAGGGTAAAGGTCTCTCCCTTGGCCCGACGCATCGCCGAGGACGCCGGCATTGATGTCGCCCGCCTCTCCGGGTCCGGTCCCGGCGGCCGCATCGTGAAGAGCGACGTCGAGGCGGCCATTGCCTCGGGCGGTCCCGCCGGGGCTCCGGCCGCGGAGGCGGGTGCGGCGCCGACCCGGTCCACGGCAGGAGCGGGCGCGCTTCGGCCGGCCCGGCTCGAGGACGAGCGGATCGAGCTGTCGCAGATGCGAAAGACGATCGCGAAGCGGCTGGTGCAGTCTATCGGCCCTGTGCCGCATTTTTTCCTCACGACCGAGATCGACATGGGACGGGCGCTCGACCTGCGGAAGTCGCTCAACGAGCGGCTGGCGGGCCGCGGGGACGGCGGCGCGAAGGTCGGCGTGAACGACCTGCTCGTGAAGGTCGCGGCCGAAGCCCTGGCGCGTCATCCGGAGATCAACGCCTCGTGGGACGGCGACGCGATCCAGCGGCATGGCAGCGCGGACATCGGCATCGCGGTCGCGGTGCCCGATGGCCTGATTACGCCGGTCCTCCGCGAGGCGGACCGGAAGGGCCTGGTCCAGATCGCGGCCGAAGCGCGGGATCTCATCGAGCGCGCTCGCACCCGGAAGCTGAAGCCGGAGGACTATACCGGGGCGACGTTCTCGATCAGCAACCTCGGAATGTTCGGCATCGACGAGTTCACGGCGATCATCAATCCGCCCGAGGCCGCGATCCTCGCGGTTGGCGGGACGGTCGAAAAGCCGGTCGTCGAAGACGGCGAGGTGGTCGTCAGGCGCCGGATGCGCGTGACGATGTCGTGCGACCACCGGGTGATCGACGGCGCGATGGGCGCCGCGTTCATCCAGACGTTCCGCGCCATGCTGGAGAATCCACTCGAGCTCGTGAGCTGAACAATCGATTATAAAGAGAGTTTCCCAGAGAGGGTACGAACGCATGGCTGATTCCTACGACGTCGTCGTCATCGGAGCGGGGCCGGCAGGGTATGTCTGCGCGATCCGCGCCGCCCAGCTCGGCCTCAAGACCGCCTGCGTCGAGAGTAAGTCCTACGAGGGCGGCTACGGCGGCACCTGCCTGAACTGGGGTTGCATCCCCGCCAAGGCCCTGCTCGAGAGCGCCGCGCTCGCCCAGAACCTCAAGGACCATGGCGAGGACATGGGCGTGCGACCGATCGAGGTCGAGTACGACATGAGCGCCGCCGTGGACCGCAGCCGGTTCATCAGCGAGAAGCTGACGGGCGGCATCCAGTACCTGTTCAAGAAGAACGAGATCGACGGGATCGAGGGCCGCGGTAAGATCGTCGGCAAGGGGAAGGTCGAGGTCACACCGGAGGAGGGCGACGTCCGCGAGCTCGAGGCGAAGAACATCGTCATCGCCACCGGCGCCGTGATGAAGAGCTTCCCGGGTTTCGAGATCGACGGCGACAAGGTGATCGGCAGCCGCGAGGCGCTCGGCCTCCGCAAGCTTCCCGAGAAGATGGTGGTCGTGGGCGCCGGGTACGTCGGCGTCGAGTTCGCCGACGTGTTCAACGCGTTCGGCGTCGAGGTTACCCTGGTCGAGGCGCTCGATTCCCTCGTCCCGCTGGCCGACCCGGAGATCGGCAAGACGCTGGCCCGTAGCTTCAAGAAGCGCGGCATCGAGATCAAGACCGGCACGAAGGTGAAGTCGCTGGACCGCGACGCTAGTCCCATGAAGCTGACCGTCGAAACCTCGAAGGGTGATGAGACGATCGACACCGACATCGTCCTCATGGCCGTCGGCCGGAAGCCGGTGACGGACGACCTCGGCCTCGAAGAATTGGGCGTCGAGATGGACGGTCCCTGGGTGAAGATCGACGGATGGTGCGCCACGAACGTCGAGGGCGTCTACGCCATCGGTGACGTCGCCGGCGAGCCGATGCTCGCCCACAAGGGCTCCCACGAGGGGATCGTCGCGGCCGAGAAAATCGCCGGCGTGGCCGGGCATCCGATGCGCTACGACAACATCCCGAGCGTCGGCTACTGCCACCCAGAGGTCGCCACGATCGGCATGACCGAGGAGCAGGCGAAGGAGGCCGGCTACGAGGTGAAGGTCGGTAAGTACCCCCTGACCGCCCACGGCCGCGCGATGACGGCGGGGCACAACGAGGGCTTCGTGAAGATCGTCGCCGACGCGAAGTACGGCGAAGTGCTGGGCGTACACATGATCGGCTACAACGTGAGCGAGCTGATCGCCGAGGCGGGGATCGCCCGGGCCCTCGAGTCGACGGTCGAGGAGATAGCGGCGCATGCCCACGCGCACCCGAGCATGGCCGAGGCCGTGATGGAAGCCGCACTCGCCGCGATGGATCGCGCCATCCACATATGATCCATGTCGTTCCCGTCGCCGGGCGCGTCCCCTACCGTGCGGGCCTCGCGTGGCAGAGGGTACTGGCGCGCGCCCGGATCTCGGGTGAGCTGGACCACGACCTCGTGCTTCTGCTCGAGCATGCGCCGGTGGTGACGCTCGGCCGGGGCGCCTCCGACACGCACGTCACGGCGACCCCGGAGGCGCTCCGGGAAGCGGGCGTCGACCGCGTCGACATCGAGCGGGGCGGGGACGTCACCTATCACGGTCCCGGCCAGCTCGTCGGCTATCCGATTCTCGACCTGCAAGGCTTCCGAAAGGATCTGCATTGGTACCTGCGTCAACTCGAGGACGTGCTGATCCTGACCCTGTCCGAGCTGGGTATCGAGGCCTTCCGGGTTCCCGACTTCACCGGGGTGTGGGTGGGCGACGCCACGACAGCAGCGGATCCGGTGGCGCGCGCGGCGGGTCAGGTCCGCAAGATCGCCTCGATCGGCGTGCACGTCAGCCGCTGGGTCACCTGGCATGGATTCGCGCTCAACCTGGACGCCGAGGCGGTCGAAGGCTTCCGCTGGATCGTACCGTGCGGCATCGACCAGGTGCGAATGACGTGCGTCGAGGCCGAGGAGGGCGACGGGCGCCTGGAGACGGTCCGGCCCCTGATTGCGCAGGCCTTCGCGTCGGCGTTCGAGACGCCGGCCGAGCTCGAAGCCGAGGTCGAAGCGGGCGGCCACCTGACGTTCACCGAGCGCGTCGCATGACGGGGACCCGGTGACCGGACTGTTCGACATCCTAGGACCACGGATGGTGGGACCCTCGAGCTCCCACACGGCCGGCGCCTGCCGGCTAGGCTACGTCGTCCAGGCCATTGTGGGGGGCGTCCCCGACGCGGCGAGCGTCGGCCTGCACGGAAGCTTCGCGATGACCGGGGATGGCCACGGCACCAAGATCGCCATCACGGGCGGCCTGCTGGGTTACCGGCCGGACGATCCCCGGATCCGCGACAGCGCCCGGCTCGCCGAGGAAGCGGGGCTCGAGGTCAGCTTCGAGCCGGTTGAGCTGGGTGACGAAGCGCATCCCAATTCCGCCCGGTTCGACGTGCGACGGGGCGACGACCGGATCACGATGATCGGCGCCTCCATCGGCGGCGGCCGGATCCGGGTCCAGCGAATCGACGGCTTCCCGGTAGACCTGTCGGGCTCTCTGCCGACGATCGTCGTCCAGGCGGACGACGTGCCGGGCACGGTGGCGGCGATCACCGGGATGCTCGCGGCGCGCGAGATGAACATCGCCACGATCCGGGTCGACCGGACCGGCCGGGGCGAGAAGGCGCTGATGACGATCGAGACGGACTCGGACGTGCCCCAGCACCTGCTCGATGAGCTGATCCGGAAACCGTGGGCGCACTGGGTGCGCAACGTTCACCAGTTGAACGCGTAGGGATCGCGCATGTATCGATCGATCAGCGACTGGTTCGAGGCGGCCGACGCGGCGGGAACCGACCTGCCGACAGCCGTGCTGCGGATCGAGATGAGGGAAACGGGTGCGACGGAAGAGAAGATCCGCGCCCGCATCGCCGAGGCGCTCGAGGTGATGCGAGGGGCGATCGCCGAAGGTCTCGCCAGCGACGAGCTCAGCCCGTCGGGGCTGACGGGCGGCCGGGCC
>Ga0055480_10000579_pt1 | contig 13810 bp, 9 predicted proteins | sample Muzzi_PWB_D2_FD_57935 | JGI IMG/M metagenome (GOLD analysis project Ga0055480, IMG submission 57935) | Wetland microbial communities from San Francisco Bay, California, USA, that impact long-term carbon sequestration - Muzzi_PWB_D2 | ecosystem: Environmental > Aquatic > Marine > Wetlands ... | reverse complement strand
AGTGTCCGTCGATCTTCTTCCGTCCGGGGCTTTCCAGGCCTTCCACGCCCTCGTAGTACCGGCGCGGAATCGCCACGTAGACACTGTGTTCGTTGTTGGCCGTCGAGCCGAAGATGTCGAAGTCCTCGGAGAACGCGAGCCCCCAAGTGTTGTTCGTGAAGTCGGATACGAACTCCATTTCGGAGCCGTCGGGGCGGATCCGGTAGACGCCGGCGCCGAACTGGAGGGCTTCGCCCCCGACCTCCCCTTCGAAGCTGGAGTATCCGACCGTCCCCCAGAGCCAGTTGTCGAAACCGTAGTGGAGATTGGACGGCCCCGCATGCGTGTCACGGGTCCCCCAGCCCGGCATGTACACTTCGCGAACGTCCGCGACGTCATCGCCGTCGGTGTCGGCCAGAAAGAGGAAATCGGGCTGGTGGGAGATCACGACACCGCCGTTCGTGAACACGATCCCCGTCGGAATGCTCAGGCCTTCCGCGAAGGTCGTGGATGTGTCAGCCTGACCGTCCCCGTCGGTGTCTTCCAGGATCTTGATGGCGTCGTTCCCCTCGCCGTCCGGAACGGGGTCGTTGGGATAGTCGACCGTTTCGACGACCCAGAGTCGTCCCCGCTCGTCCCATGCCATGGAGATCGGGTTCACGACCAGCGGCTCCGAGGCGAACAGCTCGAGCTGGAAGCCCGAGGGAACCTGGTAGTGCTTGTAGGAATCTTCGGGCGACAGCGGATTCTGGAGGAGAAGGGCCTCGGGTCTCTGCTCGTAATTGGGGATCGGGGCCGCGGACTCGGCCGCGTACGTGAGCGCCGGGATGTCGAGCGCCGCGAGCTGGCTCGATACCTCGTCACCCACGGCCCACAGGATCCCGTTGCGGACGAGTCGGAGGAACATCGGTTGGGTCCAGGTCCGCTCGTCGTGACCGTAGGCCGTGTAGAAGACCCGGCCTTCACCCTGCGTTCTCACCCACGTCCAAGGCTCGCGGCCTTCTTCGTCCACGCGCTCCATGAGAACGGTCCGGTCCTCGTTGTGCATCGTATGGACGTAGGTCTCGTCCCATGTCTCGAACGGCTCCAGCCCATCCATCACCGGATGGCTCGTATCGACGAACTCCGCCGTGAAGGTACCGGTACCATGGCTTTCGAACTGGGCGCCGACGAGCGCTACGTATTCGTCCGAGTTCCTGAAGCAGTACGAGGCCGAGTGGAGGGGAATGAAGCCGTGGCCGGATTCGACGAAATCCATGAGTGCATCATTCTGGGCATCCGTGATCTCGTCGTGGTTCGCGTAGACGATGAGCCCGTCGTAGAGGGCCAGCGTCTCCGGGTTGAGATCGTCGGGATCCTCGGTGTACGTGATGTCGATGCCGTCCTTTCCGAGGGCTGCTGCCAATATGGGAGCATAGGCGGCGGAGTTGTGGTGCTCGCTCGCGTGCCCCAGGAAGAGCACTTCGACGCGACGCGGGCCGTCGTCGAGTGCGACGGGGCCGAGTTCCGGAGGGGGAGCCGGAGCCGGTCCCTCCCCGCAGGCTGCGAAGGCAATGAGCCCCATCAGGCAGGGAAGAACGAGTCGCTGGATTCCTAGGCGCGCTTGTGTCATTGCTACCTTTCCAGATGCGGGGAAGGCCCGGCACCCACGGTTTCACGCGGTTCCGGGTCCATTCGCTGGAGTCTCGAGCCAATGCGCATTACACTCAGCCTCCTCCTTGCGGAAGCCGACATGATACTGCCCCTGTACGAGAGGCGTCAAAGGCTCCAGGTTCCGCGGCCGGCGCACGAACGGACCCCAAGAAACAGGACGAGGAAGGATCATGACGACCCATCGCGCTGCCATCGTAGGTCTCGGTTTCGGTGCCGAGTTCATCCCGATCTACCAGGGGCACCCCGACGCCCAGATCTTCGCGATCTGCCAACGGTCGCGCAGCAAGCTCGATCAGATCGGCGATGCTTTCGGTATCGAGCGCCGCTACACCGAATACGATGAACTTCTACGCGATCCGGACGTCGATTTCGTCCACATCAACACGCCGATCCCCGACCACGCCGAGATGACGCTGGCTGCACTGAGGGCGGGCAAGCACGTCGCCTGTACGGTGCCGATGGCGACCAGTGTCGAAGATTGCCGCAAGATCGTGGAGTTGAGCCAGGATACGGGACTCAAGTACATGATGATGGAGACGGTCGTCTACAGTCGGGAGTTCCTGTTCGTGCAGGACCTGTTCCGCCGCGGGGAGCTCGGCAAGCTGCAGTTTCTACAGGCCAGCCATCAGCAGGACATGGACGGCTGGCCCGGGTACTGGCCGGGGCTACCCCCGATGTACTACGCCACCCACTGTGTAGGCCCGATGCTGGGCCTGCCCCGCAAAGACGCTGAGTACGTGTCGTGCTTTGGATCCGGCACGATCCGAGAGGAGATGATCGGCATCTACGACTCCCCGTTTGCGGTCGAGACGGCCCACATCAAGCTCCGCGACTCCGATCTCTCTGCGCGCATCATCCGCTCGCTGTTCGACACCGCCCGTCAATACCGCGAGAGCATCGACGTCTACGGCAGCGAGAAGGCGTTCGAATGGCCGCTGGTCGAAGGCGAGCAGGCCGTGCTGCACACCGCGAAGCGCCCTGAGCCCGAGATCCCGGAGCGGATCGAAGTGCCGGACTTCGCACACCTGCTGCCCGAGGGGATCCAGGCTTTCACCACGCACGGGGTCTACGACCTGGCCGAGAATGAGCACCTGTCCTTCACTCAGGGCGGCGGCCACGGGGGCAGTCATCCCCACATGGTGCATGAGTTCCTGAGGGCGCTCTCCGAGGACCGAGATCCCTGGCCGAACGCCAAGCAGAGTGCCAACTGGACGTGTGTCGGCATCCTCGCCCATGAATCGGCCATGTCCGGTGGCAAGAGGATGGATCTGCCCGAATGGTCCTTCAGCGAGTGAGCGCCCGATGACACGGCCGCTCGGTTTCAGCTTCCTCTACTTCACGCCTCGTGTCGAGGAGCGTCACCACTCCTGGATCGCGCGCGCTGCCCACCACGGCTACGACGGGGTCGAGTTACCGGTCAACGACGCCACCGACCAGGACCTGGAGTTCCTGCGCCGCGCGGTCGAGGCGGAAGGGCTCTCGGCCACGGCGGTCGGCTTCGCAACGGCTGACGGCAACCCGATCGCGCCTGAACCGGCGGACCGACGTGCTGCGATCGAACATCTGGGAAGGCTCGCCGCGAGGGCCGCGGCTCTCGGGGCCGAGGTGCTCGCCGGACCCATGCATTCCGCATACGGGGTCTGGAGCGAGGCTCCACCGACCGACGAGGAGCGGTCCAGGTGCATCGAGGTGATGCGTGAAGCGGGCGAACGCGCAGCCAGTTGCGGAGTCAAGTTGGCGATCGAGCCCCTGAACCGTTTCGAGAGCTATTTCCTCAATACCGCGGCCGATTGCCATGAGCTGGTCAAGGCCATCGGCCACCCCAATGTGGTCGGCACGCTCGACACTCACCACGCCCACATCGAGGAGCGTGACATGTCGGAAGCGATCGCCTCGAGCGCGGGCACGCTCGGTCACGTGCAGCTCTCGGAGAACCACCGTGGAACGCCCGGGAGCGGGCAGGTCGCATTCGATCGTGTCCTGAGCGCGCTCGACTCGATCGATTACGGGGGATGGCTGGTGATCGAGGCGTTTTCGCGCCACTCTCCAGCGTTCGGCAGCCTGCTCCGTGTCTGGCGCGATCTCGACGACGGTCCCGACTCGGTCATGGCCGCGGGGGCGGCTATCGCTTCGAGGGAGCCCAGAAGACGGTGAGTTCCTCGACTCTGATGTCGGTCTTTTCGAGCGGGACTTCGATGGTTTCGATCGCTTCGGCGCGCTGGCGCTGTTCATCCCAGAGATCACGGAGCTCCTCGGCCAACTCCTCCTCGAGCTCACGGATGGCCTCGTCGTAGTCTTCTAGCTTCTCCGTGGCGCTCTGGAGCCGCTCCCTCGTCCTGCGCGTCTGAGAGCGCCTGGACGCTACGCCCGAAAGACTCCGAACGCGCCTCCGGCCGCCGAGGAACATCGAAAGGAGTTCCCCCGCGCCCGCGACGACCTCCTGTTGGCGACGGGCACCAACGTCGACCTCCAGCTCCTTGACTCGGCGCCCGGCTTGATCTCTCCTGCGGCGCGCCGTGTCGAGCCGACTTTCGTAACGATCTCGAAGCTTGGCGGCCTCGTCGTCGGCCCCCCCCTCCGCGGCCTCCAGGCACCGCGAGCGAAAGGCCTCCTCGGATTCACCCACGCGTGAGAAGAGCTTGAGCTCCGGATTCCGCAGCATGGACAGGGTCCGGGACCGATAGAGGTGATCCTTCATGCCCGACTCCAGACCCCTGAAGAAGTCGGCCCGCTGGACCGGGGCCTCGGGGAGGACGAACGTGGCACCATCGGGAGGGGAGCCCCGGAAATCTCGGGTGTCGTAGTCGACCGCAATCGCGTCCTCCGGACGGGGGTTGGCCCCGAGAGGGAAGAGAACGGCTTCCCATTCCTCCTCGTAGCGGAGGTCCGCTCGGCTCTCGTCGAAGAGCATCCGGACCCTGATTGCGACACCCACGTCGAGTCTTCGTGATCCCATGCCCACGCCGACATCTCTTCCCCAGGAGACGGCGGGATCCAGGTAGCGGACTCTCACCTTCGAGGTGACGGTCGGCGGTAGGGGGCTCTCGTCGTCCGCGAGCTCGGAAGCCGGGGAGGCTCCGGGAGGATCGGATCCGTCGGCCTCTCGGGATGGCCCAGCCTTCTCGCCGGGATGCCTCGCCGGGGTCAGCCGCTCCAGCTCCTGGCGCGTCAGCGGGCCACGGAGAAACGACATGGCCCACCGCGACGTGAAGAGGGATGGCTGCGAGGACCGCGCCGATTTGAGGAGGAACTCCCGCTTGCCAAGCTCCCCGATGCGCGCGTCCCAGGTGGCCACGTCCACATCCCCTGCGGCGGACTTGAGCGTTTCCACGATTCGCGCCTTGTCCCGCTCGGTCTGCAAACGGCCCACCATCCACGTTCCCGCGTTGGACATGATCTTGTAGTCCACGTCGATGGGGTTCTGCGTGGCGATGATCATGCCCAGCCCGTGGGCGCGCGCTTGCTTGAAGATGGTCAGCATCGGACGCTTGGACGGGGGCTGAGCGGTTGGGGGCGCCAGTCCGAAGACTTCATCCACGTACACCAGAGCGCGCAGTTCCGACGTGCCTGGCTGCCGGCGCATCCACGTGACCACTTTCGAGAGGAACAGCGTAACCACGAACTGCCGTTCCGAATCCGAAAGGTGAGACAGGTAGACGATGTTGGCCCGGGTTCTGCCATCGTGATCACCGAGCAGAAGATCCATGTCGAGAGGCTCGCCCTCGAGCCACTCCGCGAACGACGGTGAGGCCACGAGGCCATTGAGGCGCATCGCCAATGCCAAGCGATCCCGTGGCGGGAAGAAGGTGTCCAGCTCGAAGACCCCCAGGCGTCGGAGCGGAGGATCCTGCACCTGGGCCAGGAGGCCCGCCAGGTCGAGATCGCGACCCTGACGCCAGGCGTGCTCCACAAGGTTGGCGAGCAGGATGTGCTCACGGCTCGTCAGCGGATCGGCATCGAGCCCGGCCAGAACCAGCAGCCCCGAGACCAGTCCCTCGATCTCCTCCCGGACCGTCTCCGCGTGCTCGTCCCAGGAAATGTCGGGCGCGGACAGGTCGCCGAGAACGTTCACGGGGATCCCGGCCCTGGAGCCGGGCGTGAGGATCCTGACGTTCACGGAGTCCCGATACCGCCGCAGCTCCTCAGGCCCGATGCCGGATCCCTCGAGGCCCTTGGCCCAGCGCGCGGCCGTGCGGGCCGCGAGCTCGGAGGGTGTCATGCCCTCGCGTGCGGCTTCCCCTTCGTCGACCCACGGCTCGAAGTCGGAAGGCGACATCTCCGGGAAACAGAGAGCCAGGTTCCCCATGTCACCCTTGGGGTCCAAGATCAGCGCCGGGACGCCTGCCGCAAGCACTTCCTCCAGCAGGACGACCCCGAGTCCGGTCTTCCCCGACCCGGTCATCCCCACGATCACGCCGTGCGTCGTGAGGTGGTGACTGGGGATCTCCGCGCGTGAGCCGGAGCGCTCCCGCGTCTCGTCATCGAGATGGACTCCCACATGGAGCCCGCCCGACGGCTGGCTCATCGTGCTCTCCTCAGGGACGGCTGAAGCGTCCGTGGTTGGGCGTGAAGAAGGCGTGACGGCTGCGAGCCGTCACGCCTCCCGAGCCCGCCTCGGTGAGCGAGACCAAGTAGGCCCCGCGAATCAGTGCGTCACGATGCGAGACAGCTTCTTGGCCTGGGCCACCCAGTCCACCACCTGGTCCGCCGACGGGACCTGGCGAACGAGCTTCTTCTTCTTGTTCGTGTCGACCATCGCGGTGTGCAGGTTGGCCGCATTCCTGCCCTTGAGCTCCGGCACGGAGTCCACCCCGGCCGCCTCGAGGAGCTCGGAATACTCACCCCCCACACCGCTGATCCGCATGAGGTCGGCATGGTTCACGAATCTCAACACCCGCTTCTCGTCGATACCTGCGGCTGCCGCGATGGCCTGACGTCCCTTCTTGGTCGCTCCTTTCTTGAGGAGCGAGTCGGTGCTTCCTACGTCCGCCTTCTTGAGCTTCTTCGCCAGGGTCTCACCGATTCCTTCGATGGTCGTGAGCTTTGCCACGCGAATCTCCCGGGATGGTGAACATGGGATGGACAAGAGTGGAAGCTACGTTGGGGAGTCGAAATGGTCCAACCTCCGGGCTCTGACAAGCGCGGGCCATCTCCCGGATCGTGCTCCGTCCGCATGCCCCTGTCGCCGTTCCGAGCGTGCCCGTAGTCTGGTCGAGGGGTGGCCCCGGCCAGGGGCCGCCCCTCCGTGCCACTTCGGCCTCCCGACGATTCCAACCGTGCCCGATCGCCTCGACCTCAGTCCACCTCCGGCGGCCTCCGACCCGAGGCAGCGTGCTTTCCGCGTCATCTTCGGTCACGACACAGCGGCCGGCCGAACCTTCGACGTCGTCCTGATCATCGCGATCCTGGCGAGCGTCGTCGCTATCATGCTCGAAAGCGTCACCCCGATTCGCGCCGAGCATGGCCCTGTCCTCCGGGGAGTGGAGTGGGCCTTCACCATGGCGTTCACCGTGGAGTACGGGCTCCGGCTCTGGTGCGTGAGCCGACCCATCCGCTACGCGCGGAGCTTCCTCGGCGTGATCGACCTCCTCGCGTTTCTGCCTACGTACGTCTCGGTGATTCTCCCGGGGGGACAGGTGCTGGCGGTGGTCCGCATCCTGAGAGTCCTCCGGGTCTTTCGTATCTTGAAGCTCGCCCAATACGTCGGTGAGGCGGGGGTCCTGGCTCGCGCCCTACGCGCGAGCCGCTACAAGGTCACCATCTTCGTGATGACCGTGCTCACGATCGCGGTCATCGTCGGGTCGCTGATGTACCTGATCGAGGGGCCGGCGTCCGGCTTCACGAGCATCCCCCGGGGGGTGTACTGGGGGGTCGTGACCCTCACCACCGTGGGGTTCGGTGACATCACGCCTCAAACGCCTCTCGGACAGGGGCTGGCGACGGTCGTGATGATCCTGGGGTACGGGATCATCGCCGTGCCGACCGGGATCGTCACCGTGGAGTTGGCGCAGGCTTCGGGAGCGCTCTCCCAGGAACGTGGGTGCCCAGGGTGTGGTCGGCGAGGCCACGACGCCGACGCGCGCTACTGCAAGCAGTGTGGTTTCGGCTTGGATGGGTGGTCCAGGACGGAAGCTCCGGTGGGCCGTGGGTAGGGAACCGGTTCGTTCTCACCATCGGGGCGACGGTCGCTTTCGCAATCCGTGGCCCGAGGCCGGGTCGGACGATGCGATTCGGAAACGGTTCCGAAAGGTGGCGTGGGAATGGCTGACCACGTCCCGGGCTCCCGATCCAGGGCCGGGGGAGCTGGAGTCCGTTCGTGCGGAGCCGGCTCGTCCGACCGCGAGGGAAGGCGAGCTGCGCATCACATGGGTGGGTCACTCCACCTTCTTGGTGCAACTCCGCGGGTTGAACCTGCTCACGGATCCGGTATGGTCGTCCCGGGTCTCCCCGGTGTCCTTCCTGGGGCCTCGCAGGTTCGTTCGTGCCATCCCCCGGTTGGACGAGCTTCCGCCGATTCATGGGGTGCTCCTGTCTCACGACCACTACGACCATCTCGATCGCGGCACCGTCCAGGCCCTGGATCGGCGCTTCGGCGGCGCCCTTCAGTGGTTCACGCCACTCGGATACCGAGACTGGTTCGGGCGACTCGGGATCCGGTCCGTCACCGAGCTAGACTGGTGGGAGGACGCTGAATGTGCGGAAGGAGCCTTCCGGATCGTGGCCACGCCGGCGAGGCATTGGACCAGGCGGACGCCATGGGGCACCAACCGCAGGCTCTGGTGCTCGTGGGTGGTTCTCCCCCGGGATGACCGTGAACCGAGCGTGTACTTCGCGGGCGACTCCGGCCATGCGCCCTGCTTCTCGGAAGTCGGTGACCGCCTGGGGCCGTTCGATGCTGCGCTCGTTCCGATTGGCGCCTACGATCCCCGCTGGTTCATGGCGGCCTCACACATGAATCCGGAGGAGGCGGTGCGAACCTACCTGGACCTGGGAGGTCGGGGGGTCCTCATCCCGAGCCATTGGGGTACCTTCCGCCTCACCTTCGAGCCACCCCTCGAACCGCCTGCCCGCCTTCGTGATGCCTGGAGTGCGGCAGCGCTACCGCACGGGGATCTCGTGATTCCCCGACACGGCGAGACGATCACAGTGTCCGACCCCTCGTGAGGAGGGGGGCGGAGTGTCAGGACTGGAGCCGTCGTATCAGCTCCGGTGTGAGGTCTAGCCCCTGGTCAGCCGCGAGGATGGCGCCGGATGCGAGGTCCAGGATCATCGTGTACTGACCTTCGACACGGAGCTCTTCGATCACCTGATTGATACGCTCCATCACGGGCTGGACGATCTCCTGCTGTCGCCGCTCTGCTTGTTGCTGGAGCTGGTCCACCTGTTGTTGGTACTCGCCCTGAGTCGTCTGGATCTGCTGTCGCTGCTGCTCGCGCACGGCAGGTGTCATGCTCAGCTGTTGTTGATCGAAGCGGCGGATCAAGGAGTCGAGAGCCGTCTCTTTCGCCGTGACCTCCTGGCGAATGGCCTCAAGCTCCTGGTTGAATTGCTGTTGAGCCTCCCGGAAGCCCGGATCGCTCTCGAGCACCAACTGGGAGTTGATGAACCCGAGCTTCAGCCCGCCTTCCTGTGCGCGAACATCTCCGGCCGCAACCAGGAACAGCGCGAGGATCGTGACGATGAGTCGTCCGTGCATGATCGGGTTCTCCACCATAGATCGTGAGGCATGGCCTGGGAGGGCCTTCCGCTCGTCCACCCTTACACGAGTCGACCGCCGGGGATCCCGTCGTCCGGAGTTGAGCCCCGCTGGAGGTTCCCGCCAGCTTCCCTATCGCTTGGTGGTGATCACGATCGCGCCGTTCGAGCCTCGGAAGCCGTACAGGGCGGTGGAAGCGCCGTGCTTGAGGACCTCGATTCGCTCCACGTCACGTGGGTTCACCCCGAGGGCCATGTCGGCCTGTTCCAGGGTGACGCCGTCGAGGACGAACACGGGGTTTCCCATGCCCAGGATCGACACGCTGTTCTGGCCCGTCACCCGGAACCCTGGCACATAGCGCTGCAGGATCTGTTGAATACTCGTGCTCGTGGGCGACTGCGCGATATCGTTCGCCGTGATGACGTTGGCTTCCCTTCGCTGAGCGATGTCCGGCCTGGCTTCCGGGTCATCCTGAAAGGGATTGGGTGAGGCGCAACCACCGAGCACGAAAATGGCGCAGGTGGTCAGGATCCCAGTGAAGGAGGCATACCGTCCGAGGACGGCGGGGGTCGAACCAATCATCGTTCCCGCCCTGAAGGAGGCCTTGGAGAGCCTGCACCATCTAGACTGCTACTATGGGTGCTGTCCCCCTGTTCCGTTGCCGGCCTCCTGGATAGCGACGGAACAGGGGGGCAGTGAACCTCGCCCAATCAGGGGGGGAACTGACCCGCTGATGTGACCTCGAACGACGCCGTCTGTCGAATGTCGGCCGACGAAGCACCGACCCGCGCCTCGTAGGGGCCGGGCTCGACTACGAACTGACTCTGCTCGACATCATAGAACGACAGCTCTCGGGCCGGAGCCGTGAGAGTGACGGTCTGGCTCTCGCCAGGGGCCAGATTGACCCGCTCGAACGCCACCAGCCACTCCTGGGGCCTCACAAGCCGGGGTTCCAGATCACGGACGTAGAGCTGAACGACCTCGTCACCGGCCACTTCACCTGTGTTCTGAACGTCTACGGAAACGGTGAGCTGACCATTCCCATCGACGCCCGGCGACACATCGACGTTGGAATACTCGAAGGTCGTATAGCTGAGCCCGTGTCCGAATGGCCATTCGGGCTCACCTTCGAAGTACATGTAGGTGTAGCCCTGGCTGATATCGTATTCTTCCCAACCGGGCACGTCGTCGGCCGAGTAGTAGACAGTGTATGGGAGTCGGCCAGCGGGGTTGTAGTCTCCGAATAGGACCTCTGCGATGGCGTTGCCGCCTTCCTCCCCCGCCATGAAGGCCATCACGGCCGTGGGGACCTCCATCCCGGGCCGACCCCCGGTCAGCGACAATGGGCCGGCATTGACCAGGACGACCACGGTATTCGGATTGGCGGCCAGGACCCGCTCGACGAGCTCTTGCTGGTTGGGCATCAGGTTCAAGATTTCCCGGTCGACCCCCTCCCGCTCGATGTCCCGACTGGTGCCCACGACCACGACGGCCGCATCGGCTTGCGCGGCGGCCTGCTCGGCCTCGACGTAGCCGGACTCGGGGTTGGGATCATCGGGAAGGATGTCGCTGCCCCGTACATGGATGACCTCGGTTCCGGGAGCCACGTGGCTCTGGATGCCCTCTAGGGGCACGACGAAGTCATCCGACACGCCCGTGTAACCGATCCCCGTGAGCTCGAAGTCGGCATGCGGCCCGATCACGGCGATGCTCGAGATCTCGTCGCGGTCGAACGGAAGCACGCCGGCGTCATTCGACAACAGAACGAGTGACTGACGCGCGGCCTCGAGGGTAAGCTGCCGGTGGGCGGGCGACTTCACGTCGTCGATGGTGAGGTCGTTGTACGGGACCATCTCGGGTGGATCGAACTCGCCCAGCCTCATGCGGGCCGTGAGAACTCTCCCGACCGACCGGTCGACGTCCGCTTCCGTGATCAGGCCCTGCTCCACGGCCGCAACGATCTCCTCGGGGAAGATCCCACCCTCGTCGAGGTCATGACCGCTGAGCACCGCCTTGGCCGCCGCCTCCACCCGGGTCTCCACGAGGTTGTGTTGGTCCGGCAGGAGCGTGGAGATGCCTCCGCTGTCCGGTACGCCGAAGCCCTCGAAGCCCCACATGCCTCGGAGGACCTCGTCCATCAGCCACGCGTTGGCCGCGCCCGGCACACCGTTGAGCGAGTTGTACGTCGACATGATCGACTGGGCGCCACCGTCGACGATCCCGGCCCGGTAGGGTCGGAGGTAGTACTCGTGAATCCAACGTTCGTCTACATGGGCGTCGTACGACCGACGGTTCGCTTCCTGATTGTTGATGGCGTAGTGCTTGACCGTGGCCACGACCTTCAGGTAGTTCGGATCATCTCCCTGCATTCCCTGCACGTATGCGGCGGCCATCTGCTCGGAAAGGAAAGGATCCTCGCCGTACGCTTCGTGAATGCGCCCCCACAGCGGCTGGCGGCTCATCTCGACCACGGGCGAGCGGTATACGATGCCGTTCTGCCGCAGGGTGTCTCCGTCGGCCGTCACGAGGCACCCGTTTCGGCTCCCACAGCCACCCCGCCCGCCGCCTCCACCCCGCCCGCCTTGCGTGGCCTCCGGAACGAATGGAGTCGACTCGACCGTGCGGAGGTAGTTGTAGATGGCCCGCGCCTCGTCGTGGATCACCCCGGCGACATCGCGGATGAGATCGGGGTTCCACGTAGCCGACATCCCGATGTTCACCGGGAACATGCTCGTGGGCTCGCCCCAGACGACTCCGTGGAGGCTCTGGTTCCACCCCCACATCGCTGGAATTCCAAGGCGTTCGATCGCGGGTGCCGTGGTGCCCATCAGCGACTGCTTCTCCTCCAAAGTCAGTTGGGCGAGAAGCGTGTCGACCCGTTCATGCAGCGGGTTGTTTGGATTCAGTTGAAACGGCAGATCGCCGTATGCGTCCTGCTCGGTGGGTGCACAGGCCTGGAGCGTCAATGCCCCCAGGCCAACTACCAGGACGCTCATTACTCCGAATCGCATGCTCCGGCCTCCTTGTGCGCGCTCACGACCATCGGGTTGGTGACCGCAAGAAACCGTCCGACAACGTGAAAGCGTCGTTCTAAGCCGACGGATCGGGACGTACGGGCACAGGCCGTGATGTACGCCCGGTGCGCACCACTGTCAAGAAAGGGAGGCCGGGGGTTCCGCGCCTCGCCGGCCCTCACCAGGACAGGGTGACCAGGGAAACGCCCCGGCGCGGGAGCTCGAATTGCAGAGTGGCGAGCCCCCCCGACGCGTGGGTCCATGTGGGTGAGTCGAGCATCGCGAGCTTGGCCGCTCTCTCCAGTGCATCCCGCTGGGCCGGAGTCACGTCCTGAGGTGAGCCCATCTCCTGCCAGGCCGTGTACGCGTTGCTGTGATCTTCGTCCACCCGGTAGTGACGTGCCAGGACGCGGCCGGTAGGAATGCCGTCGACATGGAGCGTGACGGTGGCGTCGGGGGAGGGGACGAAGTCGTCGTGGTAGTTCCATACCAGGATTTGGGCTTCCCCGTTGCCCTTGCTGGCCAGAGCGGCGATGTCGGGACCGTCCCGCACTCCCGACTCCATGATGACGCTGGCCGAGTAGGGGTTCCCTGGGCTTGCGGCCACGACCCGATCGCCGCGCATCATGCCGAACATCCTTAGGACGTTGAGCACCGGCTTGTTCACGCCGTTGCTCGCGAGAGAGCGGAAGCCCGCGAACCAATCTTGCCCCGGAAAGGTGAATGCCCACGTCACCGCGCCCACCAGGTCGGCGCCGTGCTCGTCCGCGAGCTGGTAGGTACGGGCGATCTGTGCCGCGGTGTAGCTCGCGTAGACCGTACCGTTCCGGTAGTCGTGCTCGGGGTAGATGCTGCTTGGACAGGCGGCGCACCCTTCGGGGTCCGACTCGCCAATGATGATGGGAAGGTTACTGAACTCGGGATACTCAGCCAGGAGCTGCAGCCCGCCTTCAATCTGCCGGAGCTGATTCTCGAGGCCCATCTGAAGGACGCCTTCTTCCGTGACGCTCGGGGCACCCTTCGCATGGAAGGAGAAGAAGTCGAGCGGAGAGCCGGTTTCACCGGTCGCGTAGTTAATCCCACTTCGGGCGTGCTCGAGAAAACCACGTAGGTAGGTCGTGGCGCTTCGACCGGTCCCGGCCGACGTGTTGGGGCCTCCGATGCGCGCGGTGGGAAGGGCCCGCTTGACGCCCTCCGCCGCGTAGTCGTGCAGCATGAGGAACTCCTCCATGCTGCCCTGCCAGTAGAAGATGTTCGGTTCGTTCCAGACCTGCCACCACCACGTCTCCACTTCCGTGGCACCGTATCGCTCCACGGAGTGGCGGACCCATTGGTAGACCAACTCGCCCCATCGTTCGTAGTCGTTCGGCGGATGGAACTGACCCCGGACGACGTGCTCGCTCCGGGGTCCCGGGTCGCTCGGCTGCCAATAGTGGCGGTAGGGCTCGGGGTTGGTCGAGAGCGCCTT
>Ga0055480_10000578_pt1 | contig 13863 bp, 11 predicted proteins | sample Muzzi_PWB_D2_FD_57935 | JGI IMG/M metagenome (GOLD analysis project Ga0055480, IMG submission 57935) | Wetland microbial communities from San Francisco Bay, California, USA, that impact long-term carbon sequestration - Muzzi_PWB_D2 | ecosystem: Environmental > Aquatic > Marine > Wetlands ... | reverse complement strand
CCGATTTCGACGCGCGTGGCCAGCCGCGCCAGCTTCGCGCGGATCACCGGATCGTCGCGCAGCCGCTCACCGTCGAACTCCGCCTCTCGAACCCAATCGACCAGCTTCATGAACCGCCGCACGCGAATCGCGAAGGCGATGATCGCGAAGCGCTCGTAGTCGAGGGCCTGCATCATGTAGTAGAAGCCCTTGTTGAGCTCGCCCACCAGGCGGTTCTTCTCGACCTTCACCTTGTCGAAGACCACCTCGTTCGTGCGCTCGGCGCCGGTGCTCCCGACGCAGTACATGGGCGAGAAGGAGAGCCCCTCGGCGTCCGCGTCGACGATCAGCAGGCTGATCCCCGTGTGACCCTTCGTGGTCGGATCGGTGCGGACCGCCAGCCAGTGGTAGTTGGCGAAATGCGCGGAGGTGATGAAGAGCTTCGTTCCGGTCACCTCGTAGTGGTCGCCCTTGTCGACCGCGGCACATTGCATGCTCGCGAGATCGGTGCCGGCGCCCGGCTCGGTGTACGAGAGCGCCCACTGACACTCGTTCGCGAAGATCCTCGGCAGGAACTCGCGCTTCATCTCCTCGCTGCCTTCGTGGTAGATCGTGTTGGCGATCACGCCGATGTTCTTGCCGACGATCGGCGCGTCGGCGAGCTCGAGCTCGACGTTCAGGATGAACTGCGCCAGCGCGATCGGCTTCTTCGAGCCGCCGTACTCCTCGGGGAAGCCCATGCCGAGCCAGCCGCGCTCCGCCATCTTGTCGACGAAGGCGATGCGCGCCGGCGTGTCGATGAACATGCTGCCACGGACTTCGTCCGTCAGCTCCGCGTCGAGAAACTCGCGAACCTCGGTGCGGAAGGCCTCCTCTTCCGGACTCCAGTCGAACTCCATGCCACTCTCCTTTCAGGGCGCGTCAGAACGCGCCCGCAGCCGCCATCGCTTCGATCGTCCCATCGTCGTAGCCGAGTTCGCGCAGCACGGTCTTCGTGTCGGCTCCGGTCTCCGGCGGCGGCCGGCGAATCGCGCCCGGCGTCTCGGAGAGGCCGAACAGCATCCCCACCTGGGCCCGGGGTTCGCCTTGCGCGTCCGGGGCTTCGACGATCGAGCCCCGCGCGCGAAGATGCCGGTCCGCCGCGACTTCGTCGAGGGAGTAGACCGGCGTCACGCAGGTGTCCTCGAACATCAGCTCCGCGACCCACTCGTCGCGGGTCTTCTGGCGGAAGATTTCGCGAAACACGCGGAACCGTTCGTCGCGGACGGCGCCTTCGGCACGTTGGTTCTCGATGAAGTCCTCGCGGCCGAGCTTGCGGCACAGGTTCGCGTAGAACCAGGGCTCGATGGCTCCCACCGCGACGTGCTTGCCGTCGCTGCACTCGTAGACCTCGTAGAACGGATAGGCGCCGGTCAGCAGGGTCTCGCCTCGACGCGGAGAGGTACCGGTCCCGACGGACTGGTCGAGGCTCAGCAGCATCATCGTGAGCAGGGTGTCGACCATGGCAACGTCGACGTCCTGCCCCCGACCGGTGCGATCCCGGGCGATGATCGCGACGAGGATGGCGAGCGCGGCGGCGATGCCACCGGCGTTGTCCGCGATGGCGTTGCCCGGGATCCGGGGCAGGCCGTCGCGATCCCCGGTGAGGTGGAGGATTCCGGCGATGGCCTGGTAGTTGATGTCGTGACCGGCGACCTGCGCGTAGGGCCCCGACTGTCCGAAGCCGGACAGGGAGACGTTGATGATGTCGGACTTGATCTCGCGCAGTGCCGCGTAATCGATCCCGAGACGCGCGGCGACACCGGGGCGGAAGCCCTCGACCACGACGTCGACCTCCGACACCAGGCGCCGGAAGATCCCGCGGCCTTCCTCGTGCTTGAGGTTCAGGGTGATGCTGCGCGTGTTGCGCCGGATCGGTGCGCCGCGCGGCATCACCAGGCCGGAGTCCTTCGGCGGCGGTTCGACGGTGATGATCTCGGCGCCGAAGTCCCCGAGGATCTGCGAGCTGTGCGGGCCTGGCCCGAGGCGGGCCAGGTCGAGGATCCGAATGCCCGCCAGCGGTCCCGCAATCCCAGAAGACACCGCAAATGCCCTTCGCCGATGGAATCCAACGGGTCCCCGACCCCGGTCGTTCGGGCCGGATCACCCCCTGGGAGGGGGTCGAGATTATCTGACGATATGTCAGAAATGCAAGGTATAATTCGCGGACCGGCTGTCGCCCGCGCGATCGCGACCGGCGCACGCGGGGCGCCGCGGCGATTCAGAGCGAATCGCGCGGAATTCCGGCGGCGCACGACAGCGAACGAGACAGGGAGGCCAACGTGGATCGCTACCCCTTCCCGGCCTATCCGAACGGATGGTTTCGCGTCGCCTATTCGGAAGACCTGGCGCCGGCGGAAGTGAAGCCGCTCCACTACTTCGGCCGCGACCTCGTGCTGTTCCGAAGCGAGTCCGGCGAGCCCTGCGTCCTCGACGCCTACTGCCCACACCTGGGCGCGCACCTCGGTCACGGCGGCTGCGTCACCGGCGACTCGATCCGCTGTCCCTTCCACCACTGGCGCTGGGATCGCGACGGCCACTGTGTCGAGATCCCGTACGCCAAGCGGATCCCACCCACGGCGAAAATTCGCTCCTGGCCCGTCGCGGAGAAGAACGGCATGGTCCTCGTCCACCACGACGCCGAGGGGCGCGAGCCCACGTACGAGATCCCGGACATTCCCGAGATCGGCGCCGACGACTGGTGCTCGCCGCACCGCAAGTCGTGGAAGCTGCGCGCCCGCTGGCTCGACATGAACGAGAACTGCGTCGACCGCGCCCACTTCCTTTTCATCCACGGCACGCTCGACATTCCCGCCATCGAGACGAAGACCGAGGGCCACCTCTTCCGCACCGATGCGAAGATTCGCATGAAGGCGCCCGGAAACACCGAGGCCGACGGTCGACTCTGCACCAACGACTTCGGGCCTGGCTTCCAGATCGTGAACGTCACCGGCCTGATCGACACCATCGAGATGAACACGAGCACGCCCATCGACGAGGAGTTCACGGACGTGAGCTTTCAGTGCACGGTTCGCACGGACGGCGACGAACGCAAGGCCCGCCTCGCCGACAAGATCGTGAAGGACATGGAGCAGCAGTTCGAGAACGACATCCCGATCTGGGAGAACAAGACCTCCTGGGAGCGCCCGGTGCTCTGCGACGGCGACGGCCCGGTCGGCGAGTACCGCAAGTGGATGCGCCAGTTCTTCTAGGAGCGAACGGCCGCGCGCGTCCCGGCAGTCGGCCCGGACGGAGGACAGCATGAAGATCGATCTGGCTGAGCTTTCACAGCCGCGGCCGCCGCTCACGAGCGGTGCGACCGTCGATCCCGTCACCGCCGAAGTGATTCGCGGTGCGATGGAGACCATCTGCTACGAGATGGCCACCTACGTGTCGCGCACGGCCACGACGCCGATCCTGAACCAGAGCAACGAACGCAACGCGTCGCTCCTCGACCGGAACGGTCGCATCAGCGCGGTCTCCGTCGGCATCCCCCAGTTCATGCTCGCGTCGTCGCTGCCGGTGCGCTTTGCCGCGGATTTCTTCGGCGACGACATCCATCCCGGCGACGTCTTCCTCGGCAACGACCCCTACCACGGCGGCGGCCACCTCCCGGACTACAACGTATTCGCACCCGTCTTCGCCGACGATCGGCGCGTGATGTTCGCCTCGATCCAGTGCCACCACGGAGACACCGGCGGCTCGGTCCCCGGCGGCTACAACGTGACCGCCGACAGCGTGTGGGGCGAGGGTGTCCGCTTCCCGGCGATTCGCGTGATCGACGCCGGCGTCGAGCGCAAGGACCTGCTCTACGCACTCGGCGTCAACAACCGCACGCCGGGCTATCTCGGGGATCTGCGCGCGCAGATCGGCGCGGCGCAGATGGGCGCGGCGCGCCTGTCCGAGATGATGCAGAGCTTCGGCCGCGAGACCGTCGAGGCCGCCATCGATTTCTTCATCGAGACGACCGGGAACCGCTTCCGCTCGGAGGTCGAATCCTGGCCCGACGGCATCTACGAAGCGGATGCCTTCGTCGACCACGATCCCTGGGGCAACAAGGACATCCGCATTCACGTCAAGCTGACCGTCGAAGGCGGCCGCATCCGCGTGGACTTCACCGGCACCGACGACCGACCCGAGCTTCAGGCGTGGTCGAGCTACGGGAACACGCGCGCCTACACGATCTCGCAGATCGCCTCGTGCATGGACCCCGAGATCCCGAAGAACGAAGGCTTCTTCGAGAACATCGACCTCTTCGTGCCCGAAGGCTGCGTGCTGAACCCCGACTACGGGCGCCCGGTGAGTGCCGGCACGCACCATCCCGGCACCGAGGTCGGTGAGGTGATCGCGCTGGCCTTGCAGAACATCCACCCGGACCGCGCGGTGCCGCAGGTCTACAAGACGGGCATCCCCACCATCATCGTGGGCAAGGATCCGCGCACCGGCGAGACCTTCACCGACCACTCCGCGGAGGTCTACGCGGGATGGTGCAACGCGGCCAAGGGTCGCGACGCCTGGGGCGCCCAGAACGCCTCCTTCGGCAACCTGTGGAAGGCGACCGCCGAGATCAACGAGAGCCTCTTCCCCCACATCCAGTGGAGCCGCGACTACCGCACCGACTCCGGCGGCGCCGGCCAGTGGCGCGGGCTCTGCGGCAGCCACTACGAGAAGGAGGTACTCACCGACGCCAAGGTCTACACCTACGTGGTCGGCAAGAAGTACCCCATGCCCGGCATCGCCGGGGGCCACGACGGCGAGCCCAACCGGCTGGTGATCCGCTACGGATCCGACGACCCCTTCGAGGTCGAGCACACGGCGGACTGGGTCCCGATCTCCGCCGGGCAGCGCATCATGTACGACTACGGCGGCGGCGGCGGCTGGGGCGATCCGCTCGACCGCGATCCGCAGGCGGTGCTCGACGACGTCCTCGACGAGTACGTCAGCGAGGAAGGTGCGCGGCGCGACTACGGGGTGGTGCTCACCGGCTCTCTCGAAGAGCTGACCCTCGCGATCGACGAGGCCGCCACGAAGAAGCTGCGCGAGTCACGCCGCGCCGAGCGGGTTTGACATGGCGCACGGTTACCGCGTGGGCATCGACGTCGGCGGCACCTTCACCGACCTGATCTGCGTGACCCCCGACGGCCACGTGGTGCTCGACAAATCGCCGACCACGCCCGGCGACGAGAGCCAGGGCGTGATGCAGGGCCTGCGCCAGCTGGCCGATGGATTCGGGCTCTCACTCGAGGACTTCTGCCGCCAGCTCGACATCGTGGTGCACGGCACCACCACCGCAGACAACACGATGATCCAGATGAACGGTGCACCGACGGGGCTGCTGGTCACCGAAGGGCACCGTGACGAGATCGAGATGCGGCGGGTCCACAAGGAGTCGATCTGGGATCCGACCTACCCGCCGCCGCCGCCCATCGCGAAACGGCGCGCACGCATCCCGATTCCGGAACGCCTCGACTTCGAGGGGAACGTCGTGCTGGCCCTCGACGAGGAGGCGGTGCGCCGCGGCGTCCGGCGTCTCGCGAAGCTCGGCGTCGAGTCGATCGCAGTGATGTTCTTGTTCAGCTTCCGCAATCCCGCCCACGAGCGCCGGGCGGAGGAGATCATTCGCGAGGAGTACCCGGACGTCGGTCACATCACCCTGTCTCACGAGGTGATGCCGCGCGGTCCGGAGTTCGAACGCACCTCGACGACGCTGGTGAACGCCTTCGTTGCGCCGCGCATCTCGCGCTACGTGCGCGACCTCGAGAGGCAGCTCGCCGCCGCGGGCTACACGCAGCAGCTCTTGATCATGCTCTCCACCGGTGGCGTCATGCCGCCGGAATATGTGGCGCGCCGGGCGGTGTCGGTCCTGGCCTCCGGGCCCACCGGCGGCGTGATGAGCGCGTCGTACACCGCGGAACGCGTAGGCGTCCGCGATTTCGTCGCCGCGGACATGGGCGGAACGAGCTTCGACATCTGCCTCGTGCGCGACGGCGAGCCCGAGATCAAGACCGACTGGAACTGGCACTATCGCTATTACATCGGCCAGCCCATGGTGGACGTGCAGAGCGTCGGGGCAGGCGGCGGATCGATCGCGCAGGTCCGGCAGGGCGCGCTCCTCGTCGGGCCGGAGAGCGCCGGCGCACACCCCGGTCCGGTCTGCTACGGCCGCGGCGGTGCCCGCGCGACGGTGACCGATGCCGACGCGGTGCTCGGCTATCTGCCGGCGGAAGGCTTCGCCGGCGGGCGCATGGCGCTCGACGTGGAGGCGGCGCGGGCCGCCATCGAACGCGACGTTGCGAAGCCCCTCGGCGTGGACGTGGTCGAGGCGGCCTGGGGCATCAATCGCATCGTGAACGCGAGCATGGCCAATGCTACGCGCCGCATCCTCTCCTCCCACGGCGCCGACAGCCGCGAGCTCGCGCTCATCGCCTACGGTGGCAACGGCGGTGTTCACGCCTGGGCCATCGCCGCCGAGCTGGGGGTCCGCCGTTATCTGGTCCCCAAGACCGCCCCTGCGTTCTCGGCGCTGGGACTGCTGGTGGCGAACTACCGCATCGATCTGATGCAGGCCTACGTGGCGCCGGTCTCGCGTCTCGACCTGGAAATCGTGCGCGGTCTCTTCCGACAGACCCTGGAGGAGGCGCAAAAGGATCTGCTGGCGCCCACCGGCTTGCGCCAGGACCAGGTGAAGCTCGATCTCTTCGTACAGATGGCCTACCCGGGCCAGAACTTCGACATGAGCATTCCCTGCCCGGAGGGCGTCGATCTCGACGCCGCCGGCGTCGAGTCGCTGTCGGCGCGCTTCCACGACATGCACGAGGCGACACGAGGCTTCGGTTTCCGAAACACCGTTCCCATCGTTCGCGGCGTGCGTCTCATCGGGCAGGGAATCAACCCGAAGCCCGAGCGCACCGCGGAGCCGGGGACGGCGACCGACCCGGAACAGGCACGCAAGGGCAGCCGGCCCGCGTACTTCGGCGACGGCTTCGTCGACACGCCGCTCTACGACGGACCGCAGCTCGCCGTCGGAGCCGTGATCGAGGGTCCGGCGTTGATCGAGGAGCCGTTCACCGTGGTCGTGCTGGCGCCCGGGCTTCGCGCGCGCCTCGATGAGTGCTGCAACTACGACGTCACGTTTCGCTGAGCCGGCTGCGCGGGACGCGTCACCAGCACCATGAGCGCCGGGCCGAGCACGACGTCGGCGAGGAACGCCGTCACCGTGGCGGTTCCGGCCAGGAGCCCGAACCACTGCACGTTCTTCAGGTAGGCCGCGGTGTAGACCACGAACCCGAAGGTCAACACCAGCGTGGTGAAGAGCATCGCGGTCCCGGTGGTGGCGAGGGTCTCGTTCACCGCGAAGCGCGGATCGCCGGACTGCTGGTAGTAACGATTGAACTTGTGCATGAAGTGGATGGTGTCATCCACCGCCACGCCCAGCACGATGCCGCCGATCAGGAGAGTCGAAACGTCGATGGGTATGCCGGCCCAGCCCATGAAACCCAGCACCAGATAGACCGGGATCACGTTCGGAATCATCGCCGCGAGTCCCTGGCGCCAGTTTCCGATGAGCAACACCAGCAACGGCGTGATGACGAGGAAGGCGAAGAGGTACGAACGGACCAGGCTGTGGATCACACCCTGAAAGATCTTGGTGAAGAGCATCGCGCCCCCGGTCAGCTCGAAGGTGGCGGTATCGCCCATGATGTCGCGCAGCGAGGTGCGGATCTGATCGAATAACGCCGGATACTGCATGGCATCGACCCAGGGCGTGCGCAGCGTCATGCGCGCCGTCTGGAACTGGGAATCGGTCAGCTCTTCGAGATCGTCGCTGCCGCTGTTCTCGAAGAGCAGCAGCTCCTGTGCGATCAGCTGGCGGTTCCCAGGTAGCGCATAGAAGGACGAATCGTTCGCGTTCAACGCCTGGTTCGTCTCCTTCACGACATCCACGATGGAGACGGCCTTGTTCACGGGCTTTCCGTCGACTTCGAGCTGGCCGGCCCTTTGCATCACCCGCTCGATGCGTTGCAGCGTGTCGGGTGCGTGCAATCCGTTCTCCTCGCCCGTGTTGATCAACACCTCCATCGTGGAAGCGCCCTTGAACTCCCGGTCGACGAGGGTCGAAGCGATGTACACCGGATCGTCCTCCGGAAACCAACGCAGACCGTTGTGGGAGAACCGAACCCGGAGGACTCCCCCGAGACCGACGAGCAGGATCACCGCCGTGCCCGCGAGCACGCGTCCGGGGTGCCCCGTGGCGGCGTCGCCCACGCTCGCCAGGAAGCGGTCGAGGGCGGACCGTCGGCCGAGATGGAGATCTCCCGCGCGCCGGCGGTGTGGCGCCACAGCAAGGAGTGCCGGCAGGAGAACCAGGCTGTAGACCATGGCCAGCATCACCCCGATCGGCGCGATCACGCCGAGCTGCGCGATGGGCTTCAGATCCGCGAAGACGAAGCTCATCAGGCCGCAGGCGGTGGTCACGCTGGTCATGGCGATGGCGAGCCCCGAGTGGCCGAGGGCAAAGACGATGGCGTCGTGGCGCGAATCACCGGCGGCGATCCGCTGATACACGACGACCAGGAGGTGGACCGAGTCACACACTCCGACGGTGAGCAGGAAGGCGGGAAGCATGTTCAGCGTCACCGAGTACGGAATGCCCAGCAGAACCATGATGCCGATGCTCGAGATCATCGAAGCAACGACCACGCACACCGGCATCAGCAGCCCAGCGAGACGCCGGAAGAGGATCAGCAGGAAGAGGGCGATGACGGCGAGAGCGAGCGACATGAACGCGGTCGCGTCCTTCTGCATCGTCTCGGTGAACGTGTAGTCGAAGACGGCTCCGCCCACGACGTAGATCTCCATCTCCTCCGATCGATTCCGGTCGATCACCTTCATGAGCGCCGCAACGATTTCACGACCTTCCTCGTCCGTCAGAAAGGGCGGGCGCGCCGCCTCGGCGGGGCTGGCGTCATCTGCGACGAAGCCACCGAGCACGTCGCCTTCGTCGACGTTGGGCGAATAGGTGAACGGCTTGATCGTCACCGTCGTGTAGCGGCCGTTCTCGGAGATCAGGATGTTGCGGTAGAGCGGATTGCTCATCACCCGTTCTCGCAACGCTGCGAGATCGGCCTCGTTCTCGGGCCAATCTTCGAGGAGGTCTTCGACGACGAGCTCGTCACCGCGCCCCCAGGTGTTGCGCGCGTTGATGAGACTCGTGACCTCCTCGGTGTAGGGGACCGTCGCCTCCACGTCTTCCTGTAGCACCCGGAGCCTCTCGAGGAAGTCGAGATCGAAGATCTCCGGCGGGTGGAGGACCATCACCACGCGGTCGTCGGGGTCGAATCGTTCGCGGAACTGGTCGTATCGGATCCGCTCCGGGTCGTCTTCGTGGAGAAAGGCTTCGTTGGAGTTGTCGAACTCGAGCCGCGGAACCTGCGCCGCGAGCCCCAGTGTGAGCGCCGACACCGCGACGATCGCCGCCCAGCGCCGGCGGATCACGAAGCGCGCCCAGTGGCTGAACGCTGCTTCGATCCGCGCGCGGAGCGGTTGCCGGGGCATCGTCAGAAGCGGTCGGGCTGGACCGCCGCGTCGCAACCACCGTCGACGTAGAGGATGCTTCCGTGGATGTATCCGGCGCCGGGTCCGAGCAGGAACGCGACGACGCCGGCGATCTCATCCGCTTCTCCCTTTCGTTGCAACGGGATCGCGAGCGCATCGATGGCCTTGCCATAGAACGGATGATCGAGGGACGCCTGGAGCAGCGGCGTCACCGTGGCCCCCGGGCAGACTCCGTTCAGTCGCACGTTCGCAGCGCCCCACGCCGCTGCGCGCCGCCGAATTGCGCGGCAGAGCGCGTGCTTCGACCCGCCGTAGGCGATGTAGCCTGGCTCGGTGGCGATGAGGTCGCGGGCCTTCGCTTCGTCTCCGTCGAGCAGCGCCAGCACGTAGGGATGTTCCTGAAAGTCTCCTAGCTGCGCGGAGTTCGAGCAGATCGCCACCGCGGCGGCTTGCGGGCGGCCGCCGAGATCCGGGAGCAACGCATCGAGCAGGTCGACGGAGCCGAAGTAGTTGACCGATGCGATCTGCGCCGGATCCTCGACGTGCGGACCGAGGCCCGCGCACAGCACGAGCCGGTCGAGACCGTCCTTCGCGGCGGCGCGAATCCCGTCGACGGCGGCGGCGCGGCCAGCGGCGTTCGAGAGATCCGCTTCGATCTCGGCTCCGCGAACGTCGACACCCACCACGCGGTCCCCCTGCGCTTCGAGTCGCGCCCGCACCGCAGCTCCGATGCCCGAAGCCGAGCCCGTGATGGCAACCGTTCCCATGTGTGTCTCCCGTTCTGGAGGGTGGCCGAATGCGGACCGTGCACTCGGCGATCCCGGCCTCGATGCCGGCACGATACTCTCGAGCGAGCTCCCGGTGGAAGCTCGTCGCGGAGCTTCGGAAGTCGCCCTGCAGAAGCTACGCCATCGCCCTGCGCTCGGCATGATCGTAGATTTCGGGGCACCCACCGCTATGATCCTCGGCCCCGGCCGAAACGGCGGGCGCACGGAGGACTCCCGAATGACGGATCCGAAACGCCGCGAGCGCGGCCTCGCCAAGATGCAGGAGGTCTACGCAGGAGACGTGGCGGTTCCGCCCGCCGGAGCTTCGGACTTCGCCGACCTGATGCTCGAACAGCTCTTCGGCGAGGTCTGGACCCGCGAAGAGCTCCCCCTGCGCGATCGACGCCTGCTCACCATGGGCGTCATCGCCGCGCTCGGCGAACGCGACACCTTCGCCATCCAGGTCCGCGCCGCGCTCAAGAACGGCGAGCTCTCGGCGGCGCAGATCCGCGAGGTGTTGATTCACCTGGCGCAGTACGCCGGCTACCCACGTGCCGCGGGACTGCTCGGTGTCACCGAGAAGACCATCGCCGAGTTCCAGAAGTCCGCAGCCGGCGGATCCTGAGCTTCTCGGTCCAATCGCTGCGGTAGGTGGGCAGCGAGGCGAAACTCCCGCGCATCGCCGCAGACCGCCGCTGCCGCTCGCAGGAACGGTCCTCTCGTCAGCCGAGCGCGCCGGCGGCGATGAGGGCTTCGATCTTCGAATCGTCGTAGCCGAGCACGTCGCGCAGGACGTCGCGGTTGTGCTGGCCCACCGTCGGCGCCATGGACGGCTCCGGCAGCTCTTCGTCCACGAACTTGACCGGGAACGGCAGCATGTCCGCGCCGTGCTTCGAAGCCGAGTAGAGCGGGAAGCGATCGATGAACTGCGGATCCGACGCGATCGTCTTGGGCGTGTTCACCGGCGCGACGGGGAAGTTCTTTTCGTCGCCGAGGCGGAGCCACTCGGCGGAGGACTTCGTCTCGAAGATGTCCCGCAGCTCGCGCTGGAGCTCGCGATTGCCACGCGCGTGGTCGGCGAACTTCGAGCCAGGCCACTTCTCGAACAGCTCCATCCGGCCGACGCATTCGCAGAAGTTCTTCCAGAATGCCTGCTCCGAGGCCATGAACAGCACGTGTCCATCGGCGGAATCGTACATCTGGTAGCGCACGCCCTCCTTCATGCCGGCGGTGCCGGGCGCGCGACGCACGTAGTCGTCGGACTTGTTTCCGGTCACCTCATCCTCTGGCCGCTCGTACGCGATCCAGCTCTCGCTGCGATACCAGTCCATGTAGGCGGCGGCGTCCGACTGCCCGATTTCGAGCATGCATCCCTGGCCGGTTTCCCGCGCGCGAATCACGCTCGCGAGGATTCCCAGCGCGCCGAACAGCGGCCCCGCGTGCATGCCCACGGAAGCGTGCTCGGGAATGAAGCAAAAGCCCTCGTCGTCGTACTCGGGATTCACGAGCCCCGCCCAGGTGTCGAAGGCGATGCCGTGCGCGGGAAGATCCTTGTAGGGACCCGTCATTCCGTATCCGGAGATGTTGCAGAAGACGATGCGCTCGTTGATGAGGCGGAGGTCATCGTATCCGAGACCGCGCCGGGCGAGCGAGCCGGGGCGCATCGCCTCGATCACCACATCGGCTCCGGCGACGAGCTCGCGGTACACCTCGACCCCCTCGGGCTTCTTGAGGTCGAGGGTGAGGCTCTTCTTGCCGCGATTGATGTGCAGGTGCAGAAGTGACGTGCCCTCGATGATCGGCCACGTCATCTCGCGCACATAGTCCCCGGAAGGCGACTCGACCTTGATCACCTCGGCTCCCAGGTCGGCGAGATGGGTCGTGATCGCCGCGGGCCCCAGCAGCGAGCTCTCGATGATGCGGATTCCCGCCAGCGGTGCGGCTTTCTCGTCGGTCATGCGCAATCTTCCCTTTCCGGCGGGCGACGGCCTATTCTAACGGTCGACGTTCGCACCGCCACGTAGAGCGTCGAGACGCCCGCTGGAACGACGCTCGGAACGACCGGAGGATGCGATGGAACGACGTCCCTTCTTCGTCCTCGGCGATCTCGCCGCCAACACCGTCACCGGAGTCGTGGTCGCCTGGGCGACCGCCGCTCTCGTCGGCGCGGGTTGGAACATGTTCGTCGGCATGTGGGTGGGGATGGCCCTCGGCATGGTGCTGGCGTTCGTGCTGTCCTTCGCGGCGTTCATCTGGTTCCTGGGCGCGATGGAGGTGATGCTCCCGGTGATGTTCACCGGAATGGCTGCGGGGATGGTCGTCGGCATGGGGATCCCGATGAACTCCTTCGCGGAGACGAGCCTCGCCGCGGTCGGTGCGTCGACGGGAATCGCCGTCTTCGTATTCACCTACGTGATCGACGCCTTGCTCGGCGGAAAGGTCAAGAAATGGACCACGTGACTCGCGCGAAGTGGGACAAGGCCGCCGCGACCTTCGACGTCATGAACGGCCGCGGGCCCGAACGGCGCTGGGGGCCGATCAAGGAAGCGTTCTTCTCGAAGATGCGGGGAGAGATCCTGTTCCTCGCGGTCGGGACCGGCCTCGACATCCGCTTCTTCCCACCCGGACAGAAGATCACCGGCATCGACATCAGCCCCAACATGATCGAGAAGGCGAAGCAGCGCGTCGCGTCCTACGACGGCCAGATGGAGGTCCGCGTGATGGACGTCCACGAGATGGATTTCGCGCCCGGGTCCTTCGATCAGGTCTTCACGTCCTGCACGTTCTGCTCGGTCCCGAATCCGGTGGACGGCCTCGCCGCCCTCGGGCGCGTGCTCCGGCCGGGGGGCGAGCTGCACATGTTCGAGCACACCGGCAGCCGTTGGTTCCCGTTCAACTTGATGCTCAACGTGATGACGCCGCTGTCCCGCCGTGTCGGTCCGGAGATGAACCGCTCGACGGTGCAGAACGTCGCCCGCGCCGGCTTCGCGATCCAGGAGGTCGAGAACCACTTCCTCGACGTGGTGAAGACGATCCGCGCCACGGTGCCGGAGACGACTGCCGCGTAGGCGATGCTCCGGCGTCAGCGCGGGGCCGACTGCCGTTTCTTGATCATCGCGATGATCGGAGACGGCTCCGCCGGATGCCATTTCGTATCCGACGGATCCTCGTGCCACACGAAGGGAAGGTGCTCGACGTGCCCCGGCTCTCGGGCGCGCTCGAACACCGCGAGCGCCGCTCGCAGCACGGCGGTCTGGGTCGCCGCGTCGCCGACGTCACCGTACGGGCGTCCGAACGGATGCTCGATGGCGGCGACCCGCGGCATCCCCACGACCCGCTGCATCGGCCAGATCATGTTGAGGGTGACGGTGGGAATCCCCGCGGATTCGATCTTGCGCGCGACCAGTCCGACCGACCGGCAGCAGTCCGGTCAGACCGGGGCGAGGAGTGCCAGATCGACCTCCTCGCTCCGCATCGCTTCGGCGATCTCCGGCGCGGACGCGTTCTCGAGAGTGCGCGAGTC
>Ga0055480_10000577_pt1 | contig 13905 bp, 6 predicted proteins | sample Muzzi_PWB_D2_FD_57935 | JGI IMG/M metagenome (GOLD analysis project Ga0055480, IMG submission 57935) | Wetland microbial communities from San Francisco Bay, California, USA, that impact long-term carbon sequestration - Muzzi_PWB_D2 | ecosystem: Environmental > Aquatic > Marine > Wetlands ... | reverse complement strand
GGGTCGCCGCGTGCCTGGCCGGTGTGATCTCGGTGGAGGACGCGCTCGCCCTGGTGGCGGCCCGGGGGCGGCTGGTGCAGAGCCTCCCCACCGGTGCCATGGTGGCCCTCCGCTGCTCCGGGGAGGAGGCCGGGCGGTTCCTGGATGGGGATCTGTCGCTCGCCGCCGCCAACGGCCCCCGGGCGTCGACCCTATCCGGGACCCCGGAGGCCGTCTCCGCCCTCGAGGAGAGGCTGAAGGAGGCGTCGGTCGAGCATCGGCGGCTCGCGGTGTCCCACGCCTTCCACTCGGCCATGGTCGAGCCAGTGCTGGCGGAGCTCGAGGCCCTGGTTCGGGGGGTGACGCTCCGGGAGCCGTCGATCCCGTTCGTCTCCAACGTGACCGGCACCTGGATCACCGATACCGAGGCCACCGACCCGGCCTACTGGGCCCGGCACCTGCGATCGACGGTCCGGTTCGGCGACGGGCTGGCGGCTCTCATGGAGCGGTCCGAGACGGTGCTCCTGGAGGTGGGCCCTGGGCGCGCGCTCGCCCAGCTCGCCCGCCAGCAGCAGGAGGCCGGGGAGCCGGGGCGTGCCTGGAGCAGCCTGCCCCCGGTCGCCGCGGGCGAAGAGGAGGACGGGCTGGCGTCGGTGCTGCTGGCTCTGGGAGCGCTCTGGGCCGAAGGCGTGGAGGTGGACTGGAAGGGGTTCCAGGGCGACGAGCGACGCCGCCGGGTGCCCCTGCCCACCTATCCGTTCGAGCGGGTGCGCCACTGGGTCGACCCCAAGCCGGTGGCCGAGCGTGCCCCGGCCGCTCCGGAGAGCCCGACCGGTGCGGTCCAGGACGCCGCGGAGGCAGGCGGGGTGGCCGAGGTTCCCGAGATCGCCTCGGGGGCCGAAACCGAAGCCGGTCCGGAGGCCGAGGCCGCCGCCATCGCGGAGACCATTCAGATGCAGATCGCCGAGATCTGGAAGGAGCTCCTGGGCGTGCCCGAGGTCGCTCCGGACGATGACTTCTTCGACCTGGGCGGGGACTCCCTGCTCGGAACCCAGTTGATCACCCGCATTCACGAGACCTTCCCGGTCCAGGTGCCGCTCCAAAAAGTGTTCGACGAGCCGACGCTCAGGCGCCTGGCGGCCGTGGTGCACGAAGAGATGCTCCGCGCGCTGGGCGAGATGAGTGAGGTCGAGGCGGAGGAGCTCAGTTGACGGGGGAGCGCATGTCGAAACCGGAAGCCGTGGCCGAGCGTGAGCCGGCCCTATCCCAGGCGAAGCTCGCCCTGCTCAAGAAGTGGGCGTCGGCCGGTGCCGCCAATCCCGCGGTGTCGGCGGAGCGAATCCCGCGCCGGGAGGACCGGGGGCCTGCGCCCCTGTCCTTCTCCCAGATGCGCCTCTGGTTCCTGGACCAGCTCGTGCCGGGGAGCGCGGCCTACAACATTCCCGGTGCGTTGCGACTCGTCGGGGTGCTCGACCCATCGGTCCTGCAGCGTGTGGTCGATGAGTGCGTGCGCCGGCACGAGGTGCTCCGGACCCGGTTCGTCGCCGACGAGGACGGCATGCCTCACCATGTGGTGTCCCCGGCCGCAGCCCGTCCGCTACCGCTGGTGGACCTGGTGGGCCTGGGGGAGGAGCGGGCAGCCTCCGAGGCCGATCGGCTCACCGGTGAAGACGCCGAGCGGCCCTTCGACCTCGAGACCGGGCCGGTGCTCCGCGCCACGCTGCTGCGGCTCGCCCCCGAGGTCCACGTGGTGCTGCTGAACGTCCACCACATCGCCTCCGACGGCTGGTCCCAGATCCTCCTCTTCCAGGAGCTGACGGGCCTCTACCGGGCGTTCGCCGACGGCCGGCCGTCGCCGCTGCCGGAGCTGCCGATCCAGTACAGCGACTTCGCCGCCTGGCAACAGGCGTGGCTCCGAGGTGAGGTGTTGGAGCGCCAGCTCGGCTTCTGGCGCGAGCGCCTGGCGGGCGGCGAGCCGCTGGAGCTGCCCACCGACCGCCCCCGGCCGGCCGTCCAGACCTTCCAAGGATCGACCCTCGGGGTGGAGCTCGAGACGGATCTCTCCGAGCGGCTCGAGAGCCTGGCCCGGGCCGAAGGGGCGAGCCCGTTCATGGTGCTCCTCGCCGCGTTCAAAGTGCTGCTCTCCCGCTACTCCCGCCAACGGGACCTGAGCGTCGGTTTCCCGGTCGCCAACCGCAAGCGAATGGAGATCGAGAGTCTCATCGGCCTGTTCGCCAACACCCTGGTGCTCCGCTCCGAGGTGCTTCCGGGAGAGACCTTCCGCGAGCTCGTGGCACGGGTCCGTGCCGTCGCCCTCCAGGCCTACGAGCACCAGGATCTGCCGTTCGAGAAGCTGGTCGACGAGCTGGCTCCCGAGCGGGACATGAGCCGCAACCCCCTCTTCCAGGTGATGTTCACCTTCCAGAAGGGGAAGCGCTCGCGGATCGAGCTGCCCGGGCTCTCGTTCCAGCAGGTGACCGCCGAGCGCTCCACGGCCATGTTCGATCTGTGGCTCTCGATGCGCCTGTTCAGGGATGGGTTCCGCGGCCATCTCGAGTACAACTCCGACCTCTTCGATCCCACCACGGTCGAGCGGTTGATCCACCACTTGAAAGGAACTCTGGACGCCGTCTCCCGGAACTCCGAGCTCCAGATGGCTGAGATTCCCCTCACGACCGAGGCCGAGCACCACCAGGTCCTCGCCGAATGGAACGACACGGAGCGGTTCTACCAGCCGATGGAGGACGGTCTTCGGCTCCACGATCTGCTGGCGCTCCAGGCGCAGGCGACGCCCGACCGGACGGCCCTGGTCTACGAGGGGGAGCACCTCAGCTATCGAGAGCTCCACCGGCGTGCCGAAGGGTTGGCCGACCGGCTGAAGGCCCTGGGTGCGGGGCCCGAGGTGCGCGTGGGAGTGCTCCTCGAGCGCTCGGCGGAGCTCGTGGTCTCGCTGGTCGCCGTGCTCCACGCGGGCGCCGCCTATCTACCCCTCGATCCCACCTTCCCCCGCGAACGGTTGGAGTTTCTGGCGGAGGACAGCGGCGTGAAGCTGGTGATCGCCGGCGAGGGTCTCGAGCCGCTGGCCCCCGCGGGGGTGGCCCTGGTACGGCCTCGAGGCGATGCCGAGGCTGGCGCCTCCGAGGCGGCGGCGGAGCGGTCGACGGCGCCGGCCCGGGACGTCGCCTGCCAGGACCTGGTCGCCTACGTCATCCACACCTCGGGGTCGACCGGCCGGCCCAAGGGGGTCATGGTCCCGCACGGCGGCATCGTGAACCGGCTCCTCTGGATGCAAGCTCGCTACGGGCTGGACGGCTCCGACCGGGTGCTCCAGAAGACGCCCTTAACGTTCGACGTCTCGGTCTGGGAGCTCTTCTGGCCGCTCCTGGCCGGGGCGACCCTGGTGGTGGCCCGGCCCGAAGGGCACAAGGACCCCGGGTATCTGCTCGACCGGATCGACGGCGAGCGGGTGACCACCATGCACTTCGTGCCGTCCATGCTCGCCGCCTTCCTCGAAGCTCCGGGGCTCGGGCGGAGCGCACCGCTCCGGCGGGTGATCTCGAGCGGCGAAGCGCTGCCGGCGGACCTCGAGCGGCGGTTCCACGAGCGCATCGGAGCGGAGCTCCACAACCTCTACGGCCCCACCGAGGCCTCGGTCGACGTGACCTCCTGGGAGTGCCGCGCCGGCGAGCCCCGGCGGAGCATCCCCATCGGACGGCCGATCGACAACCTGGAGATTCTCGTCCTCGACGAGGGGGGCAGGCCGGTGCCGGTCGGAGTGCCCGGGGAGCTCCACATCGGCGGCGTGGGCCTGGCGCGGGGCTATCTGAACCGTCCGATCCTGACCGCCCGGGCCTTCGTACCCCACCCCCGTTCCGCCGTGCCGGGGGATCGCCTCTACCGGACCGGCGATCTGGTCCGCTGGCTGCCGGACGGCACGATCCAGTACCTGGGACGGATCGACCACCAGGTCAAGGTGCGGGGGTTCCGGATCGAGCTCGGGGAGGTGGAGGCGGTGCTCTCGGAGCATCCCGACGTGCTGGCGGCGGCGGTGGTGGTGCGGGAGGACGCCCCGGGAGACCGACGCCTCTGCGGCTATGTGGTGCCCGATCCCCGCCTCGCCCTCGACGAGCCGCGACAGGCCGAGGGGGACGGTGGAGGTGACGAGGCCGGGCCCCTGACGGCGGAGAAGGTCTCCGAATGGCGCCAGGTCTTCGACCGTACCTACCGGGAGCAGGGGGTGGAGGCGGAGGACCCCACCTTCAACATCGCCGGCTGGAACAGTACCTACACCGGGGAGCCGATCCCGGCCGAGGAGATGAAGGTCTGGGTCGAGACGACCACCCGGCGGATTCTCGATCTCGCACCGCGCAGGGTGCTCGAGATCGGCTGTGGAACGGGCCTCTTCCTGTTCCGGGTGGCGCCCCACTGCGAGCGCTACGTGGGCCGCGACGTTTCGCCGGAGGCGATCGCCTACCTCGAGCACCACCTGGCGCACCGGCCCCTGGACGGCGTCGAGGTCGAGTGTCGCGGCGCCGACGACTTTTCCGGACTCGAAGACGAGCAATTCGACCTGGTGACCCTCAACTCGGTCGTCCAGTACTTCCCCCGGGTCGAGTACCTGTTGGAGGTGCTGGAGCGGGCGGTCGACCTGGTGGCGCCGGGGGGCGCCGTCTTCCTGGGAGACCTGCGCTCGCTGCCGCTGCTCGAGGTTTTCCACGGGTCGGTGGAGCTCCACCGGGCGGCGGACGACCTGCCGGTCGACCACCTGGCCGCGCGGCAGCGGTGGTACGCGGCCCAGGAGACCGAGCTGGTGATCGATCCCGGTCTGCTCCTCGCTCTGCGGCAGCATCTGCCGGCGATCGGCAGGGTAGAGATCCAGCTCAAACGGGGCTGGTTCCGCAACGAGCTCAGCCTGTTCCGCTACGACGCCGTCCTTCACGTCGGCCCGTCCGGTGAGGAGGAGGTGGTGGAGCGGCCCTGGGACGAGCTCGGGGATCTGGAAGCCCTGGGTCGTCTGCTCGATTCCCAGGCGTCGGGGGCGTCGTCCGCCCTGCGGGTGACCGGCATCCCGGACGCCCGGCTGGCGCCCGAGGCACGGCGCGTCGCGCTGCTCGACGCGAGCGGCCGTCCGTCCACCGCGGGTGAGCTCCGGAGCGCTCTGGCCGAGAGGGTGTCCGAGGCCGCGGCGGACGAGGGCGTGGCCTCGGGAGAGGCCGTGGAGCCCGAGCGACTCTGGACCCTGGCCGAGGAGCACGGCCTTCGAGCGGAGATCCACTGGGGGCGGCTCGGCACGCTGGACGCCACCTTCCGGCGCTCCGGGGTCGAGGCGCCCGCCGGGCCCCGGGAGGTCCACCTGCCCGAGGAGGTGCCCGACTGGCACCGCCTCACCAACGACCCGCTGGCCGGTCGGATCGCCGGCCGGCTGGTTCCGGAGCTCCGGGAGCTGCTCAAGGAACGGCTGCCGGAGTACATGGTGCCTCAGGCGCTGGTGGTGCTCTCCGCCCTGCCGCTCACCTCGAGTGGCAAGGTGGACCGGGGAGCGCTCCCTGCGCCACCTCCGGTGCTGCCGGAGCTCGAGACCGGGTTCGTCGCACCCCGGACACCGGCCGAGGAGACCCTGGCCGCCATCTGGGCCTCGGTCCTGGGGCTCCCCGAGGTCGGTGTTCACAACAACTTCTTTGAGCTGGGCGGCAACTCCGTGCACAGCATCCAGGTGGTCTCGAGGGCACATCGGGCGGGCCTGGAGCTCGAGCCCCGGGACCTCTTCCAGCGCCAGACCATCGCCGAGCTGGTCGAGGTGGCCCGGCCGGTGGCGCCGGCGGACGTGGCGCCCCTGCCCGAGCACCTCGCACCCGCCCAGCGCTGGCTCGCCCGGCAGGCGCCGCCCGCCGACCTCTGGTACCGGACGGCGGTCATCGACGCCGGTGCTCCGGTCGCCGCCGAGGCCCTGGAGAGAGCTCTCGCCGGGGCCGCCACCGAGCTTCCCGGTCTCGGCTCCGTGCCCCGGTGGGACGGATCGGGCTGGCACTGGGACGGTCAGGGGAACGACCGGGCGCTGACCTCCGGAGCGGTCCTCCGGGTCGATCTCTCGGGTCTGGGGCGCTCTGCCAGGGAGGGACTCTTCGCCGAGGTCGAACAGGCTCTCCGTGCTTCCCTGTCGCTGGCCGAAGGGCCGTCTTTCGCCCTCGTTCACCTGGACTCAGGGTCCGGGGAGGCGGCACGGATCGTCCTGGCGGCCCACCCCCTCGCCCTGGATGGCGACGGCCTGGCCCGCGTCGCCTCCCGCATCGAAGCGGAGCACCGGGCGTCGAGCGTTGGGGGCGGTGGGGACGGGTCTTGGCGGGGCACGGTCTCGCCCGACCCGAGCCTCGATCTGCCCTGGGCGCCGCTCCCGCGCCCGGAGCTCGAGCGCCTGCTCGCAGCCCGGCCGGAGGTCGAGGACCTCTACCCCGCGTCCGCACTCCAGGCCCACATGTTCCGCCGGCACTACGCGGACCCGGTGTCCGGTCTCTTCGTGGTGCAGCGCGGCATGCCGATCGGTGCCCTCCTCGATGAGAACGTGCTCCAGGACGCGCTCCAGACGGTGGTCGACCGTTACCCGTTCCTGCGCTCATCGCTGGTCGAGTCGGAGGGTGGCCAGGTGCTCCAGCTCGTTCACCGGGGCGCGGCGGTCGACTTCGAGACGGCCGACTGGCGCGACCTGCCGGAGGCGGAGCAGGAGCGGCGGCTCGAGGAGCGGACCCGGGCCGAGCGGGAGCGTGGGTTCGATCCGGCGCGACCGAACCCGCTCCGGATGTTCGTCGCCCGGGTGCGGGACGATCTGCTCAATACGCTCACCACGACCCACTACATGCGCCTCGACGGCTGGAGCCTGAACGTGGTGATCGGCGAGCTTCTGGCCCTGTGCCGTGTGGGCATGGTGGGCGGCGACGTGAGCTTGCCTCCGGTGCGCTCCTACACCGATTACCTCGAATGGGCCCGAGCTCGGGACCTCGATCGTGCGGCCGGCTACTGGCGTGAGGTGCTCTCCGACAACCCCGAGCCGACACCGGTCGGGGACGGCGGCGCGGACGAGGAGGAGCTCTTCGCCCGGCAGCACATCTACCTGGACCGCGACGTCACGGCCGATCTGGACGAGCTCTGCCGCACGAGCCGTCTGACCCTCAACAGCGTGATCCAGGGGGCCTACGCCCTGGTGCTGTCGGCGGTGAGCGGCCGCCGGGACGTGCTCTTCGGCGTCATGGTGGCGGGCCGGCCGGCCGACCTCGAAGGGGTCGAGACCATGGTCGGGCCGTTCGTTAACGTGCTTCCTCTCAGGGTGCGGGTGCCTCTGGATGAGCGGCTCGTGCCCTGGCTGAGGACGATCCAGGACCAGCAGGTGGCGCTCCGCCCCTTCGAGCACAGCTCCCTCGAGAGTATCCGTGAATGGATCGGATTGCCGTCCGACCGGTCGCTCTTCGAGGGATACCTCGCGTTCCAGAATCTGCCCGAGTTCGCACCGTTCCAGGGCCAGGGGCAAGGGAAGGGCAAGGCGGCGGGATCGTCGGGCCATCCGGCGGAGTCCTACCTGGCCCAGATGGAGCACCCCCTGCGCGTCGACGCCTTCCCCGGCGAGCGGGTCGGGCTCGTGGTCTCGTACTACCCACGGCGGGTCTCGTCCCGCCGCGTCAGCGACCTGCTCAGGGCCTTCGAAGGGGTTCTCGGGGCCATGGCGACCACTGCAGCCGATCCGGAGGCGACGTTGGAGCGCCTCGTGCCGACGATCGAAAGGAGCTAGACCGTGCGAAGATTCTTCATCATCTGGGGAGGGCAGACGCTCTCCATCGTTGGCTCGTCGCTCACCAGCTTCGCCCTCTACGTCTGGGTCTACCAGGAGAGCGGATCGGTGACGCGCTTCGCTCTGATCAGCGTCTTCGCCTCGCTGACGGCGCTGCTCGTCGGTCCCTACGCGGGCGTCATCGTCGACCGCCACGACCGGCGGCGGGTGATGCTCTTCGCCGACACCGGGGCGGCGGTGATCAGCGCCCTGGTGCTCGCCCTCGCCTGGACGGACCAGCTCCGCATCTGGCACGTCTACTTCCTGGTGGCGGGCGCCACGTTGCTGCTCCATTTCCACGGGCCGTCGTTCACCGCCGCGACGACCGTGCTGGTGCCGAAGAAACAGTTCGCCCGCACGGCGGGTCTGCGGCAGATGAGCCAGGCGGGAGCGAGCGTCATTGCACCGCTCCTGGGAGGCTGGATGCTCGTGCGCTACAGCCTCGAAGGGGTGGTCCTGGTCGACCTCGCCACCTTCCTCTTCGCGTTCGCCACCCTGCTCGCCGTGCGTGTGCCGAGGCCGCCCGAGACCGAGCACTCGGCGGTCGCGGGGGTGTCCTGGTGGCGTCAGGCGGGCAAGGGTTGGCTCTACCTCCGGGAGCGGCGGCCCCTGCTTCGGCTCCTGGCCTATGTGGCGACGGTCAACTTCGTCATGGGGTTGGCGATCATCCTGTTCACGCCGCTGGTGCTCTCCTACGGCACGGCGGCGGAGGTCGGGCGCGTGCTCGCCATGGGAGGCCTGGGGGCGTTCGCCGGGGGCGTGTTGATGAGCGTGACCGGTGGGCCCAGGCGGCGCATGCTGGGCGTCGTGGCATTTGCCTTCGTGGCGAGCGTCAGCCTGGTGCTGGCCGGCGGGTCCCAGTCACTGTTCTTCGTCGGCGCCGGCGCCTTCCTGGCGGCGGCGGGGCTGCCGCTGGTCAACGGCTGCGCCCAGGCGATCTGGCAGGCCAAGGTGGCGCCGGAGATGCAGGGCCGGGTGTTCGCCTTCCGGCGCCTCATCGGTCAAGCGACCCTGCCGGTGGCCCTCCTGGCGGCCGGGCCCTTGGCCGACCGGGTCTTCGAGCCGCTGATGGCGCCGGGCGGCGCGTTGGCTTCGGTGCTGGGCCCCTGGATCGGAGTGGGGAAGGGGCGCGGCATCGCCGTCATCTACTTGATCCTCGCTGCCATCGCCCTCTGTATCGGCCTTTGGGGCGTATCGGTCCGGAGTCTGAGGAGCGTCGAGGAGGACCTCCCCGACGCGGTGACCGACGAGGAGGATGCGGGCGAGAGCCCGGCTGCCGCCGAGGAGGGGGAGCCGGAGGTCGAGCCCCAGCTCTCCTGAGATGGCGGTGGGGCGGAGGTCTTGGATGGTACCGAACCCGACACACCTTCTCCGTGAGCTCTGCCCCGGTTGCGTCAGCACTTTCTCTCTTCACGTCGCTACGCCCACGACCTCCGGGTACAGGGAGCAGGTTCCTCCGGCTCACAGCTTGGACTGGATCAGCTTCCTGAGTGCCCGGACCACCCTATCGAGCTCGGTCATTCGAAGCCCGCTCGATGGAGGTGTGTCGGCGACCTGGGCTCGCATGGGCACGCTGAAGCTCTCTCCGTTGGAGATCGACATCGAGAAGAACTGAGTCGGTACGAGCTTCTTCCCGTTCGGGCTTGTCAGCACGTTGACGTCGTCACCGTCGAACACCTCGGCGTCCTCGCCGTGCTTGACCGCGACAACGCTTCGGTAGGCGTACTCGGTTGCCACGGAGTGGAAGACCTGGTCACGGAGCGAGTCGTAGATGCACTGGAAGACGCCCAGGTAGTGCTCTGTCGGAAGGAGGATCAGGATCTTGTTGGCGGAGATCCGGTAGGCACGGTCTCGGCCTCTGCGGACCCGGACGTGCTTCCTCTGCACGAGCCTCGTGGTGTGGGTCAGAGGGCCTGCCAGTTGGAGAGGCTCGTCGATCTCGATGTCCTCATCCTCCACGTTCAACATCTCGAGGGCCTTCTCCCGCAACCGCGTCGCGTCCTCCTTCAGCCACTCGTCGATTCGTCGATCCGATGGCCGTGCGATGAAGGCCGTGACCAACGTACCGGAGTAGACGGTGCCCACGCCCAGAAGCCAGAGACCGGGTCGAGCCCAGGAAAGGAGGATGCCCAGGGCGAGCAGCACGAGGGCCGGTTTGACCTGGAGACGAGTGAAGTACAGCCGGATCAGAAAACGCTTCTTGGGATCGTCCATGCTGTGACCTGTTCAGGGTTGAATGGGGGTTTCGCGAACGAAGTCCGTGATGGGCACGTGGTCACGAAGCTCCTCCCAGCGTGAGCGGGGAATCCCCGAAGCGGCCACGCTCCGCAGGAGCTCGGCGGGTGTGGGCGGGTCGAGCCGCAGCCCGTTGAGCACGTAGAAGTCCTGTTTGAAATAGGCGTAGAGCAACCGGGCGTGGGATGCGGGCTCTCTTCGGATCGCCTGGCATAAGCGCCGCTCTATAGCGCCGGCCTCGGGCTTGTTCAAGCGCTTGGGCCGCCGGCCGGCAAGCTGTGCCAGGGCCGCGTAGTAGTGGAGCTCGGGCTCCGCCAGGGCGCGCTCGAGGGACTTCTCGAAGGCGGAGCGCGCCAGCTCGTAGTCGGCTTGGTCCAGGTACTGGAGACCCAGCTTCGCGTAGTGGGCCGCCTCGCCTTCGAGCACCTCGCCCGGGCTGAAGGCTTCGTGGAGGTTCAGGACACCGATCTCGATGGCTTCGCCCTGGAGCACCGTGTCGCAGTTCTGAGCTTTGTAAGAAGTTCCCCTGGATTGGTTCACGGTTCAGCGCCCTCTTCGAGAGCTCGAGCGATCGCTGCCCCCGATGTTCATGGTGTCCGTGGGGATGGTTTCTGCCTGGACGACGTTCGTGCAGCCCTTGGCTACAAAGGAGTTCTGCTTCTGGCCAGTCGAAGGGGCAGTGGCCCCCTCGTTTCTCTTTTGTGCTTCGCCCATCTCGCGACCTGAAAACACCCGCCCGTCCGCCACGCTCAGGTAGAGCGCTGGAGTGGCCCATTCCCACGAGCCGGTGTCCTGCCGGACGATCGCCATCCGTCCTTCGGCTACCGCCGCGTCGACCGGATCGCCGGCGGCCAGGGCCCGGTAGAGGCCCTCGCTGAACGCCAGGGCGGCCCGGTCCGAGACGGGGAACTGCATGGCCACCACCGCGGGTACTCCTGCCATCACCAGCGAGGCGGCGAGCCCCGAGAACGGGTCCTGACCCTGTCGCCTAGGGAGCCGGCCGGTTGTGCAGGCGTTCAGGCAGACGAACCGCAAGGACGAGCCGGCCCGTACGTCGTCCCGCAGGACCGCCGCGGTGTAGACCCGCGGACGGCCGTGGCGCTCCCCGAGCACCAGGCCTCCCTCGCCGGTCCGTTCGTCGAGCGCCCCGTGCCCCATGAAGTGAAGCACGTGGGGGTCGAAGCGTCGGATGGCCTTGCGGAGATCGCCCTCTCGGCCGGACGGGTTCTCGAGGTGGCGGACGTCCAGTCCCACCTCTGACCACGCCGCCTCGAGCGCGGCGGTCTCGCCCGCCAGGTCGAGCCGTGCGGACCCTTCTGGGTTGGCGGAGACGAGGAGGATCCTCAGATCGTCGTCCAGGGGTGTGAGCTCCCGGGTCTCCCGCGTCAGGAGGAACCGTACCACCGGGGTCCACAGGTTCCGGCTCAGGTGGTCCCGGGTTTCGCGCCGGTAGAGGAGCTCCCAGGGCAGGGAGGCCAAGCGCGTTCCCCCCGGAGCCTCAGGATCGATCACCAGGCGCACGCGCAGGCCCATGTCCGAATGGTGTCGAGCGCGCTCCCGGCTCTCGATGAAGCGGTCCCGGACCTCTCCCCGAAAGAGCGCCCGGAACAGTCGGTGCCCGACCTCGTCGGGGCCCGGGCCGGCGAGCTCGACCCCCGCGGCCCCTAAATGGCGACCGGCCGTCCGCCCTCTCCCGGAGTCGACGATTCGGGCTTCGAGCCCGGCCAGGAGGCCGTCCAGCTCCTCGGCCGGGAACGGCAGCCGGAACGAGCCGTCGGGCCCCGGGCAGGGTGCCTGCCGGATGGAGACCCGGAAGCACCGCGGGTCCTCCGGATCGGCTGTGAATCCGAGGGCGAAATCCTCGTATCGAGGGGCTCGAGTCATCGGTGTCTCCAATCGGGGTCGGTTCAAGGTCGAGTGCTTCCGTTTTCCTTCAGACACCAAAGCGCCCGCTTTGGTTGAAACCGAGCTCACCATCAACCAAATCTCTGCCGCCGTGTCTGGAACAGAGGGTTCCGCCGATCGAGGGATGAACCGAAAACGGAGACGGAGACGCGAGGTATTCATGGACATGACACACGAACCCGAAGCCGATCCTCAGCTCGGATCGCCCGAGCTTGGGGATGCCGATCCATTGACCGGGGAAGAGCTCGCACCGGAGCTCGAGTCGGACGACGAAGCGAAGGAGGACGCCCCTCCGGAGGTTGAAGTCGCCTCCGGCGAAGAACAGCCCAGTTCAGTTGCCGTGGCGGCGGCGAGGGCCGAAGAACTGGTGGCGAGGCTGGATCGGGTCGAGGACCGACTCGGCGAAGGCTTCGACAGGCTGCTCGGCGAGCTGAAGTCCCAGTGGGCCCTGGATCGCTTCCGGGAGGAGCAGGTCGACACCCTCCATGCGGAGCTCCAGGAGTACAAGCAGGATCTCCTCGGCCGCACCGTGCAACCGGTTCTCCAGGGGATCATCCGCCTTCACGGAGACCTGGCCAAGACGGTCGAGGCGCTCCAGGCCAAAGCCCCGGAGGAGCTCACCCCGGAGCGCTTTTTCCGGGTGCTGGACGGCTTCCACGAAGACCTCGAGCTCCTGCTCGAGCGCCACGGGGTGAGCCGCTTCGGGAACCCCGGCGAGGTCTTCGAGCCGGCGCGCCAGACGGCCCTCCGCACGGAGCCCGCGCCCCGGGCCGACCTGGCCGGCCGGATCCTCGCCAGGATCCGACCCGGCTTCGAGCAGGGGAACGTCCTGCTGCGCAAGGAGGGCGTCGCCGTGTGGGCTGCTCCGCTCGATTCTCCATCCGAAGCCACGGCCGAATCCACCACCGAAACCGACAGCTCCGGCAAGGCGCCGGACGAACCGAGCCCCGACGACATGGAGGAACCGAAATGAGCGCAAAGACGGTGTACGGCATCGATCTCGGCACCACCTACTCGTGCATCGCCCAGGTGGACGAGCACGGCAAGCCGGTGGTCCTGAACAACGCGGAGAATGAGTCCACCACCCCGTCGGTCGTCTTTTTCGAGACTGAGAGCAACGTCGTGGTGGGCAAGCCCGCCAAGGAGGTCGTGGCCATCTATCCGGACCGCTGTGTCTCGGCCGTGAAGCGGGCCATGGGCGACGCCCACTGGGAGCGGGAGTTCTTCGGCGAGACCTACCGGCCCCAGGACGTCTCGGCGTTGATCCTCAAGCGGGTGGCCGAGGACGCCGAGAAGATCACCGGCGAGACGGTGGAGGACGTGGTCATCACTTGTCCGGCCTACTTCGGGATCAACGAGAAAGAGGCGACGAAGCAGGCGGGCGAGATCGCCGGTCTCAACGTGCTCTACGTGATCCCCGAGCCGACGGCCGCAGCCTTGGCCTACGGCGTCGACCAGAAGGAGGACCAGGTGGTCCTGGTGTACGACCTCGGGGGCGGCACCTTCGACGTCACCGTGATCGAGATCAATGCCGATGAGCTTCGAGTGGTCTGCACCGGTGGAGATCATCAGCTCGGCGGCAAGAACTGGGACGAGACGATCGTCGAGCACCTGGCGCACGAGTTCGAGGTGCACACGAGCATTCCGGCGGACTCCCTGCTCGAGGATCAAGAGGTGTTTCAAGAGCTCCTGAACTCGGCGGAGGACGCCAAGAAGTCACTGTCCAGCCGTCAGTCGGTCACGGTTACGGTGCGCTTCGAAGGGGAACGCGTGGCGGTCGAGATCACGCGCGAGGAGTTCGACGAGCTGACGGCTTCCTACCTGGAGCGGACTCTCAGCTTGACCCAGCAGGAGATCGAGAAGGCCCGCTCCAAGGGTTGTGATCGGATCGACAAGCTGCTGCTCGTCGGTGGGTCCACCTACATGCCCCAGGTCAAGGAAGCGGTCGAAGAGCGGTTCGAGCTCGAGGT
>Ga0055480_10000576_pt1 | contig 13920 bp, 13 predicted proteins | sample Muzzi_PWB_D2_FD_57935 | JGI IMG/M metagenome (GOLD analysis project Ga0055480, IMG submission 57935) | Wetland microbial communities from San Francisco Bay, California, USA, that impact long-term carbon sequestration - Muzzi_PWB_D2 | ecosystem: Environmental > Aquatic > Marine > Wetlands ... | reverse complement strand
GAGTCCCTCCTCGGGAGACGAAAAGCTGGTGGACTCGAGCCGGCTAGGCGGCGGCGGAGCCGGTGCCGAAGGCCGAGTCCCTCCTTGGGAGCACAAAAGGCCGGGCGAATGCCCGGCCTTTCTAAGCTCCCGAGGAGGGACTCGAACCCCCGACCCGGTGATTAACAGTCACCTGCTCTACCAACTGAGCTACTCGGGAATGCCTCTGCTGAGAGGATAATCGGCGGTCTGACAGGGGTCAATCCTTCGCCTTCGGACCCCGGAGCCAGACCTGGACGGTGAGGAATAAAATGGTAGATTCAGTCAACTGTTAACGAATATGTTAATTATATGGAGGTCCCATGAAGAACACTCCCCCGGGCTGGCCACGCATCTCCTCGGCGCTGTTCTACGAGGATGCCCCTGCCGCCATCGACTGGCTCTGCCGCGCCTTCGGCTTCGAGGTCCGGCTCCTGGTCGAAGGAGAGGGGGGGAGGGTCGAGCACTCGGAGCTGACGTACGGCGATGGCGTCATCATGGTAGCCACTCCCACGGAGGGAGGCACCGAGCGACGTAACCCGATGCCGGGCGGGAGCCCCAAGTCGGTGGGCGGCATCAACACGCAGAGCCTCTGCGTGTATGTGGATGACGCGGACGCCCACTGCGCCCACGCTCGTGCGGCGGGCGCGGCGATTCGAGACGAGCCGGCCACGACCGACTACGGTGAAGACTACTGGAGCGACCGCGGCTACCGAGCCGAGGATCTCGAGGGCCACCAGTGGTGGTTCATGCAACGGATCCGGAATCCGAAGCCCGTTGCCGGCTGACGTCGACCATACGCTCGAGGCCCTGGCCGACCCTACGCGCCGCGCGGTCGTCGGCCTCCTCCGTCACGCACCTCGGCGTCCGAGCGAGCTGGCCGAGGTGCTGGACGTGAGTCGGCCAGCGATCAGCCGGCACCTGCGCGTGCTCCGGCGCGCCGGTCTCATCGAGGAGGCCCAGCGGCAAGAGGACGACGCGCGGGTGCGGATGTATCGGCTCCGGCCCGAGCCCTTCATCGAGTTGGGCCGCTGGCTGGCGGAGGTGGAGGGCTTCTGGGGTGACCAGCTCGTGGCCTTCAAGGAGCACGCCGAACGGACGCGTGGCGCGCGAACCGCGTGAGGGGAATGGAGCGGGGGCCCGCCGGCGACCGATCCCGGGTGGTTGTTCACGTGGCGGTCGGGATCGGGGAGGCGTTTCGGATCTTCACGGAGGAGATCGATCGTTGGTGGCGGCGTGGCCCCCGCTACCGCGTGTCGGGCGCCCGCCCCAGTGTCATGCACCTCGAACCCGGCGTCGGCGGGCGGCTCCTCGAGTCCATCCACGAGGGGAAGGTGGCCCGAGTGGTGGAATCGGGGCGAGTGACGGTGTGGCAGCCGCCGACTCGCCTGGTGCTTTCCTGGCGGGCGGTCAATTTCGGGCCGGAGGAGACGACGGGAGTAGACATCCGCTTCGAGGCCCATCCCCGGGGAACCCTGGTGACACTGACGCACCGCGGCTGGAGCGCCATCCGGCCCGATCACCCAGCCCGCCATGGCCTGGCGGTCCCCTCCTTCATCCGGATGCTGGGGCTCTGGTGGGGGGAGCAGCTCACCGCGTTTCGGGAGTTGGCTGACACGGACGCCTGACGCTCCAGGCGGAGCCCGCCTTGTCCGTCCCCACCATCCCGGTATGTTCTCTCGATCCGACGGTCGGCGGCGTGTCCCATTGGCCTGGGCGACGCCGGCGCCGACCGTCGGACGGGTCGGATCACTACTCCCTCGGAGGGGTCATGTTCAAGGAGTTCAAGGAATTCGCCATGCGCGGGAACGTGGTGGACATGGCGGTGGGGATCATCATCGGCGGCGCCTTCGGAACGATCGTCAAGTCCCTGGTTGCGGACGTCATCATGCCCCCGATCGGCCTCCTCCTCGGCGGCGTGGACTTCTCCAATTTCTTCATGGTGCTCAAGGAGGGCGCGACGCCGGGGCCCTACGCCGCGCTGGCCGATGCGCAGGAAGCCGGGGCGGTGACCGTCAACTACGGGATGTTCCTGAACGCGGTCATCTCGTTTCTGCTCGTGGCATTTGCGGTCTTCCTCCTGATCCGGTCGATCAACGCGATGAAGCGCCGGGAGGAGGCGCCACCGGCGGAGCCGACGGATAAGGAGTGCCAGCACTGCCGGACCAAGATCCCGATCAAGGCCACGCGCTGTCCCAACTGTACATCGCAGCTGGCGGCCTGACGGCAGTCCTCAGCGGCAGGGAGCGCCGCAATCCACCCGTTGCAGGAGGCCGGCGTAGACGCGCTGGGCCAGGTGGTCCGACGCCTCCTGCACGAGGCGCTCCTCGATGGCCCATTCGTGTTCCCGGCTCTCGCCGAGCTCGAACCAGCGCGTTTCGTTCCGGGTGAGGTCGAGCCGGTGCCAATCGCCGGTGAAGCGCGCCAGCTCGAAGGGCCCCGACTCCTCTGCCTCCACGGTGCCCCGGTCGACCTCCCGCCGCGTCCCGACGTCGATGAGGGCGTAGTTGATCCTGACACGATAGTCGAGCGTCCCGCTGCGATACACGAAGGAAGTATCGGGGCCCAGCCGGATCCGGGTCTTCTGGATCCGTTGGGTGACGCGACGCTCGGTGACGGTGAAGTCGGTGACCGCGCCCACCACGACCGTCTCGCTCCCTACGCTGCGCCCGACTCGGGCCGCTTCCGTCGGCGTGAGGAGCGCACGCATCAGCCGTTGGGCCCGGAGCTCCTGCCGCACGACGGCCGGGTCGGCGATGACGATCAGCTCGGGGGGGGTCGTCCACCTGTCGAGATCGAGGGCGTCGTTCAGCGCGCCGAGGAACTCGACGGTCATGAAGCGCGCCGCCTCGTCGGTGCGCCACAGTGGTGTGGTCGCGACGGGAAGGGTCCCGCGGTCGAGGACCTCACCCCGGAGGACCTGGGCCCGGCGGGCGGCCTCGGTGTCGGCACCGCCGAGAAGCGCGAGGGCCTCGTCCACATGCCCGAGGGCGGAGCGATATCGGCCGGCCGCGAGATCTGTCTCGCCCCAGCCGATCGCGATGTCGACCAGCGCCCGATCCCGCGCGGCGCGTTGCGCCCGCGCGGGATCGTACCGGTCCACGCGCTCGGCGGAGCGCCGGGCGGTGCTCCAGCGGCCCGCGGCGGCGGCGTCATGGGATTGGTCGAGGAGTTGAACGATGGCACCGTTCAGTGCGTTGCGGCGGTCGGCCGGGTACGCGGCCGGCAAGGGGAAGGTCACGCCGACGCCCGAGGCCTCGCGGGCCAGCGCGTCGAGGCCGAGGTACTGGTCGGCGGCTCCGGTAGAATCGCCGGACGCCATAAGCGCCGGGACCCGGTCGAGATACTCATGGATGGCTCGGGGTGCGACGTCGACTAGGCGCTCGTGTGCCTCGGCCAGGCCCGGGTCCTTCTTGAGGGCGTCGATATAGCGCCCGGCCGCCCGCGCATACTCTCCCCGCGCCTCGTGCTCCGTCCCCTGTTCAAACCGCTTCCCGGCGCTGGCACACGCGCTGAGCGCCAAGAGGAACGCCGTGGCGACCGCTATCCGGACTCGGACTGTGGGCATCCTCGCTCCGCGTTGAGGTGTGGGACGCCCCTAATATAGGAAGGGACGGTCGGACGAGCACGGCGACTCATCCATGACGTCGGAGATAGGCGGGGACATCGAATTTCTTCCGCGCCGCCGCGAGGGACATGTAGCGCACGGTCCCGAAGACCGGTCGGCGGTAGAAGGGCCGGTCGAATTTCCCGAAGCACCAGAGGATCCCACCGTAGGAGTTGGGGTCCCGACCGTCCAGCGCGTACTTGTGATTGAGCGCCTCTGCGACCCGGAGCGCGTGGGCGGTCGTGCGGGTCCACCCGATGATGGCCTTCCCCCAGAGCATGCGGGCGTAGTTGTGAAGCTCGCCATCTCGAAGGAGCGAACGCTGGAAGGCGTTCCACAGCGGCTCGTGGGTGGCAGCTGCCTCCAGGGCCGCGGCGGTGTAAGTCGCGTCCCTGGGATCGGCCGCGTGGTCCGCCAACTCGCCACGGGCCCAGTCGGGGATGGCGGCCGTGGTGCGGTGGCCCCGGTCGCGGGCCACGAAGTTGTGGGCCAGCTCGCGCCAGGTGAGCGCCTCATCGGCAAAACGGGCGTAGGCCTCCGCGGGCCCGGCGTCACGGGCCGCCAGAACGACCTCCTGAATGCTGATGTTGCCGAAATGGAGGTATGGGCTCATTCGGCTAGTGCCATCGATCGTAGGATCGTTCCGCGACTCGGCGTAGTGTGGGAGGATGGACTCCACAAAATGCGCGAGCCGCCGCCGGGCCGCCCGGGCGCCGCCGCGGATCGTGGGGGACGGGGGAACCGAGTGGTCGATCGCGCACCGAGCCACCAGTTCCGGGATGGTCCCCCGCGTCGGCACCGCCGGGTCGAACGGCATGCTCACCCCCCGCCGGACGCGCGGCTCGGCATCACCCACGGGGTGGAGGAAGTGGGGGAGCGCCGCCTGAAGTCTGGGGCGGAGGGCCCGTGCCGTCTTGAAGGCCGTGCGCCAGTACCGCTGCGGCACGGCCGTGGTCGCGTCGACGGCGACCAGCGGGCACTCCACCCGTCGGGCGAGGCCCCGCGTTTGTTGCGGCACGATCCAGGTCGGAAACCCATCCGTGACGACGAGCGCCGCGCGCCGGGCCAAGGCGACGAGGGCGGACACTCCGGGGCGATGGGTTGGGTCCTCTTCGAGCTGAAAGGCGTACGGGATCCCACGCTCGCGGAATTCCACGGTGAGGTCTGCCACGGATTCTAGAATGAATGTGTGGAGGCGGTCGCTGGCCCAGGGATAGTCGGCGCGGAGCCCCTGGTAGACCAGGACGGGAAGGCGGAGCTCATTCGCACGATCGATCGCGTAGTTGAGGGCGGGGTTGTCGTGGGCCCGGTAGGTCGCCTGCATCCAGTAGAGCACGAACTCCCCACCCGCTGTGGGGCCGTCCCGCACGGGCGTCACGCGAAGGTCGTCGGGGGCGGGCACTGTCCTAGGAGGGCCGGGGTGGCCCGTCCTGCAACAGCGTCCGGAACGCGTCCAACTCCGTCACGGTCAGGAAGCGGCGCTCCTTCGACCCGCGGCGGCCGGAAGGCGCGGCACCGCCGCCGACGACGAGGGTCGTCGCCGGTCCGAGTCGCTCGCGGAGCCGATGGTACGTGGCAGCGTCCCCACCCGGGGCGCCGAGCGTGGCGCTCAGCGCCACGACCGCCGCGCCGGTAGTGGTGGCAGCCGCGGCGATCTCCTCGAGCGGAACATCCGGCCCCAGATAGGTCACCCGCCATCCCTCGAGGGCCGCCACCGCAGCCGCGAGGAGGGCACCCAACTCGTGGCGCTCCCCCTCCAAGGTTCCGACGACGATGGCCGGGGCGTCCGGCGCCGCCGGTGTCGTATCGCTATTGACCCACGCGAAGACGCTCCGCACCACGGCCGTCGCCAGATGCTCGTTGGCCACCCCAAAGGTCCCGTCATGCCAACGGTCCCCGACCTCTCGCATGAGGGGGACGGCAACACCGGCCACGAAGTGCCACATGCCGTAGGACGCCGCCGCTCGACAAAGAGTCCCAGCCAGCCCCGCTTGGTCCATCTGCTCCACCTGTGCGAGCGCCTGGAGGCGAACGGCCGCAACGCCATCTCCCGAGAAGCCTGGATTGACTGCGGGGGCGCCGTCCACTGGGAGTACGGGCGGAGGAAGGAGTTGGCTCAGCTCGGCATCGCTGAGGCGTGCCGTCGCCTGCAGGCTATGGCCGGCCTCACTCACACGCTTCAGCAACAGCAGCCGTGCGATGTCCTGGTCGGAGTACAGGCGCTGCCCCCCGGCCGACCGCCGTGGTTCCACAGCACCATAGCGCCGTTCCCACGCGCGCAGCACATGGGCGCTGAGGCCGGTCCGTTGGGTGACCAGCCGCATCGGGTGTCGCGGGACGAGTCGGGACTCCATGGTGAGGGAAGATATATTGGCGTCTATATCTTGTCAATATAATATGGCCTAGATATATTGACATTAGATAGACTATTCTCAATATTGAACGTTCGAAACATGGCGAGATATAGACGCTTCATGCGCTTTCCTACAGACGCGATCCCGAGAGTCGGCGCCCCAGATGGGGTGTATTCCCTCACCCGCTCCACGTTTCTCCCCGTGGATCGCGAGACGGTCTTTGAGTTCTTTGCCCGGGCCGAGAACCTCGAGCGCATCACGCCGAGGGAATTGGGCTTCGAGATCCTGACGCCGCGTCCGCTTCGGCTCGAGATTGGGGCAACCATCGACTACCGGATCCGTCTGTACGGAATCCCGATGCAGTGGCGTACCCTGATACGCGCGTGGGACCCTCCGCACGGGTTCGAGGATGTGCAGGCCAAGGGTCCGTACGCGCTGTGGATTCACGAGCATCGGTTTCTGCCGGAGGGAGACGGGACACGGGTGGAAGACGAGGTCCGTTATCGGCTTCCCCTGGGCCGCCTCGGGCGGGCGGCGCACCCGATCGTTCGGCGGCAGCTGGATCGGATCTTTGACTATCGCGCGCGGACGATTCGAGCCCTCTTGGTCGGCCCCTCGGCATCGGGAGGGATGAGATGACGGTTGCCACCCCGTGGCGATCGAGTCCGCCTCGACCTCACAACGGACCACGCCGGGCGCACGCCGTGGTGATCGGCACGGGCTTCGGCGGGCTCGCGGCCGCCGTGCGGCTGGCCGCGCGAGGCTACCGTGTCACCGTGGTGGAGCGTCTGGCCACTGCCGGCGGCCGGGCCCGGGTGTTTCGCCAGGACGGCTTCACCTTCGATGCGGGTCCTACCGTCATCACGGCGCCCTTCCTCTTCGAGGAGTTGTGGCAATTGGCCGGGCGGCGTCTGGCGGATGAAATCGATCTTCGTCCCGTGGATCCCTTCTATCGGATTCGATTCGCGGATGGTACCGCGTTCGACTATGGAGGGTCGGCCAAGGCGATGCGGGCCGAAGTCGCGCGCTTGTCGCCCGGGGACGTGGAAGGATATGAGGCGTTCATCCGGGCGAGCGAGCGGATCTTTCGGGTCGGGTTCGAACGGTTGGGACACATCCCGTTCAATCGGCTGTCCGATATGGTGCGGATCGTACCACAGATGGTGCGCCTCGGAAGCCATCGGTCGGTCTTTCGGATGGTGGCGGGCTACGTGCGGGACGAACGGCTCCGCATCGCATTGAGCTTCCATCCCCTCTTGGTGGGTGGGAACCCGTTCGAAACGACATCGATCTATGCCCTCATCGCCTATCTCGAGCGCCGCTGGGGCGTCCACTTCCCGATGGGCGGCACCGGCACGCTCGTCGACGGGCTCGTGGGGCTCGCCACCTCGCTGGGTGCAGTCATCCGGTACGGCGCAGACGTGGCCGAGATCACCCTCCGCGGGCGCCGCGCTACCGGGGTGCGACTGACGTCCGGGGAGACGATCGCAGCCGATGTGGTCGTGTCCAACGCGGACGCCGCGTGGACCTATGGCCGGCTCCTTCCGCCGGAGGCCCGTCGGCGATGGACGCAGACGCGGCTGGAACGCGCCGACTACTCGATGGGGCTGTTCGTGTGGTACTTCGGTACCCGGCGTGTCTACTCCGACGTCGCGCATCATACGATCCTCCTCGGCCCCAGGTACCGCGGTCTGTTGGAAGACATCTTCCGGCACCGGGTGCTGGCCTCGGACTTCTCCCTCTACCTCCATCGGCCGACCGCGACGGATCCGTCACTCGCACCGCCCGGACACGACGCGTTCTATGTGCTGTCCCCGGTCCCCAACCTCCGAGCGGCCATCGAGTGGACCACGGCAGCCGAACCCTACCGCAGGAGGATTGCCGCCTTCCTCGCGCAGACCGTGCTCCCGGGGCTGGCGCAGGAGGTGGTGACATCCCGCGTCCTCACCCCGGAGGATTTTGCGCGGGACCTCCTCGCCTATCATGGCGCCGGCTTCAGCCTCGCGCCGACACTCCGCCAGAGTGCGTACTTCCGCCCGCACAATCAAAGCGAAGACATCGATCGGCTCTATCTGGTTGGAGCGGGCACGCACCCCGGCGCGGGCGTTCCGGGGGTCCTCTCCTCCGCGCGGGTGCTGGATACCGTCGTGCCCGATCCCGCGACGCTTCGGGAGACGGCGTGAAGAGGGCCGACCGCGCCTACTGCAGCCGGGCCCTGACCCGCGGTTCGAAGAGCTTTGCAGCGGCGGCGCTGCTCCTTCCTCCGGGGATTCGGCGGGCGATCCTCCCGATCTACGCGTTTTGTCGTGAGGCAGATGATCTCGTCGATCGGGGGACGGCGTCGGTCGCTCATGTCGACGACCTTCGCCAACGGCTCTATCGCATCTACGGATCGGGCAAGCCGCGAGGCCCGGTGGAACGCGCGCTCGCACGGGTGGTCGCCGATCATGATCTCCCGCGGGGACCGTTCGACGCCATGTTGGAGGCCTTTGCCTGGGAGGCCTCGGACCGGCGGTACCAAACGCTAGCCGAGGTGGAGGCCTACGCCGCGCGGGTAGCCGGCTCGGTCGGCGTCATGGTCGCGCTCGTGGCTGGGCGACGGGACCGGACCACTCTCGCGTATGCCTCGGCGTTGGGCATCGCGATGCAGTTGACGAATATCGCCCGGGACGTCGGCGAGGATGCCCGTCAGGGCCGCCTGTACCTCCCGCTCGATTGGCTGCGCCAGGCCGGGCTCGATCCTGACATGTGGCTGGCCAACCCGGTCCCGCATTCGGCCGTCGCCGCCGTCACAGCCAGGGTGCTCGCTCGAGCGTCGGAGCTCTATCGCTTGGCCGAACCGGGCATTGCACGCTTGCCGAGCGGCGTCCGGCCAGCCATCTGGGCGGCACGTTTCATCTATGGCGACATCGGCCGGATCGTCCGGTCCCTCGGGACGGAGGCCGTCCATCGGCGGGCCGTCACGTCCGGCGCACGGAAGGCATGGCTCGTCGGACGAGCATGTATGGCGTCGCTCTGGGGTCGCGCGGATCCGGCGGGGACGGCGCCGAGAACGGCCGGCGGATTCCTCTCTGAGATGATCGACGACCGGACCAGAGCCCCGGCGGACTTCGACGATGCGGCCCTCGAGGAGGCGTTGCACCGTGCCGTGGCCCGGCTGGCCGGCCCAGGGTGTCCGCCCGCGTTGGGGCGCGCCATCGCCGCGGCGGTGTTTCCGGGGGGCCAGCGCCTCCGCCCCCGATTGTGCCGCGAGGTCGCCCACGCGGCAGGGTCACCCGACCCGATCCTCCTCCGTTCGGCGTCGCTTTCGCTCGAACTGCTGCACTGCGCCTCGCTGGTCCAGGACGATCTCCCAGTCTTCGACGGCGCCATGGAGCGACGCGGGCGGCCGGCGATCCACCGCCGTTTCGGAGCGCCCGTCGCGATCCTCGCCTCCGACGCGTTGATCGTGGAGGCGTTTGCCGTGTTGGAGGAGGCCGTCCGACATGACCCGGTCCGGGGGGCGCGTCTCCTCCGGATACTGGCACGGGCCGTGGCGCCACCGGACGGCCTCATCGCCGGCCAGGCGTGGGAATGCGAACGCACCATCGACCTGACGGCGTATCACCGAGGAAAGACCGCGGCATTGTTTGAGGCGGCGGCGGCGACGGGTGCCATTGCGTCCGCGGCCGATGGGGAGGCCTGGCGCCCCCTGGGACGGCACCTGGGGATGGCGTACCAGGCCGCCGACGACATCGTCGATGCGGCGGAGGATGCTAGCCGGCACGGTCCCGAGGCAAATGCCGTCTCAGTGTGGGGCATTCGCCGCAGCCGAGCCGCCTTCCACCGCCACGTGGATCGAGCGTTCGCGGCGGTACCCCGTGCGTCGGACGGGCGGCTCCAAGCGTTTCTCGCCGGTCTCTTCGAAGGATTCGCCGTCGGTCCCCGCGAGCGGGAGGCCTCGCGCCCGGCGATGGTGGGCTCCGGATGAACGGCGCCGCGGCCTACACCTGGTGCAAGCCGGCGTATCGCTCGGCCCTCAGCCTTCTTATCGCCGGGATCGTCGCGAGCCTCCTGGGGTCGGCGCTCCTGTGGTATGCCCCCGTGACGGCGGCCCGGGCGGGGACGCTCCTTCCGGTGTTCATGAAAGTGCCGACCTGGGTGTATATGCTCGGGTTTCCTGCGGCGGTATTCCTGGCGTCGCTTCCCCGGCTCGGTTGGACGCGGGCCATCGCGACCCTGGTGCTCGGCAGCCTCGTGGGACTCGGGATGGAATTGCTCGGCACGAGCACCGGCTGGCCGTTCGGCCCCTACGCCTACAGCGGGTTTCTCGGGCCCAAGGTCTTCGGCCTCGTTCCGGCCGTGCTGCCGCCGTCGTGGTACGGGGTCGCCCTGGTGGCCCACGAGCTGGCCCGGGGCCTGAGCCGCTCCACGATGCGCCGCGTGGCGATCGGTGCTGTCTTCATGGTGTGCTGGGACGTGGTGCTCGACCCGGCGATGATCGCCGCCATCCCGGTGTGGGACTGGCACGTGGACGGTCCGCTGTATGGGATGCCCTGGCTCAATCTGTTCGGCTGGTTCGTGACCGGTGTCGTGATCTTGGGCGGGTACGAACTCATCCTCCGCCGGCAGCGGGGTGCGGTCCTCCCCGTTGCGCAAACGCTGTGGCTCGTGAGCGCTGCGCTGCCGCTTGGTCTGTCCCTCCTGCGGGGGATGTGGCCGGCGGTCCTCGTGGGTGCCGTGGCGATCACACTGCCGTTCGTCGCGGCGCTCCGCCGCCGGGCGGAGGGGCGGATGTCGCCGGCATGATTCGGTGATGGTTCTCCCGAGTGGACCTCGGCCACGCCAAACGCGATGCGTCCAATCCCCTCGGCGCCCGGTCCGCACCGGCAATTCTCACCATCGGGCTCTCGTGTCCGGAATCGAACCCGAGGCGTGGGGAAGGAGGAATGTCGCAGCGGCTTCCTTCGGTCTCGGCAATTCAGCGCGGTAGAAACTCGGCTGGGGATACGGTCGCGAAGAGGAGGAGGGCGTCGAATTCTCGGCCGGGGACCATGCGGTAAACTTGCCCGGCCCGTACATAGGGATGCTCCTGTTGGGCCCACGCGCGCACCTCTGGGATGCTCGATTCCGTCAGCCGGAGGAAGGCCACGGGGCGATTGGCTCGTCCGATGACTCGCTCCAGGCTACCCGGTGGCGGTTCCGCCCAGCGGCGGACGCGCCGGGAATTGTCGGCGTACTCCCCCCCCATGGCAAAGAAGCCGACCGAATACACCTCCCCGGCAAAGCGATCCCGCAGGAACTGGCCGACCGACCGTATGCGGAGCGATCCAGCGCGCCAACTGCCGTACCGAGCGTGGTCGTTATGGAGCCAGACGACGACCCGGTGCCGGCCCGAGTCTGCCTCGGCGTACCTGGCGATGGTGTTGGCCATCCACGCGTCGCGAATCTCGTAGACCTCGGTCGGAGGCGCGAGCCCGACGGCAAGAGCTGACACGCGATACCGTTCCCTGCGCATGAATGCCGCGGCGGTCTGGAACGTCCAGTTCGTCTCCCCGGTCGTAACCGCTGCACCGGAGTCGTAGAGTGCCCGCAACTCTACTCCATGCCGCCGAATCCATTCAGAGAGGCTGTCCCGTGGGCCGAGGCGGAGTTCGACCAGGGTCGAGTCGAGGACGGCGACGCGGTCGGCGATCCCGGGGGCCCGAGCGCTGAGCGCGCCCCGGAAGAGTACCGGCCGGGTCCTGGTCACCCTGCCTTGGAGTTGAAGATCGATCCCGGCAATGGTGAGCGGATGGGCGGTGTGTCGCGTCGCGACGGCGTAGGTGAAGAGTGGCACCGTTTCCTGATGTTCGAGCTGGTAGATCAGACAGTCACGCATGACCGAGATCGGAGGTAGACTGTCCAGCCTACCGTTTGCCTCCCGGCATTCGTGATAGCCAGACTCGAATGCCAGCACATCGAAGCCGAGGCGTTCGTGGAGGTATTCGACGAGTCGGACCTTGGCGCTCGAGAATTCAGCCACCCCGTGCGAATTCTCGCCGAGGAGGACGATCCGCCGATCCCCGACAGCCGCGCCGAATGCCGCTAGGTCCCCAGCGGTCTCGGGCCCGAGCGGGAGGGATTCGATGGCGTCGACCGGGACGGCGGCGGTTGGCGCGCTTGCCGCTTGTTGCTCCGAGGTGCGGTGACAGGCGGAGTTCGCCATGGCCAGGGCGATCCCGAGAAGGCGAGACGGGTGCGTCGGTGGTGCACGCATGGCGCATCCGGGTTCGAGGAGGTGGGTCGCGCGGTTGGATATCCCCAACCGGCCGAGGGTTGGATCTCCTCCCTGGCATCCGCATGGCGGTGTGTGGATATTCCCCTTCTGTACGCCTCATACAGCCTCGGGAGCCCACCGATGGACCTGGGATTGGCGGGGAAGGTCATCGCGATCGGGGGTGGGAGCCGTGGACTCGGATACGCCATCGCACAATGTGTGGCGGCCGAAGGTGCGGCGGTGTCACTGATGGCACGCGACGCCTCCCAGCTCGAGGCCGCCGCCGCCCGGCTCCGCACCGCGGGAGCCGCTGTCACAGCTCATGCCCTGGATGCCAGCGACCCCGGCACGATCGAGCGTTGGATCGACGGGACGGCCGCCGAGCATGGTCGCCTCGACGGTGTCGTTTCCAATGCCGGCGGCCCGCTCGCCGGGACATTCGCGGACTTCGCCGACGAAGACTGGCGCCGGGCGTTCGATCTGGTGCTCCTGAGCGCCATTCGAACGGCGCGGGCGGCCCACGCGCATCTGGCCGCTGTGGAGGGCTCTCTCCTCTTCGTGACCTCGTCCTCCGTGCGGGAGCCGATCCCGCACCTCACGCTGTCGACCGTGCTACGCGCAGGAGTGGCGGCCCTGGCCAAGGACCTGGCCACCGCATGGGCCTCCTCAGGCGTACGGGTGAATCAGATCATCCCCGGCCGCGTCGACACCGACAGGGTCCGACAGCTAGACCGGAAGGAGGCGGAGGCCTCTGGTGTGACGCCCTCGGAAATCGAGGCTCGGGCCGTCGCCAGGATCCCCCTGGGGCGCTATGGCGAGCCGCTCGAGTTTGGCCGGGCGGCAGCGTTTCTCCTTGCGCCGGCCGCCTCCTATGTGACTGGGGCGACCCTCCAGGTGGACGGCGGGCTGCTCCGAGGCATTTCCTAACCCAACTGCGGATCCCGACCATGATGCGATCGGTGCTTCTCTGGTGCTCGGAGAATCAGTGGATGCGGCGCAACGTCCCCCGGTTTGGCTTCGTTCGCCGCGCGGTCAAGCGGTTCATGCCGGGGGAGGACCTGGCATCCGCGCTGGCCGAGGCGGCTGCCCTCCAGCCGCGTGGCATCGGGAGCATCCTGACTCAGTTGGGCGAAAACGTGAGCGACGCCGCGGAGGCCCGCGCCGTTCGCGACCACTACCTCGGCGTCCTCGAGGCGATTGCAGGGGCCAAGGCCGATGCCATCATCTCGGTCAAGCCGACCCAGCTGGGCCTGGATCTCGATCGGAGCTTGGCGCGGGACCACCTGGTGAGTCTGGCGGAGGCCGCCCAGTCGCGTGGGAATATCGTCTGGGTGGACATGGAGCAGAGCGGCTACGTCGACGCGACGTTGGAGCTGGTCGAGGCTGCCCGTCATCAATATGCCAACGTCGGCATCTGCCTCCAGGCCTACCTCTATCGGACGGAAAAGGATCTCCAGCGCCTGGTGCCGCAGGGAATCGGCATCCGCCTGGTCAAGGGAGCATACGCCGAGCCGGCCGACGTCGCGTATCCCAAGAAGGCCGACGTCGACGCGAACTTTCTCGCGCTGGCGACGCGGCTCTTGGAGACGTCCACGACCCGGGGGAACCTCCGGACCGCATTCGGCACCCACGATCGGGCGCTGGTCGATGCCATCCGAATGAAGGCCGAGGCAGGAGGGATTCCCCCGGAGCAGTATCAGGTG
>Ga0055480_10000571_pt1 | contig 13941 bp, 13 predicted proteins | sample Muzzi_PWB_D2_FD_57935 | JGI IMG/M metagenome (GOLD analysis project Ga0055480, IMG submission 57935) | Wetland microbial communities from San Francisco Bay, California, USA, that impact long-term carbon sequestration - Muzzi_PWB_D2 | ecosystem: Environmental > Aquatic > Marine > Wetlands ... | reverse complement strand
GCTCCGGGGCGAGGCTCATGAAGGTGGCACCGTACAGGGTGTCCTGGCGGGTGGTAAAGACTCGGATCTTTTCCCCGCCACCTTCCAGGGGGAAATCGATTTCGCAGCCGACACTGCGACCGATCCAGTTTTTCTGCATGGTTAAAACCGGTTCCGGCCAACCCTCGAGTCGATCGATTTCATCGAGCAGTTCCTGGGCATATTCGGTGATCTTGAAAAACCATTGCTCCAGGTCCTTGGTGGCAACCTCCTGGTCGCACCGCCAGCAGCAGCCGTCTTCAACCTGTTCATTGGCCAGCACGGTCTGGCAGGTCCCGCACCAATTGACCGACGATTTTTTCCTGTAGGCCATTCCCCGTTCAAGCATGCGCAGAAAGATCAGTTGCTCCCACCGGTAGTAGTCGACATCGCAGGTCGCGAATTCGCGGCTCCAGTCATAAGCGAACCCCATGCGCTTTAGCTGTTGGCGCATGTGGTCGATGTTCTCATAAGTCCATTTCGCGGGGGGAGTGCCATGCTGTATGGCGGCGTTTTCGGCCGGCATACCGAATGCGTCCCAGCCCATGGGGTGAAGCACATCGAAGCCATTGAGATACTTGAAACGGGCGACCACATCCCCGATCGAATAATTGCGCACATGCCCCATATGAATCCGTCCCGAGGGGTACGGAAACATTTCCAGCAGATAATATTTTGGCCGGCCGGCCTGATCCAGGGCTCGAAAAGACTTTTCCGCGTCCCATTTTTTCTGCCACTTTTCTTCGATGACGTGTGGATTGTAGCGCTCTTCCATATTTCCTCTCGTACCGCTTGATGGAGGGCAGAAACAGCAAAACCGGCCTGGGCCGGTCATGAATTGGAATCACAAAGAGCGGTGAGGCGGCCGGTCGCGCATGCCATAGCGGCGACGGGATTGCCAGCAACCGCCCAGGTAACTGATTACTTCTCCCGGTAGGTAATACGACCGCGGGTGAGATCATATGGAGAAAGCTCGACCGTTACCCGATCACCAGGCAGAATTCGAATGTAATATTTACGCATTTTCCCGGAAATATGGGCCAGAACAACATGCCCGTTATCTAGCTCAACCCGAAACATTGCATTGGGCAGGGGTTCGATAACCTTTCCTTCAACCTCGATTGCTTCCTCTTTTGCCAAAAGTGCCTCCTTTAATTCATGCCGATCGCCCCTTCATGCACCACAGGGGGAAAAATTTCGCTCATTAAACATTTTTGCAACGGTATTTGTCAAGTCTGGAGGGGCACCGGCTACCCCATGATTTCTCTTACGCAAGATTTAGGAGACGCTTGGCCGTATCAAGAATCTTGGTCGTCTGAATCGGCTTGGTAATGTAATCGTTGGCCCCTAAAGCCAGGGCGCGGTCACGATCTTCACTGGCCCCTTCGGTGGTGATAATGACGATGGGGATATCCTTGTAGCCGGGGTCGTTCCGGACCAGGCTGACCAGCTTGAGACCGTCCATAATCGGCATGTTGATGTCGGTGAGAATCAAATCGAATTTCTGGCTGGCAAGCTTTTTAAGCCCGTCCACACCATCATTCGCTTCAACGATATTCAAGCCCCTGAGTCTTTTCAGGGCGAAGACGATCAATTGCCGCATGGTCGGCGAGTCTTCGATAATCAAAACATTGTAGGTCGACATGGATACCCTCCCTCAACCTATTTGGTCAACATATCAAGAAAACCCTGAATGGTGGTCAGTTTCCGCTCCGACTCCGAATAGAGTTTGGAGGAGAAAATAGCCGTGGCGGCGTGCCCTGCCAGCAACGAGAAAAGTTCGAAATCGACTTCGGCAAACTGGCTCTTCTGGATCAGGAGCTTGTAAATGACGATGACGCCGATGACGTGTTCCTTGATTTTCAGGGGGATGCAGACGATCGGATGCAACAGGTCTTTCTCGTATGCGTCGAGATCGTCGATGAAATAATTCTCCCCGGTTTTGGCCATCTGGCCGATAATCCCTTCACCGATCCCCACCGTTGGAAGGTCCGACAACTCCAGCCCCTCGCTGCAGACCGCCTGGAGCTTATTGGTTTTTTCATCGAGAAGCATGATCGCGAATTCCTCCGCCCCGATCAGGTTGATAATGATCTCGACAATAATCTGCAGAACTTCCCTGAAGTCCAGAGTCGAATGCAGCTGGTAGGAAGCGATATAAAGGTTGGCCAGGTTGTTGTTTTCCTGCTCGATTTCGACATATCTGTTGGCGAAATCGAGGTTTTCCTCCTCGACCTGTCTGATGCGGTTCAGTATTTCCTGTTTTTCCTTCTCCAGGTCTTCGATACGCAGTTGCATCTGGGCTTTTTCCGAGTCGCCCTGAACGCCCTGGGCCGACTTCAGGGATTCTTCCAGCCGCACCAATTTATAGCGGAGCTTTTCATTCTCCCGCAACAGTTCCTGGGTGAACTCTGCGCCTTTTTTAAAGGACTGAAGAAATTCTTCGGCTCGCTTCAGGGTGTATTTTTCATCATCCCGCCGGAGATCGTCTTCGGGCATTGCCTTATTTTCAGGATGCTTGTCTCGTTCGGTCATTCAAGAACTCCTCGCTGATCAACGGTCGCCTGATGGAAATTTTGCCTATCCTACCAGTAAAGGCCAAAAATTTCCACCATTTCAAAATCCGCAACGGCGTAGAATCTCACGACAGATTTCGGGAAGAGGTTTGACTTCATCCACCTTCCCTGTCGCGATGGCCTCTTTAGGCATACCGAAGACCACGCTGGTCGATTCATCTTCGGCGAGAGTCTGCCCACCCCGTTTTTTCAACCATTTAATCCCCTCTGCTCCGTCATTGCCCATTCCCGTGAGAACCACCCCCAGGACCCGTTCGTTATAGATTTCACTGGCCGATTTGAACAGGGCGTCGGCCGAGGGGACATACCGCTGGCCCGGAGAGGGGTCAACGACATGCGCCAAGACCTGGTTTTTCTGCATCTGAAACACCAGGTTTTTCCCTCCCGGGGCGATCAGCACCCGGCCGGGGGTCATGACATCGCCGGATCGCGCCTCGGAAATTTCCAGGCCGCTGAATTTATTAAGGCGTTCGGCAAAGGCCCGGGTGAATCCCGGAGGCATGTGCTGAGCGATGGCGAACCCGACCGGAATCGACTGCTTGAGGGCGGCAAAAATTCCCTGCAAGGCGGGCGGCCCGCCCGTTGAAGCTCCGATAACCACCTGCTCGATCAGGCTGTCTTCATGCCGCCGGCGGGGAGGCGGGGGAGGTGCCGGACGCCTGGCCGCAGGCGGGGCATCGATTCGGGGCCGGTCAAGAATCTTGTTCATGTCGGCGCGGGCCACTGCTTGAACTTTCCGCACCAGATCCTCTTGGATATTAATAAGATCCGGGGAAATGGACTTGGCGGGCTTGGCGACAAATTCCACCGCGCCGTATTCGAGCGCCCGGAAAACGTTTTCGTCCTCGGCCCGGGCCGAAACGACGATAACCGGCAGAGGCTGATTCTGCATCAGGATGCGGAGGAAAGCAAAACCGTCCAGGCGGGGCATCTCCAGGTCAAGGGTGATCAGGTCAGGCTTAAGGTCGAAGACTTTCCTTAATCCTTCCTGACCGTCCACGGCATACCCCACCACCTCCACTCCCGAAATGGTTTCCAGTATCTTGGTAATGGTCCGCCGGTTGTAAGCGGAGTCATCGACCACCAGGACCCTGACCTGGTCGCTCATAAGCTACCCCAATCATCAGCCTGCTGAGGGCGCTGATAAACCATGTCGTGTGTGAAATGCCGCAGTCGGAAGGAGTTGGTTATATTCATCAAGGATTCCGAATGTCCGAGGAGGAGAAACCCCTCGGGCCTGAGTCTCTGATAAAAGGCTTCGACCACCTTCTTTTTGGCTGCCGAATCGAAATAGATGATCACGTTCCGGCAGAAGACAATGTCCATTCTCCCCAGAAGAGCGACCCGTCCACCGTCAAACAGGTTGAGATGGCTGATGGCCACCAGGTTTTTCACCCGATCATCAATTCGGAACTTTCCCTCCACTTCGTGGAAATATCGCCTTTTGAAGGCCGGGTCGGTATTGCGAAAGGAGGCTTCCCCGTAGACCCCTTTGCGTGCGATTTTGAGAACCCGCTGGCTGATGTCGGTGCCGATGATGTCGATCTGCCAATCCCGGAACATTGCCTCTTCAAGGATCAGCATGGCGATGGTATATGGCTCCTCCCCCGACGAACAGCCGGCGCTCCATATCCGGATCCGGCGCTGGTCATTTTTCAGTTTCTTCTCGCGGATTTCGGGAAGAATTTCCTGCACCAGGGTTTTCAGCTGATTTTCTTCACGGAAAAAATAGGTTTCGTTGGTGGTCAAGGCATCAACCACCTCGGCGAGTTCCTGTTCTTTTTGGGGGTTGTAGCGGAGAAGATAATAATAATCTTTGAAACTCTGCAGACGGTGGTGTTGAAGACGCTTCCCAAGGCGTTTTTCCAGGAGATATTTTGAATCCTCAGTGAAATGCAGGCCGCAATATTGATAAACGAAGTCCCGCAGCAAACGGAATTCCTCGGGGCTCATGGAGGTTTCGGGGCCAAACGAAAGCATCGCCGGTTTACTTCCCTCCCGGCTCAAGTTCGGCCAGAAGATTCTGAATCTGCTGGCGGACCAGATCTTCCCCTTCGATCAGCAGCCGGCTTTCCAGAAATGGGCGGCTCGCCTCTCCTGCGGTTTCGGCAAGCAGACGGGCGAAAGCCGCGCGAACTTCCCAGTGGGGGTGGTTGAGGAGTTTTTCGGCTGATCGGGGCTGCCAATCATGCCGTCCATATTCCCTGAGCAGTTCCAGAGCGGCATGCACAACTTCTTCGTCTGGGTGTTCAAGAGCTCTGACCAGAACCGGATATGCCTCCACCGCATCAACAACGGCCAGGGTTTCGAGACCGGCAATTACCACCAGCCCGACCGGATCCTGGAGGGACTGCAGCAGCGCCTCCATCGCCCCGGGAGCATGGAGCCGGCCGATGGCCCGGACCGCCGCCCCGCGGACCCAGAAATTTTCGTCGGCCAGCGCCAGGACCAGGGGACCATGGGCTTCTTCCCGGCCACTTTTCCCCAACGCCTCGACTGCAAGTCGTCGGACTTCATCATCTTCGTCGGTCAACGCCAGCATGAAGAGATCGACGTGGTCTTCGGACTCCCGTTTGTCCAGTGCCCGCATGGCGGTTCGCCTGACCAGGGGCGATTCGTCCTTCAATGCGAAGGTCAATTGTCCCTCGACGGCGGGGTCGACAATATTCCCCAGCACCTCGACGGCGGCCATCCGTAATTCGGGATTTTCTGCCTCCTGAAGGGATGAGACTGCCGCGAGAACGTCTTGGGGGAACCTCACGGCGAACGAATGCAGCGCCGCCAATGCCCCGCCGCGAACCTCCTCGTCATCGGCTTCCAGTGCCTCGACCAGGGCCGGCAGAACCGTCCGATCGCCGATCAGACCCAGTGCCCCGGCACAGGCCTGGATCACCTCTGGGTCCCCCGATTTCATCCCGTTCTGCAACAGGGGGATCCCTTCCAGGCAATCCGACCTCCCGATAAAATAGGCGAGGTAAGTTTTGGTTTGCGAATCACTTGCCGTCCATCGGTCGAGCAAAGCGCAGACCGCTTCGGAACCCATGCCGATCAGGGCCGCAGCTGCCTTGTCGCGCAACTCATCCACGGCCATGGCGTCCAGCAGGGGACCGGCAAAACGGACATCGCCCAGCTGTTCGAGGAGCTTTGTCGCCGCTTCTCTGGCCTGCGGATTCCCGCTCTGCAGAAGTTCCGCCAGCGCATCGGCTTCATCGGTCTCAGCCAGGGGCTCCAAGGCCCGGACAACTTCCTTGGAATCGACATTGCCTAAATGCCATAGTGCGATCGCGGCAGCCTCACGCACATTGCGCATGGGATCATTCAGCCCGGCAACCAGCGCCGGCGCGGCTTCCAGGTCCCCCAACCGTCCCAGGCAGTCAAACAAGGCCTTGCGCAGCATCGGATCGTGTCGGTAGGAAAGCAACTGCGCGGCCGTCGCGTTCACCGCCCCGATCTGGCTGATGGCCTCGAGGATGGCAAACCGGAGCCAGAGATCCGATCCTTCCATGGCAGCGAGAAGTACCGGAACGGCTTCAGGAACCCCGATTTTGCCGATATTTTCCGCGGCTGCCGTCCGGACATTCTGATCGGGGTCGGCGAGACGATCCAGCATGGCCTGAATGCAGGTTTCATCCCCTATTTCGCCAAGGATGTCGAGTACGAATTTGCGAACGTCCGAGTCGCTGCAGGTAATTTCTTCCAGCAAAAATGGGACACTGGCCCGACCGAGTCGGATCAGGATTTCGACCGCTGCATTGCGCAGGCCGGCATTCTCTTCTGAATGCAAGAGTTCGATGATATCCCCGGGCAGGGACGGCGCCGCCGGCAGGGACAGAAAAAGGTCCGAGGCCTCCTTGCGCACCCGCCAGCTGGAATCTCCCAGGGCCTGACGAATAAATTTCATTCGCTCCGGACCATCCACCTCAGCCAGGGCGCGGACCCCCTGGAGGCGGACTTCTTCATCCTGGCCCTGGAGCATTTTCTGGATTTGGGTCAAATCGATCACTGTGCCATTCGTCAGGAAGAGTGTTTAAGAAGTTCCCCACGCCGCTTTTCAATAAAATCCTGGAAGGCCTTCTGCAGCAGTTCACTCCCGGGATCGAGGGAGGCAAAACGTTCCCGAAAGAGTCGGCGGCCCTCATCGATATCATGAGCAAGGAGATCAAAGAAGGTCCCTTTGACCACCCCCTCATCCACCAAGGCCTGATTGTAGAGGGCAATATCCGAAACGATGATTCGGGCCAGCCGCTCGGCTTTCACCCGCGCTCCCGTGTCTTCGGCAGGGGCCGGAGCGATCTCGTGTTCTTCCGCCCCACGAATCTTCTGGTTGATTTCATCCAGAAAAGATTCCGCCCCCAGGGCCGGGGCCTGGATGGCAGCGGGTGGATCGGGTGGCGGGTCCTGGGGGACTGGTGGGGACGGCAGGTCCGATAGGGTCGCCGGTACCGCGCCTACCATCCGTAATATTTTCTGCACCAGACGATCCCCTATGTGATGTTTTTCGATATAGTCGTCGGCGCCATAGAGGGAGGAAGGATGACGTTTATAGGCCGTCCGATTGTACACGGAACTAAGCAGAATGATTTTCGGCGGCCTCGGATCGGTCCAGCCTTTGACCTCCTCCACTAACTGAAAGGCAAAGAGGCCGGGCAGGGCAACATCAATAACCGCCGCCGGGAAGCGGCCGGTCTTTAGGTAGCGAAGCACTTGATCGCTGTGATGGCAAAGTTGGGCGGGAATCGAATCGCGGTCCAGGATTCCCCCGATGGCGACGCAGAGTTCCGGATCGCCGTGGGCGACCAGGACCGGGAAAGGTTCTCTTTCAACGGCGGGAACCGTGATCTTGAAGACTTCACCGCAACGTACGCACCGCAGCGTAAGGCGTTTCCCGCCAACCCGCTTCCGGTCAAGGCGAAACCGGGCCTGGCAAGCTGAACAATGAATGATCATGCAAACCTCTTGTGCATGTATTACTGATTATTCGCGGACATCCACCCAAGCCATGGCATCAGCTGGGGGAGGACGGCTGGGTGGCAGGAGTGTTCTCCTGGATCTTTTCCAGCTCTATTTTTTCACCGGAAGTCAGGATTTTTCCCAGATCCAGAAGCATCACCAGATCGTCTTCCCGGCGGCAGACACCGAGGAAGAATTCGGCCCCCTTTCCCTTGAGATAATGGGGGGCGGGCTGTACTTCCTGGCGGGTATATCGGCGGACCTCGGCGACCTCGTCCACCAAAAGACCGATAATCATTCCCGCGAGAGCGCAAATTATGACCCGAGCTTTCCGATCGGACATCTGGACCGCCTGGTCGAATCGTTTGCGCAGATCCACCACGGGCAGAACTGCCCCGCGCAGGTTGATCACGCCCTCGACAAAAGGGGGCGCCTTAGGAATCGGGGTCAGCTTCTGGGGACGTATGATCTCTTTGATATTCATAATATCCAGAGCATACATCTCGCCGCCGACCCTGAAACAGGCCAATTGCACTTCCTGCTGACCTGTCTCTTCCCTGCCGGCTGTCGTATCTCGCTTTTCGGCTATGACTCGACGGCTCATTGACCGAGAAATCTCTGAATGGTTTCGATAACCATTGCCGACTTGAAGGGTTTGGTAATATACCAGTCGGCACCAACCTTTTCTCCCCGCGCCATGTCCTCACGACTCTTTTTGGCCGTCAACATGATGACCGGGATATGTTTGGTCGCCTCCTCTTCCTTGATCCGGCGGCAGACCTCAAATCCGTCAATCTTGGGCAGCATGATGTCCAGCAGCACAAGATCGGGAGGATCTTCCGCCAAGGCCTCAAGAGCTTCCTGGCCGTTGGAGACTCCCCGGACTTCATATCCTTTTGAAGTCAGAAGAATACTTTCCAACTTAAGCAGGCTTTCCTCATCCTCGACGACCAGGATTTTCTTTTTGGGCACGGTCTCTCTCCTTTCTTCGGAAGATCCGCGAGTTAAATCAAATCGGCGTTCAATACATTGGACAAGTTGAGAAGGGTCATCAGCCGCCCCTGCTGCCGCCCGACACCCTCCACCAACTCACGATCCAGCCCGGTCAGGACAGAAGGCGGGGGCTCAATGCGATTTTCCGGCAGGTTCACGACCTGGGAGATGCTGTCAACCAACAGACCGCCGACCTGACTCTCATTCTGGCAGACGACGATCCTGGATGCCATGGTCACTTCGCCGCGGCCCAACCGCAGCCTCTGCTTCAGATCAAAAACCGGAATGATGATTCCCCGCAGGGAAATAATTCCGAGAACAAATTCCGGAACCCGGGGAATATCGGTAATTTCCCTCGGTTTGATTATCTCGCGGATTTTCCTGATGTCCAGTGCAAACTCTTCCTTGCCCAAGGCAAAGGTCAACCACTGCCGCTGTTCCCTGACGGCCTCGTCTTTTTGGTCGGACAGCCCGCGCAGATAAATTTCCTCGGTGGCCAGGCCGATTTCTTTGCGCCGTGAAAAGAGCGCCTCCAGAGGATCGATGCCCGAATTTTCCAGTGGAGCAACCGGGCCCGCGGGTTTCTCGGAGACCGCCCTTTTCTCATCCTTTTGCGGCGGCGCGGGAACCCCTTGCACGGCCGTCGAGGAGCGGGTCTTTTCCTCCGACCCGGATTTACGCGACTTGGCTTTTTTGCGAATTTCAGTCAGGTCCATGAACGGACTTCTCCGCGGTCTCCGTTAAACGGTGAGATTCAATTCGTCCATAATCGCGGCAACGATCTCGGAGCTGATGGAACGAGTTTCCCGGCCGAACCCTTCTAGGAGGGCCAGAGAGGCCGCATGGTTGATCTTGCGAGGGATGCCTCCGGAATACCGGAAAATCTGCTCCACCGCACCATTGACGAAGAGCCCCGACCGCCCGCCGGCCACCGTCAGGCGAAAATCCAGATACTCACTGGTTTCTTCAAGGGACAACGGTTTCAGATCATACTGCATGCCGATCCTCTGGCGCAGGGGCTCGTAGGCACGATGAGCAAGGCGCTTCCGCAGTTCCGGCTGGCCCATTAAAACCAGGCTCATCAGATTACGGTCATCCAGCTGAAAATTGGTCAGCAGCCGGATTTCGTCAAAGGTCTCCTTGTAGGGGACAAGCTGAGCCTCGTCGATGATGATGACCGGGCAGACATCTTCCTCATAAAAGCGAAACAGTTCGGCGCCGATCTGTTCCAGAAGATCCGCTTTGGTTCTGGCCGGTTCCGGCACACCCAGCCGCAACCCCAGAGTGCGGAGGAATTCCATGGGAGTAAGCCGCGGGTTGATGAACAGAACCACCCGGCAGTCTTCGGCAAGCCGGTCCATCAGTGCTCTCGACAGAGTCGTCTTCCCGCAACCGATTTCCCCGGTCAGAAGAATAACATCCCGTTCCTCAACCGCGTAAACCAGGCGGTTCAGGGCTTCCTGATGCATTCGGCTGAGAAACAGGAACCGCGGGTCAGGGGTCTTGCTGAAAGGCCGTTCCTGAAACCCGTAAAATTCCTCATACATAGAAAGTCGCCTCGCCGCGCAATGCTTCTCCCATCAAGCCGCCGACATCGAGGACTAGTACCGTGCGCTGGTTCCCCAGGTCGGCCGCGCCGGCGATACCGCGTACGAAGGCCAGGGTATTCCCCAGGGACTTGATGACCACGTCCTGTTGCCCCAGCAGATCGTCCACTACGATGCCCATGCGCTTGTCGGCCAGTCCGACCACCGCGACAAAGGACTGCTTGGCGTCGCCGGAATCGGCAAGATTGAAAATATTCGCCAGGCGCAGCAATGGCAGAGTGGCTTCCCGCAATTCAATGACTTCCCGCCGCTCGATGGTCTTGATGCTGGCCGGATCGACCATGAGCGTTTCCAGGACCGAGTTGATGGGAATGGCGTAGGTCTTGGTCCCCACCCGTACAATCAGCGCCTTGATGATCGCCAGGGTTATCGGCAGGGTAATGCCGAAAAAGGTCCCCGCCCCCGGCTCGCTGTTCAGTTCGATCATCCCGGACATGGCGGAAATATTGTTCTTGACCACGTCCAGACCGACTCCGCGCCCGGACAGATCGGTGACCTCATCCCGGGTAGAAAACCCGGGAGTGAAAAGGAGTTCGAAGAGGGCTTCCCTGCTCAAATCGGCTTCCTCGTTGATCAGTCCCAGATGAACCCCTTTGCGGCGGACATGCTCAAGGTCGATGCCGCGCCCGTCGTCATCGACCTCGATAACCACATGGTTTCCTTTTTGAAAAGCCCTGATTCCGATAGTTGCCTTTTCCGGTTTTCCGGCTGAAACTCTTTCCTCGGGGCTTTCTACTCCGTGATCGACGGCGTTGCGGATCAGGTGCATAAGTGGATCGGAAAGATCCTCGACGATTAACTTGTCCAATTCGGTTTCGGTCCCGGCCAGGTCGAGCCCGACTTTCTTTCCCTGCTCGCTGGCGATGCGCCGGACAATCCGAACCATTTTTTCAAAGAGCTGGGCCACCGGAACCATGCGGACTTCCATGACCCCTTTTTGCAGCTCGTCCAAACGCCGCTCGAGAATCCGGGTGGCCTTCTGCAGCTCCCCTCCCAGGGCGGCCTGGCCTTTCCCCTTGAGCTGGTCGCCGATCGTGGCGATGGCGCCTTTCGATAAGACCAGTTCGCCGACAATGTTCATCAGTGTGTCGAGTTTGTCGATATCGACGCGAACGGTCCTGCTGATCGATCGCAAGGTCGTTGCGTCGGTCCCGGCCGAAGCCTCGAATTCTCCATCAACCTCGGTCGGTCCCTCGGCCTCCCCTGCCGCTCCTGGGGCTTTGCCCGGCTCGCCCTCCCCTTGAACCAGCACTTCGACGGAAATGTGTTCGCTGGCCATCGCTTCGGTGATCTGATCAACCCCGGCGGCGGTGCCGCAAAGGATTTGAAAGGCAATGCGACCGGGCTGGTCACTGGAACTGGGCAGGGTGCTGATGACCTCGCCCTGACGTTTGAGAATGTCCGTGATCTCTGCAAGCTCCTGGTCGAAGCTGGCCAGATCGAGGGTCGCGACGATGCGCAGCAGATGGCGCCCCTTCACCAGGTTCTCTCGAAGCCGGTGTTCCTCGTACTCGGTCAGAACATTCAGAATGGCCCGGTCGATGCGATATTTTTCGAAGGGATCATCGCCGGCCGCCGCGCCGCCGGTTCGCAACGCTTCGATGCGAGCCAGAGCCGGAGCCAGATTGAGGGTGAAATTCTCATCCTCCCCTTTGCCGTGAACCAGTCGAAAAAGGATTTCCAGCACTTCGAAAAGGACTTCGATCAGCTCTTTGGTGAGGGGAAGTCGACCAAGGCGCAGACCGTCGAGGAGATCTTCGGAATGGTGGGCCAATTCGGAGATGTCTTCAAACCCGAACATCCCGGAGAGGCCTTTGATCGAATGGGCGCCCCGGAAAATTCGATTAATCAGGTCGGGATCGACGTCACCCTGTTCAGCCGCATCCCCCAGCGCCACAACGTCCATGTTGAGGCTTTCAATAATTTCTTCAGCCTCACCGAGAAATTCCTTGATGGCCCTGGAATTCGTTTTGTCCGCCATGGTTTACTCCCGACCCAGGTACTTCTGAAGCAGGCTCTGCAGGTCTCCGGGGGAAAATGGCTTCACCAGGTAGGCATCGGCCCCCAGACGCAGGCCTTTTTCACGGTCTTTTTCGCTACCTTCGGTGCTGATGATGATCAGAGGTGTCTGCTGGTAATGCTCATTGTTGCGAATGAAGTTGACCAGTTCCAAGCCGTTGATGTCGGGCATGTTAATGTCGGTAATGACCAGATCGACCTTTTCCTGGGGCAGGATGCGCAAGGCGTCAAAGCCATTGGCGGCTTCGACGATGGTAAAATCGCCCAATGCGGAAATGGCCGATACAATCAGCGCCCGCATGGTCGATGAATCTTCAGCTATGAGAATTTTCTTCGCCACGCGGATCTCCCCGGTCAGACTGTTTCCCGGCTGCGCAAGCGCCGTTCCAGAAGCGCCTTTTCCATGGCCAGGCCGGCCTGGGACAGAAATATCTCCAAGGCCTCGGTATCGCCGATCGGCGTCTGCTCAGGAAGATTGTCGCCATACAGAAGGGCGACAACCTTCCCTTCGCTGAGTATCGGACCGAGGAAGATTTCCTTGGCCCGGCCGCCGCCCAGCTGATCCTGAAGGTATTGATCCCATTCCCCGGCTCCGGGCGCCATTTTCAACGGGGTCATTTCATCCAGTGCGCGCTTCAGAACCGACTGGCCGGCAGTCGGCAGTTTCATCCGCCGCACCCGCTCGTCCGCCGATTCTTGGGGGATCTCGATGCCGAACTGCCCGAGGCCGACAATCTCCCGTTCCTTGGCCAAGAAGACCACGGCCCGATTCATCAGTTCGCTGGCAAAACGCAAAACCAGCAAAATGATCCCCCCCCCAAGAGACGGATTGTTCAGCTCTTGAAGCATCCCTTTCAAAAGGTGGAGTCCGGGCGATTCAGGCCCCTTGGCCAGCAGTTTCTCCGGTTCCGGCTCCCCCATTTCCCGCAGGAGTTCGGCCCCGAGGTTGAAAAGCTGCTGGGATTTCCCTCCCGGCACGCCGGCTGTTTCTTTAAGCCAGGCGACCATGGTGTCACCGAGCGCTTCAAATGCCTTGCCGTCGCCAGCCGAGCCCTGGTCGTTTCCCGGTTTTCTGATCACTCCCCGGATGCCGAGGGCGCGTACTCCTTTACCCAATTCGGCCAGATCGGCCTGGGCGAGGGGCATCACTCTCAGCTCCGGAAAATCGCGGCGCAGAAGTCGAAGCAGATTCAGCCCGGCAGGAGCGTCGTCGCCCGATTCGGCTTCAAGATCGACAATCAGAACCGGAGGCGGGTCGGTGGCGACCATATCCTTAACGGCCTCCAGAAACCGATCGGGAGATTCAAAAGGCTCTACGACAACCTTGCGTTGTTCCAGGACATCGGCCAGACGATTACGAATCGCCGGGTCGTGTTCCAGCAGAAAGACCGGGGCCGCTGCTTCGGAAGAAGGGGCGGCCGTGCCCGGCTCCCCCTCCCGCGGGGTGGAGGCCGACTCACCCAACAGGGTTTCGAGAGTGACGACCGATTCGTGGGCCTCTTCCTCAAGCGACTCTCCCCGATGGCGTTTTTCATCGAATATCCGGCTCCCCTCCATGGCCAGCCATTGGGGGTTTAGACCCTGCTGAAGCATGAATTGAAGGGGGTCGAGGGAGGTCGAGTCGAGCTCCTCCGGTTCACTGAGTTCAAAGGAAAAAGTCCCCTCGGTCCACCCGAAGAAACTGTAGACGATCGTTTCGACCTGCTCTTTGACCGCATCCTCGATGGCGGCCTTGGATACGCCATGGTGTTGGGCCAGGATATCCCCCAGGCGGGGCT
>Ga0055480_10000568_pt1 | contig 13957 bp, 10 predicted proteins | sample Muzzi_PWB_D2_FD_57935 | JGI IMG/M metagenome (GOLD analysis project Ga0055480, IMG submission 57935) | Wetland microbial communities from San Francisco Bay, California, USA, that impact long-term carbon sequestration - Muzzi_PWB_D2 | ecosystem: Environmental > Aquatic > Marine > Wetlands ... | reverse complement strand
GGTCGCGATGATCAGGGCGGCTGCGTTGGTGAACCCGTTCACGACGGGGTGTGACAGGAAGTTGATGATGACGCCCAGTTTCAGTATGCCGAGGGCGAATTGAAACAACCCCACCATCAGAGCCAGGAGCAAGGCGTAGGCGATGAACGATTCGCTGCCGGCCGTGGCCAGCGGCTCCAGCGAGGCCGATGTCATCAAGGACACAACCGCCACCGGCCCGGTGGCGAGCTGACGGCTGGAGCCGAACAGGCTGGCCACCAAGGGGGGAAGGAACGCGGCGTAGAGACCGTAGTACGCCGGGAGTCCGGCAAGCTGCGCGTAGGCCATCGACTGGGGAACGAGCACCAGCGCCACCGTCAAGCCCGAGAGAAAATCGGCGCGGAACGTGGCCAGATCGTACCCCTTGAACCAACTCAGGAACGGGAAGATGCGGCTCAGGATGGGCGCCTCCCTTCTGCCCCTTCTACCGAAGAGCCCGGGCGTGTCCCCGCCTCACCGCCGTGCCGCGTTTCCCCGAGCCCGGAGAAGAAAAAACGCCTCCTATCTAATCGTTCGTGATTCGCCTTCTCGAACGCCGTTAGCAGCCGATCCTCGGGGTTGGGATTGACTCGAAGAACAGGTATGCGAGGTGCGCGGCCGGCGGGCGATAACGTCCCGCAATCCGACCCCGCGCAGTGTCGGGCTCGCCATTCAGCCGACGCCGCGCCTGGAGATTCAGTGGTCATGGCCCATGCATCATACCCATTCTCGACCGGCGTGTCCCTCTCCCTGCCGCATAATCCAAACGTTTTGTTAGTTAATGACACGCGCTTGCGAACGACACTCTCGACAACCCTGCGCCGGTGCAGGGGCGCGCGTATCGTCGACTACCCCGTCGATGGCTCACGGGGTCGATCACGTCGAGAAACTCGAAGAGCCGGATCGGTGGGTGCGCCTTGGGGAGGATACACCCTACACGCGGACGCTGGTGTTCACGCGCACCAAACACGGGGCGCGGCGATCGCCGAGTAGGGGTCGCGTCGTGGAAGACGAATGGCTGTCCTCCGTGGCACCGTGGTTGCCGATGGCATTGTCGACAAACATGCCGCAAGTCAGAGGAAGTGCCTCGCAGGCGTTTTGACCAACCGATCGCTGCAGGCCAGTAGGACGCGCGCGATTGCGTCCGTCAGTAAATTGCGCGTGAAATCCTGGTAGGGACTCTATTGAATCGACCGTCGCATCACTGCCCGGTTGCCTTCATCATGCCGAACACGACAGGCACGAGCGCCTCATGGTTAGAAAACTAGGCGGCCGCGGTATCCGGTAGGTCGAGCAGCACATATCGCAAGTCGGCACAGAGATCGCGCAGGTTCGTGACTCTTCTCGGCTCCATGGGCCTGTACTTAACGAAGGCATCCACGTGCTCGTACAGCGCCAATTTCAACGAGACAAGGCACACGGAGTTTACTTCGTCACCTGCACAACCGCTTGGGATCGGGCGATCGCGAGGCTCGTTCCAGCGAAGAACCAAGTGACCGAGTTCATTTTGGTGCCTGGGAAAATGCCTCCTGGGGGTTTCACGTTCATGGTTGAAGAAAGCAAAAACGGGAGTGGATAGGAATCGAAGCCGCCAAATGAACCGTAAGTCGTTTGTTTTGATATGGTTACGATCATTATGCCCTCCATTTCACTCACATCTTGACACATGCAATCAGACAATGGTCAAGCGACGGCCCCACTGCGATGGACCGGTGACGCGGTGGCGTGACGATATTCGAGGAGGAATCCGCCGACCGGATTCTCATTGCACGGGGTGACCCGACTCACTAGAACGTGGACCAGTGGTCGCACGAAGATGGGACTCTTGACCCGGATGTTTGGTTCTTGTAAGGTTTCGACTGGGTGGATGAAGAGCAGATAGCTGCTGAAGTGGAGGCTCCTCGCGGTCTGGCAGTTGTCCGCCTAGCCACGGCCCTGCTGGCCACCGCGAACGGTAGTGGTTACTTTGGGCAGCATGCCACGGCATCCGCTCGAAGACATTATGAATGCCTCCGCTTCGGACATTCTCACGGCGATCCAACGTGGGTTCCGTGCCCAAGTGGACGTAAGAGGCAAGCTTGCCGAGCTGTTCATGGATCGCATTTTTGACGAGCTACAGAAAGCGGGGCGTATAGATGGGCACGTGTGGCAGGATGTTGACGGCAAGCCCGATTTCATCGTCCGCTACAAAGGACGGGAGATTGTCGTGGAATGCAAGAACGTGCGCAATGAGGCATATCGACGTCCGCCGTCCTTCAAAGTCGAGTTACAAAAGACTCGGAACAGCATGGACGGTACGCCAACACGGGGCTACAAGACGGATGAATTCGATATCCTTGGTGTCGCTCTCTTCAATCAGACTGGGAGCTGGGACTACTACTTCATTGCGACGAAACGCCTTGATCGTCGCCCGGATATGCCGGACTTTCTTACCATCATGCAACGCGTCCCGATGGAGGAAAACGGTTACTGGCGAAGTGACCCGCTCAAGGCTCTGGATGACGTTCTTGACGAGGATGTAGACAATGGCACGCGGGAGGCTGCCCAAACCAAAGAAAATGGCTCCGTATTTCAAAACTAAGGAGGGAGCCGCGTATCTTGGCGATGCAGCCAATCTGCTGGCCGGTCTAGGTGACTCTTCAGTCAATCTAATAATGACGTCGCCGCCATATGCGCTTCATTTCAAGAAGGAGTACGGTAACGTCAGTCAAGACAAGTACGTCGATTGGTTCCTTGGCTTTGCGGAACAATTCCATCGCGTCCTTGCAGATGACGGCAGCCTTGTAGTTGATATTGGCGGCGCCTGGACGCCTCGGCAGCCGACTCGCTCTCTCTACCATTTTGAGTTACTCATCGCGCTATGCAAACGCATCGGGTTTCATCTTGCACAGGAATTCTATTGGTACAATCCTGCGAAGCTTCCGTCTCCAGCCGAGTGGGTAACTGTCCGGAAGATACGCGTTAAGGATGCAGTGAACTGTATCTGGTGGCTGTCGAAGACGCCGCATCCAAAAGCTGACAATCGGAACATCTTAACAGAATACAGCCCTGACATGTTGCGACTGCTCAAGAAAGGGTACCGCGCTAAGGTACGACCCTCAGGCCATGTCATCACGAAGAAATTCACGGATAACGGCGGGGCGATCCCGTCCAATGTCCTGATCTTCGGTAACAACGACGCCAACGGTACCTATATGAGCCAGTGCAAAGAGACAGGCATCAAGCCGCATCCGGCTCGTTTCCCGGTCCAAATCCCTACGTTCTTCATTCGCTACTTGACCGACGAAGGTGATATCGTTCTTGATCCTTTCGCTGGCAGCAATACGACAGGCGAGGCAGCTGAGCGGGAAGGCAGGCGTTGGCTTTCCTTTGAGCGCGAGAAGAGCTACCTCAAGGCGAGCACCTTCCGGTTCGATAAGTCTGCCTGGACGCCGGTTGATCTCTCTCGGCGAAACGGTGATGCAGGCAGAGCCAACCTGCGCCAGCCGACGTTGTTCGACATGGCTGTCGATTAGATAGCCTCCGCCAACTCGGCGATCGCTTCTCGATTCAGAAGGAAGCTGACGAGGACGGCTTCACGGGTCGAGAGTGCCTTTACTCCGAATGCGACGATCACGTCAAGATCGAGTTTGGGGACATGGTTGGAAGGCGGGGAGCTATTGGATCATCGGTTGACCGGCCCGGGCTGTCCGGTTTGTCGCGGCTGCACGGCGTGCGTGGGGCTCACGCCCCTCGCTATCCCTGACGAACTTCGAGGATGGCCCGCGCCGATGTGGACTTTCGTCTGCCACGAGACGTCCTCTTGGGATCTGAAAAGAGCCTTGTGCCCGCTCACAATCTGACTCACAGGGGCATGGAGTCTGCAAAACAAGTCGTTTTCAAACGGGAGTGGATGGGAATCGAACCCACCAGGCGCCGCGCGAACGACGCCTCAACGGCTTTGAAGGCCGCGGGACCCACCAGGCGTCCGGACACTCCCAGGTTCGAGCAGTCTATCAAGATGTGATCGGCGGGCAAATTGCTCGCCCACGCCACTCGCGCGTCCTGTGCGGGACGCTAGTGCGACCGGCCGACGTTTTTGCGGAGCCATTTGCGAACGGCCTTGGGCTTGAAGCCCCACGGCCCCTGACCGCCTGCGAACGCGATGCGACCGGCCTCATCGACGACGAACAATCGCTCCGGCCACGCGGCATACGCGTCATCCACGCGGTTGTCCATCTCATCGGTCACGCAGGGCATGGTGAGTCGGAGCGACGCCGAGCAGGTGTGCGCGACCTCCTGCCGTTTCCCAATCGTCTTCGGCTGCGCGAAGACAACGTTGTCCTGTCGGTTCGAGTTGAGTTGCCATTCATCGTCGGCGTGCGCCTCACGAATGTATACGAACACGAAGGCAACCCGATCCTTGTAGGACTCGTATAACGCCTGCAGGGCGCCAGCCTGGCGCCGAAAGGGCGGTCACGTCCAACTGCCGAAGATGAGCACGACAGGCCGATCCCCCTCGAACTGAGACAGTCGAAAGGTGTCACTCCCGTCGTTGGTGGCGAGCGTGAAGTCCGGGGCCTCCGATCCGACCGTCGGCGCCTCACGCAGCATGAGCGCCTTCGTCGTCTCCCAGTTGGGCAGGCGCTCCTTAGGCGGCTTCGCATCCATATGTGATATGAAATCGGCCGTGATCTGCTCGTCGCTCATCGCGCAACCGACCAAAGGTAGCAAGAGCAACAGTCTCCCATATCGAAATGTCTGTGTAATACTCACGATCGACTCCCATCGCAGAGAGGCCCAAACCACCCTTAATCCACGATACAGATCAGCCCAGATGAAACCAAGCCTAGCAGGAAACTCGGCACTCATATGACAGGAACCGGCGCCGGCCGACAAGAACGTCCGAAGCACTCTGGGCACGCACTGCGAATACTACATCAGCTCAGATCGAGCGCCAAGATCTTCGTTCGATCCCGCACGAAAAGCGTCTTGCCCACGAGCGTCGGCGTGGCCCAGGCGCCGCGCAACTCGAGGTTGCAGCGCGAGTGGATCGTCAGATCCTCCGGCGAGGCCGTCGTCAAAGCGAGTTGTCCGTCTTCATCGAGTATGATGACCTTGCCGTCCGCGTGTATGCAAGTAGCTTTCTGAAAACCGCGCTCGCGCCACGCGAGCTTGCCGCTGGCCAGGTCGATGCAGGCCAAAAAGCAGGGCCCGAAATCACCGGTGCTGCCGTAGACATAATCCCCAATCCTCACGACGTTGCCGTGCAGCACGCGCATCTTCTTCGTGTGCCATAGTTCCTTTGCCACGGTCTTGCCGTCCTCCAATGTCAATCTGATGGCACGGCTTCCGGTGCCGTATGCCGAGGAGATGAAGAGCGTGTCCACGCCGTCCCACACGGGGGTCGAGACGTTCTCGTCGTAGTCGGTGGTGTGCGCGACACCCCACAGACGATCGCCGTTTGTCGGATCGAGCCCGGCCAACTCCTTCGCCATGAACAACACAAGCTGATCCCGACCCGCAAACTTGATAAGCATCGGCGAGGAATAGGTGCTCGTGTGCTTGGTGGTGTCGTAACTGCGATTGTCCCACAGCAGCGAGCCGCTCTGCTGATCGAAGGCCATGAGGCTCTGCACCTGTTCCCTGCCGAAAGCGCCTTTTTTCGCTGCATCCGCTGCTTCCCCCGGCAGCTTGCGGCCGACCGGAATGATCACGGTATTGCGGTACGCAATGGGGCTGGACGAAAACCCGAAGCCCTGGATCACCGCGTCGAACTCCGCAACCAAATCGTGTTGCCAGTGCACGCTTCCGGTTTTCTTATCGTAACAGTGCATGACAGAGTTGGTGCCGACGGTGAAGAGCCGGTCGCCCACGATGAGCGGCGTGGCGTACGGACCCGGGCCGTGCTCGCTACGTTGGTCGTCGACCGGCGCGGCGTTCTTCTGTTCCCATGTGGTCTTGCCGGTATTGGCGTCCAGCGCAACGGTGAATTCATCGTCGCCAACGCGGTACATGGTGTAGAGCAGACCGCCGTCGGCGAGAATCGTCGTATACCCATCGCCGAGCGGACGTTCCCACAGCCTCTTGGGACCACCCTCCGGCCACTCGTCGGCTAGCCCTTGTACGTCGACGGAGAAGTCGCGATCGCGCCCGCCCCATTGCGGCCACTGTGCCTGCACAGACGTTGGCAAGATCATGGCCGCCAACACCGGCAGCCCCCACGAGACCCGACGAAACTGCCGAAGAGAACCACACATCGTCGTGCGTTTCACCCGCGACGATTGGCCACATTGGTTTGCTGATCTTGCCTGCTTCGCACGGTGAGCGGTTTTGTACATGACATACCTTTCTGCACTTGCCGTCATGGCAGTCCCTCGTCGGCACCTCGAATCGATAGGAGCCTTCCTCAATACAAACTACCAGGAATTGCCTGAGTATTCCTATCACGATCAATGCGCCGTGGAAAGGTGCTGACACGGTCGATCTGCGTGTCCTCGCGATCCTCGATCTTACCCATGATCGGCGCCGCCCATCGTGACAATCTCCTCAGCTTAGGGACAAGTTGTGGTCAACGTAGACGTACCTACATCGTCTGTGTGGGTTCATGCGTGCAGACAGACGGCGCTTCCCATGGATCGACCTCCGGACGCCGAATCGAGACGCCTGGAACGGACAGGAAGGCACGAATCTACGCCATTTGACACAAAAATCTGCGTGGAGCGATGGTCTATCATGGCGGCGAGGCACGTTCAGTGTCACCGTCTGCGCTTGTTGTGATCTGGTGAACCAAAGCTTCGATCGGCTCAAGAAAGGAATCGGCGGGCGAGCCGTTTCCCGGTCTTGTTTCACGCAGGACGCGTGCCGCCTCGATAGATAGCGGCATGATATCCATCATCCCTGCCGTACCGGCCAGTTTGTGCAGCAGTTCTCGGGCAGCCTCCATGTCACCGTTTTCGACGGCCGTTCGTAGCGATCGGACCCGGTTGGGCAGATCTCGTCTGAATTCAGCCTTAATGGCACCCAAACGCGCGGCGCCGTCCGAAACAAGACCGGAAGCCGGCGTGTCGGATGTCCGGCTCCGTTTATCGCATTCGGGCGAATCCAAGTAGGCGGATGACTGCTCGACGATTCGCTCCAGCGAAATCGGCTTGGGCCACAAGTCGTCAAAGCCCTTCGTGAGGATCCGCAGGTAGTCGTCCTTCGCCACAGACGCGGTCAGGGCGATGATCGGCGCCAAACATCCGCGCTTGCGCAGTTCGACCGTCGCCGACACCCCGTCCATGACCGGCATTCGAATGTCCATGAGAATGAGATCGAATGCCATCTTCGAAGCGGCCTCGACGGCCTGCCGACCGTTCTCGACCGCGGTCACATCGACTCCTCGTGATCTGAAGGCAGTGGCGATCAGCTCGCGTGTGTCGGCCGTGTCTTCTGCGAGCAAAACCGAACCACTCAGCGTTGGTGACGTGCCGGCTTCACGAACAGTCTCCGGGCGCCCCAGGGTCGCATTGATCTCCGCCGGCTGAATCCAGTCCACCGTTTGCAGCAATCCCGTCTTGGCGGTCAGTGTGAAAACGCTGCCCTTTCCGACCTGACTCTCGACCCCTACGGCACCTCCCAACGCCTCGGCGATTCGTCGTGCCAGCGGGAGCCCCAATCCCACACCGTCGACGAGCTGGCCGGAGTGCGGCGCAGCCTGTTCGAAGGGCTCAAACATGCGCTTCAGATCCGCATCCGGTATGCCCGGACCCGTGTCCTCCACCGCGATGGACAATCTGGGTTCGGCCTTGTCGGCATCGACGCGCACCAACACGCGGACGTATCCCGACGCAGTGAACTTAAGGGCATTATTGATCAGGTTGATGAGTGCTTGCTTGAGGCGTACCGGGTCGGTGTGGATTTGCTTTGGGATCGCCGTTCCACAGAGAATCTCGAAATCGACACGAGGATTATCGCACGCCGGGCGGGCAATGGCGCCGACGTCGGCCAGAATCTCGGGAAGGGAACATAGGACGGGACGAACTGCGAACTTGCCGGCATCGAGACAAGCCAGTTCGAGCAGATTATCAAATAGCGCCAACAGGTGACGACCGTTCCTGGCGATGACCTCCGCGTGATCCACGGCCTGCCGACCATCGGGCGGTGTGTCGGCCGCGGCTTCCGCAGCCCCGAGCATGGCCATAATCGGCGTTCGTACTTCGTGTGTCACGTTGGCAAGAAACACGCTCTTGGCCCTACTGGCCGCCTCCGCAGCGTGACGGGCCCGTTGCAGTTCCTCGGCCGCCTGCCGTTGCCCCGTGATATCGTGAAGGCCCGCGATGAGCGCGGGTTCCCCCTCATAGATCATGGTTTGAAACGAAGCAAGACTCCAGAGCTGGGAGCCGTCTGCCCTCTTCGTCAGGATCTCGTGGCCAAAAGCCGTGCCATCCGCCACGACTTCCTGGCATAATCTGTGGAATTCGCGTCCGTCACCAAAGTGATCATCGAAGCGACGGCCGCGCAATTGCTCGCGGGCGATGCCGAGTGTCTCTCCCAGCAATCGGTTTGCATACAAAATGACACCATCTGGCTCATGGCAGATAAGCATCGGTATGGGCGCAGCCGCGCACATGGCACGAAAACGCGCCTCGCTCTGACCCAGGGCGGATGTTCGTTCTTTAACTGTTCGCTCGAGTGTGGCTGCGCGATGACGAGAGCGGTTTCGTTCCACGACGGCAGAGACGCCCAGAAACCCAAAGCCCGTACATAACGCCACCACGACCGGCCAAAACCATGCGCGCTGCGGCCATGGGATCGCGGTGACGGTAAACGCGATACGCGCCGGCGTCGCGTCGATGTCAAGCCCCTCGTCACGAGCGCGTACCTCGAAGGCGTAACGCCCAGGTTTGATGGAGCCCAAGGGCACTTCGTTCGGTGGCGGGCCAAAGTCAGTCCAAGGCTCCTGCCCAACACGCCACGAATACGTCAGCGTCGCTTCTCCTCGAGGCTTGAATCGCTCGACGGCGTAGACGTCTACGGCAAGTGCGCCACCTTGGCGCACCTCGCGGTCCGCCTCAACGATGAACGTCTGTGGGGGAACGCCATCGGGCCGATAGCGCACGACCTCGTCGCCCAAACCGAACCAGGCGCCCCCGCTGGGATCACGCACCTCGGCGAGAACCGCGCGCCGGAACGGCCAGGTGATCCGCGCGAGCCCATGACCGGTCTCCTCGTCACGGCGGTAGAGTGCGTCACGCGTCGCAAACAGCGAGGATGCATCGGGATTGGGCCCCGGCAAGTACGGTCGCTTGTCAAGATCCACAAAAGACCAGGCCCCGTCGCGCCACCGACCGACTCCGGTTCGACCTCCGGCCGTGCCGTCGTACGCAATCCAGGTCTCGTCGATCCCATTGACCGCGGTGGCGATCCGCTCACCGGGGATGCCCTCGACTCGTTGCCATGCACCGTCGTCACGTCTGAATAGACCGAAGTGCCCGTATAGCCACAAGCCTCCGGCGTAATCGATGTGCATCCCCGGTTCGTAGCCGACTACCGACTCGGGAAGAACGACGCTCCGAATCTCATCGCCAACGATGTAAACCAGACGCGTGATCTCGAAGGCACGATCCGAGACCAGAAAATAGACACCATTCGAACGATCGGACATGGCCTTGCGCAGGTTTCCACCCTGAATCTCCAACGGCGCGTGGATAGTCCAAGCGACCCCATCAAGAATGGAGAAGACATTGCGCTTATCCACATCCAGCCCGTAGAGCCACATTCGCCCGAGTGCATCAATTACCTGCCCTTGGATGAGCTGCACGCCAGTCTGCTCAGGCCCATGGATGATCACATCATGGGATCCGAATTCGTACATCGTATGCGCAGAAAGTCCGACGACATCCGCGTCGCGCCCCGCAACAAGCCGGTTCACGTCGCAGGCGTAGGACTCCCACAGACCATCGCGGCCCATGCGAAGAACGACACCCTCCGCGATAAACCAGGTCCTTCCCACGCTATCCACGAGTTGGGGCAACAAGATGCCCGGATATTCCACCCACTCACTGTCCGCACGCGCCCAGCGAAGGAGCAAGTCGTACCCCGCGCACCACACGGACCCATCGGGCGCTTCGGCGATGTAGGTGGCGGAACCGGGGATGGAAACGGTCTCTGTCAAGCGGTCGAAATCCGACCCGTTCCATGCATAGAAACGCTTGTCGGCGTCGTACCCGTTCGACAGGGTAATCAGCTCTCCCGACGAAAGGGTGGTCAGCTTGGCGTATGCAAACTCCGGTCGGCTGTAGTCCTTGCGAGACCACTTTCCACCGTGTAGGGCGAAGAACGCGTCATTCGTTGTCGTCAGCACGCCGTATTCAGGAGACTCGGCAATCGACCAGAAGTAGCCGTCGCTTCCTTCCAGGCCTTCTCGTTCGAGCGGTCGAATCCAATGGTCGCCCTCTTTTTGCGCCAGCCCATCACGACAAAGTGCAAATTGCCGACCCTTCGAATCACGAAAATAGTCACTGACGTAATCGCCGGGCAGCCCATCGCTCTTTCGATACACCGTCGATTGTCCGTCCCGATAAGACGCCAGTCCCGACGGCACATCGGGTGTCAACCATGTGTCGCTACAGAACCACAGCGTGCCGTCATCGTCCTGGACAATGCGGCGCACATTCGGCCCGGCCAGTTCGACATCTTCCGGGATTACGATGCGGCCGTTCTCATCGAGAGTCGCGATCCCGCGGTTGGTGCCGATCCACACCGTACCGTCTTGTGCAATGCGGAGACATCGGACGAAGTCGCTCGGCAGCCCGTCCTTTTGATAAAACGACTTCCAGGTGTATCCGTCATAGACGTGGAGCCCTTCGGACGAGGCGATCCACGTGTGACCGTCGTGGTCGAAATCAACGAAGAACACAAACCGGCCTGAAAGACCGATATCTTCCAGGAACGACTTGATGTGATACCGGCTTTGCGCGCGCTCGATTGGCTCATAGGGCTGCCAGCCCGAGCCCTGGACATCCGCACACACCACGGCAAACGCCGTGGCGACGATCGACACCAGGGTCGGCCCGATAAGATGCCTGTGAGGTGCTGCCATCAATCGACGCTCCTCCCACTCCGCGCGCGCGAAGAGTTTGCCTTATGCTAACAGAGTAGGCCCCGCAAGATCAAGCCATCCCGGTCGTCACAGAGCCCTACAATCGCAGTTTGCGGTCAATCTAATGGGGAAAAGCCGGATAGGAATGTTCGGCGCAAAGACGACATGGCAAGTCTCGAGGATTCTCGATCGGCCGACACGGTCGTGCAGATGCAGAGTGTTAACAAACGACTGGAACGGGATCCGATGTTCGGTATCTCGACAGCCATTCGTCGCGTGGATCATTCAAAATGAGGGGGCACGAATTCTCGTACCCCCTCAATATCCGGTACATCCAATGCTTGCGGCAGGCGACGAACGGTCGTCTACCCACCGGACAGATCGGTCACGATCGCATCCGCCTCATCGAGCGCGGCGCGGGCGTAGAACGAATTATGTACACCGCGACTACCATCTGCATTGACGAAATCGTAATTGAACTTGGCCGCCGACAGGCGTGTCTGATCTTCGGCACTCAGCGTGGCGGGATCAATGTACTCAGCGCTCCCGCTATCGAAGACCGGGGCGAGCGCCGCAAGGCGGGCGTCAATCTCCGCCTGAACATCGGTGCGCCGCTGTTCGGCACCGGCCGCATCGTGGCAGTCCGCGCAACCCTCGTATTGACTCGCCTGATGCTGCGGCGCCGTATCGATCAGTTCTTGATCAAATGGGTTGAACGTATGACCCGTGACGTTCGGCGTCACATCGTCGGGATCCTCGAACTCATGCGCCACCACGTGGCAGCGGGCGCACGCTTCGCCCTCGTTGCCAAACAGGCTGGCGTGCGGACTGAAGCCGACGGTCAAATCGGAGCCGTCACCCAACACCGCCCCGGTGCCGGTGGCCATCTCCAACTGCGGATGGTGCGGCGAGCTGCCCAGGGTCGCTTCCTCCTGCGTGTGACATTCGCCGCACAGGTTTGCGATAGGCTTGCGCAGTTGATGCTCCTGCGCGACGCCACCGTGTGGTGCGTGGCACGTGGCACATTCGATCGAAAGTTGCGCCGCGTTGTCGGCCGCCGCATCCAAGACCGGCGGGTCGTCGCCCTCCTCAATCGCGTAACGATAATCTTGCGAATGACATTCGAGGCACGCGTCGTTGGCAAACGCATTCGCACGAAGCCCCTCAAGCGCCGTGGCGTGTTTCGATAGTTGCCACTCATCAAACGTCGGGTGGTGGGCGTCCGTATGGCACTCGCCGCACACCGATGCCGACATGTTGACGGCGGGTCGAAGCGACACGTCACCCACGTTGGCCACGTGGTCACCGGCGGGACCGTGGCAGTTTTCGCACTGTACGCCGGCCAAAGAGTTGGTGGTGAAGCGATCGACGAAACCGCCCTCTTCACCGAAGCCGACCGTGTGGCAACCGATACAGGCCGCGTTTTCACCTTGACCGATTGCCTCTAGCGCCTCCAACGCGCCGGCGTGCGCGGTCATCAGCCAGTTCGTATGCGTTTCGCCATGACAGGGAATGCAAGTCGTGGCACCAACGAACTTGCCGGTGACACCGGAATCACTAAATGCCGCACAGGCACCGGTCGCCGGGTTGCAGCCTTCACCGTCGGCGCATTCGACGGCCGTACCGTCTACGCAATCGCCCGTCGCGGCATCGCACGTTTCGACGCCGTTGCAGCCGTTGCCGTCATCACAAGTATTGCCATCGCACAAATCGGGACCCGTACACTGGCCAGTCGCCGGGTCGCACGTCTGTCCCGTGTCGCAAGTCACCGCCGTGTTGACACATGTGCCGTCGGCGGCCACCGTGTCCGTCGTACAGGCGTCGCCGTCGTCGCAGTTCGGCTGCGGTACCACGGGACATCCTGGCGCGAGTGAAAGGGCAAGGCCGACCAAGGCAACAGCGATGGCCGACGTGTACATGGAACACCAACGGGGCTTTAGTTGATACATCTGCGGAATCCTCCCGACGTTAGACTGTCGTTTTAGCAATAGGTCTCTTGGAGCTTGGCCATCCCCACCCATCGGACTAGCGCCATCGGTGGTGGGATCAACCGAACACCGTTAAATCTATCGGATAGTTAAAGAGATGACGGCCAATAACGCAAGTAGAAAGTAAATCTCAACGAGCGCCCGCGAGAATGCTCACCGGGATCGTCTCAGCCGAAAACATCACCAAATCGGTTACCTTTCACATCGCGCTCGGCATCGCGCAGAAAACCGGCCAAGCCTGCCGTCAGAGAGTTTTGGCCGGGGCATGACCGGGCGTTTCACGCAAGTGTTCCACCACGGCACACTCAGCTAAGAAACGCATCACATGTCGTCGAGTTTCCTGAAGCCGGATGATAAAGAAGGAGGGGGCCGCAAAGCCCCCTCCTGTTCGAATACTCAAATGATGCTGCCAGCCCGTCGGATTACTCGATCTCGTGTACCACGGTGAGATCCGCAATCTTGCCGGCGCCGTGGCAGACCGCGCAGGACTCTACGGTGTCAACTTCTTGGCGCTGGGTATAGTCGGCCTCGGCAACATCGGCCACACTGATGATGCCGCCATTCTGCCGCATGTGCGCCACAGCCAACGGATCGTTGTGGTGGCACATGTAGCAAGTGGACGCGTAAGGCGTGTTCACCCAGTCGGTTGCATTCGGTACGCCGTCACGAGCCGCACCAACCGCAGCGAAATCGTTGCCGTCCAAGCCGTCGTCCGTACCGGTGGTACGGACGGTGGTCGGCAGCACGTTTTCGTTCAAAGGCAACTCGTAGGTGCCCTCCATGTGGCACAGGAGGCAATTGCGGACACCATCCTCCGCCGGGAATGTCACTTCCGACCAGTTGTAGTAGATACCGTCGTTGCGACCGCGGACGAACTCATAATCAA
>Ga0055480_10000566_pt1 | contig 13969 bp, 14 predicted proteins | sample Muzzi_PWB_D2_FD_57935 | JGI IMG/M metagenome (GOLD analysis project Ga0055480, IMG submission 57935) | Wetland microbial communities from San Francisco Bay, California, USA, that impact long-term carbon sequestration - Muzzi_PWB_D2 | ecosystem: Environmental > Aquatic > Marine > Wetlands ... | reverse complement strand
AACACGATTGGTGACTACCAATTCATCGATCGACTGAATCGAAATGTGAGCCTGCACGATTTTGCTGGCAAGCCTCTCGTAATCAGCATGATCTTCACCTCCTGCCATCACGTTTGCCCGATGATGACGAAGCATCTCGACAAAGCTGTGGCGGCCGCCCGGGAGGTGCTCGGCTCCGACAGTTTTGAAGTTGTGACGATCGGGTTCGACATTGCGAATGACACACCGACGGCGATGGCCGCATTTGCACGGGAGCAGGGCGTTACTACTGACGGCTGGCGTTTCTTGAGCGGTTCCCGGGAAACGATAGAGGCGCTGTCAGCCGATCTCGGTTTCATCTATTTCCCGACTCCGCGCGGCTTCGATCACATTAACCAGGTAACTATCGTCGACCGCGACAGTACGGTCTACAACCAGGTGTACGGTGTCAATTTCGAGTTACCATGGCTTGTCGAGCCTCTGAAGCAGCTCGTATTCAACCGGCCGGAATCGGTCGGGCACGCGGTGGCGGGCCTCGTCGATCGCGTGCGCCTATTCTGCACGGTCTACAACCCGGCCAGCGGACGTTATGAAATCGATAATTCGCTTTTCATTCAGACTGCGATCGGCTTTATTATCATATTATCGGTAGCGATCTATCTCTGGAGAGGCTTTCGCCCCACGCGAGATACCTAGTCCAACTTGCTTTCCTTTCTGCAAAAAGCCGCACGGGCCGGCCTTGGTCTCTTGCATCGGCCGCTCGCGCGCGCATTCGGGCCCGCCGAGAACCCGTTGAATCATCTTGGTGCATTGATAATTTTCTTTTGCTGGATCGTGCTGATCAGCGGCATCTGGCTGCTCATCTTCTTTCGCACCAGCGTGTCGGGCGCCTTCGAGTCTCTCGAATACCTGACACACGAGCAGTGGTATCTCGGTGGAATCATGCGCAGTCTGCATCGCTACGCATCCGATGCTGCGATTGCCGCCCTGTTCATCCATATCGTCAAGGAGTTCGCATTTGATACCTATCGCCTGAAGCGATGGTTCAGCTGGGTTACCGGCATGCCGCTGGTGTGGATGGTATTTGCCCTCGGTGTGACCGGGTACTGGCTGGTTTGGGACGAGCTCGCCCAATATGTCGCGATCACCAGCGCCGAATTACTGGATCGGTTGCCCGTCTTTACCGATTCAATGGCGGGCAATTTCCTGACGGATGCGGCGATGAGCGATCGTTTCTTTACGCTAATGGCGTTTATGCATCTCGTCGGCTTGCCAATCTTCCTGGTGTTCGGTATCTGGCTGCACGTTTTCCGATTGTCCCGGCCATCGATCAATCCGCCGCGCCGGCTGATGGCTGGCACCTTGCTATGCATGCTTGTGCTGTCGTTCGTGTTTCCCGCCGTCAGCCAGGACAAGGCCGACCTGGAGATGGCGACCCGGTCGGTCGATCTTGACTGGTTTTACCTGCACGTCTATCCGCTGGTGCAGATAACATCGCCGGGAGTCGTCTGGCTGCTGCTGGTCGGCATCAGTTGCGTGATTTGTCTCGCGCCATGGCTACCGCCTGGAAAAATCGCAGGGCCGGCGATTGTCGATCTCGGGAATTGCAACGGCTGCCAGCGATGCGCCGATGACTGTCCGTTCGGTGCAATCCAGATGCAGGCGAGAAGCGATGGCCGCAAGTACGAACGGGAGGCAGTGGTTGACGCCGACCTGTGCACACGTTGCGGGATATGCGTGGGTGCCTGCCCGACGGCGACGCCGTTTCGATCACACGGCGACCTCGTTCCGGGCATCGATCTGCCCGAGCTGACCGCGGCTGACCTGCGTGAGACCATACGTTCGGTCGCCGCAACGCTGTCGGGAAACGACAGGGTCTTGAGTTTCAGTTGTCGCGGCAGCAGCACTGCGAAGAAACTCAAAGGTGCCGGTGAGGCGGTCGTCGAATTGAAATGTATGGGCCAATTGCCGCCACCGTTCCTGGACTATGTGCTCAGCCGCGACCTGGCGGATGCGATACTGCTGACAGGTTGCTCGGACGGCCGATGCCGGTATCGCTTCGGCACGCACTGGACCGAAGACAGAGTGACGAGAAAGCGCGATCCGCGGTTGCGCAAGCGAATCGATGAGTCCCGGATCTGCCGGGCCTGGCAGGACTATCCGCAATACCAGGGTAGTGTTCTCAAGCAACTCGAGGCGCTGCGTGACTCGCTCGCAAATGAGCCTGCCGGTGACGAGGTTGTTTCAACATGAGCCGCTATTTCGGACAATTTGTCACCTACGTGGCGTTTGCGGCAGGAATCGGGCTTTTCTCGGTGTGGCCCGCATACGACATGCTGGGCAATGCCGAGGCAATTATTTCAGTAACGTTTTCACATGCGGCAAAGAGAATCGGTGAATGCCATGCTTTGTCGCAGGAGGAACTGAACGAACTTCCGCCGAATATGCGCAAGCCCAACTCCTGTCCACGGGAGCGGTTTCCGACCTACATCGAAATGCGAGCGAACGGCGAGCTGATCTTTTCCGAAACGTTATTACCGAGCGGCTTGTGGTCAGATGGCAAAGCTAATGTGTACAACAGGACCAAGGTACACGCGGGAACGTATCAGCTGTTTGTCGGCATGAATGACTCCGGTACGTCCGGAAAGTTTGACTATGAACTGAGTGTCGAGACCGATATCCGGCCGGGCCAAAACCTGGTCGTCGGTTTCGACGGACTCAGCAATACCTTTGTGATTGAGTGACTGACACCATGACCCTGTTGACGTGGCAACCTGAATTTTCCGTTGGCGTCGAGGCTGTTGACTTCGAACATCGTGAGATGATCGATCTTATCAACAGGCTCTACGAGGAAATGGAAGGCAAAAAAGACGCGGATTCGATTGAAAGATTCCTCGGTGATATCCACGCAACGATCTCGGCGCACTTTGCGCTCGAGGAACGCATGATGCGGCGGGCAAATTATCCCGAGTACGAGGCACACAAAAATGATCACGAAGATCTCCTCGACCAGGTTCGTGACCTGATGGATATTTTCGTCGCCAGTCCCGAGAAAGGCGTGCTGGTTCTACAGAAACAGATGTCCGCATGGTTTGAAAGCCATTTCTCGACGTTCGATGCGCGTCTGCATGGGCAACTGGACATGCCGCATCACTAGCAGGCATCGGCATGGGCCGGAGTTGCCTAGCTGGTTTGCAGGAGGATCTTCAATAGCCGAAACGTGATCAGCGCCAGCGAAAGGAAAATAACGAAAAAGATTACCTGCCGGTTCTTCAGCGCCTCACCACGCTTTGCCTCCATCAGCCGAACGACCCGGTCTGCGACGAGATAGATCACGATCGCGTTCAGTGTGAAAACGACAACTTCCATCATTTTTTCTTCCTCCCGGCGCTCATCGACTTCCAGGCGACGACCAGGAACAGCAGACCGCCGATGACGGAGATCAGCCCACCGAAGCCCATCAGGCCCATCCCCGCAATTTCCCCCATCCGGTCAAGGCCCTGGGCCAGTCCAGCCGTTTTGCGCTGAACGCCGTAGCCGCCCGTCCAGGCGAGACCGATGATGTGCATGAGCTGGCCGCCACCGTAGAGCAGGGGTTGCCAGAAGGCCATACGTGCCGGCAATGGGCCGAAGCCAAGTCGCGGCAACAGGTAGTACGTGAGTCCCATGAACGCGATCGTGACGCCTACCGTTGCCCCGTGATAATGCGCGGGAATGACGATGTCCAGGCCGGAGATCAGGAAACCGAGCACGCCGCCCGTTGCAAAAAGTGCCAGAGAACTCCACAAGGTCGAGCGTAGATGCCTGGCTTCACCTTCGGCTCTGGTCGCACCCGGCAAACTTGCGGCAACCGCGAGTCCCATCGGCAGGCATGACAGTCCGCCATATTTCATCAATTCGGTAAAGGCGAGTCGATGCCCGGGTGTGGTGACGTCGTGCGCGAGGTAAAGAAATGGGACGACGATAATTGGCAGAATAGTGAAAACCTGGAAGACCAGCGTAAGGCGGGGAGTCAGTTCAATGCGGCATCCGCTGGCGTGCGCAAGTACGAACCAGCAGACCATCATCAGCAATGTGTAGCTGTACTGAATGACGTGCCCGCCACCCCAGAACAGAAACTCGAAATAAATCTGGCCGCCCATATCGGCGGGAATGCCGTTCATGGACGCAACGACACAAAGTATCGCGATTCCGGTGACGATCGCAGACATCATGACGCCTGCCTGCAATGCCGTGCTGCCGCCCAAATCCGCCCCGATACCTCGCCACGACATCAAGGTTCGGATCAGGTGGCTGGAAATCCCGAGTCCGTAGAGGCCGAGGCCTGCGAAGAACAACGGGTGCTGCAGCACAGGGACATAATTACTCATCAGCGGATTGCCGGCCCCGACAAATGGCGAAACAACGATAATGGCTGTGCCCAGGGCTGCCAGGCCGAACGAAACCCGATCCCAAAGAAATCGTTTGACGGTTGTGCAGAGACTCCACATCGCTGCGGAAATCGATAGCAGCCAGATCAGCACCGACAGCGTCACGTGAACGACCAGGGAAACGCGGAAGAAATCGAGGAACGGGATCCAACCCTGGACCACGGGCGTCCGTGCCAATACCAGCAGAAGGGAGAACACCCCGGCAAGGATCAACGATACGAGCCCGAGCGTGACCCATGCGGTGGTGACGCGCTGGGCATCGTCACTGCCAAGTGGTAAATCGTATCCTGATGGTTGCATCCCGGAGCCCATGCCGATCCTGTCTAGCGCACCGCAGGGTGCTGGGGCAAACTGGTCAACTGCTCCTAGTCCAGCGTGACGTATTGCTCGAGCCTGGCAACTTCTTTTTCATCGACATACTTGCCAATCTCCATGCGGAACTGCTCGATGTTCGAATACGGCCGATATTCCTCGAATTCGTGTGCCATTCTGTCGCCGATGCCTGGAATCAGCAGAATCTCCGACTTGTCCGCAGAATTCAGCTTAATCGGCACGAACAGGTGGGTGTAAAGCGCCTGGAGATCATCGTCGCTGAGATCCGCACCGAGCAATTCGTCAAGCGCCCCGATCGTTGCGAACGGGCGATTGTTGACAATGGCGCCGACAAGATCCTCATCCATGTTCGGAACATTGGCCAGTTCTTCCGCCGTAGCGGTATTGGCGTTCAACACTGCACCGTCGGCGAATGAGGGGTGGGAACTCAATGACGTGATGACGACCAGTAAAAGTGCCGGTAGCAGGTGCTTCATGTTTTTACCCCTTCAATCAAAGGATGGACAGGTGCCAGGGATTCGATACTGGTCCGGTGCAGGCACGACAGTCAATCGCTTGTTCTTTCGCGTTGGTTGATTTTGGACAGCTCGCGGATCGGGCACAGCTTACAATGCTCACTACGAGGTCTGCAATGCAGGGCCAAACCAGGTCAACGGAGCAAGATTTGAAACGGTTCACTGGAGTTCTTGATTCGAAGTACCTGCTGTGGCTGGTCCTGGCTTCCCCCTTCGTCTGGCTGGTCAATGCCTGGCGCGCGGAAGACCTTTTCTATGGTGAGATGATTCACGTTACGGGTGACCTGTCGGGACGCCTGCTGATCCTGACGATGGCGATTACGCCGTTACGCCTGCTTTTTCCCGGGGCCCGATGGCCGACGTGGTTACTTCAGCGACGACGATACTTTGGCGTGGCCGCATTCGCATACGCAATGATGCACACCATCATCTACATTGACAGGAAGCAAAGTCTCGACCTCATGCTGAAGGAAGCTGGCAGGTTCTCGATGTGGACGGGCTGGGTTGCTCTGGCGATATTCATTGCCCTGGCTGTCACCAGCAACGATGCTTCAGTCCGTCGTCTCCGCCGATCATGGAAAAAATTGCATCGCTGGGTCTATCCGGCCGCAGCGCTCGTATTTCTGCACTGGATATTTGTCGCGTTTAGTTTCGTTTCCGGGCTCGTTCACCTGCTGGTGCTGGTATTCTTGGAGTCCTGTCGGATCTGGAAGAACCTGAAGGCAGGGTCTCATGCGAACTAGAAAAATCAAAAAGTGGCGACTCGCAGATTGCAATAACATCACGGACCTCCGGGATCTCGCGAAGCGCAACCTGCCGTGGCCGGTGTTCAACTATCTGGATGGCGGAGCGGACGATGAAATTTCGCTCGCCCGCAACACCGAGGCGTTCAACGACTACGAACTGCTGCCGACCCAATTATCCGATGTAAGCAGTATCGATATGTCGACAACCGTACTGGGGCAGAACATCGACTGGCCGGTGTTCCTCGCACCGACGGGCGCATCGCGACTCTTCCATCATGAATCGGAGCAAGCCGTCGTTCGCGCCGCACACAAATTCGGCACGATCTATAGTCTGTCCACACTTGGCACCACAACCATCGAAGACGTGGCAGCTATTTCGACCGGGCCGAAGATGTACCAGGTTTACATATTCAAGGACCGGTCAATAACCAGGGACTTTGTCGAACGGTGCAAGCAGCATAAATACGCTGCCCTCTGCCTGACAGTCGATACGCCGATTGCGGGCAACCGGGAGCGAGACCTGGTAACGGAGTTTGGGTGGCCGCCGAAGCTGAATGTGCGCAGTGCATTGAGTTACGCATGGCATTTTCCCTGGACAATCCGGGCAGTCTTAAAGCCCGGCTTCGACCTGGTTAACGTCACGAGCAGTGCCGCGGCTTCCAGAGAAATCAACGAAGGCGTCATGGCGTTCGTGAACAGCCAGTTTGATCGGTCGATCAGTTGGAAAGACGTCGAGTGGCTTGCCAGTCAGTGGGACGGACCGTTGGTCGTGAAAGGTATTCAGACTGTGGGCGACGCGCGAAAAGCCGTCGCTGCGGGAGCGACGGCGGTAATGTTGTCGAATCATGGTGGGCGTCAGCTGGAAACGGCGCCGGCGCCGGTCGATTGTATCGCGCCGATTGCCGACGCTTTGGGCGACCAGCTCGAAATTATTTGCGATGGCGGCATTCGACGGGGAACGCATGTCATCAAAGCGCTGGCGCTTGGGGCGACAGCCTGCAGCATTGGGCGCGGGTACCTGTTTGGACTGGCCGCGGGTGGGCAGCGCGGTGTGGAACGTGCGCTGACCTTGCTGCGGGCCGAAGTCGAACGCGGAATGGCACTGCTCGGCTGCAATTCGGTGCAAAAGCTGGCTGCTGGCTATGTACGGGTTCGTAGATAGTCTCGTGGTGCATGCGGACGAGATTTTCCGGATTCAGCGCAGACGCAGAGCTTCAGCGCTGCGCCAGGCGACATTTGGTGACGGCTTCAGGGTCGATCACGAGCAGGAAAATTGCGGCAATAATCACGAGATTTCGCCGTTTTTGTAAAGTTTTCTGACACGTGCTGCCTAAAATTACGGGCCTGATGGTAATTTTCCGAGTAATATGTCCGCTATTTCGCGATAGGCGAAGATGATCAACGCCGGTTGCGGCCGGCGTGTTTTTAAGAGGTAGATATGTCAGGCGAAAGAGTGAGCGGGACCGTTAAGTGGTTCAACGACGACAAGGGATTTGGATTCATCGAGCGTGAAGGCGGACAGGATGTTTTTGTTCATCACAGCGCGATTCAAATGGAAGGCTTCAAAACCCTGAAAGAAGGACAGAAAGTGTCCATGGAAGTAACCCAGGGCCAAAAAGGACCGCAAGCAGAAAACGTAATGGCCGAATAGTCTCGGCGTTCGGCCTGGTTGCATTTGCGCGCGAAGCGCAGCAATCGGCCAGGGGTGGTAAAACGACATTTGCAGCGGGTCTGCAAAATCTAAAAAGAGTCATGCCGCCCCGAAATATTGCGTTGGACTTGCCAGGTCTTGCGACGGAATGTATGCGACCGCTCAGTCTGCTCGCAGTGTGTCTTCTGGGCGTTGCCTGCCACCCGATGGACGAACCGTCCGCCGGAGACCCCAGCTCGCCACCGGCCTATGTCGGTGCGAGAGCCTGCAGCGGCTGCCACGAAGCCGAATTTGAGCTGTGGCGCGAATCCCACCACGCGCGCGCGATGCAGCACGCAACCCCGGACACCGTTCTCGGCGACTTCGGCGATGTCAATTTTCGATACTTTGAAACCACCAGTACGTTCTTCCGGCGCGATGACGATTTCTACGTTCGTACTGACGACGCCAATGGAGAGCTGCGGGATTTTCGAATCGCCTATACATTCGGCGTCGAGTCGCTGCAGCAATACCTGATCGAATTCCCGGGCGGGCGGCTGCAGCCCTTGCCAATTGCCTGGGATACCCGGCCAGCCGGCGAAGGTGGCCAACGCTGGTTCCATCTTTATCCGGACGAACCGATTACACATGATGACCGCTTGCACTGGACCGGGCGCGAGCAGAACTGGAATTTCATGTGTGCGGAATGTCACTCGACCAACCTGGCGAAGAATTACGACGTCGAGGGCGATTCCTACAACACAAGCTGGTCCGAACTCAATGTGAGCTGCGAGGCATGCCACGGGCCTGCGTCACGTCACGTCGTACAGGCGGAGTCGGGCGATTTTGCGAGCCGTTCAGGCCTGCTTACTGACCTCAACGATGCGGGCCGGGCAGTCTGGGAAATGGATGGCGAGACCGGCATTGCCAGGCGCAGCGAGCTGCGTATGCGTCCTCCGATTCAGCCAGAAGCCTGCGGTCGGTGTCACTCGCGTCGCTCGGTCATCAGCGCCAATTATGTGTTTGGCAAGTCACTTTTCGATACGCATTTGCCGGTATTGCTCGAGGACGGACTTTATTTTCCGGACGGCCAGATTCGCGATGAGGTCTATGTCTACGGATCGTTCCTGCAGAGCCGTATGTACCAGGCCGGCGTCTCCTGCACCGATTGCCATGAGCCGCATTCGGGCGCATTGCGTAGCGGCGCGGATCCGAACGCCATCTGCGCAACCTGTCATGAGCCGACAAGATTCTCGACTACCGATCATCACAAACACGGGCAAGGCGCGGTCGGTTGCGTGGATTGTCACATGCCATCGCGCGACTACATGCAAAACGATGGTCGGCGTGACCACAGCTTCAGGATTCCCTATCCCGAACTGACCATTACTGCGGGAACACCAAATGCCTGCAATCAATGCCACACGGATCGGAGTGATAGCTGGGCAGCGACCGCGATGGAAGACTGGTACGGTGACACGCCGCGTTACGGATTTGCTACGGCGATCCACGCCGCGCGCGACGGCCAGGCCGGGGCGAATGAATTGCTGCGGAGAGAAGCCAGCAACGGCCGAATTTCGGGCATTGCCCGGGGAACAATGGTGCATGAACTGCATGCACCGTTTTCCAGGGAAATCATGCTATTCATTCGGCAAAGCCTGGCCGGTCCCGATCCGTTTGTGCGACTCGGCGCACTGCGGGCACTGCCCGGCTTGCAGCCGGAGTTGCAGGCAGAATGGGCTGCGCCGCTGCTCCAGGACCGCTTGCTTGCGATTCGGATAGAGGCTGCCAGGATCGTCTCGCCGTACCGGACTCTCCTGCCGCCCGGATACGAGAATGCATTCGGATCGGCTGAGGATGAACTGATCGCGGCGGCGGAGGCGAATGCCGACAGGCCGGAGTCGCATGGAAACCTGGGCAATATTTACGCGGATGCGGGAGACCCGGATCGCGCGATTGCCGAGTTTGAGACGGCATTGCGACTGGAGCCGCGCTCAGCTGTCGTGCGCGTAAACTTCGCTGATCTGTATCGACGTCTCGGCCGGGAGGCCGACGCAGAATCCGTGCTTCGCGAAGGTACAGCACTTGTCCCTGAAGATGCCGCGTTGCACCATTCGCTGGGCCTGTCGCTGATTCGTCGGGACAGGCGAAAGGAAGGCCTTGCTGAACTGCAGCTGGCGTATGAACTCGGGCCGGAAAGTCCTGGCTACCTGTACGTCCTGGCAGTTGCACTCAACTCGCTTGGCCAGGCCGATGACGCCATTAGTCTCCTGCAGAGCGGCGTTGACCGCTTCCCCGCTGATTTCGATATTCAATGGGCACTTGCAACGATGCTTCGCGACCAGGGCAGAAATTCCGCCGCCAGGGAAATTGCGGAGGGCCTGCTCCGGCGCTATCCGGGGCAGCCGCAAGTAGGGAAGCTGCTGGAATCGCTGTAGGTGTGGACGACGACTCTAGAAATGCGATATTCCATCCCACATCAGCTTGATACCGACGAAAAACAGGCTCGCATATACAATGCCGAAGAAGAGGCGCTCGCTGACCCGATTGTGCAACCAGACGCCGAGGACGATCGAAATCGGCGCGAGCGGCATGAGCACGAGCGACGTTGTCAGGTTGCTGGCATCGAATTGGCCAAGCCACGTGTAGGGCACTAGCTTGACGTAGTTGACCACCGTAAAGAAAGCCGCCGTCGTTGCGACGAAAGCGGTTTTGTCGAGGCCTCGTCGCAACAGGTACATGCCGAGCGGCGGCCCCCCTGCATGTGCAACGAAACTCGTAAACCCGGCTGTTGCGGCGGCGATGACACCGACCGCCGGGCCGTAATGTTTCTGCACGCGGGAGCCACCGCGGAGATTCTGCCACCAGTAATGCAGGGTAAACACAATCGCGATCGTACCCAGGAGCAGCCGGATGATATCCGGGCTCATCTGGCTGAACAGCATCGTACCCACCGCAATGCCGACGAACGAAGCCGGAATGAGCAGAATCAGTTCTGACAGCACCCAGCGACCGCGATATTTCCAGATTGCGACCAGGTCCATGACACATAGAATCGGCAGCAGGATGGCGGCCGCTCGCAGTGGCGACACCGTGAGCGCCATGAGCGGCACTGCTACGATCCCAAATCCGGCCGCGAAGCCGCCTTTTGTGATGCCATAGAGAATCACTGCCGGAATTGCCACAAGGTAGAAATACGGATCAGTGATCAATTCGAGGTACCGGGGAGAAGTCGGACGCAGAATAGCAGGGATCGATGAAGCATCCCGAATTTATGTTGCGCCGCAGCTCAATTTTCGTGATTAAATAGCGCGACCCGGGCCGACAAGGAACCGTTTTCTTGAAACTCCGTATCCGTGACAACTCGATTCGCCTGCGGCTCAGCAAGACCGAAGTCGATACCGTCAACTCTGATGGTCTGGTAAGGGGCCAGGTGCAGTTTGCCGGCAGCAATTCGTTTACCTATGTGCTCGAAAGTTCGCCGGCGACTGTCAAGCCTGAAGCGCATTTTTCGAACAACGTGCTTACCGTTCGCGTTCCGCAGCTCGACGTGAAGCAGTGGGCCGAATCCGAGCGGGTCTCGATCAGTTCCGATCAGGACCTCGACGAAAAAGAGCACCTGAAAATCCTGGTGGAAAAAGATTTCGCCTGCCTCGCAGCGCGCGAGGGCGAGGATGAGTCGGACCTTTATCCGCACCCGGATGCGGACGATAATTCCCGCTGAGGACAGATTGTGCGAACCGAACGTTATGCGAAATTTGCCGGCGAGACTGTGGCGTTCCTCGAGGAGTTGAAGAACAACAACAATCGCGACTGGTTTAACGAAAACAAAGCGCGTTACGAAGAGCAGGTTCTCGATGTCGCGTTGCGGTTCATTCAGTCGATGCAGGAACCACTGTCTGAATTTGCGCCGCGATTCACGGCAGTTCCGAAACGAATGGGTGGATCGCTGATGCGTGTTTATCGCGATACCCGATTCTCAAAAAACAAATCGCCGTATAAGACAAACATCGGGATACAGTTTCGCCATGAACAGGCAAAAGACGTGCACGCGCCCGGGTACTATGTGCATATCGATCCCGACCAGGTATTCCTCGGTGCCGGCATGTGGCGTCCGGCCGCGGATGCTCTCAACGGCATCCGTCGACGAATCGCAGACAAACCGGCCGAATGGTTGCGTGTGCGGGATGACAAGGCATTCAAACGCCATTTCAATCTAGGTGGCGAGAGCCTGACGCGACCACCACGAGGCTTCGACAAGGAGCACCCACAGATCACGGATATCAAGCGGAAAGACTTCATAGCCGTAAAGAATATGACGCTGGATGAAGCGCTTGACCCGAAATTTCAGCAGAAAGTCGAGACGTCGTTCAAAGCAGCCGGCGGCTACATGGAATTCCTTTGCAAGGCTGTCAACGTCCCGTTCTGAGCGGGGGCCGGTTACGCCTGACTTCGGCAAATCCCCATATGACCTGCCGCGATGTCGGTGCTAGAATCCGCGCGGCGCGGTGCGAATAGCCGCTGTCTTCCCATCGATAATCAAACTCATCAACCAAACTTACAGACAGGGACTCCATGGCTGCTTTCGAAGACTCTGCGTTCGACGCCCATGAACGTGTGCTTTTTTGTCACGATGCCCGGACTGGTCTGAAGGCGATAATCGCTATTCATTCCACCGCACTCGGTCCTGCTGCCGGCGGAACGCGATTGTGGTCGTATGCGAGTGACGACGAGGCGCTCCATGATGCCCTGCGGCTGTCGCAGGGAATGAGTTACAAGAATGCAATGGCGGACCTCAGGTTCGGTGGCGGCAAGGCCGTCATTATCGGCTCGCCCGACTTCAAGGGTACTGATGCGCTTTATGAGCGCTTCGGAGAGTTCGTCGAGCAGCTCAACGGTGACTACGTGACTGCTGAAGATGTCGGCATGAGCGTCGATATCATGGAAAAAGTCGCCAGGACCACAAGGTTTGTTGCCGGATTGTCGCAGAAGAAAGGCCGCGCCGGCGGCGATCCATCACCGAAGACGTCGTTCGGCATTTTCAAGGGCATTGAAGCGGCGGTGCGCTTCAAATTGGGCAATGAAAGCATGAAGGGCCTGAGCGTAGCGGTGCAGGGTGTGGGACATGTTGGTTACTATCTCTGCAAATACCTGCACGAAGCCGGCGCGAATCTTATCGTCGCGGATTTTGATGATGCGCGCGTGAAACGAATCGCTGATGAGTTCGATGGACGAGGCGTGGCGCTTGGCGACATCCTTTCACAGAGAGCAGACGTCGTTGCTCCTTGCGCACTTGGTGCAGTAATGAACGAGCGGTCGATTCCGGAATTGCAAACGACGATCGTCGCCGGCGGCGCCAACAATCAACTCGAGTCCGCCGAAGACGGCCAGCGTCTGCATGACGCAGGCATACTCTATGCGCCGGACTACGTCATCAACGGCGGCGGTATTATCAATGTTGCCAGCGAGTACTACGGTGACGCAAGCGACGACGAGGTGTGGGACAGAGTTGCGGCTATCGGACCGAAACTGACGGGCATATTTGAAGAATCAGCATCGACCGGCAAGCCGACGAGTGTCGTGGCGGATGAGCAGGCCAGGCGAATTATTGCGGAAGCTGGTTAGCTGCTACAGGTCTTCCGGCAGTATGATCCCCATCTCCTTTCGCTTGACTCGCCACAGCGCAATCAATTCAGCCAGCTTTTCGGGTTCCAGTTTCGCGAGATTCCTTATTTCGCCGGGATCCGCAACGACGTCATAGAGTTCGAACTTCGATTCGTCGAACGGCTTTTCCGTCGTGACGATCTTCCACGGGCCCTGTCGCAGGAACGCCCGCCCGCCGTGCGACAGGACCGTTATGTATTCACTGTCGTGTATAGCGTCGGATTTGCCGGCTAGGAAATCATTCAGGCTCGTTCCGAGCATCGGCTTTATCGAGTCATCGATCGGATACTGTGCACCGGCAATTTCGAGGAATGTGGGCGCAAAATCCATCACCGTCACGTAGCTTGAATCGATGACACCGGCAGAGGAAACGCCGGCGCCGCTGATGATCATAGGCGCAACGATGCCGCCCTCGCGGGTATAGCCTTTGTGCCGCTGGAACGGTGCGGAGCCGGCCTCCGCCCATTGCGGGCCGTAGGATACAAACGAGTCGGCCGTTCCCATCTTGTCATAAGCATTATCGTAGGTCGTACGAAGATATTCCTCGTACTCCGTGCTGAGATTTCCATTGTAAAAGTCCTCTGCGGCAGCGCCGTTGTCCGCCATGAACACGATCAACGTGTTTTCGTACAAGTCATTGTCCCTGAGGTAAGAAATGAGGCGGCCTACGTG
>Ga0055480_10000565_pt1 | contig 13987 bp, 11 predicted proteins | sample Muzzi_PWB_D2_FD_57935 | JGI IMG/M metagenome (GOLD analysis project Ga0055480, IMG submission 57935) | Wetland microbial communities from San Francisco Bay, California, USA, that impact long-term carbon sequestration - Muzzi_PWB_D2 | ecosystem: Environmental > Aquatic > Marine > Wetlands ... | reverse complement strand
GCGAAACGGGGGAAATCGACTCGATCGGCATACTGCCGAGGGAGGACTACTTCACGTTCGTACAAACGGGCGAGTTGGCCGGTGCCACCACCTTCGGCGCCCTGCCCTCCGGTCGAGTGGAGAGCTGGGCCGTGGGGGAAGACGACTTCTTTCTCGGGCGTGGAGATCACTTCGAGATCGAGCGTAGATCGGAGGGCGGCGCCCTCACGGCTCTGGTCAGGATCTGCGAATCCACGGAGCCGACCGACGCCGCCGTGGTTCGGAGGATGATCGATGAGCACGTGGCTGACATGGACGCCCGCAGTGAGGCATGGGAGCGGGCTGCACTCGAGGGCATCCCCCACCCCACGTTCCAGCCAGCCCACCTCGAGATGCGCCATCGGACCGGAGGGCAACTATGGGTGCGCGACTTCGGTCCGGACTGGGAACCGAGGAAGTGGCGGATCTTCGATCGGGAAGGGCGGTGGTTAACCTCGGTCACCCTCCCCGCTCGTAGTCGTCTGCTAGACCTCCGAGAGGACCGACTACTGATCGCCGTAACGAACGAGCTCGGCGTCGAGACAGCGCAAGTATTCGGACTGACGAGATGAGTAGGTCTCGGATGGTCCTCACCCTAGTTGCGTGCGCCTCGGGCGTCGGCGCGTGTGCTGGGGAGGACGAGACAAGGTCAGGCTTTACCGTCCGCGACAGCGCGGGCATTACGATCGTCACCAATCTGAAGGGCGGCCGGAATGCCATACCGACATGGCCGATGTCGAGAGAGCCCGTAATAGAGATCGGTGTGGAGCAAGACGGCCCGACGTTCTTTCGGGTGACTGCTGTCGCCCTGCTTCGCGATCGCAGAGTTGTGGTGGGCACGAACACGCCCCCGGAGGCGCGGGTCTTCAATTCCACAGGGAGGGTTGTCGGAACACTCGGGGGTCCAGGAGAGGGTCCAGGAGAGTTTTCCACCGTGACCTCGGTGGTCCCCTTCGCTCATGACTCGATCGCGGTGTGGGATGAGAATCGACTCCGACTCTCGGTCTTCACACCGGAGGGAGAGTTGATTCGCGAGGTCGACCTCAGCGAGCTCGTTCTTCCGTCTCCTGTCGCCGTGGGAAACGTGTTCAACCCAGCGGCTTTCAGCCACCTACTGCACTCCACCTCGGCCTCCCATTTCGTCTTTCAAGTCGGTGCCTTTGGGCCCGGGTCCGGAGTCCACCGAGCCGAGGCAAGTTCCTACCGGATCACGACGGAGGGGGAAGCCCTGGCGACCTTCGGCCCTTTCCCCGGTTGGGCCACGTATCGAGACGAAATGGGGCTCGCCCCGTATCCCTTTGGAGCAGAGACCTACGGAGTTGCCCTGCACGATACCCTTGTGATCGGGACAGCCGAGAGGTCCGAGCTTCACTACTATGGCCCAGACGGCACCCCTGTCCGCGTGGTTCGATGGCCGGAGCCAGATCGTACCGTCGCCGGTCCTCGGCTTGAACGGTGGACCGAGTGGTTGGACACGGTTCTTGCCGAGATGCCGCCTCAGCAGGCCGATGTGTTTCAGGGGGTCTTCGAGTCGATGCCACAACCAGAACGATTCCCCGCCTACGCGGACCTGCTGGTTAGCGACCGAGGCGAGATCTGGGTAGGAGACTACCCGGGGCAGCTTGGGCTCTTGGGTCTTGGGGATTCCCCACCACGAATGCCCCAGCGTTCCTGGCAGGTCCTCGGAGCCGATGGGCTCGTGAAAGCGATGGTCGCTACGCCCGAAGGTTTCGTGCCGCATGCGGTTCTCGAGGGTCTAATCTGGGGGGTCTTCACCGACGAACTTGAGGTCGAATCCGTCCGGGCCTACGAAGTCTCTCGGACAAGTCCGTGAAGGTCCTTTGTCCAGGTGTGTCGAGCACGTGCGGATGTACGGGCTGACCCGATGAAGGACCCGAGACTCCTCGTCGCCTTGATCTACCTGCTTGCTTGCGGCGTATCGGCGTGCGGCGAAGACGAGGTCCCGGAGATAGCGGGATCTTCCTGGGGGGTCAGGGTGGAAACAGTGGATGGTGTTCGGCGGATGGTCAATACGCCCCCGGAGTCAGGACCGCAGCCGACTCTGGTTGCCGAGGAGGAGTTGCGTGTTGGCACAGCGGAGGGCCTCGGGCCCGCTTCGTTCGGATTGATTCGCGAACTCGCCGTGCTACCCAATGGCAGGTTTGCAGTTGCGGACGGCCAGGCGCAGGAGGTGCGGCTGTTCGACCCTGACGGTCGGCATCTGCGCACTTTCGGGGGCGAGGGTGCTGGGCCGGGCGAGCTGAGTGGAATGCAGGGTGTGCAGGTGGGTCCCGATGGGATGCTCCGAGTCCCCGAGGCACTCAACGCTAGACTCACGGTCTTCCATCCCGATAGCGGGTTCGTCACGACATTCCCGTTCCGCCTCTACACGTCCAGTGGTGCGGGACCGTGGGCCGCGGCTGTCGACTCCGCTGGCAGAACCCTGGTGGCTTCGTCAGGCCAGTACGGGGAGGGCCGGTTCTGGGAGATGGTCCGCGTGTACGACGCGGCCATGAGGCAGATCGACTCGATTCCCTACCGGGAATACACGGATCTTGCTCGCCGGGCGTTAGAGGGGGACGATGATGACTTCCCAGGGGCGTGGCGCATCGACCTCGGGAATGGGGGATGGACCTTTGCGCAGGTCCCGTTCTACTCGCGACCGCACGAGGTACTGACACCAACAGGTGAGTTCTGGAGCACCGCCGAAGGACAAGTCGAACTTGAGATCGCTCGGTGGACGCCGTCCGGGGATACGACGCTCATTCTGACGAGTCTCCGGCCATCAGAGCCAGTCACACCGTCAGAGCGAGATTCTGCAATGACCGAGCTGAGGGCACAGCTATCCGAGCGGGTGCCGAACCTGCCGAACCTCGACGCCTCCCGGGTCCCCGCCACGAAGCCACCCCTCCACGGACTCTCTCTGGACGACGACGGTCGTCTCTGGGTCCGGCTCACCGATCCGACGACCGACTCGACTGTATACGACGTCTTCAGCGGCGAAGGCCGCCACGCTGAGACCGTACGGCTACCCTTCCGCGTTGATCGGTTCGTGTCACCAGTTGTACGCGGGGATTCGCTGTGGGCGGTCGTGGCGGACGACCTGGACGTGCAGTACGTGATCCGTGCGGTGTTGCGTCTCCCCCCGGACCAGAGTCCGTAGCCCTGTGAAGAGCATCGCTCGAGCCTTTCAAAGAAGAGCCAATGACCACTACTTCGTGGGCTTCCTGCTCTATGTGCGCACGAAAGTGCCGCATCGCGATGTCGCGACTCGCTGCCACTCGTACTGACAGCCTTTTCCGGACTCAGAGGGACCGAGCGGGAAAGCGCTGATACGCTTTCAAGACCGGTGCATTGGGCCGCCTTGCCACCCCTCCGAACTGCATATGGCGCTGGGGCGAGCCTCAGCCCGGGCTCGCTCCGAACTCCGGCGCGTCGACGACCGGCGCGTCCGGCCCAGGGAAGTTGGTCGGCACGCGGGTGGTCACATCACCCGTGACGGTCCATTCGAGCCCCCGGATGAGCGTCGTGATGAAGCCCACCGAGTCGATGGACGGCCCCGCGTGGCCGATGGTGGTGACGAAGACACGACCCTCTCCGATTTCCCTGGTCCAGAGCATGGGGGCGAACGTGTCGTCCGGAGCCGGAGCCACCGCCAGAATGTGCATCTCACCCACGGGGCCTCTGAGGTTGAAGTAGAGCTCGTCGTCGGGCTGCATCCAGACCGCCGGAAGGCCGCTGGTGATTGGATGATCCGGGTCGATCGTCCTCACGGGGAAGTCATGTCGACGCGGATGCTGGGCACCACGCCCATCACCCGGTGCGCGGATCGTACGCTCTCCCGCCCCGTCGAGGGCGACGCTGCTTCCGTAGTCGGCATCCCGCCACCCCACGCCGATCAGCTCGTCGAACGCCGCGTGGCCCTGGAGCCCCGCCAGACCGGAATGGACGACCACGAGCGCGCCGCCTCCGGCCACGTAGTCCGCCAGCGCCTGGATCGGGCCGTCAGGGGCTCCGGCGGTGTAGTACATGTGAACCACCGCGTCGTAGTCCGCATAGTCTCCGTCCCACGCCTCCCAGTCGGCCTCCGTCGTCATCGCCTGGCGCTCCACGTTCGTGAGGCCCCACGCACGCCACGCGTCGATGATCTGGTTCGAGTTCGTATCCCAGTCGTGCGCGTTGTCCTCACCCGTGAGGACGAGCACGTGCATACCGCCTAGGTCCTGTCCCTGGGTGGGCACGGGGTGCGCCGTGGCGATCACGAGCCCCGCCAGCAGCGCGGCAATAGGTGCCTTCATGGAGTCTGCTCCTGGTTCTGACGAGTCGTGATCTAGTCCATCGCCGTGCCGGCGACGTACACCGTTTCGAGCGTCCGGGTCGCCTCCACGTCTTCGAGCGGATTGCCCTCGAGGACCAGAAAGTCCGCCCACCTGCCCGGCTCGAGCGTCCCCACCTCGTCGAGCCCCAGACATTCGGCCGCGACAGCCGTCGCGCTTCCAAGGATCTGCTCGGGCGTGAGGCCCGCCTCGGCCATCAGCGAGAGCTCCTCGTGCGAGAAGAAGCCCGGAAAGCGCCCCGCCGGACCGGCGTCCGTGCCCATGGCGACGGGGATCCCCGCGTCCACCAGGGTCTTCAGGTTGCGCTGAGCCTGCTCCAACCCCACCCGGTACGCGGCCGCCGACGCACTCTGCCGAACCCGCTCCATGTACTCGGGTTGAGAGACCCTGTCCATCTCGCTCCTGTCCGCATACCGGACGAAGAATGGATCGTCGAACCACTCGGGCCGGTCCGCGTAGACGAAGGTGCTGACCTCCCGAACCAGCGTCGGGACGTAGCACACACCGCGCTCACGCAGCAGCGCGATGAGTTCCTGGTCCACGGCCGTGTCCCTCACGGAGTGCGCCAGCATACCGCTGCCCATCGCGAGGAGACGCTTCGCGTCGTCCAGATAGAACATGTGGGTGGCGACGGGAATCCCTCGCTCCCGCCCCACGTCCATCACGGCCGCCACGGCGTCCCAAGGCATCTTCTGTCCCGCTCCGAGGTTGTCGTCCACGCGGAGCTTGAGGAAATCCACGCCCGCGTCCGCGTTGGTCGAGGCGGCGGCCCTCGCCCCCGCAGGATCGCTTGCCACGACCACCTCACCCCCCGCGAGCAGCCTGGAATGAAGGTCCGTGGGCGACGCCCTGTCGCGCACGGCGAGGACGACCTCTCCGTCGCCGAGGCTGTTCACCGTGGTGATTCCATACCGGGCGTACAGGCGGAGGTCCCCGAGGATGCGCTCTGCCGGGTCCGTGATCTCGTCCGGCGCCCAAGCGCCGGTCACGTGCGAGTGCGTGTCGATCAGGCCCGGAATCACGTAGCGGCCCGCGAGCGACACCGTTCGGGCGCCCGCTGGCACCTCCAAGTCCTGACCCAGATCGACGATCCGGCCCTCGTCCACCAGGATGGTCGCGTCTTCGAGAACGGGCGCGCCCGTGCCGTCCCAGACCGTGGCGCCCATGAAGGCGACCGGCCTGGTCTGGGCATGGTCCCCGGGTGGGGCACAAGCCATGACCAGAACGGCCGCCAGAACTCGCTTGTCCATCTTCCCTCCCCCTTCGCTCAGTGGCGGAACAACCGTCTTCCGGTCAGGACCATGGCCAGACCGAGCTCGTCGGCGGCGGCCACAACCTCGTCGTCGCGAATGGAGCCGCCCGGCTGGGCGATGGCTGCCACGCCGGCCTCCGCGGCCGCATCCACCCCATCCCGGAAGGGGAAGAACGCGTCGGAAGCCAATACCGAGCCCTCGAGGTCAAGTCCGGCATCCGCGGCTTTCATGACCGCGATTCGCGACGAATCGACGCGGCTCATCTGCCCGGCCCCGATCCCGAGCGTGGCTCCGTCCTTCGCGAGGAGAATCGCGTTCGATTTGACCCCGTATACCGCCGCCCACGCGAAGCGGAGGTCGTCCCACTCCTGGTCGGTCGGGCGGCGGCGGGTCACGATCTTCCACTCCGACCCTTCGACGCCGTAGAACGGCGGGACCGGCGGCTGCTGCGCGAGGACGCCGCCGTAGACACTCCGAAAAGACCGCGGGATGGGCGACCGAGCGTGGCCCGCGACGAAGCGGGTCGCCCTCTTCACGTCCTCGTCCAGCTCGGTCCACGCTCCCTCGGAAGGCTCCGACGCGAGCGGTCCCGCGAGCCCTTCGAAGGTCAAAAGCCGGATGTTCTTCTTGGCCGTCAAGGCACCGAGCGCCTCCTCGTCGAACCCCGGAGCCACCACGCACTCCACGAAGTGTTCGGCGATCGCCTCGCCCGTCGCGGCATCCACCTTCCGGTTGAGCGCGATCACCGAGCCGAACGCACTCACGGGGTCCGTGGCCAGCGCACGTCGGTAGGCCTCCACCAGGGTGGGAGCCACGGCGAGCCCGCAGGGCGTCGTGTGCTTCACGATGCAGACGGCCGGCTTCGCCGAGTAGGCGAAGGGCGCGAGCGAGAGAAGAGCTCCGTCCACGTCGAGCAGATTGTTGTAGGACAGGGCCTTCCCGTGGTGCTGGGCCAGATCCGCAATGCCCTCCCGCGTATCCCCTTCCGCGAAGAAGGCCGCCTCCTGGTCGGGGTTCTCTCCGTATCGGAGCGCCTGCACGCGGTGGGCGGTAACCGAGAACGTCGCCCCGAACGCACCTTCGTCCTCGCCGCCCTCCGCCCCATCCCCCTCGAGGTACGCCGCGATCGCGGCATCGTACCCGCTCACGTGCTCGAATACCTTGGCGGCCAGCTCGCGGCGGAGCGAGCCCTCGTCCTCCGTCCCGTCCCCGTCGAGCGCGCCCAGCAGCCGCCGGTAGTCGGACGGGTCGACCACGACCCACACGTCCTTGTGGTTCTTGGCCGCAGCCCGGATCATGGTCGGCCCACCGATATCCACCTTCCCCATGGCCTCCCCCACCTCCACCCCACCTCGCGCCACCGTCTCCCGGAACGGGTACAGGTTCACGACCACCAGGTCGATCGCCTGATAGCCCTGCTCCGCGAGCGCCGAGCGGTCGTCGTCGCGGTCTCGGCGGGCCAACAGACCCGCGTGGATCGCCGGATGGAGCGTCTTGACCCGGCCGTCCATCATCTCGGGATGCCGGGTCACGTCGGCCACATCGGTCACGGAGACGCCGGCGTCCCTGAGGGCACGGGCCGTCCCCCCGGTGGAAAGCACCTCCCAGCCTCGATCCACAAGGGCCCGGCCCAGATCGGTGATGCCGGCCTTGTCGGAAACGCTCAGAATCGCCCTCGGTTTCGTCATGCGCTTTCGTCTTTCATTTCGTCGGTGAAGGTCTCTCGGAATCGTCTCGTGATCGCCGAATCGTCCAACGTGTCCGCCAGAGTCCAAGCGTCTCCCGGCAGCTGGTGCGGGCCGGGTTCCCGGCCCTCCGCGACGGCGCGGCAAAGATGCTGGGCGGCGAGCGGATAGAGACGATGCTCGACCGCGAGCACCCGTTTCGCCAGGGTCTCGGGCGTATCGCCCGGCCGGACCGGCACGGGCCACTGGGCCAGGATCGTCCCCTCGTCGTAGCGCTCGTCCACGAAGTGCACGGTGGGCCCGCTCACTCGCGCCCCCGAAGCCAACACCGCCTCATGGACCCGCCGCCCGTACATCCCCTTCCCTCCGAACGACGGTAGAAGCGCGGGATGGATATTCAGTATGCGGCGTGGATAGCGCGAGACCACCCCGGCCGGTATCAGCCGCAGATACCCCGCCAGGAAGATCGCCGCTGCGCCGGCCTCGTCGAGGGCCTGGAGGGTCTCCGCCTCCACGAGCCCCGGATCCCGGCCGGCCACGGCGATCGCCTTCGTGCGAATCCCGCCCGCCCTCGCTCGGTCGAGTGCGCCCGCGTCCTCACGGTCGCTGATCAGGATACACGTGCGCCAAGCGGCCTGCCCCCGACGCTCCACGTCGGCGAGGGCCTGAAAGTTGGTTCCGGATCCCGACGCGAAGACCGCTACGGGCACGGGGGCCGTCACGCCAGCTCTCCCCCGTAGTGCGGGATGAGGAAGGGGTTCCCCCGACGCTCCCGACCCACGGTCGTTCCTGGGCCGTGTCCCGGGAGGAGGCTTATGTCGTCGGGTAGGGTAAGAACCTGTTCCCGGATGCTCCGCATCAGCTCCCGGAGGTCGCCTCCGGGGAGATCCGTCCGGCCGATGGAGCCCTGGAAGATCACGTCGCCCACCAGCGCTACACCCTCGTCCTCGGCCACCAGGATCACGTGCCCGGGGGCGTGACCGGGGGCGTGACGCACCTCGAACGCGCATTCACCGAAGCGGAAGGTGTCGCCGTGGGACCAGGAGTGATCGGGGGGTGGAAGTGCCGGAACCCCGAGGCCGAAGGCGGCCGCCTGTTGAGGGACACCCTCGTACAAGGGACGGTCGGCCTCGTGGAGGAATATCGGCGCGTCCGGGGCCACCTCCCGGATCCGGGGCACGCCCTCGACGTGATCGATATGCGCGTGGGTCAGGAGAATCGCCTCGACGGTCGCGTCCCGACGCTCGAGCGCGCGCACGATTTCGAGGGCCTGGGCACCGGGATCCACGACCACGGCCGCGCCCGTCGCCGGACACACCACGAGATAGCCGTTTTCCTCGAACGGCCCGCCCGTGAAGCTCAGGACCTGCATGGCGGGAGCGTGGCGACGATGGGAGCCCGTGGGCTCCTCACGCGCAGCCGCAGCCCCGGGGCTTGACCCCGGCGAGCTCGAGCTCCTCCTCTTCGCGCGTGGCGGCCCGCCATCCGTCGGAGATCTCGAGCATTCTCCGGAGCGCCCTTTCGGCCCCGCGGCGTACCTCCTCGTCCAACACCACCTCGTGGCGGCCGTGGTCGAGGCTCCACGCCAGCTTCGCCAGTGTGTTGAGCTTCATGTTCCCACAGATGGCCGCCCCGGAGAGCGGAATCAGGGTCTTCTCCGGGAATCGTTGCTCGAGGCGGTCGACGAGCCCTCGCTCCGTTCCAAAGATGAGCGCGTCGTGCTCCTCGGCGAGCGCGACCATCCCGGAGGTCGACGTTACGAAGTCCGCCCGGTCCAGCAGTTCCCTGCGGGCCTCGGGGTGGACCACGACGAGGGCTTCGGGATGGTCCTTCCGGGCTCTCTCGAGCTCATCCAGGACCATGTCGTCGTGGACGTAGCAGTACCCCTCCCAGGCAATGATCTCCCGCCCGGTCTTGTCGGCCACGTAGTCGGCGAGGTTCTTGTCCGGCACGAAGATGATCCGTTGGTCCTCCGGAATCGACTCGACGACGCGGACCGCGTTCGACGACGTGCAGCAGACATCGGAAAGGGCCTTCACGGCAGCGGTCGAGTTGACGTACGTGACCACAGCGGCGCCCGGATGCTCGGCCTTGAGACGACGGAGAGCGTCCGCCGTCGCGAAGTCGGCCATCGGACAGCCGGCCTTCGGGTCCGGCATGAGCACCGTCTTCTCCGGGGAGAGGACCTTGGCCGTCTCGGCCATGAAGTGGACGCCACAGAAGACGATGACGTCCGCCTCGGTAACGGCGGCTTCCTGGGAAAGCGCGAGCGAGTCCCCAAGGAAGTCGCTCACCTCCTGGATCTCCACCCGCTGATAGTTGTGGCCCAGGATGACCGCGTTCAGCGCCTCCTTCCTGAGGAGGATCCGGTCCCGGAGCTCCTCTCTGGAGAGCCCCGCGTAGTCGAGCGTGGTCGCGAGAGGCGGAGCCATGGATGGCGTCATGGGACCCTGCCTGCCTCCTGCAGCCTCAGACCGTGAAGGACGAGCCGCAGCCGCAACCGCCCGAGGAGTTCGGGTTCCGGAAGCTGAAACCCGAGCCCATCATGCTCGTGACGTAATCGATCTCCACACCATCGAGGTATTGGGCGCTAAACGGATCGACGAAGATCTTCACGCCGCCCTGTTCGAGGATCTCGTCGTCCGTCTCCGGACGGTCCTCGATGTTCAGGCCGTACTGGAATCCAGAGCACCCGCCGGGCAGAACAGCCACGCGCAGACCGGCCTCCGTGCTAGCACCGTGCTCGCTCATGAAGTCCTGGACCTTGCCGACGGCGGTGGTGGTTAGGATCAACATTTCCAAGGGCTCCTCCAAATGGGTACCACGTATCGAGCCGCCCCGAGATACCCTGCCCTTCGGGCACGGGTTCCGGGAAATCGACGATCCGGTAACGGTCGGCGCGAAGCTACTCCGACCTCTGCGAGGGGTCAACCGGAGGCGACGGGCCCTTTGTTCGCTCCAGGATCCAGTCCGCGGCCGCCACCAGATCCTTCACGACGGGGACTCCCTCCGGCACCTCGTCCACGGACTGACGGCCGTATCCCGTTCGCACGAGGATGCCCGCGCCACCCAGGATACGAGCGGGCTCCACATCCGACGGCTTGTCTCCGACGTAGAAGGAGCCCGACAGCTCCAGCCCTAGCTCGGACGCAGCCCTCAGGTACAAGGCCGTCCCGGGCTTCCGGCAGTCGCACGGACCCGAGAAGTCGGGATGATGGGGGCAGTGATACGTCCCGTCGAGCACGGCTCCACCCGACTTGAGGACCTCCCGGAGTCGGGCGTTCACCGCATGGTAGTCCGCCTCGTCGAAGAGCCCCCTCGCGATGCCCGACTGATTGGTGACGAGCACGACCGCGAGTCCGGCGTGACGGAGTTGTCGAATCGCCCGATCGGCTCCAGCGATCAGGGTCACCCCGGCAGGGTCGGACAGGTAGTCGGCCTCGACGATCACGGTCCCGTCACGGTCGAGGAAGACGGCGCCACGGCTGCTCATTCCTCCTCCGGACCCTCGGGCACCTGGTTCGGAAGGGGGATGGTATCGAGCGCGAGGGAGTCCGGGACGACCGTCGCGCTGTCCACGCCGGCCTCGGCCGGGTCGGGGGCGGCCTCTCGGCGAATCACCCCCTCACCGCCCCCCCCGCCGAGCCCGTTGATGTTGGTGACCCCCTCGACCCGGACGTGGTACGCGGAGCCCGCGGGAAAGGGATTCTCGAACACGGTGATCAGGCTCTGCGTCGGCAGCGGGGTTCCGTCGAGGAGGCTGCGGGGACCCTGGCTCGGAGGGCGGGCGATGTTGGCCCTTGGCGCGGGCACCCGCGCGGCCCCCGCCCGACTCCGTGCGGTCAGGGCCGCGATCAGGGAATCCGCCTCGGCCATCGCGGCGGAATCGCCCACGGCCTCCGCGGAGTCCCTCGTCGCCACGGCAGCCACCGAGTCGGCCACCTCTGCGAGCGCCCTGACCGAGTCCCGCCAAGCCTCGAACTGGTGCTCGTGGATCACTTCCCGGACGGCGGGGGGGGGCGGCGGCGCATGGATCCCCTCGTCCGTCGTGTCGGGACGCGGCTCCAGAGTCACCGTCACTCCCCCGAGCGGGGTCAGCGGGTCCAGGTAGTCGTCGAACGTGAGACGAACCCGGGCGGAGTCCGCCAGCACGACGCTCGCCAACCGTGCCGGAAGGGTGTCGGGCATGAGGACCACGATATCGGCGTTGAGGATCGTGTCGCCCTCGGACACGAAGATGAGTTGCTCTCCCTGAACCTCGAAGGGGTCCAGCTCTTGATCGAGGTCACGGTCCTGGAAGGCCTGGACCCGGTACGGTCCGGCAGGCATGTACCGGAACGCGAAGATGCCCGATGTATCCGTGCGCGACACGTAGACGAGGTCCAACGTGTCTGTCCAATCAGGGTGGGCGAACACCTCGGCCCCTTCGAGCGTCTGGCCCGTGATCCGGTCGACGACCATCCCCGCCACGGCGTTGGTGTGGTACTCCCCGCCGGTCGAGAACACGAACTCGAAGGGAGCCTCCATCGAATTGCTGAACAGGTCCTGGATGACCGGAAAGAGCGTGACCCGGTAGACTTGATTCGGCCGCACTCCACCCAACAGCTCTACCTCGAGCGCATCGCGCCGGTGGCGGACGCGGACCGGGCCTTCGCGCGGGGAAACCAGGACGGCGCCATCCAGCCGCCCCCCCCCGACCGGCTGCTCGCTGATCCGCTCGCTGAACTGGATCCGGATCGGGCCGTCGAGCCGCTCGATCTCCGCGAACGTGTCGGGACGGGTCGATATGACCTCCGGAGGCAGACGGTCGGGAGGCCCTCCCGGTGGGGATCCCTGTCTGGCACACGAGGCCAGTCCTCCAATCGCCAACGCGGCGGCGACGCCGGCGATTCCGGGACCCGCATGGGGGCGAGCGCCTCTCCCGCCCGTCCGTGCGGTCTTCGGACCCCCGTCCACGTTGGCGCTCATCCCCGTCCTTCGTACAGGTCCAGCTTCGCCCGCAATTTCTCGATCTGGTCCCGCTGGCTCGCGGCCTTTTCCCGCTCGCGTTCCACGACCTGGGTGGGCGCTCTCTGGACGAACTGCTCGTTCGAGAGCTTCCCGTCCGTGGACGAGAGCAGGGCCGTGAGCTTCTCGATCTCACCGCGGAGTCGATCCCGCTCGCGGTCGAGGTCGACGACCCCTTCGAGCGGAAGGAAGACCTCCAACCCACTGAAGAGCACGTCGTGGGCTCCAATCGTTCCCGCTTCCGCCCTACCCCACCCCACCTCGCCGATCCGGGCGAGTCGATCCAACTGGCGCCCCTGACCGTCGAGGGTCTCGCGGATGTGGTCGCCGTCGGCATGGAGGAGCACCTTCACGGACTCGCCCTCGGGCACGCCGTACTCCTTTCGCAGACTTCGAACCGAGGTCACCAGGGCCTGAAGGACGCCGAGCCGCTCTTCGGCCTCGGGGGCCCGCGGAAGCTCTCCGGCCCGCGGCCAAGAGGCGACCATGAGATCCTCTTCCCGCTCTTCCCCGTCTGGCCAGGGAAGCTTCTCCCAGAGCTCCGTCGTCACGAAAGGAATGAGCGGGTGCATGAGGCGCAGCGTCCGGTCGAACACCGTGACCAGAACCGTCCGCGCCGCCTCCCGACTGGCGTCGCCCTCGTCGCCCCAGAGCCGGGGTTTGGCCAGCTCCACGTACCAGTCGGCCAGATCCCCCCAGAAGAACGCGCGCAGCTCCTCGCAGACCTCGTGCAGGCGGAACTGCTCGAGCCCCGACGTGACGGCCTCGACCGCACGGTCCGCACGCGACAGGATCCAGCGATCGGTGAGCTCGAGATCCCCTTCAACCTCGGCCAGAGGGCGGATCGGATCATCCCCGACGCTCATGAGGGTGAAGCGCCCCGCGTTCCAGACCTTGTTCGCGAAGTTGCGGCCCGGAGCGAACGCCTCCTCGAGATCCTCGTGATCGAGTCGGATGTCGGTGCCGACTGCCGCGGCCGAGAGCACGGTGAACCGTAGCGCGTCGGCCCCGAAGCGCTCCACCACATCGATGGGGTCGATGCCGTTCCCCAACGACTTGGACATCTTGCGGCCGTGCTTGTCGCGCACCGTCGCGTGCAGGTACACCTCCGTGAAGGGGGCATCCCCCATGAACTCGTAGCCCGCCATGATCATGCGGGCGACCCAGAAGAAGAGGATCTCGGGGGCGGTGGAGAGCACGTGGCCGGGATAGAATGCGGCGAGGTCCTGCGTCTTCTCGGGCCAGCCGAAGGTCGAGAACGGCCAGAGCCACGAGCTGAACCACGTGTCGAGGACGTCCTCGTCCTGGCGCAGGTTGGTCTCCCGGCACGACGGACACGAGTCGGGATCGGTCCGCTCCACGATGGTCTCCCCACAGTCCGCGCAGTACCAAACGGGGATCCGGTGACCCCACCAGAGCTGTCGAGAGATACACCAGTCGCGGATGTTCTCCAGCCAGTGCTCGTAGACCTTCTTCCACCGTTCGGGCGTGAACCGGACGGTCCCGTCCCGGGACGCCCGGAGCGCGGGCTCGGCGAGCGGCTTCATGCGAACGAACCACTGCAGGCTGAGGCGCGGTTCGACGATGGTCGCGCACCGGTAGCAACGCGGCACCGCGTGCGTGTGCTCGGCCTCTCCCGCAAGCAGGCCCTCCTCCCCGAGGGCGTCGAGGACGGCCGTCCGTGCCT
>Ga0055480_10000561_pt1 | contig 14024 bp, 13 predicted proteins | sample Muzzi_PWB_D2_FD_57935 | JGI IMG/M metagenome (GOLD analysis project Ga0055480, IMG submission 57935) | Wetland microbial communities from San Francisco Bay, California, USA, that impact long-term carbon sequestration - Muzzi_PWB_D2 | ecosystem: Environmental > Aquatic > Marine > Wetlands ... | reverse complement strand
GACCGCATCGGCGCGGTGGACGAGCGGGGCACCATCCGATACGGCGATCATCTGCTGGTGTTGTTTGGACGGGACGCCGTGGCGCGGTTCGGGAAGGGGACGCCGGTGATCTTCGACGTCAAGTGCTCCGAGGTGCTCCCCCGTGCTCTGCGAGAGGCCGGCGCGGAGCCGGTCATGTGGAAGACGGGCCATTCCCTCATCAAGGCCAAGATGAAGGAGCTGGGTGCGCCCCTGGCCGGCGAGATGAGCGGTCATGTCTTCTTCGGGGGCGATTACCTCGGATTCGATGACGCCATCTTCGCCGCCGCCCGGCTGCTCGAGATCGTCAGCCATGGCCCGGGCGGACTCGCTCCGCTTCTGGCCGACCTCCCCAAGACGTTCGCTACGCCCGAGATCCGAGTCGACTGTCCCGACGATCGCAAGTTCACTGTCGTCGAAGAAGCCGCCGCCTACTTCGGGTCGCGCTACCAGATCAATACTATCGACGGCGTCCGCATCACCTACGAGCATGGCTGGGGCCTCCTCCGGGCCTCCAACACCCAGCCGGTCCTGGTCCTCCGCTTCGAGGCCCACGACGCCGAGTCCCTCTCCCGGTACCAGGACGAAGTGCTGCGGTGGCTCGAGGGCCGGGGGGTGCGGGTCTAGCCGGATGCGCCGCCGCGGTCTGCGGGTTGCGGCCCTCGTGGCCGCCGCGGTGGTCGTCCTCTTCGCCGGCCGGCGGCTCACCCTTTTTCTGAGCGATGTCTGGTGGGCTCGGGAGTTCTCCCCGGCCGGCGCCGGCTTCCTGGCCCAGTGGCACTATCTCCGGCTCCTCCTTGATACCGGCGCTACCCTCATCGCCTGCGCCTGGTTCATCGGCAACCTGTTCATTGTCTACCGGGCCCTGGGGATGGTCCAGGTGCCGCGTTACCTCGCCAATCTGGAATTCCGCGAGGCCGTCACCCCCAATCTCCTCCTCGCGGGCGCCATCGCCCTCGGCCTCGTGTTCGGTGTCCTGGCCGGGAGCGGCGCCTCCGAGTGGTGGCCCACCGTGTCCCTGGCATGGCAGGGTGCTCCTTTTGCCATCCCCGACCCCCTCCTCGGGAAGGACCTGGGCGTCTATGTCGCCCAGCTCCCGATGTGGCGAACCCTCAGAGCGTTCGCCGTGCTGCTCCTGGCGGTCGGTGGTGCCATCGTCATTACCCTCTACATGCTGGTTGGCTCTCTCCGTTGGGTGGACGGCCGGCCTGCCATCAGCGACCATGCGCGAGCCCACTTGGGGGGGCTCCTCGCCGCCGGGGCCCTCTGTCTGGCGTGGGGCTACTCCCTCGAACCATATGAGTTGGTCGCGGGCCTCCGGTCGCTCTCCAGCTTCGGCGCGTGGGAGGCGCGGAGCCTGGGGGCGCAGATCCTCACCGGAACCAGCCTCGCCGCGGCGGTCGTGTCGCTCGTGTGGGCGTTCCGCCCCAAGCACGCGCTGGTGCTGGCGGGATGGGTCGTCCTCATTGTCGCGGCCGGGACCCATCGCTTCATCGCTCCGGCGGTCTTGGCGGACGGTCGGCCGCTCGCCGCCGCCGCCGACCGCTGGCGCCTGCAACAGATCGCCTTCGGTCTGGACTCGCTCGGTCAGTACCGGTTGGCCGGCGCGAGTGGATGGCCAGCGGCGGCCCCGCCGGAGATGCCGTGGGACACCGACCGCCTCGGCGAGCTGGTGGCGGTGGACTCGGCCCGACTCCTGGCCGCGGCGCCCGCCACCATCCGGGTCCAAGGGACGCGCCGCCCCGCCTGGCTCGCTGTCGTCCAGCGGCGGATGGGCCCGCCGTTCCTGGCGGCCATCGCCGCCGACCGCCTGACCGCCGGGGGAGGAGTGACCTCCTATCAGGCGGCCGAGTCCGATCCCTACCCATCGGTGTTGCCCTACGTGGAATTGTCGGCCAACGCACTCCGGCCGGGAGCACCCCGCTACCGGATCGACGGTGGTCCCGGCGGGGTGGCCGCCGGCTCGTGGTTCCGTCGCCTGGTGCTCGCGTGGGGATTCCAGGCCGGCGGCGTCCTCGGAGACATCCCTGAGGAGGCCCATATCCACTGGCTCCTCGACCCCGCCACCCGGCTCCGACGCCTGGCGCCGTTCGCCTCCTGGTCCACCGCCGAGCCTCGGATCAGTGAGGGGCGGCTCCTGTGGGTGGCCCGAGGGTACCTGGCAGGGGCGTCGTTCCCCCTGACGCCACGCATTCGTTGGGTGGCCGGCGTCGTCGGCTATCTGCGGCCAGGCCTCATCGGGGTCGTAGACGCGGAGACGGGGGCGTCCCGGGTCTTCCTCTCCCCTCACGGCGGCCCCGTCGCGGAGGCGTGGGCCGCGCTGGCCGACGGCCTCGTGGAGCCGGTGACGGCTATCCCTCCGGAGATGCTCGCGACCCTCTCATATCCACCAGAGTGGTTCGAAATCCAGGCGCTGATGGTCGGTCGCGAATCTCTCGGCCCCGAGCCCGGAGCAGCGGAGCCGGTAGGCGACGGGGTAGCAGTGCGGTGGCGACAGGGGGGCGAACCGGGCCCGGTGCTGCAGGAGGCGTTCCACGCTAGCGGGAGTCGCACCGTCTCGGCGGTGGTGGAGGGGAGGATTGAGGCCGGGGTCAACGTGCTGAGTATCACGCGGGTGGATTCGAGCGCGAGCCTCCCGACCCCGGCCGTTCTCCGGCAACGCTGGGGGAGGCTTCCGATCTCAGAGCAGGTCCAGGACTCGCTCCGTCGGGAGGGTGCCTCGCTCCAGGCCGGGGACATTGTCTACCTCCTCGCCGGCGATCGACTCCTCGCGGCCGCTCCCTACTATGGCCTCCGCTCCGGCGCGCGTCCCGTCATGGCATGGGCCGCCCTGGCGGCCGGTCCCAGACTCGGGGCCGGCCGGACCTTCCGCGAGGCATGGAGCAACCTGGTGGGTGAGACCGCGCCGCTTCCGCCAGGCGGGTCCCCGCCCGGCGCGCTCGAGGAGGCCCAGCGGTGGATGCGGTTGGCAGACTCCGCCTTCCGGGCCGGCGACTGGGAGGCATTTGGCCGGGCCTTTGGGGCCTTGAGGGAGGTGCTCCGAATCGAAGAACGTCCGGTGCCGTGAGCGCCTTGCTCCCGGTTTGGGCAGCCCGCTAGCTTAGCAGATTCTATCCGAATCGGGAGCAGACGTGTCGGGTCAGACGGCGGTGGTGGCGCTCGGAGGGAATGCCCTCGCACCGGTCGAGGAGCGGGGGACCATTGCATCACAGTTCCGCCACGCGCGGGAGAGCATGGCGCCGGTGGTGGAGTTGGCCCGGTCAGGGTGGCACCTGGCCCTGGTCCACGGGAACGGCCCGCAGGTCGGGGCTGAGCTGCTGCGCAACGAGCTCGCCTGGCCGATGGTCGAGCCGCTCCCCCTTGGGGTCTTGGTGGCCTCGACCGCCGGGTGGATCGGCTACATGCTGCAGCAATCCCTCCAGAACGGGCTCGCCGAGGCCGGCGTGGACCGGCCCGTCGTGACGGTGGTGACGCAGACGGTGGTGGATCCGGGGGACCCCGGGCTCCACCACCCCACCAAGCCGGTCGGGTTTCCGCTGACCGAGGACCAAGCCCGGCACATCGCCCAGGTGGGGACCCCGGTGGGACGGGACGGCCGGGGACGGCTCCGCCGTCTCGCGGCGAGCCCGGTGCCGATCGGCATCGTGGAGTTGGATGTCGTCCGACGGCTCATCGCCGACGGGACGATCGCCATCGTGGCCGGGGGTGGTGGGCCACCGGTCTGCCGGGGGGAAGGGGGCTGGCACGGACGGGACGCGGTGGTCGATAAGGATCGCGTTTCTGCGTTGCTCGGCGCCGCCATCGGCGCGGAGGCGCTCCTCCTCCTGACGAACGTCGACGCGGTCTACCGCGGGTGGGGCACGCCCAATCAGGCGCCCATCACCCGCATGACGGTTGCGGAGGCCGAGGCCCTGATCGCCTCGGGTGAGGTGAACGAGGGGGGCATGCTGCCCAAGGTCGAGGCAGCGGCGAGTTTCGTGCGGGAGGGAGGACAACGGGCGATCATCGCCCATCTCCACCGGGGCGCTGAGGCGCTGGCGGGGACGTCGGGAACTTCGATCGAGGGGTTGCTGTGAACATTCACGAGTACCAAGCCCGGGCCCTCCTCAAGGCCGAGGGGATTCCGGTGCCGGATGGTGACGTGGCGGAGACGCCCGCGGAGGTAAAGGCGATCGCCGCCCGCCTCGGCGGCACCGTGGTCGTGAAGGCCCAGGTGCACGCGGGAGGGCGGGGGAAGGCCGGGGGCGTCAGGTTGGCCAAGACCCCGGAGGAAGCAGAACACGTGGCCACGAGCATCCTCGCGCTGACGATCAAGGGGCTCCCCGTCCGCAAGGTCCTGGTGGTTCCGGCGGCGGAGATCGCCGGCGAGGCCTACGCCGGTCTCATCATGGATCGGGAGACCCAGCGGCCGGTGTTCATGGTGAGTCCCGCGGGCGGGGTGGATATCGAGGAAGTGGCCGCCACCACCCCGGAAAAGATCTTCCGGCTGGCCGTCGATCCGCGCTACGGGCTCCTCCCGCATCAGGCGATGGGACTGGCGTTCCGGCTCTATCACGACCTGAAACAGGTCCGTGCCGCAGCGTCGATCCTGGAGCGACTCTATCGGGCGTTTGTTCGGCACGGCGCCTCGTTGGCGGAGATCAACCCGCTGGCGACGACCGGGGACGGGACCATCGTCGCGCTCGACGCCAAGATGGTGCTCGACGACAACGAGGTGGAACGGCGGCCGGACCTGGCCCAGCTCCGCGATCCCTCCGCCGAGGATCCCAGCGAAGTCCTGGCGCGGGAGTCGGGGCTCTCCTTCATCAAGCTCGAGGGCAACGTCGGCTGCGTCGTCAACGGCGCCGGCCTGGCGATGGCCACGATGGACCTGGTCAAGTACTACGGCGGTGAGCCGGCCAATTTCCTGGACATCGGCGGAAGCTCCAATCCGGAGAAAGTCGTTAACGCCCTCCGCATCATCACCCGAGACGCCAAGGTGAAAGCCATTCTCTTCAACATCTTCGGCGGGATCACCCGCACCGACGATGTGGCCAACGGCATCGTGACGGCGCTCGATCAGATCGACGTCGGCGTACCGATCGTGATCCGGTTGACGGGCACTAACGAGGCGGAAGCGATTCAGATCCTCGAGGGGGTCGGGATGACCGCCCTGAACGACATGGACGAGGCGGTGCAGCAGGTGGTGCACCGGGTGGGGGAGGCGGCATGAGCATCTTCGTCGATCGCGACACCAAGCTCGTGGTCCAGGGCATCACCGGGCGGGACGGCTCCTTTCACACCAAGGCGATGTTGGACTACGGTACGAAGGTGGTGGCCGGCGTGACGCCGGGGAAGGGGGGCCAGCGATTCGAGGCCCGCGTCCCGGTCTTCGATACGGTTGCCGAGGCGGTGGCCGGGACCGGGGCCAACACCTCGGTGATCTACGTCCCGCCGGCCTTCGCAGCCGGCGCCATCTTCGAGGCGGCGGACGCGGGCGTGGGCCTGGTCGTCTGCATCACGGAGGGCATCCCGGTCGGCGACATGACCCGGGTGATGCCCTTCCTCGCCGAGCGGGGGGTCCGCCTCATCGGGCCCAACTGCCCGGGCGTCATCACGCCAAGCCAGGCAAAGGTCGGCATCATCCCCGGGAACATCTGCGCTCTCGGCCGGATCGGTCTGGTGTCCCGGAGCGGAACCCTCACCTATGAGGTGGTGCACCACCTCACCCGGCAAGGCCTCGGCCAGAGCACCTGCGTCGGCATCGGGGGCGATCCCATCATCGGCACCAACTTCATCGATTGCCTCCGCGGGTTCCAGGAGGACCCGGACACCGACGCCATCGTCATGATCGGTGAGATCGGGGGGACCGATGAGCAGAACGCTGCAGCGTTCGTCCGCGAGCATGTGACCAAGCCGGTCGTTGGGTTCATCGCCGGCCAGACGGCGCCCCCAGGGCGGCGGATGGGGCACGCGGGAGCCATCATCTCGGGTTCGTCCGGCACAGCGGCAGAAAAGATCGCCGCCTTCGAGGACGCCGGGATCGGCGTCATGAAGCGGCCCAGTGAGGTCGTGGCCCTCCTTCAGGCCCAAGGCGTCGCCTGACCCCCCAACACACGCGGACCATTGGAGCACGAGGAGATTACGTGGCGAAGTCGTTGACCCTTGGAATCGTCAAGCCGGACGCGGTAGCGTCCGGGAAGGCCGGGGCCATCCTGGCGCACCTGGAAGAGGCCGGATTTGTCATCCGGGCCGCTCGGCTCCATCGCCTGACCCGGGCGGAGGCGGAGGCGTTCTACGAGGTGCACCGTGGCCGGCCCTTCTACGACGAGCTGGTGGCTTTCATGACCAGCGGTCCCTGTCTCCCGCTAGCCCTCGAGAGGGACGAGGCGGTGACCGAGATGCGACGGGTCATCGGCGCCACGGACCCCGCCGAGGCCGAGGCCGGGACCATCAGAAAGCTCTACGCCGAGTCCAAGGGGCGGAACGCGATCCACGCCTCGGACAGTGGGGAAAACGCCGCCCGGGAGATCGCCTTCTTCTTCCCGGAGCACGAACGGCGGAGGCTGTGGGGCACCCCCTGAACTTGCTCTAAGTCGATACGAAGGATACATTTAGAGGCTATGCTCGTAGTTGATGTTCGGCGCCTCCACGATGGCCCGGTCCTGACCCAGGCCACTCTGTCCCCCGAGGATGCCGCCCGGGTGGGCCTGGACCTGTCCTTCGCCGGTCCGCTGGCTGTGGACGGGCGGCTGCAGTCGACCGGGGAGGGGGAGTACTTTTGGCATGCGACCGTCCAGGGGCGTCTGCTCGCCGAGTGCCGTCGATGCCTGGAACGCGTGCCGGTGACCTTGGAGGCCGAGATTCGGGTGCTGTTCAGTACCGACCCGGATGCCGCCGACGACCCGGGTGTTTACCCCCTTGCGGAGTCGGCCTCCCAGGTCAACTTGGGCCAGGCGGTCCGGGAAGAGTTGCTGTTGGCAGCGCCGGCCTACGTGCTGTGTCGCGAGGATTGCGCCGGGCTTTGCCCGCAGTGTGGAGCCGATCTGAACGCCGGTCCCTGCGGCTGCAGCGACCCGGCCTAACCTACTGAGGAACTCATGGCGGTACCGAAGCGAAGAACCTCCAAGTCGCGGAAGCGCCTGCGCCGTGGACACCATACCGCTGCGGGGATGCGGACCCAAGCCTGTCCTCGCTGCGGCGAGCCGAAGCTGCCCCACCGGGTTTGCGGAAGCTGCGGGTATTATCGCGGGAAGAAGCTGGTCGAGGTCGAGGATAGCTGAGGGTGATCCGCGTCGCGCTAGATGCGATGGGGGGTGATTCCGCGCCGGCGGTGGAGATCGAAGGTGCTCTCGGCGCCCTGGATAGCCTCCCCGGGCGACTCCAGATCCAGTTGGTGGGTCGGCGCGCCGACATCGAGGCCGAGCTGGCACGGCATCCCGAAGCCGATCTGAGTCGGGTGGAAATCGTCGATGCCGCCGAGGTCATCGGCATGGCCGAGAAGCCACTCGCCGCGATCCGGAAGAAGCCCGATTCGAGCGTGATGGTGGGGCTGGGCCTCCAGAAGGCCGGGGCCTCCGATGCCTTCGTCTCCGCCGGGAACACCGGGGCGCTGCTGGCAGCCTCCACGCTCCTCCTTCGGCTCCACGAGGGGGTCGAGCGGGCCACCGTGGCGACGCCGTTCCCCACCGCCGACCGCCCGGTCCTCGTGCTCGACGCGGGAGCCAATGTGGACTGCTCCTCGCGGGAGCTCGAGGGCTTCGCCTACCTCGGCACGGTCTACATGCGGGATATCCTCCAAGTCGAGAACCCCGTCGTCGGTCTCTTGAACATCGGCGAGGAGGACGAGAAGGGGAACGCCGTCACCAAGGAAGCCCACCGGTTGCTCCGGCAGGCCCACGGCCTCAACTACATCGGGAACATCGAGGGGCGCGACATGGTGGCCGGCCACTCCAAGTACGGCCACATCGACGTGGTCGTCTGCGATGGGTTCGTGGGCAATATCGTCCTCAAGTTCTACGAGTCGGTCGCCCGCTTGATTCTGCGCCTGGTGCGAGACAAGGCCCCGGACGTGCTGCAACGAGAGGACATTCGAGAGGTCTTCCGGATCCTCGACTATTCCGAGTATGGCGGCGCCCCCCTCCTTGGCATCAAGGGGGTGTCGATCATCTGCCATGGCTCGTCCTCGGCGGCCGCCATCAAGAACGCCATCCGCGTCGCCGTGCAGAGCGTCGAGGCGCAGTTGAGTGAGCATATCGGCGCGGAATTCGCCGCGCGGGAAGCGCTGCCGCCGGCATGATTCCCCGTCCCTTTGCGCGCGTCTCCGGGCTTGGCGTGGCGGTGCCCCCCAAGGTGCTGACCAACGCCGACTTCGAGGCTATGCTGGACACCTCGGATCAGTGGATTGTGGAGCGGACCGGCATCCGTGAACGCCACATCGGCACGCCGGACCAATCCCTCGCCGAGTTGTCCCGGGACGCATCCCTCATCGCCCTGGGCCAGGCCGGGCTCGCGCCCGAGGACATCGACGCCATCGTCCTCGGGACCGCCACCCCGGATCGACTGCTCCCCGCCACTGCCTGCGACCTGCAGGCCATCCTCGGAGCCCACAACGCGGGTGCCTTTGACGTCACGGCGGCCTGTCCAGGGTTCATCTACGCCCTGACCGTGGCCGAGGGGCTACTCGCCGCCGGGCCGGCGCAGCACATCCTGGTCGTCGGGGCCGAGAAGCTGTCGACCATCACCGATTACACCGACCGCTCGACTGCCATCCTCTTTGGAGACGGGGCCGGGGCGGTGGTGCTGAGCCGACGGAACGGCAACGAGGCGGATGCGCGGGGCGTGTTGTCGACTTTCATCCGGTCGGACGGCCGTCTGGCGCCGCTCCTCTATCGCCCCGGCGGAGGTGGCGCCAACCCGATTAGCACCAAAGTCGTGGAGGAGCGATCGCACTTTATCAAGATGGCCGGCCGGGAGGTCTTCAAGGCCGCCGTCCTCGCGATGTCGGAAGCGTGCGACGAGGCGATCGCCCGTGCGGGCATTTCGCCGGAGGAGGTCGACCTCCTCGTCCCGCACCAGGCCAACATCCGCATCATCGAGGCGACGGCCAAACATGCCGGCATCCCGATGGACAAGGTCATGGTCAACATCGACCGCTACGGCAACACCTCCTCCGCCTCCATCCCCCTGGCACTCGCTCAGGCCATTGAGGAAGGGCGGCTCGGCCCGGGGAGCGTGGCGTTGCTCGTGGCCTTCGGCTCGGGATTCACGTGGGGGAGCGCGGTCATCCGGTGGTGATGACCCTCCTTTGCCCCGGCCAGGGGGCCCAGCGGGTTGGGATGGGGAAGGACCTGGCGGAGCGTTTTCCCCGCGCCCGGGAGACGTTCGAGGCGATCGATGAAGCGCTCGGCGTCCCGCTCTCACGCCTCATGTGGGAGGGTCCGAACGACGAGTTGACCCGCACACACAACGCCCAACCCGCCATCCTGGCCCACTCCGTGGCGGTCCATGCCGTGGTGGCCGATCGGCTGACCGCTGTGGCCGTGGCGGCCGGGCACAGTCTCGGCGAGTACAGCGCCTACGTGATGGCGGGGGCCCTCACCGCCGCGGAGGGCGCCCGCCTGGTACGGCGGCGCGGCGAACTCATGGCGGAGGCGGGCGCGGCGCGTCCAGGCAGCATGGCTGCGGTCCTCGGGTTGGACAGCGCCGCCGTGGAGGCGGCCTGCGCCGATGCCAGCATTGACCAGGAGGTGGCCGTGGCGGCCAACCTCAACGCCCCCGACCAGACGGTGATCTCGGGCGACCCACCGGCGGTCGAGCGCGCTTCGGCCGCGTGCAAGGACCGCGGGGCCAAGCGAGTGCTCCCGCTGAAGGTGTCGGGCGCCTTCCACTCCCCGCTGATGGCGCCGGCCGTGTCGGGGCTGCGCGAGGCCCTCGGCGCCGTGTCGTTTCAGGACCCGCGCTTCCCGGTGATCGCCAACGCGGACGCCGGCCCGGTGCGCGACGCTGGTCGCGCCACCGAGATGCTTGAGCGGCAGCTGACCGCGCCGGTCCGCTGGGTCGAGACCATGAGCGCCGCTGCTCGTCTGGCGCCGGACGCGACCTACCTCGAGCTGGGTCCGGGCAGTGTCCTCACCGGGTTGGCGAAGCGTATCCTCCCGGCGCCGGAGACGGTCTCGCTCGGGACGGCCGAGGACGTGGAGCGGTTCCTGGGATGAGCCTGGCCATTGATCTGTCGGACCGAGTCGCCTTCGTGACCGGGAGCACGCGCGGGATCGGTCGCGCGGTGGCGGCCGCTCTTTGGGAGGCGGGTGCGAAGGTGGCGGTCGTGGGTCGCGACGCCGGTCGAGCCCAAGCCCTGGCTGAGGAATGGGGCGAGCGCGCCGTGGGCGTTGGGTGTGATGTGGCCGACGCCGGGGCCGTGGGCGCGGCCGTTGCGGCGGCGGAGGGGGCGCTGGGCCCGATCGACATCTTGGTCAACAACGCCGGCTTGACGCGCGACAACCTCCTCCTCCGCTTGGGCGAGGACGATTGGGACGCCGTGATCGCGGCCAACCTGACCGGCGCGTTCCACACGATCAAGGCTGTCACGAAGGGGATGATGAAGCGGCGCTGGGGTCGCATCGTCAATATCAGCAGCGTCGTGGGCCTGACGGGAAACAAGGGGCAGGCCAATTACGCTGCGAGCAAGGCGGGGCTGATTGGCCTCACAAAATCGGTGGCCAAGGAGTACGCCAGCCGCAACATCCTGGTGAATTGCATTGCGCCGGGGTTCATCGATACGGACATGACGCGCGGCTTGCCCCCGGAGGCGCAGGAGGCATTATTACGGGGCATTCCCCTGGCACGATTAGGGCAGCCGGAGGACGTGGCCGGGGCGGTCGTCTTCTTGGCGTCGGACTTGGCCGCGTACGTGACTGGCCAGGTGCTGGTGGTTGATGGTGGGATGGTCATGTAACCCGGTGGGACCGGAACCGTACTTCGTTCGAGGACACGCCACATGGATCCAATGGAAGAGAAGGTCAAGGACATTATCGTCGAAGAGCTGGGCGTCGAGCGTGAGAAGCTCACCAACGAGGCGAGCTTCATGGAAGACCTGGGGGCCGACAGCTTGGACACCGTCGAGTTGGTCATGGCCTTCGAGAAGGAGTTCGACATCGACATTCCGGACGAAGAGGCCGAGAAGCTCCGGACCGTCGGGGATGCCCTGAAGTACCTCCACGACAAGACCGGCAAGTAGCTTGGCACGGCGTGTCGTCGTCACCGGCCTGGGGATGGTGACCCCGGTCGGCAATACGGTAGAAGAGACCTGGACCTCCCTCCTGGCGGGCACGTCCGGAGCGGCCCCCATTACCAAGTTCGACGCCACCCCTCAGCAGGTGCGCTTTGCCTGCGAGGTCAAGGGCTTCGACCCGCTTGGCTACATGGAGAAGAAGGAGGCGCGGCGCTTCGACCTGTTCGCCCAGTTTGCCATGGCCGCCTCCCATCAGGCCCTGACCCAGGCCGGGCTGGTGGAGGGTGTCCCGGACCCGGAACGCTGCGGCGTCATCATCGGTAGCGGCATCGGCGGGATGCAGACCTACGAGGACAACTGCAAGATCTATCTCCAGAAGGGCCCCGACCGGGTGTCTCCCTTCTTTGTCCCGATGTTCATTCCCGACATCGCCAGCGGCCTGGTGTCGATTCGCTTTGGCCTCAAGGGGCCCAATCTCTGTACCGTATCGGCCTGCTCCTCGTCGGCGCACGCCATCGGGGAGTCCTTCAAGTTCATCAAGCACGGGGTGGCGGACGTCATGGTCTCGGGCGGTGCCGAGGCCGCCATCACGGGGCTCACCATCGCCGCCTTCGCCAACATGAAGGCGCTCTCGACCCGGAATGACGCCCCCGAGCTCGCCAGTCGGCCCTTCGACGCCGAGCGCGACGGCTTTGTCCTGGGCGATGGCGGCGCCGTGGTGGTGCTCGAAAGCCTGGATCACGCCCAGGCGCGCGGGGCCACGATCTTGGGCGAGGTGCTCGGATACGGCCTCACCGGCGACGCCTATCACATCACCTCTCCCCCCGCCGACGGGGAAGGAGCCCAGCGGGCGATGCGGGCCTGCCTGGCCGATGGCCAGATCGACGCCGCTTCCATCGGCTACATCAATGCCCACGGGACCTCCACCGAGGTCGGCGACCTCGCCGAGACCAGGGCGGTCAAGGCGGTCTTCGGCGACCTGACCAGCTCGCTGGTCTTCGGTTCGACCAAGTCGATGACGGGCCACCTCCTGGGCGGGGCGGGGAGCCTGGAGTTCATCGTGTCGCTCCTAGTCGCCACCCGCGGCGTCATTCCCCCCACCATCAACCAGGTTACGGCGGACCCGGAGTGCGACCTGGACTGCGCGCCCAACACCAAGGTCAGCCGCACGGTCGATGTGGCCCTGTCCAACTCCTTCGGGTTCGGCGGCCACAATGTGACGCTGGCCGTCCGGCGTTTCGAGCCGTAGGGCCCGGCGCCCTTCACCTGACCCCGTCGGGCGCCTACCTTTCGGGCAATACCGCGCCACGATGAAGGAGTTGGCATGAGCGTGCTCGACCCGGCCCGGCTGCGGGACGCCGCCCTTCGCCCGGTCGCCGAAATGGTCCTGGAGGAGCGCCGACTCGGCCCCGCCGAGGCCGCCGTTCTGTATGAGACCAATGATCTCCTCGGCCTGGGCGTCCTGGCCGACGCCGCCAACCAGCGCCGGAACGGCGATCGGGTCTTCTTCTCCGCCAACCAGCACATCAATCCGACGAACGTCTGCATCTTGCGGAAGACATGCGTCTTCTGCTCCTTCGCTCGGATTCCCAAGGAACCGGACGCCTATACCCGTACTCTGGACGAGGTGTTTGCGGAGGCCGCGGCGGCGGGGGGGAGCCCGACTCGAGAGTTCCACATCGTCGGCGGGCTCCATCCAAAGCTGCGGTTGAGCTACTACACGGACATGATCCGGGGACTCAAGGAGCGCCACCCCGACGTCCAGATCAAGGCTCTGACCGCCGTCGAGATCGCCCACCTGGCCCGGATCGAGAAGACCTCCGTCACGGCGGTCCTCGAGGCGCTGCTCGCGGCCGGCCTCTCCTCTCTCCCCGGCGGTGGGGCGGAGGTGTTCAGCCCGGCCGTACGTGCCACGATCGCGGACCGGAAGCTCTCCGGCGAGGAGTACCTCGACGTCCATCGCACGGCTCACCGGATGGGCATCCCCTCCAACTGCACCATGTTGTACGGGCACGTGGAGACGGCGGCCGACAGGATCGCACACCTCGAGATGCTTCGCGATCTGCAGGACGAGACCGGGGGCTTCTTGACCTACATCCCCCTGGCCTATCATCCCGACTACAACGAGCTCGGCGAGGAACTCGGGCGGACCGGGACGGCCACGACCGGGTACGAGGATCTGAAGAACATCGCCGTAGGGCGCCTGTTTCTCGACAACATCCCGCACGTCAAGACCCATTGGCCGATGGTGACGCCGTTCATCTCCCAGGTGGCCCTGAGCTTTGGGTGTGACGATGTGGAGGGGACGGTAGTCTATGAGCGCGTCTACCACGAGGCTGGCGCCCACACCCAGATGCATCTCCCTTACGACGAGCTTGTGGCCCTGATCGCCGGGGCCGGTCGCAGGCCGGTCGAGCGCGACAGTCTCTATCGGCCGGTGCGAGAGGACTTCGACTCCCGAACGCCGGACGGATCGGAGACGGCCACCCCGGTGGGAGCCCCGTGAGGCTGGGGCGAATCCCATGGATCAACTGCTACCCGGTCTACCGGGCCCTCGACCGGCGCATCGTGTCTTCGCCGGCGGACCTGGTCACGGGGACCGCAGCCGAGCTCAACGATCTGCTGGCGGCGGGCGAGTTGGACGTGAGCGTCGTGTCGGCCGTGGAGTACGCCCGAAACGCTGGTGCGTATCACCTGCTGCCCGATCTGGCCATCAGCTGCGACGGGCCCGTGCACAGCGTCTGCCTCTTCAGCTCCGAGCCCCCGGAAGCGCTGGACGGCGCCACCGTCCTTC
>Ga0055480_10000560_pt1 | contig 14027 bp, 15 predicted proteins | sample Muzzi_PWB_D2_FD_57935 | JGI IMG/M metagenome (GOLD analysis project Ga0055480, IMG submission 57935) | Wetland microbial communities from San Francisco Bay, California, USA, that impact long-term carbon sequestration - Muzzi_PWB_D2 | ecosystem: Environmental > Aquatic > Marine > Wetlands ... | reverse complement strand
GTGCATCCGTGATCAGGCCGCGATCGTCGAAGAACCAGCAGCGGTGTCGCGCCTCGTCCTCGGGCACACCCGCCTGCGTCAGTGCGCGCACTAGCAGATTCGCCACTCCGGTGTTCGCCGAACCCGCCCCGACGAACAGGATCGGCCGCTCGCGCAGTGACCCGCCGGTGATCCGCATCGCGGCCAGGAGCCCGGCCAGCACCACGGCCGCCGTTCCCTGAATGTCATCGTTGAACATCCGGTAGGCGTCCCGATACCGGTCCAGCAGCTCATAGGCCCGGGTCGTCACGAAGTCCTCGAACTGCACGACGGCACAGGGGAAGGCCTCCGAGACCGCTTCCATGAACTCGTCGACGAACGAGATGTAGTCGTCCCCCGTGAGACGACGACGACGGAGGCCGAGATAGAGCGGATCCGCCAGCAGCTGCTCGTTTTCGGTCCCGGCGTCCAGCATCACCGGCAGCGTCGTCCGTGGATCGAGGCCACCCGCCGCCGTGTAGAGCGCGAGCTTCCCGATCGAGATCGACATCCCGTTCGCCCCGAGGTCGCCGAGACCGAGAATTCGGCTTCCATCGGTCACGACGATCACCCGCACGTCCGGCTCCGACCAGTTCGCCAGGATTTCGGGGATGCGGCCCCGGTCGGCGGCGGTGACGTAGAGTCCGCGCGCCCGCCGGAAGATGTGACCGTACTCCAGCGCCGCCTCGGCCACCGTGGGCGTATAGATGATCGGCAGGAATTCGGGCAGGTGTTCGAGCACCGTGCGGTAGAAAAGCGTCTCGTTCCGGTCCAGCAGCGACATCAGGAAGATGTACTGCTCGAGCCGCGACGGTTTCCGCCGGCAATTCTCCAGCACCCGCGCCACCTGGTCGGCCAGCGTCTGCTTGCCGGGGGGAAGTAGGCCGGTGAGGCCGAGGCGGTCGCGCTCCTCGGCCGTGAACGCTGTGCCGCGGTTCAGGTGCGGGTCGTTGAGAATGTGCCGGCCCCGTAGAGGGGCAGGCGTCTCGGGCGCGGAATCTGCCGGTGACGGCTCGAAGCTCATGGGGTAATCTCCGGCCAGGTGCGGGCCCGAAGCAATGCGCAGGTCCTCAGTTCTGCGTCTCGATCTCCTGCAGGAGCTGTCGGCACTCGATGGCCTCGAGCGTTCGGGACTCGTCGGTCTGGATGACGAAATCGCCCCACGCGCCGGCGGGCGCCGGCTCGAAGGTCTCGACGTCCTCCACCGGTCGCAGCATGACGATCATGCTGGAAGCTCCCGGCCGATAACGTCGCAGCTGCTCGGGGATGCCGGAATCGCGCGCCACGTGGAACGACCCTACGGCATGGACGACCAGGGCGTCCGGTTGCCGCACCAGCGCGTCGTTGATCCAGTAGGCCATCGTCGCATCCCAGAGGAGCTGGCTCTGAAGCTGATTCCCCATCTGGGCGTGCGCACCGGGCGGTGGCGGTGGCGGTCCGGCGTCCACGCCCTCGGGCAGTTGGTCCACCGGCACGCCGCACTTCATCCCCTCCTGGTCCATCACCTCGGAGATTTCCTGGATCCACTGGTTCCTGTACGCGTCCGACGCCTCGCCGTACGGCAGCGGCGCGAGGGTGGCCAGGGCCTGCGGGCCGAGGGCGTCGAGAGATTCGCGCCCGTGGCGGGACACCCCGCTCACATAGCGCCGTGGCGCGTTGGCGGCGACCACCGGAATCCCTATGTCTTTCGCATACTCCACCATCGGCCGGTAATCGGTTTCGTAGCGCGGCCACGGGCGGCTATCGGATGTGAAGGCCGATTCGGTGATCTGGCCGGCGAGGTATTCGTCGACGACCGGTTGGATGTCGCGCTCGAAGAACTCCAGCGACAGGACTACGGGGCGCGACGCCGTCGCTTCGTAGGCCCGCTGCAGCAACTCCGCCTCGAGCATATGGCCCGTGGGATCGTCATGGGTCTCGCCGACGAAGACCACTTCGTGCTCGGCCATCGCCGCGACGACGTCTTCGAGCGTGACGACGTGGCCGTCGCCGTCGAACACGCGATAAGCGCCCGGCGCATACGCGGAATCCGGCGCTGCCTCCTCCTGGGCCTGAACGGGAGACGCGGCGGCGAGGGCGAGCGCCACGAGCATAACGAGCGGTCGACTGACGTAGAGGGATTTGGTTTTCATGGAGGCATGATAGGCAGTCACAGGCCGCGATGGGAGTCGGCGGGTACGTCGTCCGATGCCTCGAAGGAGCGCCATAGCAGTGCCTCGCAGAGCTCGGAAAGGTGACGGCGCAGGGCACCGGCTTTCTCATGGGAGCCGACGCTGGTGCCCCCGCCGGCGGCGCGGACATCCTGGACCTCGACCAGTGTTTCGGAATAGTGACCGACCTCGCGGATGAGGTCCGCCAGCGGCGTCAGATCCACCGGATCGACGCCGCGCCCGTCGCATAGCGCCCGGCAGGCGCGGGCTACGAGCAAGTCCCCGGGTGTGAACTGGTCGTCGGCTCCGGCGGACAGGAGGCCGCCCTCGTCCAGCTCGTCGATAAACGCGACCGAACATCCGGCGGCGGCGGCGAGCTCGGTCGGCCCGGACCACCGGGGGACCTCCGGCGCGAGGTCCTCCTGCACGAGTCGTACGGCGCCCCGCAGCTCCACGCCCTGTTCCATCAGTTCCAGAACCCGGCGGATTTCGGGAATCGACAGAGACCCCGCGTCCTCGGCCCGCAGCCTGGTGATCAGCTGGAGCCGTTCGAGGTGAGCATCGTCGTACTGCGCGGCGTTGGGTGCCGTCTTGTGGGCGGGCGGCAGCAGGCCTTCCCGGACGTAGTGGTGGATCGTCGTTTTCGGAAGTCCGCTGCGTTCGACGAGGTCCTGCATGCGCATTGTCATGTCACATAGTATCGCGCAGTACTCGACATCTATGCAAGTGACGGGAGACGAATCGCGGTGAAGTAGATACGGAGCGGACAGGTGGGATTTGTACCGGGTGCCGCTCTACACTATACGCATGTTCAGGAGCGCCACCGTGGTGTCAGCTTCCCCGGTCGAGGCGCTGCGCTTCTCGAAGCTGGGCCACGATGCCTTCGGCCATCGCGTCGGCCACGTCTGCCAGGGCTTGCTCGAGGGCCTGCTCCAGCTCGCCCGCTCCCTGGAGATCCTCGATCTCGTGCTCCAGGCGCCCCATCACTAGATCGACCCGCGCGTGTACGTCGGCGCGGATCGCATCCTGGAACAACCGGCTCGTGGACCGACCGTCATTCTTGCCGGTCATGGCTCAGATGAACCAGGCGTCGGCGGGCGCCGGTGCCGGAGCGCTTTCCTCTTTCTCCATCTGGTCGGTCGGCCTCCGTGTACTCACGGCGAGCACGGCCAGGCCGGCCGTGGCGGCCAGCATCAAGACTTGCGCGGCGAGCTTCATCCTCGACTCCTCGGCGAGCGGTGACTGCCTCCATCCGCCGGACTGCTGCGCAAATTCGATGCGCGGGCGCGGGTTGAAGAACAAGGTGTTGAAATAGCTGACGTTAGCTGGATTGTGGGTCATCCGGGGAAGAGCGGCGGTGTAGGACGGCCTCCACAGCCGAAGGGGTTCCGCGTGGCGTCGGTCTCACGGCCTGGCCGCCCCGCCCACGAGGACCTCTACGACCGTGTCGGCCCCGACGGCCACCTCGACGGTGCGTAGAGCATGGCCATCCGGCGTTTCGGCGCGCAAAGTGACGACCGGAGCGCGCGTCAACAGGTCGACACGCTGCCCGGAACCGGCGGGAACGGAATCGAGCAGCACCTCGTCCGCCCCCCCGTCGGCATGGACGATCGCCATCGAAGTCGCATCGTTGCGGAGCAGGAGAGAAAGGCGCCGCAGGTCGGCGGATGCCTGCGGACCGGCGTCGAGCTCGAACCCCGTGAACGGATCCGACCCGGCGGAGTCAGGGGACGTTGATGCGGCGACGGAATCAACCACGGCGGTCGAGTCGCTCATCACCGAGTCGGCGGCGGCGCCGGTGCCCGCCTTGCCGGCACCGCCGCATCCGGCGGCGAACAGGCTGGCGACGACCCATAGTCCGACCCGACGAGTGTTTCGTTTCACAGCCGGAGCACCAGCTTTCCGAAGACGTTGCCCGATTCGAGGCGTTCGTGCGCGTTTCGAATCTGCTCGAGCGGCAGCATCGCGTCCACCACCGGCTGGAGTTCGCCAGCGACGACGCGCGACATGACTTCCTCGAATTCCCGCCGGGACGACATCGTCGTGCCGATCACGCTCAGTTGCTTCCAGAACACGTGGGCGAGATGCAAGTTGACCTTCGGCCCGGTGGTCGCTCCGTAAACGACCACGCGCCCGCCGGGGCCGAGGGCGCGCAGGAGCGTCTTCCACGTCGCCTCGCCCACGCTGTCAAGCACGACGTCGACGCCGCGGCCGGCCGTGGCGTCGACGATCCGCGCGTCTACGTCTTCCGCCAGCCGGTCGATCACCACGTCGGCGCCGAGCTCTCCGACCCGGCGGACATTCTCGGGCCCCGAGCTAATCGCAATCACCCGGGCGCCCAGGTGGCGGCCGATCTGCACGCCGGCCGTGGCCACCCCCCCGGAGGCGCCGGTCACCAGCAGGGTCTCGCCCGCCAGCAGCCGGCCACGGGACGCGAGGCCCCGCCAGGCGGTCTGAAATACGAGAGACGCGGCGGCCGCCTGCTCGAACGGGTAGTCGTCCGGAAGGCGGAACAGGTTCGTCGCCGGCACGCGGACGAACTCGGCGGCGGCGCCCGGAACGTGCTCCCCGAGCACCCGGAAGCGCCGGCACAGGGCCTCATCGCCGGCCTGGCAGAAGTCACAGATCCCGCAGAACAGGCCGGCGTTGATCACCACACGGTCCCCCGGCGCCCAGCCTGTGACGCCGGCGCCCACCGCCTCGACGACGCCGGCGGCGTCGGAGCCGACGATATGCGGCATCTCGAGCTCGAGGCCGGGCAGTCCGCGCCGGGTCCAGATGTCGAGGTGGTTCACGCTGACCGCATGCACCCGCACCACGACGGTCCCGGCGGCCACCACCGGCTCCGGTGCCTCGCCGACCTCCAGCACGTCGGGTCCACCGTGGCGGCGGAAGAACGCAGCTTTCATGAACGCCTAACCGAACTTCCGGCCAGTCGTCGGGCAAGGCCCGGGAACGTCGTTCCCGCGCTGGATCTTTCTACTTGATACCGGGTCTCAACTGGCATACCTTGGGGGGCCGTTACGGGGACGGCACCAACGTGCCTCTCCGTCCCGGGGATTCGCCTTCTTCGACCCGACGCAACGGAGCTGACTGTCGTATGTCCGAATATCTACTGGAAATCAAGGATCTACACGCACGCGTGGAGGACCAGGAGACCGACATTCTCAAAGGTGTCGATCTGGTCATCCGCCCGGGTGAGCTGCACGCCCTCATGGGCCCCAACGGGTCCGGCAAGAGCACGCTGGCCAAGGTGATCGCCGGGCACCCCGGCTACGAGGTCACGGGGGGCGAGGTGCTGCTGAACGGCGAGGACATCCTCGACATGGAACCCGACGAGCGCAGCCGGGCCGGCGTGTTCCTCGCGTTTCAGTACCCGGCGGAGATTCCGGGCGTGTCCATCTCGAACTTCCTCCGCACGGCTGTGAACGCGCGGCGCGGCGAGGAGGAGGGCGACATCGGCGTGCTTGACTTCCAGCAGCAGCTCACCAGGAAGCTCGAGCTTCTGAAGGTCGACAAGTCGTTCGCGAGCCGGCACGTCAACGACGGGTTCAGCGGCGGTGAGAAGAAGCGGAACGAGATCCTGCAGATGGCGATGCTCGAGCCGCTCATGGCCGTCCTCGACGAGACGGACAGTGGGCTCGACATCGACGCGCTGCGCATCGTGGCCGACGGCGTGAACACGCTGCGGGACGAGCACACCGGGATGGGCGTGCTGATGATCACCCACTACAAGCGCATCCTGGAATACCTCGAGCCGGACCACGTCCACGTCATGATGAACGGCAAGATCGCCCAGAGTGGTGGCCCGGAACTGGCCGACCAGCTCGAGGAGATGGGCTACGACTGGCTCGACGAGCCCGAGCCCGCCCCGGTGGGCTGAGTCCGCCGCGCGAATCGACGAGGCACGACGCACCGACGAAGCACTGACGCAGCACTGACAGGCCGAAGGAAGGCGCAGGATATGCCAAAAAACGAGACGGTCGCCCAGCTGGGGCTCGACGATTACAAGTACGACTTCAGGACCGAAGACAAGCCGGTCTACAAGGCCCAGAAGGGCCTGAGCGAAGAAGTCGTGCGCCAGATTTCCAGCCACAAGGGCGAGCCGCAGTGGATGCTCGACTTCCGGCTCAAGGCGCTCGACATCTTCAACTCGAAGCCGATGCCCGACTGGGGCGGCGACCTGAGCACGCTGAACCTCGACGAGATCTACTTCTATCTGCGTCCCCAGGACCGGATGGAGCGCTCGTGGGACGACGTGCCCGACGATATCAAGAATACCTTCGAGCGGCTCGGGATCCCCGAGGCCGAGCGGAACATCCTTGCCGGCGTCGGCGCGCAGTTCGAATCGGAGATGGTCTACCACTCGCTGAAGGAAGAGTGGACGGAGCAGGGCATCATCTTCGAATCGATCGAGGACGGCCTCAAACTCTATCCCGAGATCTTCAGGGAGTACTTCGCGACCATCGTCCCACCCGGCGATAACAAGTTCGCGGCGTTGAACTCCGCCGTGTGGTCGGGCGGGTCGTTCGTCTACATCCCGAAGGGCGTGAAGGTCGACATCCCGCTGCAGGCGTACTTCCGGGTGAACGCCGAGCAGATGGGACAGTTCGAGCGCACGCTGATCATCGTCGAAGAGGGAGCCCAGGCCCATTACATCGAGGGCTGCACGGCCCCGATGTACTCGACCGAGTCGTTCCATTCCGGCGTGATCGAGATCGTCGTGAAGCCGAACGCCCGCTTCCGCTACACGACCATCCAGAACTGGTCGAGCAACATGTACAACCTCGTCACGCAGCGGGCGATGGTGCACGAGAACGCCAACATGGAGTGGCTCGACGGCAACCTCGGCTCTAAGCTGACGATGAAGTACCCGTCGTGCTTCCTGGTGGGCGAGGGCGCCCACGGCGAGATCCTGTCGATCGCGTACGCCGGCGACGGCCAGCACCAGGACACCGGCGGCAAGGTGATCCACGCCGCGCCGAACACGACGTCGATGATTGTCTCGAAGTCGATCAGCAAGGGCACCGGGCGCAGCTCGTACCGGGGCCTCTGCAAGGTCTACGAGGGAGCGGTGGGTTCGAAGTCCAACGTCGAGTGCGACGCGCTGCTGATGAACGACACCTCGCGCACGGACACGTATCCGTACATCGAGATCGACGAGAACCAGTCCTCCATCGGCCACGAGGCCTCGGTCTCGAAGGTGGGCGAAGAGCAGCTGTTCTACTTGATGAGCCGCGGCCTCAGCGAGGCAGAGGCGATGACGATGGTCGTCCGTGGGTTCATCGAGCCGATCGCCAAGGAGTTGCCGCTGGAGTACGCGATCGAGCTCAACCGACTGATCGAACTGGAAATGGAAGGGAGCGTCGGCTGAGGCCGGCTCCCACCCGCAGATACATGGAGGCAGCTTGGCGGACGGAATCATGACCCGACCTGAACCGGCCGGTACGGCGATGTCGCTGGAGGATCTGCGGCGGGCAGCGCGGGAGGAGTATCTCTCACTCCCGACGCCCACCAAGAAGACCGAGGAGTGGCGCTACACCGACCTCACGAAGCTCGAGCCCGAGGCGTTCGAACCGCTGGTCGACACGTCGGGTCGCACCGTCGAGCCGGTGCCGGCCGACGACCTCCCGCGGGCCGTGCGCGAGATCCTCGAAGGCGAGGGCGTGCGCAGTGGCACGATGATCGAGCTCGACGCCCGGCTGGCGCGGCTCGATCTCGAGCCCGAGGCCGCCGACGCCGGGGTGGTGTTCGCGCCGATCGCGCAGATCGCCGAGGATCGCCCCGAGCTGCTCGAGCGGTTCCTGTTCAGCAGCGACATCGCCCCGATGGAAAAGAAGATGTGGGCGCTTCACACGGCGGCGCTGTCGGGCGGATACGTCCTGTTCGTGCCGAATAACGTGAAGGTCGAGCACCCCGTGCACGTGCTTCGCTGGCTCTCGACGGCCGGTACGCTGCTCGCCACCCACTCGCTGATCGTGGTCGAGCGAGACGCCGAGGTCACCGTCATCGACGAGTTCCTCTCGGACGACCTGGACGGCGAGGCGCTCAGCCTGAACGGCGTCGAGGTGTTCGGCGGCGAGCGCGCCCTGGTGAACTATCTGGGCCTGCAGCGCTACGGGCGAGGCGTGAAGCACTTCAGCATGCAGCACGCCAACACCCCGAAGGACTGCACGCTGAACAGCTTCAACATCACCCTCGGCGGCGACCTGTCCCGGTGCGACATCACGAGCCACCTGCTCGGCGCCGGGGCCGACAGCGAGATGCTCGCGCTCTGGTTCGGCGACGGCACGCAGCACTTCGACTATCACACGCTTCAGCACCACGCGGCGCCGAGCGCGCGGAGCGACCTGCTGTTCAAGGGCGCGCTCAGCGATTCGGCCGAGAGCGTGTTCCGCGGGCTGATCCGGGTGGACGAGGGGGCGCAGCTCACCGACGCCTACCAGACCAATCGCAACCTGCTGCTCTCCGAGGAGAGCCAGGCGACCACGCTGCCGAGCCTCGAGATCGCGGCCGACGACGTCCGCTGCTCGCACGGTGCGACGGTCGGCCAGGTGGACGAGCACCAGCTGTTCTACCTCACGAGCCGTGGACTCACTCGTGAGCAGGCCGAGCGGCTGCTCGTATTCGGTTTCTTCGGCGAGGTGCTGGCGCGGATGCCGGTCGAGAGCGTGCGCGACCGGATGACCGACGCGATCGAGCGGAAGATCGACATCTGATGCCCGAGGCGGAATTCCGCACCGTCGCCCGGCTCGAGGACGTGCCGGAGGGCGGGCTCAAGGGCATCGAGGTCGACGGGACGAAGATCGTGCTCGCCGAGTCGGGCGGTGAGATCTTCGCCCTGTACGACGAGTGCTCGCACGAAGAGTTTCCGCTCTCGGAGGGCGACGTGGTCGATGGCCAGGTGGAGTGCATCCTGCACGGTGCCCGGTTCGACCTGAAGACGGGCAAGCCGAAGGCGCTGCCGGCCGTGCGGCCGGTGCGGGCCTACGATTGCCGCGTCGAGAACGGCGAGATCCAGGTCCGGCTGTAGGGCCGGAGCCGGAGAGCCGCGGGAGAACGAAGAGGACATGAAGACGCTGGCGGCGCTGGATGTCGCGAAGGTCCGCGGCGACTTTCCGATTCTCGGACGCGAAGTGCACGGGCGTCCGCTCGTGTACCTGGACAGTGCCGCAAGCTCGCAGAAGCCGCGGGCGGTCATCGACGCGATGTCTGACTACCTGTCCTCCCACCATTCCAACGTACACCGCGGCGCCCACCAACTGAGTGTCGAGGCGACCGACGCCTACGAGGGCGCGCGCGCGAGGGTCGCGGGCTTCATCGGCGCGGCAAGCCCCGATGAGGTCGTCTTCACCCGCGGCACCACCGAATCGATCAATCTGGTCGCCTACGCCTGGGGTCGGTCGGTGGAGCCCGGCGACGAGATCGTGCTCACGGTGATGGAGCACCACTCGAACATCGTGCCGTGGCAGCTCCTGGCCGAGCGCACGGGCGCCGTGATCCGCTACGCGACCCTTACGCCCGAGGGTCGTCTTGACGTCGATCACCTCGCCTCGCTGATCGGTCCGGCCACGAAGCTCGTCGGCGTGACCCACGTCTCGAACACCCTGGGTGTCATGAACCCGGTGGCCGAGATCGCGGAGATCACCCACGAGGCCGGCGCCCTTTGCCTGGTCGACGGCGCGCAGGCCGCGCCGCACGGGGCGGTCGACGTGCGGGCCCTGGGCTGCGACTTCTACGCGTTCAGCGCCCACAAGATGTGTGGTCCCACCGGCATCGGCGCCCTGTGGGCGCGCCCCGAGCTGCTCGAGGCGATGCCTCCGTTCCAGGGCGGCGGCGAAATGATCTCCGAGGTGCGGCTCGAAGGGTCCACCTGGGCCCCCGTACCTCAGAAGTTCGAGGCCGGTACACCGGCAATCGCCGAGGCCGTGGGTTTCGGAGCGGCGATCGACTACCTCGAGTCCGCCGGCCTCGACGCGATCCGGGCCCACGAGGAGGAGATCGCCCGTTATGCGCTGGACCGCCTCGGCGAGCTCGACCATCTGCGCATCGTCGGCCCTACGCGCGACCGCCTGGGCGTCATCTCGTTCCTGTACGGCGACATTCACGCCCACGATCTCGCGACGATCCTTGACCGGCGCGGGGTCGCGATCCGGGCGGGGCACCACTGCAATCAGCCACTGATGGACTACCTCGGCGTCGACGCTACGGCGCGCGCCAGCTTCTACCTCTATACTTCACGAGCCGATATCGACATTCTGGTCGAAGCCCTGTTCGCCGCGCGCGACCTGTTCGGAGGCTTCGCCTGAGCGATGCGTCCACGTACGCGCGGCCATTCTCCCTTCGGGAACCGATGAACGACTCGAAACCGTCCCACGGCTCGCTCGACGACGCCTCCCTGAGCCAGCTCTACCAGGAAGTCATCCTCGATCACTACCGGAAGCCCCGGAACAAGGGCGACGTCGAGGACGTGACGCACACCATCACGATGAACAATCCGCTGTGCGGCGACGTCATCGACCTCCTCATCCAGGTGAAGGGCGGACGGATCGCCGACATCGGCTTCAAGGGAAAGGGCTGTTCGATCAGCCAGGCCTCGGCCTCGATGATGACCGAGCGCCTCAAGGGGATGACCGTCGACGAGGCGCTTGCCCTCTCGGGCACGTTCACGAAGATGCTGCACGGCGACGGGGAGGCCGCGGACGACGCCGAGCTCGGCGATCTCCGGGCGCTGCAGGGCGTGTCGAAGTTCCCCGTGCGCGTGAAGTGCGCGCTCCTCGCCTGGAACTGCCTCGAGGAACTGGTCGGGCCCGACGCATGATCGCCCGCGTCCTCCAGGCCGGTGGGGGCACCTACCGTGTCCGGGCCGGGGGACGCGAGTTCGACTGTTCGCTGCGCGGCAAGCTCAAGCAGGACGAGAGCGGTTCCGTCGCCGTGGGCGACCGCGTCGAGGTGGAGGAACTGGAGGACGGCAGCTGCCGGATCGTCGAAGTCCTGCCCCGCCGCAGCGCCCTGATCCGCCGGGCCGTCGCCCGCCGGAAGAACCAGGTGATGGCGGCAAACGTCGACCAGGTCGCCGCCGTGATCTCCGCCGCCCGCCCCGAGCCCGACCTCTACATGCTCGACCGCCTGCTGGCCGTGGCGGAGTTCGACGAGCTCGGGGCCTTCGTGGTCTTCAACAAGACCGACGAGCTGGGACCGGGCGGCGAGGATACGCTGCCCGCGGACATCGCCGCCTACGAGACCATCGGTTACGACGTCTTTCCCACATGCGCCACGCGCGGCGCCGGCATCGAGGTCCTGCGGGAACGACTGGTCGGACGGATCACCGTCCTTGCCGGGGCCTCCGGCGTCGGCAAATCGAGCCTGCTCAACGCCCTGTTCCCCGGCCTCGAGCTCCGGGTCGGCGACGTGGGCGACCGCTCGGGCCGCGGTCGGCACACGACGACCCTGGCGCGGCTCATCCCGGTCGAGGACGAGACCTACATCGCCGATACGCCGGGCATCCAGCACTTCGTCCCGGCGGAACTCGAGCCGGCAACGCTGGGGTACGCGTTCCGTGAGTTCGGACCCTGGCTGGGCGGCTGCCGGTTCGCGAACTGCCGGCACCGCGAGGAACCGGGCTGCGCGATCCTCGACGCGGTGGAGTCGGGAGACATCCTCCCCCGCCGCCACACGAGCTACCTGACCCTGCTCGGCGAGGCGGAAGAGCTCGAGGAACAGGCGCGGGTCGGGGGCGGTAAGGACGCCGGCTGATGGCGGTAACTGCTGTTCCACCCGGACGCCTCACGTTGAGTGTTAGTCTCTCGTAAGGATTCTTCCCTTACCCTTGCACCTTTCGACTTACTCTCCACCCGTCGGAAGGAAGATGCGAGATCAGTCTGCGATTCTGGTAGTTGCCCTGTTCGCCGCGGCCGCGGCCGCGACCCCCGCGCAGGCGCAGGCCCGGCTCGACGACGAGATCGCCGGTGCGAGGATCCGGGAAGCCAAGGGTGGGTTCCTCCCGAGCGTTTCCGTGGAAGGTCGCCTGCACGACGGCACGCCGGACACCTACGCGACGGGCGACGGGCTTCGAGACCTCCGTGGCAGCACCTCCGAATGACATGGTACCGCACGCGGGCCGATCGTGCCGGACCGGCAGACCGAGGCTAGGTTCGGAAACCGATCCGGGCATTTTTCATCGTCCGACGAGGAGTCCTCGTGTCAGAGCGACGGCGACAGCGCCCGGGTGAGGCCGATGCGCCCCGGGCGGGAGACAGTGGTCGAGCGAGCCTTGACCTCTCTGCCCTCCCGCGCCTTCTGGCCACGCCCGATCCGCTCGTCCATCCTCCCGGAACGGCCGAGCGCCGCGCCGCCGTGACCCTGCTGCTGACGCCCGAGCCGCGGCGCCCCGACGAGATCGAGATCCTGTTCGGCCTGCGGGCCGAGGTGGAGGGCGATCCGTGGTCCGGCCACGTCGCCCTGCCCGGCGGTCGCGAGGACGCGGATGACGAAGATCTCATCGATACGGCGCGCCGGGAGCTCCGGGAAGAGACGGCGATCGAGGTGCCTCGCGAGGCGTTCGTCGGACGACTCGACGATCTCCATCCGCAGGCCATCCACCTGCCGTCGATCGTGGTGTCGCCCTTCGTCGCCTGGTGGCCGGAACGACCCGCCGTGCGCGAAAACTACGAGCTCGCCGGCCACCTGTGGATCCCGATCACCGAGCTCGTCGACCCGGAGCGGCGCTCGAGCTTCCGCCGCGAGGTGCCCGTTCCGCGAGAGTTCGAGACGATCGAGTACGCGGGGGCCGTCGTGTGGGGGATGACGTTAATGATCGTCGAGGACTTCCTGCGCCGGATCGGCGTGACGTGAGACCGGACCGCCTGCGGGGGATCGTGATGCCCGGGCAGCCGGCGGCGCGGACCGCCGGCCGACGTCGGCTCGTCGCGGGCGCGATCGCCCTGTTCGTGGCCGTGGTGGCGATCCGTGGAATCGTGCCCGCGGGCGCCGGGATTTACCCCGACGACGGCATCTACCTCGCGATCGCCCATTCACTGGCCCGCGGTGACGGCTACACGTACGCGAACCTGCCGGGGCACGTGCCAGGCGTGAAATATCCGCCGGGCTACCCGGCCATGCTGGCGGCCGCATTGAAGGTGCTCCCGCCCTATCCGGAGAACCTCGACACCCTGAAGGCGCTGAACGGGATTCTGACTGGCCTGGCGGCGGCGCTGTCGTTCCTGGTTTTCTTGCGCGCCTGGCGGAGCCCCCGGGAGGACGGCGCCGAAGCGGACGGCGGACCCGGCCGGATTGGCCGGATCGCCCCGTTGGCCGCCTTCGCCGTCGCCGCTCTACTCGGCTACGCGTCGGCGCAGACGATGACCGTGGCGACAGCGCTGATGTCCGAGCCGCTCTGGCTCGTCGCGGCCTTCGCCGCGCTGTGGCTGGCAGGTCGCCGCAACGTACATCCCGTCCTGCTCGGCCTAGCGGCGGCGGCCTCCTTCCTCGTCCGCGGGATCGGAATCGCGGTGGTCGCGGCCGTGCTCCTGGGGGAGCTGTTCCGGCATCGCCCGTGGCGAAACGGTCGGTGGCAACGCTTCGGCGTCGTCGTGGCGAGCGCCGGCGCGCCCTGCCTCGCCTGGGTCGCGTGGAGCAGGCTCCATGCGTCGGAGGTACCCGTGTCGCTGGCGGGGCAGTACGGCACATACTTCCGCTGGTTCGCCGAGGCGCTCGGCGGAGAGCCCATTCGGCGACTGCTCGCGCTGATCGCGGAGCACTGGGGGCCGCTGGTGATGAACCTCGAGCTCCTGTGGATTCCCGACGCCGCCGTCACGACGGCTGACTTCGTGCTCATCGTGCTGGGCGTGACCGCGATCG
>Ga0055480_10000559_pt1 | contig 14042 bp, 9 predicted proteins | sample Muzzi_PWB_D2_FD_57935 | JGI IMG/M metagenome (GOLD analysis project Ga0055480, IMG submission 57935) | Wetland microbial communities from San Francisco Bay, California, USA, that impact long-term carbon sequestration - Muzzi_PWB_D2 | ecosystem: Environmental > Aquatic > Marine > Wetlands ... | reverse complement strand
TTCCTGCCAGGCGCTGATGTCGCCGATCAGAAAGATGGCCGTGGCATTGGGCGCCCACTCCCGGAAGACCCACTGCTCATCCTGGAAATGGAGGCCGAAGTATTCATGACCGGAAGCAAAGTCGGCCAGGGGCATCTTGCCTTGCGTGAGTCGCTCAGCCATGCCTTTAATTTGGGTCAGGCGTCGAAGCAGAACCGGGCGATAAGGCTCAAGATAGGAATCATCGCTCAGCAAACGCTGGAGTGGATCTTGGTGGGGTTGGGATGTCGTCATACGGAACAGCCAGCTTTCCTTTGAATGTCAGCGCCGAGGTTAATGAATTAGCGGTCTTTCCAACATCTTCTCGTACAAGTCGATATATTCGCGGGCATTGACGTCGTGGTTGAATGTCGCGCGCGCCTGACGCATGACCCGGGAAATCTGCCGCTGTCTGAATTCCGCCGGCTGCTGATAAAAGTCCATGGCCCGATCCATGGCCCACATCAATCCATCGGCGGAATAGGTTTCGAAGAGAAAGCCGCTACCGGCATCGTCTTTGCCGTTGAAGTGCACAACGGTGTCGTGAAGCCCGCCGGTATCATGGGCTACGGGTAGCGCACCGTAAAGCTGGCAGATCATTTGGGGCAGGCCGCAAGGTTCGAATCTCGATGGCATGAGCACGAAGTCCGCCGCGCCGTAGGACAGATGTTCCAGGCGCTCGGAAAAGTCACAGACCGCCACGCGCTGGTGGAATTGATGGTGGTTGACAATGTTGTGAAAGACGTGCTGATAGTCGCCGTTGGCCACAAATACGACCTGCAGGTTTTGTTGCCAATATTTGGATATCACGTGGTAAAAGATATCGGCCAATAGCTGGCACCCTTTCTGGACGGGGTCCAGCCGCGAGGGCCAGAAGAAAATGGGGGCCGTTTCGTCCTCCAGCAGTCCCAGCATCTTCTGCAATGCCTTTTTGTTTTCCTTCTTGGCCGGGTCATGGTCATCGGCGTCGTAGCGCACCGGTAGAAATTCATCTTCCGAGGGGTTGAATCCGGGATCGGGTGCGTTGATTATGCCTGCGGCACATCCGGCCGCCGCTTTGTTGGCCAACTCCTGCTGCAGATGAGATTCGACAAAACTATGCCGGCCTTCGACGATCTCTTTCAGAAAATGCCCGCTGACTGTGTTCACGAAGTGGGCGGCGAAGACACCGCTGACCAGAAAGTCCACCGGTATGTTCTCCCTGGCTTTTTCATATGCGTCGGCATAGGCGATGTAGTAGAGATGGCTCCAGAATGCGGCCGCGTCGATACCGCGGTCTTCGATATGGTCCAGGGTGGTCTTGACGGTATGAATGTTATGCACCGTAAAAAGACAGGGAATACCGATCTCGCGGGCCATGGCCGGAATCAGTCCTGTCATCCAGTCGTTGCAGTGAATCAAATCGGGTTGCACGCGGGGGACGATGTTGTTGATCACTTCGCGTTGAAAGGCCAGCGCAATGCGAATATTATCGCCACCGTAATTGGAGTAGACCCGATTGAGGTAGTAAAAGGCGCGGTCCTCGGCCAGGTGGACCCGATCGTCAGGCATGACCCGGCGCAGGGTGCGCCGTTCTTTTCTCAGGAACGGCGCCAGCCGGTCCTTGAAGATGGCGCGATAGTCCGGCAGGGCCACATGGACATCGGCGCCCTGATGAAATAATGCGCTGATCAGGGCGGCGGAGACATCGGCCAGGCCGCCGGCTTTGGCAGTGAGAAAATTGGCCAGGTTGCCCATGCGATCCGGCAGGTAGGTCACCTCGGGGGTGACGATCAGTACTCTGGGGTTCTTCTGTTTGGACTTCATTTTCGCACCATGTGCTACGCCCAGGTCAGCAACCCCGGCGTGTATTTAATCCAATCGTCGGCCTGGGGGGCGACCCGCGCCGTAAAACCGTAGCGCCCCGAATCCTTGCAGGTGACCTGGCAGCGGTATAAGAAATTGCCGCTGCCGCGATCTTCGGCGATCTCCATGGTCTGGGTCTGTCCTTCCACCAGCTTGCCGAGTGACTGCAGGCGCCCGAAATACAATTCGACGACCACCATCTCGGGCAAAATGCTGCCCAGGTGGACGTGCACGGTGACCTGGAAGGTGTCACCGACCTGAAAAGGACCGTCAAGATCTCTTTGGGGCAGGTCCGCCCGGATATCGCTCCAGGATTTTTGCAGATCGGCATGCAGGATGCTCAATTGTTTGGCCTCCCGGCCACCGTCGGCAAGCAATTCCTTTCGGCGGCGGAAGGCCCGCACGTAAAACCGATCCTTGTATTCCTGCACCATGCGGTGGCTGCAAAAATCTTTCATGGCCATCTTCATGGAGGCCTTCATTTTGGCGATCCACTGCAAGGGCATATATCCGCTGCCGCGATCGTAAAACGCAGGGATCACATCATCTTCCAGCAGATTGTACAATGCCTGGCTTTCGATGGCATCCTGGTAGGCGGCATCATCGTACTCTTGCCCGTCGCCGATGCTCCAGCCCCTTTCAGGGGTGTACCCTTCGCACCACCAGCCATCCTGAACGCTCAAATTCAAGACACCGTTGATGGCGGCTTTCATGCCGGAAGTGCCGCAGGCTTCGTGGGGCCGGCGCGGCGTGTTGAGCCAGACATCCACCCCCTGTACCAGATGCCGGGCGATGTGCATGCTGTAGTCCTCCAGAAACACGATATGGTTGCTCACCTCGTGTTGGCGGCCGAATTGAAGGATTTTTTTGATCAGTTCCTTGCCCTCATTGTCAGCCGGGTGGGCTTTGCCGGCAAAGATGATCTGCACCGGTTGATCCTTGTTCGTTAAAATGGAGATCAGCCTCTCCGGGTCCCTGAGGATCAGGTCGGCCCGCTTATAGGTGGCGAAGCGGCGGGCAAATCCGATGGTCAGGATCTTGGGATCCAGCGCGCTCTCCGCCGCCCGAATGACCGTTGAGGGCGCATTGCGACGGCCGTATTGCTGCACCATGAGCTCCCGCGCTTTACTGACCAGGCGGGTGCGAATCATTTCGTGGGCCTGCCATAACTCCTCGTCATAGATTTCATCGATGCGATCCACGTTGTCCGGCCGGCGGCTGGAAAAATGCCACTCCGGTCCGAGGTAGCGTTCGAACAGCAGTTCGATTTCCGGGGCCAGAAAACTCGACACGTGAATCCCGTTGGTGACATGGGTGATGGGCGTATCTTCGTCATCGCGCTGGGGCCACACATGGGACCACATGCGCCGGGCCACCTGGCCGTGCAACCGGCTGACGCCGTTGCAGTACTGGGACAGGTGCAGCCCCAGAATGAACATGGAGAAAGGACCATGGGGGGCATCGCCGTTGGCCTGTCCCCAGGCCAGCAAATCGTCGTTGGGCAGGCCAAGTTGCGCGGCCAGCGGCTTGAGATACGGCCGCACCGTGTCCACGGGAAATTCATCATGGCCGGCGGCCACCGGCGTGTGGGTCGTAAAGATCGAGGTGTGCGCCACAATCTGCATGGCAGCGGGCAGATCGAGGTCGTATTTTTGCATCACCTGCACCAACCGCTCGATATTGGCAAATGCGCTGTGCCCTTCATTCATATGGCAGACCGTAGGTTCGATGCCCATGGCCTTAAGGGCCCGCATGCCGCCGATGCCCAGCAATACCTCCTGTGCCAGCCGCACGCCCGGTTCCGCGTTGTAGAGGCGTGACGTGATCTCTCTGATAGCCGCCGGGTTGTCCGCCAGGTTGGTATCCAGCAGCAGTAGCGTGACCCGGCCGATCATGATCTTCCAGACATCGGCCGCAATTTCCCCGTTCGGACCGGAGACCGTAACCCGCAGGTCGCTTTGATCGCTGTTTTTCACCCGCACCATGGGCAGAGTATAGATGTTGGTCTCGGGAAACGATTCCTGCTGCCAGCCGCTCTGATCCAGATATTGCTGGAAATAGCCCTGCCGGTACAGCAGGCCCACCGCGATCAGGGGCAGGCCCAGGTGGGAAGCCGATTTTAGGTGATCGCCGGCCAGTACGCCTAAACCGCCGGCGAAAATGGGCAGGCTTTCATGAATGCCGAACTCCATGGAGAAGTAGGCGATTTGGACGTTTTCGTCAGATGGCAGGTCATCATCGCTGACACTGGCCAGCACGCGCTCCTTGTATTTTGATTTGACGCGCTCCAGATGGGCCAGGAAGCTGTCGTCCTGGGCGGTTTTCTTCAGTCTCTCCTGGGGTACGCGGGTGGCGAAAACGATGGGGTTGCGCCCCGATTCTTCCCAAAGGCGCGGATCGATGCGCCGGAAGAGTTCGATGGCGTCCGATTTCCACGCCCACCACATGTTTCGCGACAGCACACCTAAAAAACTCAGTGATTCCGGAAGTTTAGGAAATACTTGGAACGCTTGAATATGCTTCATGGAATGCTCCTATCTATCGGCCAGATGTCGTTCCGGATAACAGAGGGTTCGATTTTTTGGTGTTATGCTTAAACCACCACCACTGCATTTTCGCCTTGTGCAAAATCGCAGTAGACTTGCTTGTCGGCCGTGCGGTCGGTAACCCAGTGACGGCCGTCAATCACAAAGCGGTATTGGTATTCGCGGCCTTTGAGCAGGTCGACCGTGACGCTAAAGTCACCGCTTTTCAATGGTTTCATCGGGGTTTGGGTGCCTTCCCAGGCGTTGAAATCACCGGCCACGGCGACTTGTCGAGCGTTGCCGGCACTCTGCTTGTCCAAGCGGAAGGTCACTTTGCAGTAGGGTTTGGTTTTGAGGTATTGTTTTCTGATGGCCATCTTTGCCTCCTTGCCCTGTAGGGATGTTTACGGGCGAATGTCATATTGAATAGGTCCGGGACGGGTTCAAACCTCATTATAAGGGCGTTGCGGCAAACTTGAAATGCGATGATTCCGGATTGAGGACGCGTTGTATTGGTTGATATGGGTTACGCCCGGGTGCTCCACCTCGGTATTTCCAATTTTAGCCATTCATTCAGTTTTAGCAATGAAAATTTGGCGAATGTAATACGGTGCGGCCGGTTGTCAAGCGGTCCCTTTGCATTTGATCCACACCCGCAGCAATTCGCTCACCCCCCAGGCCTGGGCGTCGCATCCGCGTTGCGCATGGGGTGCGTCACCGTCCACAATTTCCGGCACATGCCCTACGCAATGGCCGTTAATCAGCTTGATGGCGCTGGCGAGCCATGCCCGGGCGGTGGGCATGCTGGTGGGGCCGTAAACCGCCGTCCACGCTTCGCAAAAGGAAGGAAATAGCCAGGTCCAGGCCGTACCGTTGTGATAGGCGGGTTTGCGCCGCGTGTCTTCATCGCCGGTATAGGAGCCCCAATAAGGCGATCTGGGATTGTTGAGCAAAACACCGTTGTGTTTGACGTCAATGGGAATGTCCACCGGACGGTCGGCCAGGCTGCGGATGGCGCCGGGGACCAGCAAAGATCGGCAGGCGTCCAGAATCGCCCGGCAGATGGACGGGTCCGTCACAGCTCCCAGTGTGACGGCCAATAGCTGGTTGGGCCGCAGGGCATCATCGGCAGTGGCCGTTTCCGCCGATTGCCCGGGCTGTCCATGGCGGCAGTCGGCCAGGTATCCCAATGAAGGCTGCCAAAAAAGCTGGTGAATGTTTTCGTGCACCATTGTGGCCAGATCCGACCACTTGCGCGTTTGGGCGCTGTCGATGCGCATTAAAAATTGCAGGGCGGCAAACCACAGCGCTTGAATTTCTATGGGATACCCTTGCCGGGGCGTGGCCGCCGGGAAATTGGTATCCATCCAGGTGAAGTGGGCCGGGCTGAAGATCAGTCCCGACGAGGGATCCATGGCAACGCCGTTCGGGGTTCCGGTTATCAGGGCCTCGGCCAGGTCCGATAGGACCTGTTCTAAACTTCGACCGCCGCAGTCATTCATCAGAAAGTCGGTGCTTTGCGATGCTTCCGCCAGGTCCGCGCATACCGTGAACAGCCACAGGGGGGCATCGGACGTGTCACGGTTGCGGGCGTCATTTCCGCGAATCATATTGGGCACGGTGCCGCGGTCCGCAAAGCGTGCAAACTGCATCAGGATGGCTTTTACCGTATCCCATCGACCGGCGGCAACCAGTCCCCGGGCAGCAATCAGGGTATCGCGACCCCAATCCAAAAACCAGGGATAGCCGGCAATGACGGTACGAAAGTCGCCGCGCCGAACCACATAGTGCTCCAGGGCCGCTTTGAGGGCCGCTTCCAAGGGTGTATCTTCCTCCGGGTCCGGCGGGTGGGATGATGGAGGAAACGGGGGCGGCGCCTGCTGCTTGTGCTTGGCGGTCGTAAAGGCCTGCGCGGTCAGGGTGACGGATTCTCCTCCCCGTAATGCCTTCGTGAAGTATCCCGGGCTGAAGAGGTCCGAATCCGCTTCCAGCCCGCGCTGGGCCTCCTGGGGGCGGTGCACCATATATTGCCACTCCGGTTCGCTTACAAAGCGGCTGTCGTCCATTTGAATGCGCAGGCCGTGATCCGGGGCGGGGGTGAAGGTAAATCCGGTTTCAAGCGCCTCGATGGCGGCGGGCCATTGATGCTCGGGACCGGTGAAGGCTTTGGTGGTATGGTGAAAATTGCGGTCTTCGATATCTGGCCGCAGAATCAATTGCAGGGGACGGACATCGTCCAGTTCCGCATGATTCGGACGGCTGTTCAATCTATGAACACGGATTTGAGTCGTATTGGCCGGCGTGGCGGGCATGCGAACGGAAACCCGCAGGCGAACATGCTCGCCCTGGCCGGTGGGAATCTGGTAATCCCAGCGGGCACCGTCGCGGTAGTCGCTGACGAACCGCTTCAGGCAGTCCAGGTGAATCTGCTGAGAGTGGCCCTGGTACGCCACCCAGGCCCGACAGCGCGTGAACAGAATGCGGCGGTCCTCGGGATAATCAGGGCTCAGATTGGCGGCCAGCAGGGCATCGTAGCGGCTATCCAATCGGCTCCAGTCACTGTGCACCCGCATCATGGCACCACGCCCGTCTGAGCCCAGGGCCAGCAGCGGTATGTCGTAGCACTCCTGGCGGGTAAAGGCGGTTTGGACCTGTTGCCGGCGGCCTGGGGACAAGTAGCGCGCTTGCCCCGCGCAGCGCACCGTCCCTTCGGGTGCATGGATGCTGAGATCGAGACGCTGCAGGCCATGACAATCTTCAACGGGCAACGGCGACAGCAGCGCAAAGGGGCGCCCATTTCCATCAACCAGGCTGGTCTCCATGGCCAATACCCGTTGCCCGTCGGCCACACGGACCTCGAAATGATGATCGGCGGTTATCAGCAGAAAATGCGCCGGCGGCACCATCACCTGGCGCCGCAAATCCCATGGGTGTTCCCACAGGATGACCCGCGATTCTTCACTGTGGGGGTTGATTTCTCGGCAGAATGTTTCCGGATCGGCCTGTAGTGCATCCACGGCCTGGGGCAGGTCCCATGGGCCCGGGGTGTCATAAAAAGTCAAAACTTCCAATGCTTTGGCCTTCAGCCTCTGGCGGACCACGGTGGGTGGAACGGCATGCGGCGGCGCTTCCAGGATAGCGGCGGCATCACCGGCATCCGCCAGGCAGAGTACCTGACCGGGTGCCAAGGTCAGAAATTGGCGCTCAGATGCGGTGCGCAACTTGACGGTGCGGCCGGTGAGCAGGTCCACTGGCGGGTTGCCGCTGGCGCCCATTTGATTGCGATGCCAGCCGGCCTCAGTTTGGTGTTCGCAGTCCAGGTTGGCAACGACCAGCAATTGCCGGCCGCTATCTTTTTGCCGGCGCAGCAGGGCGACGAAATTGCCTTTGCCCTGGCTGGTGAAAGATAGCGCCGTGGACGGCCCGAAGGCCGGGTGGGATTTCAATACATGCGCCAGCCGGGCGATGGCCTGCACCTGGCTAGGTTCAGCTCCCCAGTTAAGGCTGCAAGCATCGTGCACATTGATCTTCTGGGTGGCCAGCCACTCTACCCCGTTGGCAAAAGCGAACGCCCCGCAGGGCGCCAGCAGGGCGCACAGGGCGGTACGCATGCGGGCATACTGTTCCGAGGTCTCGGCCAGGCGGTTGTTGTCGTGGGTTTCGGCAAAGTGCACCGTCATGCCGTCGGTTGCCGATATTTCGATGGCTTCCGGCAGGTAGTGTTCAATTTGTGAACGGTCGTAGTTTTGAAACAGCTCCGAGTAGGCCCAATTAAAATTGGCACGGTTGAGCAGGTCGCGGGTCACCGATATTTTACCCCCCAGGCCCTCCAGAAAAAAAATGGTGTCGGGAAACTGCTCGCGGACCTTGGCGATCATGTATTGCCAGGCCGGTACCGGAATCATGTAGCCGGCGTCGCAGCGAAATCCGTCCACGCCCCTGCGGCACCAGGTGAGCAGCACTTCCGCCATATATTGCCACAGATCTTTGTGGCGGTAATCCAGGTGGGTCAGATCCTCCCACACCACGCCCCAGGCACCTGGATTCAGGATTTCGCCTTCCTGGTTGCGGGCCAGCCACTGGGGGTGTGTGGCGTGCAGGCGGGCGGCCCAGCCGGTGTGGTTGATGGCCATGTCAAGAAGGATATACCCCTCGCGGCCATGCACGGCATCCACCAGTTCCAGGAATTGCTCCAGGGGTGTTGCTTTGGGATCGAATTGCGCCAAAGCCGGGTCCACTTCGGTGAAGCTCAGGGCGGCATAGGGACTGCCGAAGCGCCCCATGCGGCCGTAGGTGGTGGGGGTGGGATGAATGGGCAGCAATTGCACATAGCGACACCCCAGGCGTCCCATGATAAAGTCCAATTCGGCGATCAGGTCGCGGAAGGTGCCCGATGGGGGAATGACGGTATAGCCGGCGGTATCCAAGTCTTGAATGCATGGGTCGCCGGAAGGGTGCTGGGCACTGGATCCGTTTTTGTAGGGGCCGAATTGGCGTACGAAGGCATTGTAAATGATATTGCCGCAGCAGGTATGCGCCGGTTCGACATTGATGACGGTGTTGGGGCCCTGGGGCCAGAGTGGCTCGCTGCGGCCTCGGGGAATGAACAGACATTTGGCTTCAAAATGACCCACTTCGTCCAGGGCGATCTGTGTTTCAAATTGTCCCGGGGCGGTTTCGGTCATGCCCACATCAAACCATTCGCGCGCCAACCGGGGCTGGTTGCATTCCACCCAGGCGATGATCTCTTTGCGCATGACGGCGGCATGCCCGATATTGGTACGCACAAAAGCATGGCCCTTCATTTCCGGCGTAACGGCCAAGCGGAACAGGATGCAGTCGCCGCGAAATTGCAGCCGTCGTTCGCCGGGGCTGGGTGCTTGGGTGATTTTGGGGGCAGGATTGGTCATGTCGCCGTTTCGGTTGTCCTGAAGTTGTGGTTAGCGAATACTAAGGTTGGGTGGCAATACATGCAAGCGCAGGCGGTACAGGATACGGGCACCGGATGGGTTCAACGCCGGAATGCAAAATGGCGGTATCGGCCATTGTCAGGATGATATTGGGGATTTCCTCCACGAGTACCGATGTGTTTGGGCATTTGGCCGCCGCGGTTGCCGGCCCATTGCGTCTAGGCGTGGCATAAATGCTCGATGAAAGGCTCCAGCCGCCGGCGCATGTCAGGACGATCCATGGCGAATGAGAGGTTGGCCATTTGAAAACCAACCTTGGTGCCACAGTCGAAGCGCGTGCCCTCATAACTAAAGCCGTAAATGGATTGGCTGTTCAGCAGCCTCGCCATGGCGTCGGTAATCTGGATTTCTCCCCCCGCGCCCCGCTCTTTGTTTTCCAGAATATCGAAAATCTCCGGCGTCAGTATATACCTTCCGATGATGGCAAGGTTGCTCGGCGCTTCATCCGGCTTGGGTTTTTCCACCAAGCCTCGGATTTTGGTGAGCCGGTTGACAGGCGCATCGGCATCGAGAATACCGTAGCTGGCGGTGGCCTGCCGGTCGACCTCTTCAATGCAAACCATGGATGACTGGACTTCGGCAAAGCTGTCCATCATCTGTTTCAGAACAGGCGTTTGGGCTTTAATCAAATCGTCCGCCAGCAACACCGCAAAGGGTTCCGGGCCTACCACATTGCGTGCACACCAGATCGCATGCCCAAGGCCCAGGGGTTCATTCTGGCGGGTGTAAACCAAGGTTCCCGATTCGGGGACCAGGGTGGTGATCTCTTTTAAGAGCGTTTCCTTGCTGCGTGCCATGAGCGTATGCTCGAGCTCGCAATCATGATCGAAGTGGTCTTCAATGGCTTGTTTGCCCTTTCCGGTTACAAATATAATATCTTCGATACCGGCTCTTAAGGCTTCTTCCACGGCATACTGGATCAACGGTTTGTCCACCACCGGAAGCATCTCCTTGGGCATGGCCTTGGTGGCGGGTAAAAAACGAGTTCCCAATCCGGCTACGGGAAAGACAGCCTTGCGTACTTTCATTTTGTCTCCTTTGTAAAAAATGATTACCGTATCGGACGACACTGGCGTTCAACCGGTGAGTGACACCCATACGCGGGCATTGCGCTAGACTGCCGGCTCTATCCACCCCAGCGCATCTTCCGCCCGTCCGTATTGGATGTCCGTAATGGCATCGAAAAACTTCTGTGCCATGGGGCCCACCTTTCCATCGCCGATGGAAAGCACATGGTTTTCATATTTCAATTCGCCCACCGGAGAGATCACAGCCGCCGTACCCGAACCGAAGACTTCCGTCAGCATGCCCGTTTGATGGGCCTCGAGCACTTCATCTATGGTTAATTTACGCTCGCTGACCGTCATGCCCCATTGACGGGCAAGCTGAAGCACCGAGTTGCGGGTAATGCCAGGCAAGATGCTGCCACTCAGCTCCGGCGTGATCAGTTCATTGTTGATGACAAAAAAGATATTCATGGAACCGACCTCTTCCACATACTTTTGTTCAACGCCGTCGAGCCATAGCACCTGTGTATAGCCGGCTTCGGCGGCTTTCTTACCGGCCAGCAAACTGGCAGCGTAATTGCCCATGGTTTTGGTGTCGCCAACGCCGCCACGGACCGCCCGGACATGCTCACGGGTTACGAGAATTTTGATCGGATTAAAACCTTCGGCATAGTAGGCTCCTACCGGCGAAAGGATGATGAAGAAGCGGTAGGTGTAAGAAGCCCGAACACCCAGGAAGGGATCGGTGGCGATCATGGTGGGCCTGATATATAAGGATGTGCCCGCGGCTTTGGGGACCCATTGCTTCTCAACGCCCAAAAGGGCCTTCAATGCCTTCAAGGCCAGGTCCACATCTATTTCAGGCATGCACAATTTGCGGGCGGAATAATTGAGGCGGTTGAAGTTGTCCCGGGGCCTGAACAATTGGATACCGTCCTGGCCGGCGTGATAGGCTTTCATGCCTTCGAATATGCCCTGGCCGTAATGCAAAACCATGGTGGCCGGATCCAGAACAAACGGGGCGTATGGCTCAATGCGGGGATTATGCCATCCCAGGTCTGAAGTGTAGTCCATGTTGAACATGTGGTCCGTGAAATGGGTGCCGAATCCCAACTTGCTTTCGTCCGGCTTGGGTTTGGGGTGATCCGTGGTTCTGATCGTTATCTCCATGTAACTCTCCTCTTGCGCTGCAGCGTCAATGTCTTTCGTGGGCAGGGTTGAACCTTGGTTCAACGTCGAATACCATAGCATTACCGGATGCCGGGATGCAAGGCGCATCGTGTAATATGCTTTTGCGATTGGATCTGATGTCCCGGATCTTGGGGTGCATTCATCTTGACAAATGGCAGCAATACCTTTTATAGTGATAACCAATTGTTATTATTGTCTTCTATGGCGATGCCAGGCAGCCGTCCATTCCGGCGGGTCCTGGGCCAAATCAAAACTGCGAATCCGGTGGACGATCATGGAGCTGACCCCCCTAGCAACAAAATTGTGGAATGCCGTGCCCGCCAAACAGCGGTTGCGCATCTTAAACAACGTTTGGTGCGTAACCTGCATGAAATCCACCTCCATGGGGGAGGTGGTGGGCAAGGTTGAAAAAGGGGAACTCGCGCTGAAAGGAATTTGTACACGCTGCGGTGGCGTGGTGGCCAGGCGGGTGGCGTCACCCCGTCGATATTGAGCCACCCCTACGGTTGCATAAAGCGACTACTCAGATATCCCGGGTTCGGTAAGCTCTTCTCCGGTTGTGGGGTCTTTGGGTTTAAAAAGAATGGATTTGAGCCATGTCACGCCGAATTTTAACAGCGCCACATCATCGGTTTTCAATTCCTCCCGGGTCTTTTCATCGACGGGCAGCCGTTGCAGAAAGGTGCTGTCGAAGACAAAGCTGCGGAACTTGTCAATATTGTAGCTGACCATGAAAAACATCTGCTTGGCCTGCTCGGTGAGTTTGATGTTGGGTGGAAAGGAGCGTTTATGGACCACCAGGTCCGTCCACTCGGCATTAATTTCATCGCGTAGATCCACACCTTGATCTTCACGCCATTCCTTTACAGTCCATTGGCAATCTTCATCGAATCCCTTGCAATGGGGTTCATTCACAAAGAAGAAGAATCCCTCATCATCGGCACCTTCCTTGTGTTGGAGGGCGGCCACGCCCAACGGATAGTAACGGCATGCGGTGGGGCGATCTTCATAGAGAATGCAACCGTCGTCGCGCACAAAGGGGCAGGACTCCTTGCCGTCATCCATCTGCTTGAGCGTGATCACCGGCAGATCGGTTTTCTCCAAAATGTGCGGTTCGGTGTAAATGGCCAGAAACTGATCGGAAGTCAGCTCCAATCGGTTTTTTAAACGAATGACATCGTAAGGCGTTAGGATGATATTGGTCCCCCGGCAGCATTCGGTGAAACATGACACACCCGGGTGGCACTTGAACTTGAAGCGGCTATTGAGGGTCAACCGCACGGGGTCAAGGTGGGCGGTTTGATTTTTATTTTCGTCCATGGATCCTGGTCTCCTTCACTTTTCTTAGTCGGCAAACCATATCCGAGCCCTTGGGGGATGTCAAACGGTTCGGGGGTCGCGCAGAGCCGCTGCACGTAAAATTCACGCCGGCTTTCAATTTGGTCTGGTCGCGTGGATTGGTATCGCGATCGAAAAAACTTTGTATGCATTGCTCTGCATGGCGTTGGGTTTCGCTGCGCTCGACCCAGCCTACTTCGGATTTTTTTCCATGGATTGGTTGGCAAGGCGTCCGGCAAGCCATCCCGGACGGTCCGTGATGATGGCATCGGCGCCCAGTCGCACGGCCTTTTTTACCTGGCGGGGACCGTTGCAGGTATAGGTGAAGATCCGCAATCCTTGGCCGCGGACCCATTGGGCCAATGGTGTCGACAGATTGCTGATGCGTATGCCCATGGCCCACAAATGACCTGTCTGGCGGAGTGTGTCGCGTGGATTTTTTTCCGGCAGATTCAGCACATAGCGCAGATCGGGGGCAGCTTCGTGTGCCCGTATCAGCACATGGGGATCAAAAGAGAGTATCAGAATACGGTTTTTAAATGGCGCGATTTCAGATTCGTGGATGAGCGTCAAGACCTTTTCGGCGAGGCGCCAGACCCTGCCGGCGGACCGCTCGATGGGGTCTGATTTGATTTCGATACACATGTTCGGGCAGTGCCTGATGATGGGCAGAACCGTTGCCAGGGGGGCCAGCGGTTCACCAGCGAATGCAGGCTTGAACCACCCACCCCAATCGATTTTTGCAAGGTCCGCGGATAACAAATCAGCCACCCGTCGCCGCCGGCCGCTCACTTTATACAGGGTGTGGTCGTGGTGGAGCACCGGCACGCCGTCCAGGCTCAATTGAACATCGAATTCCAGTCCTTCGATGGGGTAATCCAGTGCCCGCAGCAAGGCTGAGCGGGTGTTTTCGGGGGCCTCATCCCGCGCCCCGCGGTGAGCGATGATCCATGGGCGATGATTGTTCACACGTCTCCTTTCGACGTTGTTCCATGCATCTGCCCTATACCGTGATACCCAGGCCGAAATCAATCTCCTACGGTTCAGTTTTCTATACGGGCGCTTTTTGAAAACAGAGTAATGATGCGCGAAAGGAGATACAAAACTGTAATATTTAAGTATTCAATTAACAAATATGTATTATACTA
>Ga0055480_10000555_pt1 | contig 14094 bp, 8 predicted proteins | sample Muzzi_PWB_D2_FD_57935 | JGI IMG/M metagenome (GOLD analysis project Ga0055480, IMG submission 57935) | Wetland microbial communities from San Francisco Bay, California, USA, that impact long-term carbon sequestration - Muzzi_PWB_D2 | ecosystem: Environmental > Aquatic > Marine > Wetlands ... | reverse complement strand
CGCCTTTCACGCCTTTCACGCCTTTCACGCCTTTCACGCCCGAACCCATGCTCCGCCGCCGCTTCCTGGACCTCGCCTCGCGCAGCCTCGTCCTAGGTCCGTTCCTCTCCCGGCTCCAGGGGTGTCGCACTCCCCCGACGGAGTTCCGGCTGTGGACGTGGGTGCATGGCGGGGGGAGGCCGAAGGAGGGGTCGTGGGAGGCCCACTTTGCGCGGCTCGGTGAGGCCGGGTTCTTTGGCGTCTTGGTGGGAGGCGGGGACGCGGCGGCGCTGGCGACGGCTGCGGGTAACGCGGGGCTCGAGTGTCATCGCTGGATCTGGGCCCTCAACCGGAACGGCGACACTTGGGTCCGGGAGCACCATCCCGAGTGGTTCGCCGTGTCGCGCGCGGGGAAGTCGTCGCTCACCGACCCTCCCTACGTCGACTACTACCGGTGGGTCTGCCCGCGCCGGGCGCCGGTGCGCGACTATCTCCGCCGAGTCGCCAGGGAGACGGCGGCGATCCCCGGAATCGCGGGTGTCCACCTCGACTACATCCGCTACCCGGACGTCATCCTCCCGCGGGGGCTTTGGGCCAAGTACGGCCTGGTGCAGACCACCGAGCTCCCGGAGTTCGACTTCTGCTACTGCGACGTGTGTCGCGCCGCCTTCCGTGAGGCATCGGGCACCGACCCGATGGATCTCCCCGACCCCCCGACCGACCGGGACTGGCGCGCGTTCCGCTGGACCAGCGTCACCACGGCGGTGGAGGCGATGGCCGAGGAGGTACATGCCGTGGGGAAGCCCGTCTCGGCCGCGGTGTTTCCGACGCCGGCGATCGCCCGCAAGCTGGTGCGCCAGGCGTGGGAGACGTGGCCGATCGACATGGTGTTCCCGATGATCTACCACGGGTTCTACGAAGAGCCGGTCGCGTGGATCGGCGAGGCCACGCGGGTAGACGTGGCCGCCCTCCCATCTTCGCGCCCGGTATTCAGCGGGCTCTACCTCCCCGACCTCTCTCCGGACGATCTGGCCCGGGGGATAGCGCTGGCGCGCGAGGCAGGCGCGGGCGGAGTGGCGCTGTTCGATTCGGGGATGTTGGATGACGCGCGGCTCGGTGCGGTCCGGGCGGTAGTCGGGGCGGGGTAAGGGGGCCTTCTTTCGCGGTCGCGACTGAAGTCGCTGCTCGGCACGGCGTCGCTGCGCGACGCGCCAATCCACCCTCATGAGGAGCTCGATTACCGCCTACTCCCGCCTGTGTGAATCGCGACTGAAGTCGCTGCTCGGCACGGCGTCGCTCCGCGAGGCACCCTGGATGGGCGCATCAACGCCTCAGCGTGCGCCCCGGTAGCCCTTCGATGTCGTATTCGGCGAGGCGATCCTGCCATCCCGGGATGGCCATCTGAGGATGCCGGTCGGGTTGGGAGCGGAGGTGTCTCCTCACACCATCCAGGTGTGACAGACTGACCGATTGGATTGCGTATCCGGTAGCCCAGTAGAGGCGCTCAGTAACGCCGTGGCGTTCCTGATCGGCAACGGCCGAGCTCGCCCCTTTGAGGCGTCGCACGAGTCTGGCCACGGATACCGTGGGGTGGAGCCGGACCAGCACATGGACGTGATCGCGGACACACCCGATCTCAAGAACGTAGCACCGCTCCTTCCGTGCCATCGCTCGCAGGAATCTCCCAAGGAATTCGACCATCCCGAGATTGATCAACGGCCCCCGTGACCGTGTCGTCCAGACGATATGCGCGTATAGACGGTGTCGCATCTCCCATACTGCGCCTGAGCGTCGGGGGCGGCTACGCATACTCGCGCCCGCTGGGGCGATCCAACGCACGGATTCCGAGGTGCTCCCGAGCGTGGGCGTCGCGAAGCGACGTCGTGCCGAGCAGGGGCTTCAGCCCCGATCGCGCGCGGCCGAGTCGGTTGGCAACCGGAGTACCGCCCCAATCTTCGTCGCGGCCCCGCGGCTCCGCCGACCTCACTCCGCCCTGAGCGCCACCATCGGATCGATCTTGCTCGCCCGCCGCGCCGGGAGGAACGCTGCCACGATCGCGACGACCACCAGGAACAGCGGTGCCGCGATCAACGTCAGCGGATCGCGCCCGGTCACCCCGATGAGGAAGCGCTGAAGGAGGCCCGAGGCGACGAGTGCCGCGAGGATTCCGATCCCGACGCCCGTGACCGCCAGGAGCGCGCCTCCGCGGACCACGAGTCCGATCACGTCGCCCCGCCCGGCGCCGAGCGACATGCGGATGCCCATCTCGCGGGTGCGGCGCGCCACGCCGTAGCTCACGACCCCATAGAGCCCGATGGTCGAGAGCACCACCGCCAGGACGGCGAAGGCGCCGATCAGGATCGCGGCCATCCGCGGGAGGAATACGGTGTCTGCCAGGCGCTCGTCCATGGTGGACATCTTCTGCACGAACAGGTTGGGATCCGCGGCGCGGAGCGCGTCCCGCGTGGCTGCCTGCAGGCGGGCGGGGCGGAGGGTGCCGCGCGTAATGACGGCTCCGATCGCGGCCGGTGCCTGAGGGAAGGGGAGATAGAGATACGGCCGCGGCTCCTCCCCCAGCGTCCACACATCGATGTCGTCCGCCATCCCCACGATGGTGATCGGGTTGTCGCGATCATAGATCGAAATGAGGGTCCGTCCCACCGGCGATTCCCCGTGCCACAGCCGCTCGGCCAGTGCCCGGCTCACGATGGCAACGGGTGGCGCGTCAGGGCCGTCCGCCTCGACGAAGGCCCGCCCTGCCAGGATCGGGATTCCCATGACGTCGAAATATCCCGGCGACACCGCGGTGTACTCGAAGCGGTGGTTGTCACGCCCCTCCGGCGGCGGCACGCCGGGGACGTCGTAGAAGCGCACCCAGCTGCCGAGGCCGAGGGGGACGCGCGTCACAAAGGTGGCGCCGGTGACGCCTTGGGTGACCGCAAGTGTCCGGAGTGCCGCGTCGATCGGGGCGACCATGTCGCGGCCCGATTCGTACCCGGACGCCTGGCCGTTGAGGTCGAGGATGGCCGCGGGGCCGGTGTCGAACCCGGGGTCGATCGCCGTGGTGGCGCGGAGTGACCGAAGGAAGAGCCCCGCCGCGACGAGGAGCACCACGGAGAGGGCCACCTGGCCGACGACGAGCACGTTTCGGAGCGACAGCTTCCCGCGCCCCCCGGCCACCGCGTTTCCCTCGTCGCGAAGCACCTGGGACACCGGGCTTCGCGATGCCTGGAGCGCCGGCGTCAGACCAAACAGGAGCCCGGCGACCAGGCTGACGCCGGCGGTGTAGAGCAAGACGGATCCGTCGAGGGGGATGGAGAGACTGATCGGGAGGGGGAGCGGCATGTTCAGACTCGCGAGCGCCCGGAGGGTCAGCATACCGAGGGCGAGACCCACCACTCCCCCGGCCGCCCCGAGGACGAGGGACTCGATCAGGAGCTGACGGACGATGGCCCCCCGGCCGGCGCCGAGCGCACGGCGGACGGCGATCTCGCGGCGGCGGTCGGTGGCGCGGGCCAGGAGAAAGCCGGCCAGGTTGATGCAGGCCACCAGGAGCACCAACCCCACCACCACAAGGAGGAGCGCCGCGACGGCGACGATGGGGCCGTCGAGGTCCGGATGGAGGTACATCCCGCTCCACGGAAAGGCGCCGAGGACGAACTCATTCTTGGAGCCCCGGGCCTTCCGGTCGGCGTCGATCCGTTGCGACAGGGCGTCCACTGCCGCCACGGCGGTGGCGACGGGGACGCCCTCCCGTACCCGGGCCGTAATCCCGAGGTTGCCGTTGGTTTCCTGCCCCGGGGACAGGTGCGGGTACATGTGATACGGAAGCCACAGGTCGGTTTGGACGCCGGGGAGCGCCTTCCCGGTGAATCCCTTCGGCGCGATCCCGATGATCGTGTAGGGGCGCCCGTTGATCCGGAGGTCGGTGCCGAGAGCGTCGGCCCCGCCAAGGCGGCTCTGCCAGTAGGCATGGGAGATGACCGTCACCGGATGCGTGCCGAGGGTCGAGTCCTCCTCGGGGAGGAAGAAGCGGCCACGCTCGGGCGCGATGCCGAGCACGTCGAAGTAGTTGCCGGTGACGAGCTCGTACAAGATTGACGTCGGCGTGCCGTTCTCCTCGACCGCGGCGGGGTTGGCCACCCAGGCGGACACGCCGGAGAAGACGTCGCCCGCCTCCTCGCGGAGCCGCTCCACCAGCCAGTAGCCGGAATAGAACCAGCGGCCACTCTCACCCTGGTTGTAGAGGTCGACCAGCCGATCCGGCCGGTCCGCCTGTGGCCCACGGAGGAGCACGCCGTTCACCACGGAGAAGATGGCGGTGTTGGGACCGATTCCGAGGCCGAGGGACACGATGGCGATGAGGGTGAAGCCGGGCGACTTCCGGAGGACGCGGACGGCGTGGCGGAGGTCGCGGAGGAACATGGTCACGAGAGAGTCTCCGGATCGGGCATTGGGGGACGCGCCGGGCGCGAGGGCCATGGTGCGCGCTTCCCGCCTGAGCGTCAGGTAGGCCGGAGAGAGGACCTCTCTCCAGTAGCGAAGCCGGGCGGATAGCGGCTTCTCCGTTTGGGTCCTCGCGTAGGATTCCGCCAGGTCGCCCTCGATCTCCCCTCGGAGCTCCACCGGGACCACCTGCCGGAGGAGCCAGCGCGCCACGCGCGGCGGTCCGGGCCGGCTCACCCTTCGGTCCCGCTCGGCGACTGGAGCCCTTCCCACAGGCGGTCCATCGCCGCGCGCGCCTCTCGCACCGCGGCGATCCCTTCATCGGTGATCCGGAAGAAGCGCTTGGACTTCCCGCCTCGGACCGGCGTCGGGTCGGACAGGGCCGACGCGAGCCACCCCTTCTTCTCGAGCCGCACGAGGGTGACGTATATGGCGCCGACGGTGACCGACTTCCCGGTGCGGGCGGCCAGCTCGTCCTGCACCGTCACGCCGTAGGCCTCCTCGCCGAGGTGCCACACGGCCAGGAGGACCTGCTGCTCGAAGTCGGTTGGGGGTGCTGGGGCTGGCATCGCGGCGCCTCCGGCAGGTATGATAATACTTATATCGTAGGTATTATTGAGTGCCGGGGCAAGGTGTGGGCGGTAAGAGGGGTAAGAGGCGGTAGTCGAGTCCCTCGTGATGTTCGAGTGGCGCAGGCGGCTCGTGGGCTGCCTGCGCCGCCCCGCTGGCCCCGCGATCCACTCCCCGACCCTATCCTAGGGAACCCAAGGGGGCCGGATGAGCGAGGTCCGAGCTCAGTTGGAGCGCGCGTTGGCCGGCCGGTATGCCGTCGAGGGGGCGTTGGGAAGCGGCGGGATGGCCACGGTCTACCTGGCGCGGGACGTCAAGCTGGGGCGTCGCGTGGCGATCAAGGTCCTCCGCCCCGACCTGGTCGCGGCCCTTGGACGGGAGCGGTTTCTCCGCGAGATCGAGATCGCGGCCCGGCTCAACCACCCCAGCATCCTCCCACTTCACGATTCCGGCGAGGCCGACGGGCTCCTCTTCTACGTGATGCCGTACGTAGAGGGGGAATCGTTGGGAGACCGGCTGGCGCGAGAGAAGCAGCTCCCCCTCGAGGATGCCGTCGCCATCGGCCGTGAGGTGGCCGACGCGTTGGGCTACGCCCACGGCCTCGGGATCATCCATCGCGACATCAAGCCGGGGAACATCCTCCTCCAGGCGGGGCACGCCGTGGTGAGCGACTTCGGGATCGCCCGCGCCATCTCGGCCGCCGGCGGCGTGACGCTGACCGAGCGCGGGATGGCGATCGGCACGCCGGTCCACATGAGCCCGGAGCAGGGACTCGGCACGGGCGAAGTCGGCGCCCGCACGGACGTCCATGCCCTTGGACAGTGGTCTACGAGATGCTGGCCGGCGTGCCGCCGTATGCCGCTGCCACGCCGCAGGCGATCATCGCGCGAAAGGCGGCCGAGGCCGTGCCGAGCCTCCGGATCGTACGGGATGCGGTGCCGGAGGCGGTCGAGGCGGTGATCGACCGGGCGCTGGCCCGAGCGCCGGCGGACCGGTACACGGCGGCGGCGGCCTTCTCGGAGGCGCTCGGCGCTGCGCTCCGTCAGCCCGGACCGATCCGCGCGCGGCCCCATCGTCGGCGGATCGCGCTCGCCGGGGTCGTGGTCGTGCTCGTGGCGGCGGCGGTCATCCTCTTCCGGGGCCTCCCCCGCGCGGCCGACACCGGCTGGCCTCGATTGCGGTTCTCCCGATCACCAACCTCTCGGGCGACTCCACCCAGGAGTACTTCGTGGAGGGGATGCAGGAGACCCTCATCGGGCAGCTCTCCCAAGTGAGCGCCCTCCGGGTCATCTCGCGCCGCTCCACCCTCCGCTACCGAGGGAGTCACCTCCCCGCCGGGGACATCGCGCGCGAGTTGGAGGTGGAGGGGTTGGTGGAGGCCACTATCCTCCGGACCGGGGACAGCATGGAGGTGCAGGTCCAACTGGTCGAGGCGCTGCCGGAAGAGCGGAGCCGCTGGGCCCACACCTACATCCGCGGCGTGTTCAAGCGCGCCTATGCCCTCAATCCCAGCCTCACCTTCAGCCACTTCCACTATGCCTGGTACCTGGCCCTTGCGGGCCGCCTGGACCAGGCGCTAGAGGAACACCTGAAGGCGCGGGACCTGGACCCCCTCACGCCACCGCAGCTCTCGAACCTCGGCTCCCTGTACCTCTATCGAAGGGAATACGCGAAGGCGGCGTATGAGGCGCATCAGGCCCTGGAGTTGGCTTCGACCGAAGCGACCGGGTTGGCGGTCCTGGGGTTAACCCACCTCCTGCAGCACCAGATCGAGGAGGCCATTCCGGTGTTCGAGACCATGGCGTCCTACCATGCGAAGTGGCGGTGGCTCCTCGGCCGGGCGTACGCCGAGGCAGGCCGTCGTCGGGAAGCCCTGGCGATCCGGACCGCGATGGAAGCAGAGCCTCCGTCTTCCTGGAACGCCATCGGCCTCGTGGTCCTGAACACGGCGCTGGGAGATTACGACGAGGCCTTCCGATGGCTGGACTACGAGCCCCACCACGCCTGGGTGCCCTGGCTGACCGTCGACCCGATGCTCATCGCCCCACGGAATGATCCACGGTTTGCCGCGTTCGTCGCGAGGTTGAAGCTCCCGCCGCCACCCGGCGCGAAGGGGCAGGTGGCTGTGCGCGGGCGCTAAGGGCGTGATAGACGGAAAGGGCGTAGCAGGGGCGGACAGGACACGATTGTTGCTTGACTATGTAACGATGGAAGCCCGCTGCCCCGCTGCCTCCGCCTACCGCGCCGGCCCCAGCACCGAATCCAACCAGCGATTGATCGGCGACACGCGGAGCTCGAGGGGCGGGATATGCCCTGCGCCCTCGAGGAGGACCAACTCCTTCGGCGGGGACAGGAGATTCCAGAGGGGGAGCCCGCGGGTGATCCAGCGATGCTCCTCGTCCTGATGGCCGTTGACGAGCAGCGTCGGAGGGTCGATGTAGGGCGCGAAGTTGATGCTCGATGCCTCCGGGAGGGTGGGCTGGAGGCGCTCGTCGATTCCGCCGCCGATGAACACTACCGCGGCATAGCGCCGCTCGACGGCTGCCAGCACGAGCCGCGAGCCCGCCCCGAGGCTCTTCCCCAGATACACCAGACGGCGCATGTCGATGTCGGCACGCGTGGCGAGATAGTCGATCCCGACGCTGAGCTCGGTGGCGTGGAGCACCATCAGGTCTCGAAACTGGACCGACGACGGAAGCACCCGCAGGATCCCCCCGGGGAGGGGGCGCTCGCGCATCCCGGAGAGCACCACCGACAGCACGGCGCGACCCGCCTTGATGTGGGGGCCGAGAGTCGTCTCTGTATCATCCCGGAGGTACGTGTCGAAGAACGCGTTCGAACCGGGGACGTAGACGATCGTCTGATAGGGCGGCGCCGCATGCACCGGGAGATAAAGGTACGCCATGATGGAGTCGGCGCGGGGCGCATCGAGCCACACGGTCAGCCGAATCCAGTCGGCGGTGGCGGTCGTGTCGACGACACGCGGCGCCAGGGGGCGGCGGTCGTAGCCGTAGTGGGTGAGGAGCGACCGGAATCCCGCGCGATTCACCGGGTGGTAGGTCGGCGTCCGTCGCTCCAAGACGAAGGGCCCGCCCCCGCCCCCGGTCGCGGTCGACGTGGTGTCGGCCATGCGGGCGCAGCGGAAGCCGATCGCGGGCGAGGCGTAGCCCGCCTCTAACTCAGCCACCTCGGAATAGACGTAACTCGGATCACGCCACGAGCCCCCGATGGCGAGATGCCGTTCGTGCGCGGGATTGGCCAGCCATTCCTTGACGTTCCCCGCCATGTTGTACGCGCCGAACTGGCTGATGCCGAGGGGGAAGTCGTCCACCGGCGCGGCGCCCTCGCTGGCGAAGTTGGCGCGTGGCACGGCCGTCCCGCCTCCGGCCATGGCGCCCCACGGCATCATGATCTCGACGTGTGACGTGAGGCCGTTCCGCGCGGCCTTCTCCCACTGGTATACGGAGGGGAGGGCCTTTCCCCGGGAGGCGCAGTATGCCGATGCCTCCCGCCAGGTCACCTCGCCCACCGGCTCGGTGGGACTCGCGTTGGCGGGTGGTTCTTGATTCCTCCAGCCGCGCGGGCCCGGGAGTCCCGTGCGATCGACCAGGGCCCCCCGCGGCGCGCCGCCCCACAGCTCGGTCGCGGCATAGCCACCGTCGCGGATGAAGCGAAGGTAGTCGGCGTTGCTGACTTCGAACCGATCGATGAAGTAGTCCGCCAGGGAATCCGAGTAGCCGAAGGGGAGCCCCGGGCCCGCCAGGGTATAGGGGCCGCCGGGGATCGCGATCATCCCGGCGGGGACACGCTCCGCCGGAGTGAGCGCGACGGCTATCTCGATCGGCCCCGGTCGCCGGCCCGGGACGCTGGCGCGGGGGAGCGCGCTGGAGGCGATCCGTTCGATGGGGGCGTGGCCGTCCGCCGTGATGAGGAGGTGGTAGTCCGCCCGTCCGAGGGCGCGCTGGACGGGAGTCGTTCCGAGGTCGATCGTATCGCTCGTGACAACCGAGTCTTCCGTGGCCCACCCGACGATCCGAACGCGGGCGCCTGAGGGGTCGGACGTGACGTTCAGGGTATCGGTGATCTCCGGGAGGAGGCGGCGGAAGGCGCTATCCCCGGCGAGCCAGCGGCCCGCCTCGGCGGCGAGGGCGTACGCCTCCCGGTAGTGCCGCGATTGGGTGAGGGCGGCTATGCGGGGGAGCAGTGTGCGGGCGTGGGCCCGTTCGCGGCTCCGCCAGAGCGGGATCACCACCGCCGCCGCGAGCACCGCCATGACGGCCATCCCTATCAGCGGCACGCGACTCCGGGCGGCCGGCCGGACCGCGGCCGTGAGTGCGGCGGCGAAGGCGGCCGGGGTGGGGAATCGGCGAGCCCGGTCGCTCGCCAGGGCCGTGGCGAAGACCTCGTCGGCGGCGGGGGGGAGGTCGTCCCGGGCGCGCGACACCGGCGCCACCGGTTCCGTCAGGCGTTTGGCCAACACCGCTTGCGCGGTTGGGCCGTCAAAGGGAAGCCGTCCGGTCAGCATCTCGTAGACAACGCATGCGAGGGCGTACACATCGCTCCGCCCGTCCAGGGCACGCTCGCCGCTGATCTGCTCCGGACTCATGTAGGCCGGCGTGCCGATCGCCAGGCCGGTGGCCGTCATCCGCTCGGCGGCCGGAGTCGCGCCGGCGAGGGCGACCCCGAAGTCGGCCACCAAGGCCCGGCCTTCCTCGAGGAGGATGTTCTCAGGCTTGATGTCGCGGTGGACGATGCCGTGCTGGTGGGCGTAGGTCAGGCCGGCGGCGATATCCGTCGTGATGGCAAGGGCGCTGTCGAGGGGGAGCCGGCCCCCGCGATCGAGGACCTGCCGGAGCGACTCCCCCTCGGCGAAAGGCATGACATAATAGAGGAGGCCGTCCTCCTCACCAGAATCGTACAGCGGGAGGATGTGCGGGTGCTGGAGGCCGGCGGTGACACGGATCTCCCGATGGAAGCGCTCGGCGCCGAGGTAGGCCGCCAGGTCGGGGAGGAGGACCTTGATGGCGACGGCGCGTTCGTGCTTGAGGTCGTGCGCCAGGAAGACCGTGGCCATCCCACCGGCGCCAAGCTCGCGCTCGACACGATAGCGCCCGGCAAGCGCGCGAGTCAGGCGTTCAAGAGTGGAGGGCATGGGTGGTTGGGGGAATGTAGAGGATCAGTGGGGTTGGCGTAATGGGCGGAAGAGGCTTCATCGACCGCCCAGGAACTCCCGCGACCGTCTGTGACCGCCCATGACTGCCGCGCCGCCGCGGCCGGGCGAAAGAAGAAACCCCCGCTCGCCGGCTCCCGTCTGGCCTAATCGACTCCTCTCCGAGATCTCCATGCTCGACAGGCTCACGCGCGACCTCCGCTACGGCGTCCGCTCGCTCCGGAAGACTCCCGGCTTTGCGGCCGTCGTGATCCTCACCCTAGGACTCGGGATCGGTCTCACGACGGCGATGTTCAGCGTGGTGAACGGGCTCCTCCTCGAGCCGCTGCCGTACCCCGACGCCGAGCGACTGGTGATGCTGTGGCAGGGGCGGCGGGGGCAGGACGTGGACGAGGACTGGTTCTCGATCGCCCAATGGGTGGACATCAAGGAGGGCACCACCACGTTCGACGAGGTGGCGTTGGCGGTCGGGTTCGGGGCGACGCTCACCGAGCGGGGGGCCCCAACCCAGGTGGGCTTTGTCCGCGTGACCTCCAACTACATGGACCTCATCGGCGCCCATCCGGCGCTCGGGCGGGTGCTGGACGATGGGGACGATGTCGCCGGTACGGAGCCGGTCGCCGTCATCAGTCACCAGTTGTGGGCCACGGCCTTCGGCGGCGATCCCCAGGTGGTGGGCCAAACGGTTACGCTCAACGGCACCAGCACCCGGATCGTCGGCGTGCTGGCGCGCGACGTCCTCCTCGACAACGAGGTGCTCCCCACCCTCGGCGCGGTGAACCCGCTGGCCGTGGTGATCTCCCTCCCGCTCACCCCCGAGCTCCTGGCCCAACGCGGCCGTGAGGACTACAACATCGTGGCCCGCTTGAAGCCCGGCGCCACGCGGGCGCAGGCGCAGGCGGAACTCGACGTGGTCGCGTCGCGCATTCAAGAGCTGCATGAGACCGACCCGAGCACCGGCTTCTTCATTCGCGCGCTCTCGCTGCTCGACGAGGTGGTCGGCGGCGTCCGGACGACGCTGTGGCTGCTCCTCGGTGCGGTGTCGATCCTCCTCCTCATCGCCTGCGGCAACGTCGCCAACCTCCTCCTGTCACGCGCCTCGGCGCGGGAGCGGGAGCTCGCCATCCGGGCCGCGGTCGGCGCGTCGAGGCGCCAATTGGTCCGCCAGCTCCTCACCGAGGGGGCCATCCTCGCCCTCCTCGGCGGCGGCCTGGGGCTGGCGGTAGCGGCCGGGAGCCTCGAGGGGCTGCGGGCAATCGGGGCGGCCAGCCTCCCCCGGCTCTACGCCGTCGGTCTGGACGGGAGAGTGCTCGCGTTCGCGATCGTCGCTACGGCGCTGACGTGCGTCCTGTTCGCGCTCCTCCCAGCGTTCCGCGCCGCCGACGTCGACCTGATGCAGTTCGTGCGAAGCGGCGGGCGCGGCGGCATCGGGCGGGGGAGCCTGTGGTCGCGGGTCAATCTCTCGAGCGTGCTGATCGCGGGGGAGATCGCCCTGGCGCTGGTGCTGCTGGTGGGCGGCGGGCTGTTAGGCCGGAGCATGCTGGCCATCCTCCAGGTGGATCCCGGCTTTGCGGCGGGCCAGCGCCTGACCTTCACGCTCCAGCTGGCGGGGCCCGCGTATCCGCGTGACGTCCGGCGCTCGTTCATGCGGGACCTCGTGCGGCGGCTCGAAGCCCTCCCCGGCGTGGAGCGCGCCGCCGGCGTCAACTTCCTCCCCTTCGGCGGGACGCTCGGCTGGAGTCAGGTCCGGGTGCCGGGCTATGTCCCGCCCGCCGGCACCGAGGGAGAATTCATCGCCAGCATCCGGTCCGTGACGCCGGGGTATTTCGAGACGATGGCGATCCCGCTGCGGAACGGCCGGACGTTCGCGGAGGACTATCCTGACGATGCGCCGTTGACGGTGATTATCGACGAACAGATCGCGGCCAAGTACTACGCCGGTCGCGATCCCATCGGCCAGCGGATCGCCCTCTTCGGCCGCGATTCGGCGCGCGTGGCCGGCGTGGTCGGCGCCATCAAGCACACCGGACTGGATGACGTCGGCCGGCCGACCGTGTACCTCTCGTACCATCAGTTCCCCAGCAGTACCATGTCCATGGTCCTGGGCGCCGCCGGGAATGTGGAGACCCTGGCACAACCCGCCGTCGCGGCGGTGCACGCGCTCGACCCCGCCGTGGCAGTCGTCGACGTAGCGACCATGGCGGAGCGGATTCGCCGCTCCCTGGCGTCGCGCCGGTTCTCCCTGCTGCTAATGGAACTCATGAGCGGGGCAGCGCTCGCGCTGTCGGTCATCGGGATCTTCGGGCTGGTGTCGTACCGCGTGTCCCGGAGCACGGCGGAGCTCGGCGTCCGGATGGCTCTCGGCGCCCAGCGGACGGCGATACTCCGCCTCGTGCTGGCACATGGCCTCGCCCTCGCGCTGATCGGCGCGGGCGTCGGCATTCTCGGGGCATTGGCTCTGAGTCGGGTGATGCGGAGTCTGCTGTTCGGAGTGGGCGCCTATGACCCGGTCACGTACGCGACCATGCTCCTCGGGTGTGTTGTCGTGACGGGGGCCGCCTGCCTGGTTCCCGCCCTCGCGGCAACGCGGGTCGATCCGATGGTGGCGTTGCGGGCGGAGTGATCAAGGCGGAGGCAGCGGGGGGTAAGCGGCGGAAGGCTGGCTCCTCGTGATTTCTGATGGGGGCGCCGCTCCCCGACGCCGATCGACAATCGGTCCACGTAGTCCTGAACACCGTGCGTGTGCAGGCATCCGATGAGTTCCCGCTTTCGCGGGAATGACACATTGGGGTTTCTTCGGATGTGCCTGCGTTTCCGGCCACGACATGTTACTCGACAGACGAGGTGGGAACCCGCCCGTTACCCGCTGCCTCCGCTGCCTAGTGCGCCATCTCGCGGCCGCCCCCGGCCGTCGGCTTCCCGATCCGGAACAGGAGGAGGAGCGGGAGGGCGGAGACGAACCCGATCCCCATTAAGAGAAAGATCTTCTCGAACGCCAGCACAGACGCCTGGCCGCGGAGGATGCCGTCGAGGAGGGCCAGCGCCTTCCGCTGCGCCTCGGCCACGGTCCCTCCCTGACCGAGTATGTGGAGATGAGAGGGCCGCAAGGCCACTGCGGCAGGCATGAGGGGGTTGTGGAGGTCGGGAGGGTCGGGCGTCTCCAAGGACGCAAGGCCCACGGGAGCGGTCGCTACGTGCCAGCTACCCTAGGATCTCGACTTTCGCTCGCTGCGTCCACCGCCCCCGCCAACCCGACCCCGCAATCGGCACAGGCGCCGGTCGCCTGGCGGTATTCCGTCCCGCACCGGGGACAATAGGCGCGAGCGGGCGCGGCGACAGTGGTATTGGGGAAGGCGAGCGCGGCCGGAAACGTCCGGGGATAGAGGAGGCAGTCCCAGCCGGACTTTCCCGGCGAGGGGCCCGCGTCGGGACCGATGTGGTGGTAGTCGTCGTACGCCAGAGGTCGTGCCAGAACGTGAAATGTCGGATCCGGGAGGAGGGCCCGCGCCACGACGAGCGGGTGGAATCCTTCCGCGGCGCGGCCGACGACCCTCGCCGGGGCGGAGGGTGCTTCGATCGGCCAGACGAGGCCTCGCGCCAGGCGGAAGGCCTCTCTCCGCCCACAGCCGAGTCGGCGCAGCGCCCGGTAGGCGATGACCGCGACTGCGCTGCTCGCCGCCAGGCTCAACACCAAGGCCGTGGTTGCGCCCACGGTCGTGAAGGCCGCCTTCCCAGTCGGAAAGCCGATGAAGAGGAGTGCGATCGACGCGGACGACAGGAGGCACAAGAGCCGGGCGGTCGGACGGAGGTCACGGTATCGGCCCCAAAACGCCTCCGGCCGAAGGGACCCTCCGGCGGCTGCAGGGACGGTGAAGCTCCAATGGAGAACGGGCAGGGGGAACGCCACGGACATCGGCGCGGTCCCGCCG
>Ga0055480_10000553_pt1 | contig 14133 bp, 10 predicted proteins | sample Muzzi_PWB_D2_FD_57935 | JGI IMG/M metagenome (GOLD analysis project Ga0055480, IMG submission 57935) | Wetland microbial communities from San Francisco Bay, California, USA, that impact long-term carbon sequestration - Muzzi_PWB_D2 | ecosystem: Environmental > Aquatic > Marine > Wetlands ... | reverse complement strand
GACCCACTGCTTTGTAAGCACTGCGGTGGGATGATGAAGATCATCAGCTTCATCTATGAGTGGAAAGTCATCAGGAAGATCTTGGTTTATCTCGGTTTATACAAAGAAGATAAATCGAAGTGGAATAGAGTACCACCTGCTTTCCAGGATTTTGTCGAAAGAATTATCGAGCAGTATGATGATGGCTGGCCCGACTATGAGGAGCCTTTTGTTGATGTGCAAATGTTATAATTGCATATGCTAGAGACGTTTTGCCGCAAGAACACATGAGGTAAACATCAAAATATCAATCAGTTGAATGGCCGTCATTGATGATTTGTGATAATGATATAGCTTGGTAAAGCCAGCGTGATTTTTTTGTGGATGGAAAATACAGGATACCTGCCAGGAGCATAACAGGTGAATGGGAAAAATCTTGCAAGATCAAATTCAAAAGGATAATTTTCTGGCTGTGAATGGAGCGGCTTCAATCAGGAAACCGATTTTTTAGGGATACCTTAGAAAGCAACTTCTTATCACCCACCTCACCGAACTCGTATGGATGTCTCTATGATGGCTTCGCATCGGGTGCTGCAGTAAAACTCCGATGATTCATGGAAGTGGTAATAAAACCATTTCTACTATGGAAGGAGGAGCACAATGAACGAAAACATCCTTTCAATCACAAGCAGCCAAACACGCCGAACGGCGCTCCTATCCCTACCTGGAATCAACTCTCTTCTTTTTTTCTGCTGTATTCTGCTGGTGCTTCTTCTAAAAACCAATGCCTGGGCAGAATTTTGCTGTACTCGAAACGTCATTCCTCTGCCTATCAAAATGCCTCCTGAACAGGAAGCGGACTGCGGTGGATATATCGGCGCCGTGATTTTACCCACCGTGCGTGAAGCTGACATTTTCAGCTGTCCCATCAAATATTCTCAAGCCAGCTATGAAACGAGGGACTTCCTCTATTGGATGGTGGATGAGTTTGGCAGCATTGCTGGAGCCCCTTTTGACCCTGAGCACCAGAAAGCCGTAAAAGAGTACCTGACTGAAGATTATGCCTGGAAGGGGGTGTTGACCCTCAACAAAATCGATAAGCAGGTCGAGGGCTATTGGGAGGAGGGCTATATGCCTGGTGAGCGGAATTATATTCCCGGCTATATAATTGGGGATTGGACAATTGAGTTGGCCCTGGTGAACATTCATTTCAACGAGGTAGTGGAAAAAGGAGAGGTCAGTTTTTCCGGAACCTGTTCCACTGATGGACCCGAATATGTAAGGGATCTGATCAGAGCATATTTTAATCCCATCACCCGGACCATTTATGAATACGAACAGGTGCCCACCACCGCCATTTTGCAATTTGAAAAAGAGCCGCTCGAGGCAGGAGAAGAGACCACTGTCACCATCAAGCTGATGGATGACTGGGGGCGCAACCCCAAGAGTTGGCAACGCATCATGGTGACAACCAAGGAAGGGGATATAATCAACGGAGTCAACTGCAGGGAGGGAGAGAAGGCTTGGGCCTTTAAGGCAGGGGATGGCAAGGTGAAGGTGAAATATCGGCCGCCTGAAGACTGCGAAGATAAAACAGAAACATTCAAAGTCTATAATGCCTGCACCTGGGGCCAGGAATGGATGCGGCCCATGCGCGTTATTAAAGAAAGAGACGTGATCGCAGAGCGGGAGGTTGAAATCGTCGACCTTCAACCCTCGTCGTGCACGCTGAAGCCGGACAAGAAGGAGTTGAACGGCAATGAAGATATGACCATCAGGTTGTCGAACTTTATCGAACCCAATGGGCTGGAACTACGACCTGAAGAAAAAATTATGGTGAAAGTTGAGGAGGGCCAGATCCTCAATGGTACAGCACACGGGGAATACAAGGTGTTTACCCTCGGTGACGGGAAGGTTGATGTTGAGTATCACGCTCCGGATTTATGCGGCGTGGAAAAAGACCAGTTCAGCGTCTATAACGTCTGCGAAAATAAAGAAGAAGGGACCCTGGAACCAGATGAAAAGATTGCCTCCCTACCCATCCGCATAAAAAAGGTGGCTTGCGATGTAAGCGTACATATCAAAGCCAGTTTTCAGTGGAAGGATAATTCTAGCAACAATTACGTTGAAGGCATTGCCACGATGAATGTTCGCGGTGGTATGAAATTCGACCAGCGTTATCAAACTCCCATGGTCAAACGGTATATTCCGGGTAATCTGCAGGTTGGCTGGAGTTTTCAAGAGACCTTGAAAGATCTCGATGGTGATCCAGATTGTCCAGAGCTGGTCCAGGAATTGAGCGGCGGCGGGTCTGCGGCAATTCCAGATCCTGCCTTTAAGGATGTCGGCTTTTTGGAAATACGTAAATTTGGAGAGATTCTCAAGGAGCAGGAAATTGCCGGCTTTATACCCCAGGAAGCCAAGGAGCAGTTGGCAGACCAGTTTATGCTGGTTCTGCCTGCAGCTAAACAGCACTTGCGGGGAAGAGTATGGGCATCTTCGTCATGCGGTGAGGATAGCTGCCCCTGTAAGCAATACAACGAACTTGATAGGGAGATCGGGGTGGGAAGCATAGCGATACGAGGCAAAATCGAATCGGAAGGGTCCATAACAGGGATGCAATATTGGGTGGGCCAAGGCAGCACCATGCGCACCCTTGGCTTCCAGGTCAATGAAATTGGCAAGGAAGTCGAATTTCAACCACCTGTACTCAAAGTTCCGGAGGGAAAACTAATCAACATCAGTGTGAGCTGGGATATCAAACTCAATAATTGAGAAGTGATAATAATTCAACTGTGCCTCGCTGTCACTTAGATAGAGAGCGCAGCATCGGGCACAAATACCAGTCAGCGATATTTGGATCTCGCCACAGCCTCTGAACGTCCAAACTATTGGACACTAAAATCAGGAGGAAACCATGAGGAAAAATATTGATTTTCTGTCGATTTTGCTCACGCTCTCCATTCTTATTTGCGCTGCATCTTCCCTAGCATCTCAGTTCCAGGCGGATGTGCTGGACAGCCGCGAGATCGAGTCCTTTAAGGGTCATATCTGGGTTAAAGACGGGGTGTACCGCCTGGAGATGGATCGGCCCGACAGCCCAGACAACTATACAATAGTCGGGTCGAAAGTGGGTACGACCCAAATTGTATTTCCTAAATACAAGGTGTATATGGAACTTCCTTCCAGCGAGATGCTGAGCCAGATGAATGACCCATTTCAGGCGGCCAGGACAACGGCCGAACGCTATCAGCTTAAAAGCGAAGGCAAAGAGAATATTCAGGGATTTGAGTGCGACCGACAACTTATTCATGCCGATGGACAGGGAATAATGCAGCGCTGGCAATCGACGGAGCTGGATTTCCCGGTAAAAATCGAACAGCTGAGTCGCGATGACTGGTATGTCCTCTTGGAAAATATTGAGCAGAAAGAAGTTGAAGACACGCTGTTTCAGATTCCGGCGGAGTATACTCTGAAAAGTTACGACGAGATATCCAAACTGATCGAGTCCGACCAGGATTTAGCCGCCAAGGTTGCGGCGTACAAGAAAAATCGTCCTCGGAAGTTAGAACTGGCAAATTTACTTTCCACAGATGACACCTGGAGTCTGGTATTAAATCCTGACATCAAAGTCCGGGTTAAGGTGAAAACAGGCAATAAGCAGGCCGCCTGGTTCGCCGTTCCGTACAAAGGTCAGACACCGTTAAAGTCAAAATCCGACTGCATGTACCAGGGGAAGGGCAACATTTCAATTGATCCAGACCTGGGGGCAGACGGAATTCTGGTCGGAGTTACCGAAGGAGATAATATCTCCGTTAATCTGGTTTTAGTGGGCAAACCCCCACATGTTCAGGCAATGCGGAGAGTATTTCATGTGGTCGAGAGAAGTGGGAGCGGCTGGAGTGTGCAAAATTCTTTTCTTAAGTATGAGGTTCGCGTATATGCCCGGTCCTCCCCTGCAGCTGGTGTTCGGTTTAAAGTAGATGGAAAAGAGTATGATGTAAAAATCCCAAGCGGCCAGTTCAAGCTCTTTTCCATCTCCTCTCAGGATAACCCGAAAGACATGGATATCATGGTGGATTATGGAAAGGTTAAAGTTGTATATCTGGCAAATGCCAGAACAGCATCCGGAACACACGTCCTTCTGGATATCCCGCCCCAGGAGAAAGACGGTACCGCTGTAGCAGTGTCTTCATCCCCGGAGCCGGATGTTACTCCACCTCAGAGTACCGCCGCTCCCCAAGTGGCTTCTCAAGTAGCTCCTGAAACAGCAACTCAAGCTGCTCCTCAAGCTGAAAGCTCTTCTGAAAAAATGGACAATGAGGTGCGCACTATACTGGTGCTGGATGCATCCGGCTCTATGTGGGGGCAGATAGATGGCCAGGCCAAAATCGTGATTGCCAAGGAGGTTATGACCGATCTCATCGATAATCTGTCCGATAACAGCTATGCAGGGCTTGTAGCTTACGGCCATCGCCGAAAAGGCGATTGTCAGGATGTTGAAGAGCTCGTACCGTTGCAGGCCATTGACAAAAAACGCCTTGTCGAACAGATCCAGGCCATCAATCCCAAAGGCAAGACCCCCATCACTCGCTCCATTCGTATGACGGCTGAGAAACTTAAGACAGTTGAAGAAGAGACCACCATCATTCTGGTGAGTGACGGTAAGGAAACCTGCGAGGGAGATCCCTGTGCTCTGGTCAAAGAGCTTAAAGAAGCTGGAGTTCGCTTTACCATGTATGTGATCGGTTTTGATGTGAGCAAAGAGGAAAGGACACAACTTGAATGCATGGCTAGAGCGGGTGATGGACAATATTTCACGGCGAAAAATGCCCAGGAACTCCGGCTGGCAGCCAATGCAGCAGTTCAAGAATCTCACAACTTCGGATACCTTAAAATATTCGCCTTACGCAACGGCAAACACATTTCTGCAAGGGTTGATGTTTTTAAACATGGTAAGCAGGAGGCTATCAGAAGCATTCATGCAGTAACGGATCCAAGCAAGCCAGGTGCAAAACTCAAACCCGGTGCATATGACGTGATGGTAATTGACGAGGAGTTCAGTCCTCCTCAGAAAGCTGCTTTTTCAGAAGTGACAGTGGAGGCCGGAAGGACTACGGAGAAAATTGCTGACTTCAACGGTGGAAGCCTGAGTGTGGAGGTTCTGGCCAACGGGAAGAAAGAGACGGCCAGCCTTTATCTCTACCCTGCAGGAGATAGCCAGGTATTAAAAACCGCTGATACCTCCCGAGACAATCCCACAACATTTGTTCTGCATCCCGGAAAATATGACCTCCAGGTAGTTTATAAGAAAGCCAGACCGGAAATCGAGCGCCGATTGAGCAACATTGAGATCGTAGCTGGGCAGATCAACGAAAAGCGTGTTGAATTCGGAGAAGGCAAACTGAGCATAGAGGTTTCGGTCAATGGCCTAAAAGGGTCTGCTGGTCTTTCCATCTACAGAGCAGGTACCAACAATCGAATCGCAACTGGTGATACTTCAAGAGATAATCCAAAGACATTTACCTTGGATCCAGGTGCTTATGATCTGGAGGTTGTATATAAAGACAGCAAACCGGAAAGCAAACAGCGCATAGACGGAATCGAGATTAAAGCAGGGCAGGTCAGCGAAAAACGGATAGAGTTCGGCGAAGGTCAACTGAGCGTTGAGGTGTTGGTCAATGATAAAAAAGGACCCGCGGGAATGTATATCTACGAGGCGGGTACAAACAATAGAATCGCGACCGGCGATACCTCTAGAGACAATCCCAAGGTTATATCCTTGAATGCTGGCAATTATGATCTCAAGGTCGTATATCGTAAAGCTATTCCTGAAAAGGAGGTGATAATTGAAAACCTGCAAATCGCCCAGGGCCAAACAACGCCACAGAAGGTCACGTATCAGGAGGGAACTCTGAATGTGAAAGTTACTTCTGGTGGGAGTCCTACCCGGGGCGGCCTGTCATTTTATCTGCCCGGTGAGTCCAAACGTGTGGCCACTGGAAATGCGGGAAAAACCATAAAAATGCAACCAGGTCAATACGAAGTTGTTGTAAAAGCTTATAAACTGGACGGTAAACCTGAAAAGCGAGTCCCTTTTACTATCCAGACCGGTCAGTCAACGAATCTTGATGTGAATTTTTGATTCTTGCTGTTGTTATATGAAAATTGAAAGCCACTGGTGCAAGAGCGTCATGATATTCAAATCTTAACGAGGGGTTGAGCAATGAATAGAATTCTTCTGATTATTGTTTTATTTTCACTTTCGATCACCGGGAAGGGCTGGACGGCAGATTTTCGTCCCGGATTATATGAAATTACCTCACAAGTGCAGATGAGTGGAATGCCTGAAGGTGCAATTCCAGCTCAGACTTTTAAAAACTGTCTGACAGAGCAGAATCCTATACCTTCGGCAGATGCATCTTCTTCGGGCTGTACAGTAAAAGATTTTCAGCAGAACCGCGGTACCTTCAAATGGAAAATGGAGTGCAATCAGCAGGGCCAGACCATGACAGGTGAAGGATCAATGACCTTCTCCGGTGATACATTTACCGGAACCAGTACCATGGTTATGGGACCTCAGGCCGGTAATATGCAAGTGGTTAGCCTCATGACCGGAAAGCGAATAGGGGATTGCAAGGGGGCACAGTAGAACAGTATACTCCCCGCAAACGTGAGACACACGTCTCTTCTATCTAGCTGTATTTCTGATGTAAAATTTTGATTTAATTTTCATATATTTTCACACATAGCAAAGAGCAGAACTTATCATCGGTATTCCAAAGTCATATATTCTTTGGATTTCTCTGATCTGCTGTTGTTCCATTTCCGATCAATTCTGTCCGCTTCGACACTTAGCCGGAACGACATAGAGCAATAAGCGTTATTTGTATATGCAATTGCTGAGGCTGCAGGAGTAGGAAAAACAAATGGAGGTAGCCTGAGGGAGCACAGCAGTGTCAATAGAAGTTAAGCCCGCGGGTGCTCGCTAACGCTCATAACCTTGTATTTTGCCCCTCTGCTGTTCTTGATCGAAAATTGAAAGAAAAGAATCAATTATACAGCTGTCTCGAAATCAGATGTACAAAAAAAGCTGGACACTCCCGCGAACGGAACCTTAACGTAGTATGTGAGATATTCCCTCCCAGGCGTAGTTACAGGATAAGAAAATAGAGGAAAACAGATGAAATTACCTAAACTTGTTGGAATAAACCATGTAGCTTTGGAAGTGGGTGACATCGATCAAGCTCTCGAATTCTACTCCAGTATTTTTTCAATCGAGCTGCGAGGCAAAACCAGCAGTTCTGCATTTGTTGATATGGGGGATCAGTTTCTCGCCCTAATGGAGACCGGCGAGACATCCAGAGATGATCACCGTCACTTTGGTTTGGTGGTCGAAGACAAGGATCAAGTCAGGAAAATCTTGGAGCGAAGGGGAGTAGAAATTCTCTCCGGTCCGTTCCTTGATTTCATGGATCCCTGGGGCAACCATATTCAGATAGTCGAGTACAAGAACATCCAGTACACCAAAACAACAGAAGTTCTCAAAGCAATGGGTCTTGGAGATCTTGGCAAATCGGATCAGGCATTGCAGGAGTTGCGAGACAAGGGAATGGCTTAAATGTTGTAATTCCGATACTATCTGATGTTTTTCAATATCAAATTCGAATTTTTTCTTACACCTCGACTGTAGATTGTCTTTTGTAAGCTCTTCTCAGTAGTTGCTCCATTTATGGGCCTATTTTGTAGGATTTGGAGTATTACGTATCAGGAATAAGGTTAAGTAAGCGAGTCCATACAAGGCTTCGGATTGGCGGTACAAACCTTCGCCTGGAGGTCGCTCAATCCTGTTGTGTTATCAACCGCGGTGCCTAACGGTTGCGCTAAAGAGATCGGCATAAATTTCCTGTCGAATTTTCGCTTCATCGGTTATGGTCTATTGGAACTATGTTGACTTTTGCAATTTCAAAATTTGAGACAACTATTAGTTGTGGAGAGCTGAGTGAAGGCCCACCTCTGTGCTCACGTTAGCAACTTGGGTGGGTACACTGGTATGTTTATTGCTTTTATCGATAACACCGCAATAGTGCTACCTAGCAGGACGAATTCCGTCCTTAGAATAACTTGTTATAAAATCAAAAACCACAAAGTCGTCGGCAAATGTCAAGAAAACCTAATTCTAAACCTCATATTCTAGATTACGTAACCTTTCTATTTAAATCCTCTCTAGGTGCGTGGTGGGCTTTGGTCACAGCTTTAATAGGCATTTTTGGGTTCACTATGACGGATGCTATCGTTCAAATAAACAGATTATGGTTAGTAATTATCTTACTTTCTGGGTCATTTAGTTTGTTTGTTGGATTTCAGGTGTTTCTAAAGGGTTGGAGGTTGTATTCTTCAACTGAACAACAGATTAACATATTAGAGATTGTTCGTTCGGATGATGAACAAATATTTGTTCTAGACTGCCCTACATTTCACAGAATTGGATCATTTCTCGAAGTTTACCGTGTGAAAGAATTAATTGAAATCCCAATTGGTTTTATTGAAACATTTCATCAAAAAGAAGACGGTTTAATACAGGCAAGACCCGTCTGGATAATGCCTATTCATCTACATGACATTGAATCACGAGAACTATCGATTGAGAGTTTAAAAGCATATCCATCTGTGTCCAAATCAATTTTAAACAGATGGGTTAGAGCTGAAGCTGATTCGAAAGTGCAAGATCTTTTAAGAAAAGGTATGAAGTGATGGAAAGACCTCCTAAAGCATTTATTAGTTACAGCCATTCAGATAAAGATATTGCGGCTAAAATCTCGACTTACTTGAGATCAAATGGAGTTGATGCTTGGATTGACAAATGGGAGATTTTGTCAGGTGATTCACTTATTCAGAAAATATTTGAAGAAGGGTTAGCAGGAGCCAGTGTTTTTATTGTAGTACTGTCAAAAAACAGTGTTGAATCTAAGTGGGTCCAACAAGAGCTCGACGTTGCTTTAATAAAAAGAATAGAAGGAGTTACACGCATAATACCTGTACTTGTTGACAAGGTGGAAATACCAGACGCTATAAAACCCCTTATGTGGTTGGATGTTAGCGGAGATTTTGATAAAGCTGCTAGAAATTTATTATTGAGTATTTTTAAAGTTTATGAGCGCCCAGAAGTTGGTGAACCCCCAGAGTTTATAAAAGAAAAAATCACATCAATTGGTGGCTTATCACAACTTGGTACAAGATTGGGTTTGTTTCTTTCTAGGACTGGCAAGCATGAGATTGGTAGTGAAGAATGGTTTAGTGCTAATGAATTAAAAGACAAACTACAGTTTACCGTTCAAGAAACTGATGATGCAATCGATGAGCTAGAAAGACTAGGTTTTTTAACTGCAAGAAATTATCTAGGGACTCATCCTTTTTCTCATGGAGATGTAAGTGCTACTTATGCCCTTTTCCTACAATTTAAGGGGCATGGTGTTGATTATGATCCAGAAGAAGATATAAAAAATGTTGCTTCAGCCATAACTGCTAAGGAACAGATTGGTGGCAAAGAGCTTGCAGATTTAACAGAACTATCACCTTTGCGTATCAATAGAGCCGTTGGTTACCTAAAAGATTATAGCCTAATACAAACTATTGAAGAGTTAGGAACAGCGCCATTTGACTTCAGTGAAATATGGGCAACCGGACCTACAAGAAGATTTGTTGCAGAAAATTGTAAATAACAAAATTTACAACAAATCATTTCACTAGATTTCGCAAAAAGCGTGAATCCAGTGAATTCAACGTTGGCTTTACAGAATGAAAATGAAAGGCAACCCCTTGCAAACAAACAAATCTATGAAATGGGATGTTTTTGTCAGCCATGCGTCTGAAGACAAAATTTCATTTGTGCGCCCCCTTGCTAATACACTTCAGCAATTGGGAGTCACAGTTTGGTACGACGAATTCTCATTGAGATTAGGCGATAGCATTTCTAGGTCAATAGATAAAGGGTTGGCTGAGTCAGCTTTTGGGATAGTGGTCTTGAGCCCTTCATTTATTGCAAAACCATGGCCTGAGTATGAACTGCGCGGCTTGGTGAGTAGGGAAATAGGAGCGAGTAAAATAATACTTCCTATTTGGCATGGGGTTAACCAGGAAGAAATCCTTCGGTTCAGCCCCCCACTTGCCGATAAACTCGCGATTGACACAAATCGTGTTAGTCCCCAAGATGCTGCGCTTCAAATTCTTCAGGTTGTACGCCCCGACCTTTATTCTCAAACACCAAGAGATAAGCTCCAGCAAATGGCAATGCAAGGGCAAGCTGTTCGAGAATTACAATATGAAATCGACAGAATGAAAAATGAACTTCAGGGTGCTCTTGAAGAGCTTTCTGAGTTTCAATGTCAAGTTTGTCAAGCTCCACTTGTTGAGAGGATCAGTGCCCCAGCGGATCCCGCAGGTGATAGCTGGGATACAAGAGAAATATATGATTGTGGTCATATTACATTTGGTGGCCATGATGAAAGTGCATGTCCATCCGACCCCACCTTTCCAAAACTAGATGAATATAGACTTAATTTTGAACACAATCCCACAGAGCCACATTATAAATGGCAATGTTTTGTTCAGCCAATAACTAGAAACGCATACCGACTATCGCTCTCAATGGCGTTGGGGAGTACAAGGGAGGAATGCGAGAAGAAAATAAAAGAAGAATACGAAAGAAGATCAAGCAAATACAAGAGCTAACAAAAGCATTCACCGCGAATCCGGGGACACGATACTAAATACCAACAATAAAATTCTGCGGACAAGCCGCAGATGTTCACGCTACGGTTAATGAGATAAAATGATATGAATTTGCAAGAAGTTATAAAGAAAATGAATGCTTACACAATTTCTGCAACATATACACACGATCTCGCTATTAGCTCTAGCAAGTTAATGAGTTGGGATGAAAGTGAGTGGAAAATTAAGCCTAGGCTCTCTACCGGTGCCAACAGGAAGGATCTATCAAAAAAAGAACTGCCACTTTGCTTAGAGATGTCTCATGAAATGAGTTCCCTAGCAAGTTTGGTTTTCCCAGATGATGGTACTAATCAAAAAAAATATGTACCTATACTCAACCCAGATGAATTCATTCCAATCTCTAGAGTTATAGCTACGCAAATAATTTTATACAATTATTGTCTCTTAGAAGAGTATGAATTTAATAGATTTCACATCGAGCTGAGCAAGAATATATCTAATCTTTCTAAAGATAAATTCACATTAAACGACTTTAATTCAAGAGGGTATGACAAGTTATTTTCCGGCGTTTTAGATCGCGAGCAAAATTCATATGAGCGAAGAAGCGTTAGGAAAAGAATCAACGAATGGAATAAAGTAAATATAGCTGAATTATCAGAAAAAGACTTGGCTTGTTACGAAAAACTAAGCATACGTCGGAATGAACTAACTCATGAATCAGATCCTAATATTCCATCGCTTGAAGAAGCAATTATCTTTTTCCACAAATGTAGACTGGTTGCTAAAAGTATAAGTATATCATTTTCTGACCCAACAGTTGGAAACGTCCTGATTCCATATGAAAATCATAATTTTGATGAATAATAAAATCATTAACTATGCGTTTCACACTGTTCCGCTGCGCTCCACTCGGACTCGCTAAAGCTCGCGTGTGAACAGAACAAGATTTCTCCTATGGACCTGGACTAACTTATTGGAAATATGTGGACTTTGGAAGAGACCTTAGTCAAAGTCATAAATACAATCTCGCCTTTCTGTATATATCCCCAATTCGAGGAGATACACAGGTCCGCTGAATAGCTTATTAGGACGTAGAAACTGGAACTACTTGCGGAGATAAAAATGAAAATGCGTGAAGTATTAAACAAATTGGACCTTGGCAACTCTGTAGCTGAGTTTGATGAGGCGCTTGAGAAGTACTTCGTTGAAACTAACACTTTTAGAGATCTTGTCGGGAACCGCGTCGACGTTGTAGCGGGTGACAAGGGAACAGGAAAAACAGCTATCTTCAAAATTCTTCAGCGTCGTTACCGAGAGATACCCGAGTTGGAAAGTACGGAAGTAATTACGGCTTTCAATCCCACGGGAAATCCAGTGTTCCAACGCCTTGTACACGAGGAGCCATTAACTGAAGGACAATATCGCAGCGTATGGAAAACTTACTTCTTGTCCCTAATTGGGAACTGGGCACTAAATATAGCTGGTGAAGATGCAAGCACCTCATTTAGTAAACTTCATCAACTTTTAGAACGAACTGATTTGCGTGCTCATGATGACACGCCACAAACAATATTCAATCGCTTGGCAAATATTATCCGTCGCGTGTTTAATCCAAAAGCTGCAGAGGTTGAATTAACGCTGTCGGAAACAGGCATCCCCATAGTTAAACAGCGGGTAGAATTTGGTGGCAAAACTGACGGAACCAAATCTGAGGTGAGCCATGAAGAAGCACTTCGACTACTAAATACATGCATAAGTGAGTTGGGCTACAATGTATGGGTGAGCATCGACCGTTTGGATGAAGCATTTCAAGGGTTTCCTGCCGTAGAAGTACCTGCACTTAGAGCATTACTTCGCACGTATTTAGATCTTCTTGAATTCGAGCACATTCGCCTTAAGCTCTTCGTAAGGCAAGATTTATTTCGTAAGGTTATTGCTGGTGGATTTGTAAATCTTACTCACGTTAATGCACGAAAATCAGAGATCATCTGGGATGAGGACGATTTACTTAACCTCCTTTGTGAACGAATGAAGGAGAGTGGTATTTTCCTTACTTTGTTAAAGGCGAAGGAACTCAGCAATGAGGGAATCTTCTACTCTGTATTCCCGAACCAAATTGATATCGGGGAGCGCAAGCCCTCGACGTGGAACTGGATAATGTCGAGGACTCGGGATGGTAATCACGTTAAGCCACCTCGCAATTTAATTGACCTAATAATGAAAGCTCGCGAAGCCCAACTCCGACGTGAAGATCGAGATCCTCGTGAATTCGCAGAGGGTATACCAATTATAGAAGCGGATTCGTTTCGTCGTGCGCTTACTCGGCTCAGTGAAGAACGAGTCGAAGACACTTTACTTGCGGAAGCTGGAGAAGCAGTTGAACTTATTGAGAAATTTAGGAATGAGCGCAGTGAACATAACCGACAGTCTTTGTCGGAATTACTTGAACTAACAAATGGAGACCTTGAGGAAGCAATTCGCAGATTACGGGATGTCGGATTTCTAGAGGAAACAGGCAGGTCATTCAAGATTCCTATGCTATACCGAGATGGGCTTAAAATTGTTCAGGGAAAAGCCTTTTAAAGGCTAATGCCCAACAAGAACTCAAAAAAGAAATAAATAGAAAAAGGGGGCGAGTTTTTTCTTGACTCATATCGGGTGTAAAATGCCCCTGGAAATCGATTGAGCAATAGTCAAAAGCTCTCCTATCGACTTTAAGTCATACAAATACTGGAAAACTAAATTTAAACTTACTATGAAAAAATCCTTAATTCCAAAGAAACATATTGTCCCAGGCAGAGATTATTGGTGCATGTACAATAATGATCATAGCGTGTTATCCCTAATGAATTATGCCAACAATGGCATTTTTTATAATCAAGGAGAAATGGTTCTAGTCGAAAACATTAGAGTGATGTTTGAAGGCTATATAAATGTAAATAAGTCTAGAATTCCCAGAAAATATCTTGTTCCTGAAAGGTGCTACTGGTGCAAATATAAAGATGATAGAGATCTAAAACTAATGCGTTACAAAGAGGATGGGTCTTTCTATTTATTTAGCCACGACTGTCATTTACCACCAACAGACCTGAAACTAATTTTTGAGGATTACGAAAACTAAATGATGTTAAACGTGGCAGGACTACAGTTCAATTTAAACCATCCACAAAAATCCTTTCGGATGGACTTCTAATTATCGAGATCAACCGATAGGAAAAGATCATGAAATTAATTGTGAAAAATGAGAATGATTCATATAGCTTTCGAGGTATCGCTTGTACGGAAAGAAGCAGAAATACTGGAACATACCATCTTTCAGGCATCAGTACAGAGTTATTATCTTTTGCTCACAATACTCTTTTGACTGAAGTTTAGAGTTTGACATCCCGCTGATTATCCCGCGGGCGGTGGACACTGGTCCAC
>Ga0055480_10000548_pt1 | contig 14183 bp, 13 predicted proteins | sample Muzzi_PWB_D2_FD_57935 | JGI IMG/M metagenome (GOLD analysis project Ga0055480, IMG submission 57935) | Wetland microbial communities from San Francisco Bay, California, USA, that impact long-term carbon sequestration - Muzzi_PWB_D2 | ecosystem: Environmental > Aquatic > Marine > Wetlands ... | reverse complement strand
ATGAGTTCCGGCATGACCATGAATTGATTCCCGGCCATGAAAAGCACCAGGTCACATCGATGGGCCAGGTGCCGATTGTGCAGGTCGTCGGCGCGTTCCGCCGGTATGACGGGCATTTCAGAACGATTGGTCATGAGGGTAAGTCATAAGCGGATGGCGCCTGCCCGGATTTAAATTCTTCGTCCGTGAGACCCAACCGCACTTTAAAAAATGTCTCCTCCTCATCCGGCGACAGATCCGCCAGCTCCCTGAGGGCCTCCCGAATATCTTTCGACCCTTTTTCATAAACCTTCCAAACGGCACTGTATTCATAGCGAACATCGCGCAACGAATATTTGCCGCGCGTGTTTTTTAAGTGTGAGAAAACCAGACTGCGCACGTATTCCCAACTGTCGCGCCGGGTCTGGTTCTTCAATGCGGTCAGGTGATCCATATTCTTGAGTATCTTTTTATGAAAGCGCTTAAACAGTAAACGGCGCAGGGATATTCCCCAGAGCCCCAGTACCAATAGGGCACCGGCCGCGCCGCAAGCGCTTGTAAGCATGATATCGGCCCCCGCCAGGGGCGGCGCCAGAAGGGCCAATACGAATATGACGGCACCAGCCACAAGACTGGCGCCCAATCCGATGCCAAAGGATTTCAGCCGAAACTTGCGCGCCCGTTTTCGGTAGCTGATCAGCGCTTCCAGAAAGTGCGCCAGCCGTTCGCCGTGGGTTTCGACAAATGAAGCCAGGTTGTCCAGACGATAGCACGGGGCCTGCAATACCGCATTCTTCAGCTCCTCGCGTTGATTCTGCAGGTGGCGCAGATAGCTGATGTCGCCTTCATCCAAGGACATTGAGGCGTCTTGTGGGGAATAGGTCAGGTGGATCATGGGAATATCTTTGCGGCCGGTGATCTGGGAAAGGTTCCAACACAACGTTCCATACACACGCAGTAAATCGATCATGGAGGTGCATTCGTCGATGCGGTTGAGGACAAACAGCACCCGGTCTTCAAATGTTCGGGCCGGCAGCGTATCCCGCAAACTGGTGTGGGCTTCGCGCACTGTACCGGCTTTGTGGGGGTCGAAAAGCACCAGCACCAGGTCGGCGATCTGGGCCAGGTCGCCGATAACTTCCTGATAATTGTACCCGCGGTCTCTTTCCGTGATGCTGTCCAGCATGCCGGGTGTATCGATAATGGCCAAGTTTTTCAGAAATGGCGAGTTGACCTTTTTGAGCTTAAAGTGAGATGAAAATCGTTGGCCGTGTTTTTTAAGGGTTTCAAAAGGATATTCCGGGTCGTTGAGCAGAAATTTTCCGTCTCGCTCGTCGGTGATGCGGACCGGCTCATCGGCTGCCGGGCCGTCATCATAGGTAATCACCGTAAAGGAGTCGTCTGTGGGCGCCTGGCCCGTTTTTTGTATCTTTGCTCCTAAAAAGTCATTGATCAGGGTGGATTTTCCGGAAGAGTAATTGCCGATCAACAGGACCTGGGGGCGCCATTTGATGGTTGTTTCAAGGGGCACATCGCTGTAACCGTAACGTGTTGAGACAGGTGTGAGATGTTCGGCCACCATTTCCAACAGCTCTGATCGAAGGGCTTTAATGTAGTTGTCACGATACATGCATCACTCCGGGGTAAGTCCATTCACGCCACGCCGACGGCTGGTCCGTCTAAGTGGGGGTAGCATCGAATGTCAACAAATTCACGTTTATGGCGTTTATATGCAATACATCGATTTAAATCAATAAAGATACGTGGATTTCATTTACACCCGCACCCGCATTGGCACTCGTTCATTTCCGATTTGCGCGCCAGTGCATGAACCAGTTCGCGTTCGGAGACCGGCGCCACCGATTGAACATCGATAACAAAATCGAAAGGCGGTTTGATATTCACGGCGTCCATTAAAGGGCATAGCAGATGCTCGAAATAGGCCTGTAATTGAGCAGGTTCCACCTGGATGTTTACGCGGTCGCCGGGTATTTTGCCCAGCAAATCCTTTTCGAAAGCGGTTAAACCTTCAATGGCAAGGCCGCATATAAAATCAAACGGAATACCCGACGCTGATGGTTGGGACCCGGCATCTTTCGCGGAAACAGTTAATACCAGGGATACTTTTGTCAAGGGACCGACGGTGGGAGCGCCTTCCATGGTAAGATCCTTTTATTCAGGATGGCCGCACCAAAGCGCGGGATCCAGTCAGATATGGCGAACTGCATGCTAAGGGTTCGCGCAAAGATGTGCCCAGACTATAAAACCCCTGGGACCTGGGTGCAAGCGTTTAGATACCAAGTAACCGGTGTGTCGGCATAAAAAAGGGCGCCAAATTGGCGCCCGGAATTTTCTTTGCCGCATTGCGCAGCGTTATATGCCGAAGTAACTTCTTAAGGTAGTGGAGCTGATGCGCTGATTCAGTCTGCGTTTCACATTGGAGCGCAGGGACTTGGATTTGAAGTTAATGACCTTGCATCCGTAGCGGAAATGTTTTTCCATCAGGTCCGGGCAATTGTTGAAATTGCAGCGCAGTTTCAATCCGTTGGAGGTGACTTTTCGCAGGATATGAATTTCCTTGCCGGCCACTTGATTTTCCTTTCGGCACACGGCATCCAGAAATTCCCGGCGGTTTGGTGCACAGCGGGCAAAGGTAACGGCGCGCCCCATCTGACCCAAAGAGTGGCCATCACTGCCGCCGACCATGGCTTTATTCAGGTTAAAACCCAGTACGGAGCATTTCAGATTCCATTTGTTGAGGTTGCTCGCATTGAGCACCTCGACGCCATCCACCATGCTGAACAGCCGATCCCTGGCTTCATTGGAAAATTGAATGTTGCACACACCGGTGTACATGGCACAATAAGGGTGCGCGAAGATGATCACGCATTCATAAGCCCGCGCCCGGCGGATGATCTCCTCCATGGAGAGACTCAGGGAACTCATCACGCCGTGGCCCATATGCGGGGCCACTTCATTGGCATAGAACTTTTTCAGCTCCTTGGTATCATAGAAGTAGACCAGCAGATGAGAACCTTCGGCGGCCGTGATTTCGATCCCCGGAATGCTGAAGATATCATCGTACTTGTCGATCTCCAGGGCACCACGGATTTCATTATGGTCGGTGATGGCAATGCCGATACCCAGTTTGCGCGCCCTGGCAGCGATTTTATGGATATGGTTGAGACCATCGGAATAGTTGGAATGAAAATGAAGATCTACGACCGTATAATTTTTTGAAAGTTGGGGCAGATCCGGACGTTCAAACAGAACACGATCAAGAGAGCGCATGTATGACCCTTTCAAATTCGGCGGTTGAATTTACAAAGAGATCACTCTGCAAAAAGTTTGCCGCATGATCCCATCGCCAAATTGAGATTACATTGATAGTCGATTTTTAAAGTTTTCTCAAGACTTTCTGCCGATGGCCCGGTTTTTTCCGCTACGTTTGGCTTTGTACAAGGCCTCATCCGCACGTTTAATTATTGACTCACTGGTGTCGTCTTTTTGAAAAACCGTCACGCCGATGCTCACGGTCACTGTAAGATAATCATCATTTTGGCCCGTGCTGGTGGCATAGCGGGCGGCGGCAATGGTGTCGCAAATATGACGGCCTTTTTTCAGTGCGTTCTTGAAATTGGCGCCTGGCAACAGGATGGTGAACTCCTCTCCGCCATAGCGTGCAATATAATCATCCCCGCGAATGGAATCCCGGCATTTTTGGCTGAACGCAACCAGAACGCGGTCGCCGATGGGATGCCCGTATTTATCATTAATCTGCTTAAAGTCATCCAGATCGAGCATTAAGAGACTGAATTCGTTATTCATCACGCGGCTGCGTTCAATCATGGTAGCCAGGGCATCGTCAAACGCTTCGCGGTTATAGACGCCCGTCAGGCCATCGGTCATGGATTTGGCTCGTGTGCGCTCCAGTTCCTGGCGTAAGCTGTCCACCTGGCCGGCCAGCAGCTGGACCTGGCGGCGGTCCTGGTCTTTTTTAAGATCGACGATTCCCCGCATCTGGTTGACTTCGAGCGCCAGGGCGGTCTTGATTTTCTTGATATCATCCAACCGGGTAATCTTTTCCATCTTTTCGGACTGATCGTATACCCGGTGGTAAAAATCGCGGTTCTCCACATCGATGTTGGCCATGGCTCTGGTCAGCAACTCGATAATATCCCTGAGCTCTTTTTCACGATCGGCGATATAGTTGTGCTGGTGTTCGATGAATGAAAGGATCTTTTCCTTTTGTTGCTCGAATTGCAGCTCGACGCGCTTGGGTCTTTCTTCCTCGGCAAATTGTTGGTTCAGTTTATCGACATCCTCTTTAAATCGATCGGATTGGATCTCCTTCACATCGATGGCAAAGGATTTGATGAAATGAAAAAGGGCATCGATGCTGCGTAAAAATACATCGCTTTTTTCTTGCAGCAGTGTGGCTCTCTCAACCAACAGTGCCAATTCCGTTTCACTGTCTGTGGGGCGATAGAATAGCTTAAACGACATGGTATGCAAACCTGTTCATCATGGTGATATTGACGGTCCTGAACGACCTAAGGTGAATATCGCCCCTTGGCAGGAAAACTTAATCAGTTTGAAGGCTATATTTGGGATTTATTTGGCCAGCGTTCCCATGATTCCCCGCACGGCATTGGGGATGTCCCCGGGCAGCAGGACCATCTTGGCGTTGTCCGAACTGGCCATGGCTTTAATGGCTTCCACGTATTTCTCACCCAGCAGGTAGGTGACCGGCAGTTCGTTCTGTTTAATGGCATCGGTGACTTTCTGAATCGCCAGCTGGCTGGCTTCGGCCAGCACAACTTTGGCCTTGGCATCTCTTTTGGATGCCTCCAGGCGGCCGTCGGCTTCGAGTACGGCGGCCTCTTTCTCGCCATCGGCGCGGGTGACGGTTGCGCGGCGGGCCCTTTCGGCAGCGGCCTGCTCTTCCATGGCTTTCTGCATGGTCTGGGATGGATTGATATCTTGAATCTCTACGGTTTTCATTACAATCCCCCAGTCGGCGATGTCGTCTGAAATGGCCTCTTTCAGCCTGGCCTTGATGTGGTCGCGGGAGGAGAGGGCGTCATCCAGATCCATCTCCCCGATGATGGAGCGCAGGGAGGTCTGGACCAGGTTGCGGATGGCCAGTTCATAGTCTTCCACGCCGTAGACCGCCTTTTCGGGTGATAAAATGTTGATATAGGAAACCGCATTGGTGATGATCACGGCGTTATCTTTGGTGATCACCTCCTGGGAGGGGATATCCAGGACAATATCCTTGGTGGTCACCTTATAGGCCACGGTGTCCATGTAGGGAATGATGATATTGAGGCCCGGGTTCAACGTGCGGTTGTATTTTCCCAGCCGTTGAACCACATATTTGCTGCCTTGTGGGACAATGCGGACGCCCAATGAGATGGTGATAATGACCATGACAACAAAAACCGAAACCACAATAAAGCCTTCCATAACCGTAATCTCCTTATAACAATTCCAGACCGGCCTGTGATGGCCGGTGAATTTAACGCGCTAAGTGTTCAGGCTGCGGCTGTGCGCGTCCCTTTGCGTCAGACCTGGCCTGGCAGGGTCAGGGTGAAGCGGTGCTGGTGACCACGAGGGTGTTGCCGGAAATTTCCTTGACCACCACCCGGTCGCCCGGAGCCACCGGTTCACTGCAAAAGAAAGCCCACTCATCCGACCCGAGCATGGGAACGGCGAACCGCATCACACCGTTGCGGCCTTCCACCGGCGCTTGAATTACTTGGCCGGTCTGGCCCAACAAGGACTCCCGGGCGATTCCGGCATGGGTGCGGTCGACCATCCGCGGCCTGATATATTTGAACCACAAAAAGGTCATGGCGCATGACGCCAGCGCCCAGATAAAAAGCTGCCAGGTCAATGAAAGTCCTGGTTGAAGCAGCATGAGACCGGCCACCACAATGGCGGCCAGGCCGAACCACACGATGGTGAAGCTGGGTATAAAAATTTCCGAAATGATCAGCAGCATGCCGAAAACCAGCCAGTGCCAATATGCGATCTGAAATTTCATCAATACACCCTCCGGTATTTATTTGGACTGAAACGAGGCGCTCAACGAGTGGCTTTCGAAATCGTCACGGGTAACAGGCCATACCATGTTCAACCATCCGATTCAACTTGATTATCGTCCGATGGCGATATTCATGCGGACAAGAATCGATCGAATCTGTTTTTATGGGAGGATTTCAAAGATGTCCGAGTTTATCTGAAAAACCATGCCGATCGGCATCCGGGTGCCTCCATTCAACACCCCTTTGATATCGTCAATGTCGATAAAGTGCGCCAAGCGCATCCGCCGGAAATTAATCGTTTTGTGCGCTGATAATGGTCCCGTCGCCACACTCGCGCGGCGTCTTTGCCGTCCTTCAGTCAACTATCCCATGTAGAGTTTCAACAGGCAGTTGACGGCGATCAGGGCGTAGAGGGCCGGTGGGAGCATGGCCAGGGCTTTGGCCCGGTTGCTTTCAACCGGTTCCGCAATGGTACGCAAGCCTTGACGAATGCCCAGGGCAAGGCCGACGAGCAGCAGTAGTCCTTGGATCATGGGGATCCATTCGGGAATAAAAGGCGCATAGGGGACATTCGCCGTGCCGAACAGGTTCCACCCGAAGCCGAAGGGATCGGAGACCACCACCAGCAGGTAGTTGTAATTGACCAGCACCGATGGCAGCGAAAATGCGATCCAGGCGAAAATACCCACCGGAATCAACGCATAGGCCGATTGGAGCATCAAAGCGTTCTCGGCAGCAGGTTGCCCGGCCAGCCGGCTCCCCCATTTGGCCGCCAGTTTGAAAAGAGCTGGAAAAACCACCAGCGCACCGGACCACAGCACGGCAACGTAAAGGAGGAAGGGGATCAGTTGCCGGCTTTCGGTGACATTGGCCGCCGCTTTTATCCAACTCCAGGGGCCCAGCATGGTGATGCTGAAGGCAATGGCCACGGCCAGCATGATGATGACGTTGACCATCTCATCTTTGCTTCTCAGCCCCGGATCGGCGCCGAAAGGCCTTACAAAGACCCCTATGTTGTCCTTGGGACAGCTTTTGATGCACTCCATGCAAAAGCCGCAATGGTTGTTGCGGTCCATGGTGCCTGGATATTGATTCCACGGGCAGCCCCATCCTTCCGGACTGCCGCATAGACAGGACTTCTCTTTATGGTGTTTGCAGACCTGGGGATCGATGACCCGCACTTCGGTGACCGAGGCCATGGCGTAGTTGCCCAGAAAGCCGCCCACCGGGCAGAGATACTGACAAAAAACCCGGCGTCGGAAGAAAATCGTCAGAATGAAGGTGGCGCCCAGAATCAGTACGAAAAGGGAGGCCGTGGCCAGGGGCCGGGTGATGAGGATGATGCCGAATGAGATCATGGTCATGAAAATAAAGTTTTGCAGCCACATGTTGCGCAGCTTCCGGGGCCAGTCCAACTGGCGACCGCTGTAGCGATGGTGCAATCCCTTGAAGGGTTTCTTCAGATAATTGACGGCGGTCAATGCCCGTCGGCTGATCCATTCGGCCGGTGCCGGCAGGGGGCAGACCATGCACCACAACCGCGCGCCCAGGGGCACGAAGATGGCCTTAAGGGCAAACCACCATAAAATCCAGACAAAGATGATGGCAATGTTGCGGTTGCCCACGGGGCTGCCCCAGAAGGCGCTCAGGATGAAGAGATAGAAAACCACCAGGCTGGGCACCAGCACCCAGAAATGAAATCCGCGCGAACGCACGGCCTTTTCCAGCAGGGGAACGGCCTTCAGCAGATTCTTGCGGCGGGCGACAACCGGGCGGACCTGTCGGTCGGATGCCGAAGCCCACCACAGCAGGATACTGAGGGTCAGCCAGATGGAGAGCGAGACTGCGGCGTAATAGGCGGTGTTGGGCCCCACGATGAGTTCACCGGTCATGAACGGGTGCAGGTTGCCGCAGGTCTGGGTGCAGCGAAAGACAAATTTCCCGGCATGATCGGCGGTCATTTCGATTTCGCGCACCTTATCCCAATCCACATGGGATTTGCCGTCTTCATCTTCCCAGCGGTATTTCAGATAGGCAATGCCTTCCTGTTTGATGGTAAATTCCAGGTCGTAGCCGTCCAGTAGAAAACCGTGGGTAACGTCCATAGAGGTGGGCTTGAAGATGATGGTGTCGCCTTTGTTGACGAAAATGCGCGCCGGGCTGTAGCCGTATTTATGGGCTTCCAGTTTGATGGTGCGGGTTTGCGGCATGCGGGGTACCAGGCGGTTCACCAGGGGCACAGCCAGCGCGGCTAAAAATAGAACAAATATCAGGATGAAGGCGGTCTTTCTCTGCATGGATACCTACCGGGATTCTTTTTCGTCGGCTTGTTCGGGGGGCGACGGGTTATGGATCAGCTGTTCAAAAAAAGCCAAAGCGCGGGCGCTGCCCCACGGGCGAGCACCGATGGCTTTGCCGACCATGCCGCCGCTTTGATCGATGATGAAGGTGGTGGGAATGGACCGTATGCCGAAGCTGTGTGCCACCTCACCGTCGCTGTCCAGCAAGGCGGTGAAGTTCAGCTTGTTGCGCTGGAAATATTTTTGAACCGTTTCCCGGGATTCACGCAGGTCCACAGCCAGCAGAATAAAATCGCTGGTTTTGAAACGCTGGTGCAGTTTTTCCAGGTCAGGCATCTCGATTTGGCAACTGGGGCACCAGGTGGTCCAGAAATTGATCACCACGACCTTGCCCTTGAGTCCCGAAAGCCGGACGGGGCGACCCTCCAAATCCGAAAGCTCAAAATCTACCGGCGGCGGAATTTTGGGGATCCTGGAGATGCCGAGGTTTGCAAAGTGGCGATCCGGATTCTCGCCAAGGACGCTGTCCAGGGCAGGTGCCAGTGAGGGGAGCCCCAAAGCCAAGCCCAGTATCAGGAGTCCTATCGCCACCGGTGCGCCGATCCACGACTGCCAGGGGTACCTTTTTCGCGGCCGTCTCATTACAGGGTGAACCGGTTGAAAAATGACAGGTAGCCGGGGATCAGAATCAAGGTGTTGGTATACACCATGATGCCCAGAACGACCATTATGGCGCCGCTGATTTTCTCCACCAACCCCATATGCTTTTTAAAGCGTTGGAACAGACGCATGAAATGGCTGACGCCGGCGGCCATTAGCAGGAAAGGCACTCCCAGGCCCACGGAATAGGCCAGCAGGAGCCACACGCCTTGCGCGGTGTTTCCCAGGGTACCAGCATACATCAGGATGGCGCCTAAAATGGGCCCCACGCAGGGTGTCCAGCCGAATGCGAAGGCGGCCCCCAGCAGCATGGCACCGGGCAGCCCCCAGCGATTGCTGTTCAAATTGAAACGCATATCCCTGAACAGCAGCAACCACCGTACCAATCCCAGCTTGATGATGCCGAAAAAGATGATCACAAGACCGGCCAGTTTGGTAATCAGGTCCAGCCGGGCGCTGATCAGGCCGCCCAACCATGTGGCCGTGGCACCCAGGGCGATGAAGACCAGTGTGAAACCGGTCACAAAAAACAGGGCGCTCAGCAGCAATCGGCCTTTAATTTTGGCCGGAAGTATTTCGCCATCGGCAGCATCCTGCATGCGTTGTACCGAGACACCCGACAAAAAGGAGATGTACCCAGGTACCAGGGGCAATACACAGGGGGATAGAAAAGAAATCAGCCCTGCAGTTACCGCCATCCAGATTGAAACATCCGCCGTCATCATGGCAAGCTCCTATTTGTAAAGCACGCCGGGTCTGCCGCGTGTCAGCTCGAGATTTACCTGCACCGTCCCTTTAGTCGGAACCGTCACGGTATGTTTGCCTGTTTTGAGTTTGGCATGACGGTTTTTAATTGTGTAGTTTCCGGGTGGCAGATCCGTAATCCCATTGATACCGTGGGCTTCCAGATAGTTTGCATCCGGAATCGTAAAGTGCCCCTGAGCGTCCGTCACCGCGAAGTAGGGGTTTTTCATCACCATGATATAGGCCTGCATTTCGGCGTGCACATCGCAGCGCAGTTCGACGATGCCCGGTTTGTCGAATACGACGCTCTCGGATTTCCCCGGCTTGTAGCTGCCCAGGTTGAATTTCTTGGTACGCGACAGCGAAAAGACATTGTGATCCACTTTGTCGTTGTTGGGAAACTGCACCGCAGCCCCCGTCGGTATGGGCAGTACATGGGGAATAAATGTCAGGTTCTGCTGGTCCATGCTGAATTTGGCGTGGGAGATAACCATCTCCGGTAGCGGCGCCTTGTTCAGGTAGATAAGGATATTGGCCGCTGACCGCAGGCCCTTGACCTTTACAATTCCGGAGATGGTGCCGGCCAATGCCTGGCCGAAAGGCCATGCCGTGAATAATAGCACCAGGGTCCATCGGGTGAGTGTCGATATGTTCAAAACAAAATTCTCCTTTTGCTTTTTTTTAAAAGGTTAGGGGGCTACCATGCAGTGCTTGTGATGGGAATATCCGGCGCATCCCACTTTTTGCTGGCGACCAGTGATGTATGCGCCGGGCGGTAGACCAGTTCGGCCGTGGCCGTGGGCTCATCATTCGGATTTTCCACCGCGAACCGATACGTCAGGGTCACCGTGGTTTTGGGGCGAATACGTGTGTCGGCAGCCACTGCTGTCGCGCGCCAGAAGGGTACATTCAGATGGCCTTCGGCGTCCCGCAGCACGCGCGCAAATACGGCGCCGGGCTGTTCGACGACATTGCCCTGGTCGGTATCATCCGAGTCGGCCCACGCCGGCAGGCGTTCGCCTTCGATCATCTTCAGCGGCTTGCCGGCTTCATCGCGTACATCGAGCCGCAGCAATACGCTGCGCATGGTTTCACCGGTGGGCACCCAATGCCCCCCGTTGGTGTTGGTGATAAAAACCGAAATCGTCAGTACTTTGTTCTCCACCTGTCCTTCGATCTCCATGGACAGGGCTGTTTTCAACTGGGTCTCCGTACCGCCGTCGAAATGGTGGGGACGGATGTTCTTGGGATCGCGATGGGTGCCCCACATGTCGCGGGCGTGGCCGTCGATGACATAGTTGTCATAGGGCAGCATCTCTTTGCGCCAGCTCATGTGGCAATCCTGGCATTTTTTGCCTTTGTTAGGATCGTCGGGCGCCAACCGGTCCTGCCATTGTTTCCACTCCTGGTAGGTGGTCTGCACCGGCAAAATACCGGCTTGGGACAATCCGAACCCTTGCCACTCTTCGGTGGTATACACCTCTTGCCAATCCCAGGTCTTCCCGTCAGCCAAAGGTTTAAAGTGGCTGTGGCACTGACTGCAATAACGCCCCTCGTTGTAAAGTGGATTATAGGATGCCGCCATGGGCGGGGCGGTAACATCGTCGTACGGTCCATAGATGAGAATGGCGTTGCCGTTCTGGGCACTCTGGCGGTTCAGGGCTGCCTTGAAACCGCTGGGCCTGGCGGGGTCCTTCAAAACGCGCTGCACCTTATGGCAGTAATCGCAACTGATGCCGTCCCACTCCGAGCGCGCCGAATAAAGGGCATCTTGCAGATCCCTGGAGCGCGGATTGGATGATGCAATGGAAGGGGCGTGGCAGGCAATGCAGTCGCCGTCGCTGCCCGGGTTGTCCAGCTTATACCCCGGGCCCTGGTCGGGCCGCTTGAATGCATCGGTACCGTAGTACATCTGCAGTACTTTAGGGTTCGAGGTGGTATGCGCCATTTTGGATTGATCATAGTACTTGGTGACTTTAACATGACAGCGGGAGCAAACCACCGGAGAGATAAATCGATAATCCGCCCGGTCGCCCCGGGGTACGGCATTCAGGAAAACAGGGGGCATCTCCCCGCCGTGGGCCACGAACAATCCATTGTTGAACCATCCCTCCTTGCCGGCGGCGATGATGATTCGCTGCCCGGGAAGATGGGAGGATTGAAGGGAAAATCGGCCTTGACGGTCTGTAAGGGTGTACCCGTCTTCTCCGGCAATGCGGACCCGGGCGTTCTCCACCGGGCCGAATTCTGACACAACCTGGCCTTTCACCGTGTTGCCAAGAGCCTGAATGTTCAGCCGCGATCCTGCCTGGCCGCTGGAAATCATCCATCCCGCAGCAAGCGCGAGGACAATTGCGATAATGCCGGTTGCCATCCACCTGAACTTTACTTTTTTCATGGTCACCTATGTCTGTCCTGGGTGTGAGAAGTTTGAGCGTATCCTGGCAGCATCAGGCCGTCACCACAAGCGTTCCCTGCATCTTTTCATGATTGGCGCCGCAGATGGCGTTGCAAGAAAAAGTAAACACCCCTTCCTTGTCAGCCACAAACGAGACCATGCGAACCTTGCCGGGAAAGATGCCGTCATCCACGAAGATGCCCAGATCTTTCAGGCTGAACCCATGGATAACATCGCTGCTTTTGAGCTTGAGCACTACGTGTTCGCCTTTGCGGACGCGAATTACCGGTTTTTCGACCTGCTTCTCGTTGCGAACGAAACCCGCTATATCGTAAGCGTGGACCTCACCGACGATCCAGCCCCGTTCGGTATGCCCGGTGAGGGTGATCACCCTGGCGTCTTCGGGAACTCGCTGGCGCCATACCGTCCGTTCGTAAGCCCAAATACCGGCCGGCAGGCCGATAAGCATTGCCAACAGCATCAACAGTAAAAATCGGTCTCGGCGTTTCAGATTCTCTGCCATCTTTTATTCCTTGTACCTGTTTATTGACTGTATAGTGATTATGTCGCCGAACTTTCGCTGAACAGCACGCCGGCAATGAGGATCAGTTGATCAAGGCCAACCGGCCCGATCGCTTGTCCACGCCGATGATTTGGATTACCTCGTTGTCCTTGGAATAGATTTCAGCCTCATACAGTTCACCGGCATCGTTCACGGGACCCACCTTGAGTCCGGGGTTCAGCTTGGTGACATGCTGGGTAATCAACTGGCGGGCCTGTTCCTTGGTCAGTGCCGGCCTGGCCGCGTAAGCTTTGCCTTGATCCTGTCTTTGGGGAACATAGCCCTGCCCGCCGCCTTCTCCGTAGCCGCAGGCGCCGGCGGTCTGGGGACCCATATTATGGGGAAGATCGAATGCGAGCATCGAAAAAACAACGGCAATGGTCAATAAAGCGTAAATATAGCGTTTCATGGAAAAATCTCCTTTTTATGTGCATCGTTGCCATGTCATTCAGCAAATGACGTGCCACGCGATGCGATGGCAAAATATTTTGAACAATGGCTTAAAATAGGGCTGAAACGGCTGTGCCGATCAGTGCTGTGAAGAAGAACATGCGCATTCTCTACACAATCATGCGGGTGACTGTGTAAATGGCACACGCATCGCTGCATGAAAGGGACTTATTCCCCGCTCACCGGTGCAGGCATTGCCGGCGATGGATTCAACAGAGCAGGGCAAGGGTTTGCAGGTAAATAGGATAGGAAAGCGGTGGTTCATTTATCTTCAAACCATGGGGTGACCGCCCCGCATGGCTGGTTGGGGCTATATTGTCCTGCATGGAATAGGAAAAGCTGGCATCATCCGGCTCAGGATGTTGGAACGCAGGATTCAAAATGGCTCGCTGGTATCGCTGAACCAAAGTGCTCGGCTGACAGGAATGGCTTGACAGTTGAGCGTCCACCGGAGGGCAACCGCACCCTTGGTCGCCGGTGCCGCTGGTATGGCTTGGGCTGGACGGCGGCATACAGCTTTGGTGCTCGGAGCATCCTGCAGCGAAAGCTTGCTGGGCATAGAATCCCAGAACTGCACAGATTGTAAGGGCGATGATCAGGCGATGTCTCATAAGTTTCTTTATCAATCAATCACGACTTTTTTGGTATGATATTATTTGACGAAATCAAAGTCAACGCTTAATCGAAGGCCGCAAGCAATATAAAGCCAATCGTTTTTCATCTATATTAATTCCACTCACATGGCGCTGTCAGCCGCAACAAGGCTTTTCCTGCTGCTTCAGAGAACTTTCGGAACCGGCTAAAATGGCAGTGATGGTCGGTGTCAGCTCCTGGCTCAGCTTGCGGCTGCGTCCCAGTCGGATCACGCCTCCCATCCCGGCTCCCAGACCGAGCATTGCGCCCAAAACCGTGCCGGCCGTATCGCCCCAGCCTAGTACAGATGCTATCCATAATCCGGCAAAGGCCCCCGCGATCAAGCCGGCAATGGGGAGCAGGTACAAGATGGCCGCACCTTTATAAAGGGTGGTTGTGGGCAGGGC
>Ga0055480_10000541_pt1 | contig 14214 bp, 11 predicted proteins | sample Muzzi_PWB_D2_FD_57935 | JGI IMG/M metagenome (GOLD analysis project Ga0055480, IMG submission 57935) | Wetland microbial communities from San Francisco Bay, California, USA, that impact long-term carbon sequestration - Muzzi_PWB_D2 | ecosystem: Environmental > Aquatic > Marine > Wetlands ... | reverse complement strand
GACCTCACCTTCAGCGATGATATTGGTGGCACGCGACATGATCTCCATTACGCGCATATTGCGGACATCTGCCATCATTTCAAAGGCGCGTGAATAGAGAAAGTCGCCGACCAATACGCTCGCCTCGTTACCCCAGATTGTATTCGCTGTTTCCTGGCCGCGTCGCAGTTCAGAGGCATCAACAACGTCATCGTGAAGCAGTGTGGCAGTGTGTATAAATTCAATAATAGTAGCTAAATCAATATGATGTCTTCCCCGATGGCCAAAGGCACGGGCACTGAGCAGCACCAGCAGTGGCCGCATTCGCTTGCCACCATTATTGACAATATACTGGCCTAGTTGGTTGATCAGAACGACATCAGACTGTAACCGCTCTTTGATCAGGTCATCCACCGCCTGCAAATCGTCGGCTATCAGTGCACGTATTTCCTCGAGATCTACGGGATACGCGGGAATTATTTGTGGTTGATTCAGTGTTTTTCCCAGAGTGTGGCCTAGATAGGCAATTTTAGAATTGTTGTGCTGGTTGTGGCAAGCCAGTATATGTATATGTTATGAAAATATTGCATTCATTGTTTGACCTCTTAATTGACAATAGCTAAAATTCTACGGTTTTACAGGTATATATTGACTATAATAAGGTTATCGGAGTGATAATGTACGCGGTATTTGAGACCGGTGGTAAACAATATCGGGCCCAGCAAGGGGATATATTAAAGGTGGAAAAAATCGGTGCCGATGAAGGCGCATCGATCGATTTCGACAGGGTTTTGATGGTATCCGATGGCGACGACATAAAAATCGGTACCCCATACGTGGCGGGTGGCAAGGTCACCGCAACGATTACGGCACATGGTCGGGGAGAGAAGATCAAGATCGTCAAATTCCGCCGTCGCAAGCACTCTCAGAAAGTGACGGGCCATCGGCAGGACTATACCGAACTTAAGATTACCGGCATTTCTGCGAGTTAATAGAAGACGAAATATTTGAGGTTTAAAAATGGCACATAAAAAAGCAGGTGGTAGCAGCCGGAATGGACGCGATTCAGAATCAAAACGTCTGGGTATCAAACGCTTTGGTGGCGAATCCGTATTGGCAGGTAATATCCTGGTACGTCAACGTGGCACCAGGTTTCATCCCGGTGTGAACGTCGGCTGTGGGCACGACCACACCTTATTTGCAAAGGCGAATGGTACAGTGTTGTTTGAGACCAAGGGCCCTAAAAAACGAACGTATATCAGTGTGGTTGCTGCTTAAACGCCACTTCTATAGTGAACGACAAAGCCCCGCATTTGACGGGGCTTTTTTTTAGCAAGATAAACAGCTACAGAAAATAGAATAATGAATAATAATGTAATGACTTGTATCTATTCTCGGAAATTATGAAATTCGTCGATGAAGTGACAATTCAGGTCAAGGCGGGTGATGGAGGTGACGGCTGCGTCAGTTTTCGCCGCGAGAAATATATCCCTTTCGGTGGGCCAAATGGTGGTGATGGAGGGGATGGTGGCAGCGTTTATGTGGTAAGTAATCCCAATCTGAACACACTGGCCGATTTTCGTCATGTCAGGACCTTTAATGCAGAGCGTGGTGAGAACGGCAAAGGGGATAATCGAACCGGGAAAAGTGGTGCAGACCTGTTGATCCAGGTGCCGGTGGGGACAATCGTCCGAAATATCGATACCGATGAGGTCATTGGTGATGTAACCCAGGCAGGGCAGAGATTGCTGGTTGCCCATGGTGGTTTTCATGGCCTCGGTAACACACGATTCAAATCAAGCACGAATCGTGCACCACGTAAATTCACCCCTGGTAGCGCCGGGGAAGCACGTCAGTTGCATCTTGAGCTCAAGTTGCTGGCGGATGTGGGCCTGCTAGGCATGCCAAATGCGGGCAAATCGACCTTGATTCGGGCAATATCATCTGCGCGTCCCAAGGTGGCTGATTATCCATTCACAACCTTGTATCCCAATCTGGGGGTTGTGAGCGTGTCCATGGGCCGCAGTTTTGTGGTGGCCGATATTCCGGGGCTGATCGAGGGTGCTGCCGAGGGCGCTGGATTGGGTATTCGCTTTCTCAAACATCTCGCCCGTACACATCTATTATTGCACCTGGTGGATATTGCGCCTCTGGATGAGGCAACGGATCCGGTAGAGGAAGTACGTAAGATTGAGGGCGAGCTTAAGGTATTCAGCGCCGAATTGGCTTCGCGCGAACGTTGGCTGGTGCTTAACAAGATCGACCTTATACCTGACGATAAACGAGAGAAGCTATGCCGGGATATCATCGAGCGCCTGGAATGGCGCGGGCCTGTGTTTATGATTTCGGCGATTAACAAGCAGGGAACACAGGAGTTAGTGCAGAAGATCATGCAATATCTGGATAAAATCAGGCTAAAGGTAACAGGGGAAGATAATGGAGGAAAGATTACAGAGAAAAGGTGAAAGGCAAAAAAAAGGAATCTACAATACCTTTTATGCATACTCTTTACTCACTTGACATTATGAATCAACGCCAACATCTCGCAAATTCGAAACGCTGGGTAGTCAAAGTTGGCAGTTCGCTGTTGACCAATAGTGAGCGTAAATTAGATAAGGAATTGATTCAGACCTGGGTCGAACAAATCGTCGCTTTGCGTCAGCGTGGTATAGAGATTGTACTGGTATCGTCCGGTGCGGTGGCGGAAGGGATGGCGCGTCTTAACTGGCACCGGCGCCCGCATGCCCTGTATGAATTACAGGCTGCTGCGGCCGTGGGGCAGATGGGATTGATACAGGCCTACGAGTCCTGTTTTCTACGGCATGGATTGCACACCGCGCAGATCCTGTTGACGCATGATGACCTGATTGACAGGCGGCGGTATTTGAATGCCCGCAGCACGTTACGCACCTTGCTTAAACTCGAAGTCATACCGGTGATTAATGAAAACGATTCGGTTGCGGCGGAAGAACTTCGTTTTGGTGATAATGACACTCTGGCTGCATTAGTGGCGAATCTGATCGAAGCGAATTTGTTGGTGATATTAACGGATCAGGCCGGAATGTATGAACAGGATCCTAAATCAAATGCCAATGCCAAATTAATCCGGCTGGCCAACGCCAGTGATCCACAGCTTGAAGCCATGGCATCCAGCGGCAGGCAAGGAAAGTGGGGGCAAGGAGGTATGTTGACCAAGGTCCGTGCCGCTGCACGTGCCGCAAGGTCAGGTACTGCCACCTTGATCGCTGCCGGTCGTGAACAAAATGTGCTGATGAGTATTGTAGAGGGCAAGGAAATCGGGACGCTTATACTACCCAGCCAGAACCCGGTTGCCGCACGCAAGCAATGGTTGGCTGGGCAGTTAAAGGTCAAGGGTAAACTGGTGCTGGATGATGGCGCAGTGCAGGTGTTAAAGACATCGGGCCGTAGTTTATTGCCAGTGGGCGTTATTGCCGTTGAAGGCGATTTTATACGTGGTGAAGTCGTTGCCTGTTATAACACCAACAGCCAGGAAATTGCCCGTGGATTGGTGAATTACAGCTCCGGGGAGGCGAGAAAAATCATGCGCCAACCCAGTGACAAAATTGAAGAACTGCTGGGATATGTGGATGAGCCAGAACTTATCCATCGAGATAATCTGGCATTAATATGATGAGCATAAAAAAGCCGGTTATTAACCGGCTTTTTATTACCTGAATTATCAGATTTTATGTTACAGGGCGCGGATGCGTTTGTTGAGTCGGCTCTTGTGCCGTGCAGCCTTGTTCTTGTGAATGATGCCTTTGCGCGCCATGACATCTACCACGGGTAATGCAGACTTGTAGGCGTTTTCTGCCTGATCTTTTTGTCCCGTTGCAATGATATTTACGACCTTTTTAATCGCTGTACGCATATTGGAGCGCATGCTGGAATTTTGGGCGCGGTGCTTTTCAGCCTGTCGTGCGCGCTTTTTTGCCTGTGCTGTATTTGCCAAGATTTCCTCTGATATTCAATAGACTAAAGGGCGGTTACTATGATGATTTTTAGCGGATTTGTCAATGCTAACGCCGTTTTTACGGTATATATTACGTATATTTAGAGAGAAGCCGGGTTTTTGTTAATCGGTCTTACTCGGAGTACTATGCGCCATTATGGATAAAAATATAAAAAATGGATAAACCCTTCAATAGCTTAACGGCCTGTCCCATATTATGAGCGGCAGATTGCTCAAATCCACCTTAACCGTGAGTGGCATGACATTGCTGTCACGTATCCTGGGATTGCTACGGGACGTTGTATTAGCACGCTTTATCGGCGCCAGCCTCGGAGCGGATGCATTTTTTGTCGCCTTCAGAATACCCAATTTTCTACGCCGTCTGTTTGCGGAAGGGGCGTTTTCCCAGGCATTTGTGCCAGTCTTGTCGCACTATAAAACGGAATGCAGTCACCAAGAGGTGAAGCAACTGGTTGATCACACAACAGGCTGGTTGGGTGGGATATTGCTGATGATAACACTGGTAAGTGTAGTAGCCGCACCGGTATTGGTCATTATCTTTGCCCCGGGGTTTTTGGACAATGCACCGAAATATGATTTGACCGTACAGATGTTACGTATCACCTTCCCCTATATCCTGTTTATCTCCCTGACTGCGCTGGCAGGCGGTATCCTCAACAGTTATGGTAATTTCGCGGTACCGGCATTTACCCCCGTATTGTTGAATATCAGCCTTATCGGGGCAGCTATCTGGCTGGCCCCGCATATGGGTCAACCGGTGGTGGCACTGGCGTGGGGTGTGTTTATAGCCGGTGTCGTGCAATTGTTGTTTCAGCTTCCATACTTGTGGCGGTTGCATTTGTTACCACGCCCTCGTGTCGCCGGACATGACGAGGGGGTAAGACGTATCAGGAAACTGATGTTGCCTGCAATTTTTGGTTCTTCGGTGGCCCAGATCAATCTTCTCTTTGACACCCTGATTGCTTCGTTCCTGGTTACCGGTAGTGTCAGTTGGTTATATTACTCCGATCGCCTGGTGGAATTTCCCCTGGGAGTGTTCGGCATTGCTGTGGCGACCGTAATCCTGCCAAGTTTATCACGTGAACATGCCCAATCATCACCCGAGGCGTTTTCACGTACACTTGACTGGGCATTACGCATGGTCTTGATTATAGGTGCACCGGCAACTATAGGCCTGATACTGCTGGCTGGCCCGATGTTGATCACCCTGTTTCAATACGGCGAATTTGGTGGACACGACGTTCGCATGGCGACATTGAGCCTGATGGCCTATACGCTTGGGCTGCTGGGTTTTATTCTCGTCAAGGTGCTGGCACCGGGGTTTTATGCCCAGCAGAATACGCGTACACCTGTCCGTATCGGGGTGATTGCCATGATTAGCAATATGGTTCTGAATATATTATTTGTGGTGCCTATGTCGTTGCTGGGATTTGAGGGGCCACATGCCGGATTGGCGCTGGCAACGTCGATATCTGCCTTTATCAATGCCACCCTCTTATATAGAACATTACGGCATCAGGGATTCTACCGTCCTCAGCCCGGATGGTGGCGCTTGAGTTCGCAGGTGTTGTTCGCCACATTGTTGATGGCATTGTTGCTGTGGTTGGGCAGTAGCAATGTGGCACAATGGATTGAATGGGGCTGGTTTGAACGTGTTTTGCATCTTGCGTTGTGGGTAGGCTTGGGAGCGCTTGTCTATTTTGGCAGTTTATGGCTTACAGGACTGCGTTTGAGTGATATGAAAAAATAGCGGGAGCAAATCCAAATCAAAATAAAGCGAATCTCTGGATTATTAACATACCGGCATTATTGTTATACTTTTTCTATTGGGGAGCTCTGTTACATAATGAGATTTCTTTGTAGATCCAGTTTAAATTATCGGTGATATGGAACTAATACGCGGCCTGCACAATTTAAGACCAAGGCATCATGGTTGTGTTGCTACCATTGGTAATTTCGATGGCGTTCATCTCGGACACCAGGCAGTTTTAGGACAGCTTTCAGAAAAATCCGCGGAGTCAGGTTTGCCGGCGGCTGTGATAACATTTGAACCTCACCCGCAGGAATTCTTCGCCAGGGAAAATGTCCCTCCGCGACTGACACGTTTTCGTGAGAAGATTCAGGCATTGCGTCGTTATGCCGTTGATCGTGCATTGTGCCTGAGATTTGATCAGTCACTTGCCAGCATGCCGGCACAGGATTTTATTACCAAGGTGCTGGTTGAGGGTTTAGGAGTGCGTCATCTCGTGGTGGGAGATGATTTTCGTTTTGGACATAAACGCCAGGGTGATCTGGCAATGCTTAAAACCGCAGGTGATCGTGACGGGTTTCATATAATTAATATGCATACCTTTTATGTTGATGGTGCGCGAGTCAGCAGTACAAGGATCCGGAAGGCACTGGCGGATGGTGATTTGGGTACAGCTGAAAAATTGCTTGGCAGGTCTTATCGTATGTCCGGCAAGGTTGTACATGGTGATCAACGTGGGCGTACTATTGGTTATCCAACGGCAAATATCTATTTGCACCGCCGCGCAACACCATTATTAGGTGTTTACGCCGTTGACGTATTCGGGCTTGATAAAGAGCCCCTTAAAGCTGTGGCAAATATCGGAATACGGCCTACCGTGAACGGGCGGCTATGCCTTCTTGAAGTACATATATTCGATTTTGCGGAAAATATATACGGACAGCATGTTCAGGTGGAATTTTTGACAAAGCTGCGTGATGAAACGCGCTTTGAGTCTATCGATGCATTGAAGCAACAGATACATCGAGACGAGTATGCTGCACGCGAGTTTTTCGAAAAACAACCTGTGAATAATAATCAACGGACACTCTCTGTGTAATTTTAATGGTCAGGATAATAAAAAGTCTAAATGACAGATTATAAAGATACACTGAATCTTCCCTACACCGCTTTTTCAATGAAGGCCAATCTGTCCAACCGGGACCCCCAGTTTCTCAAGGAATGGCAGGACCAGGGGATCTATGACAGGTTGCGGACATTGCGCAAGGGCAGGGACAAATTCATCCTGCATGACGGGCCACCCTATGCCAATGGCGAGATCCATATCGGTCATGCCGTCAACAAGGTACTGAAGGATATCATTATCAAATCAAAAAGCCTTGACGGGCTGGATGCCCCTTATGTGCCGGGCTGGGATTGCCATGGTCTGCCGATCGAACTGGTGGTGGAAAAAAAGGTCGGTAAGGCGGGTTATAAAGTGGATGCCAGGACTTTTCGAAATGCCTGTCGGGACTATGCCGGTAAACAGGTCAATAACCAACGCGAGGATTTTCGCCGCCTCGGCATATTGGGTGACTGGGACAAACCCTATCTCACGATGGATTATCGTTTTGAAGCGAATATTATTCGTGCCCTCGGCCAAATTATCAAGAATGGTCATCTACACAAGGGCTTCAAACCGGTCCACTGGTGTAGTGCCTGTGGTTCTGCGCTGGCGGAGGCCGAAGTGGAATATGAGGATCGCACATCGCCGGCGATCGATGTACGTTTTGCCGTGCTTGACGATGAAATTTTCCTGGGTCGTTGTCAGCATGTCCCGGAACATGAAGGCAAGGGACCGATCTCGGTAGTTATCTGGACGACCACCCCCTGGACGTTGCCTGCCAATCAGGCGGTGGCGCTTAATCCCGATATTGATTATGTGCTGGTGCAATGTAATAGCGAGCACGGTAATGAACGCTTGTTGCTCGCCGACAAACTGCTCAAGGATACAATGTTGCGCTACGGCATTGAGAATTATCATGTCATCGCCTATTGCAGAGGCGCCGAGCTGGAAGGCATCAAACTACAACATCCCTTTTATGAGCGTGAAGTGCCGATTATCCTGGGTGATCATGTAACCACTGATGCAGGTACGGGAGCAGTGCATACCGCACCCGGTCATGGTCAGGACGACTACGTTGTCGGATCCCGCTATCATCTCAAGGTAGATAACCCCGTTGATGGTGCGGGACGCTTTTTACCCGATACACCTTTGTTTGCAGGCGAACATGTATTCAATGCCAACGACCGTATCATAGAAGTCCTGAAGGCAAAGGGGGCATTGTTGCACGAAGAATCCGTGCGTCATAGTTATCCCCATTGCTGGCGCCACAAGACGCCGATCATTTTTCGTGCAACTCCTCAATGGTTTATAAACATTGATCAACAGGGATTACGTGATTCCGCACTGCAGGCTATTAACAAGGTTCGATGGATGCCCAAATGGGGGCAGGCCCGTATTGAAGGCATGATCACTAACCGCCCGGACTGGTGTGTCTCGCGTCAGCGTACCTGGGGCGTACCGATCACCTTGTTTTTGCACAAGGAAACAGGGGCATTACATCCGGATACCCACCACTTGATGGAAGAGGTTGCGATACGCGTGGAGAAATCGGGTATCGATGCCTGGTTTGATCTTGAGGGCAGGGAGTTGTTGGGCGATGAGGCCGATACATATGAAAAGGTCATCGATACCCTGGATGTATGGTTCGATTCCGGTGTTACACATTATTGTGTCCTCAGGCAGGATGATGATCTTGCATTTCCCGCAGATCTATATCTCGAAGGCTCGGATCAGCACCGAGGCTGGTTTCAGTCTTCACTGCTCACTTCGGTTGCCATGTATGATAAGGAACCCTACAAGGCGGTATTGACGCACGGCTTTACGGTGGACGCCCAGGGCAGGAAGATGTCAAAGTCCCTGGGCAATGTCATCGCACCCCAGAAAGTAGTAAATACCCTGGGCGCTGACATCATACGTTTGTGGGTTGCCGCCACGGACTACAGTGGCGAAATGAGCGTTTCGGATGAAATCCTGAAACGTATGTCGGATGCCTATCGCCGCATCCGCAATACCGCACGTTTTCTGCTGGCGAATCTCAATGGTTTCGACCCGCAGAATGATCTTCTGGATGCACAAAAGATGCTTGTTCTGGACCGCTGGATTGTGGATAGAGCCAAGCAATTACAACGCGATATAAGAACTGCATATGACGATTATGAATTTCATCTGATATATCAGAAGGTACACAATTTTTGTGCAGTCGATATGGGAAGTTTTTATCTTGATATTATCAAGGACCGGCAATACACCACACAGGCGGAGGGTGTCCCCAGGCGTTCGGCGCAGACTGCCATGTATCATATCGTTGAGGCCTTGGCACGCTGGCTGGCACCGATCCTGAGCTTCACCGCCGAAGATATATGGAAGCATATTCCCGGCGAACGTGGCGACTCAGTTTTTCTCGAAACATGGTATGAAACGATTGAAGGTTTCAAGTCAAATCTTTTCGAAAGTGGTATGGGAACGAAATATTGGGATAAGGTCATAAGTATGCGTGAAGCCGTTAGCAGGGAACTTGAGCGTGTACGGGTGGCAGGAAAAATCGGATCATCCCTGGATGCAGAGGTTGATCTCTATTGTGACCGCGATTTATATAATGAACTGGCGTTGCTTGATAATGAGCTACGATTCGTTTTAATTACTTCATATGCGCGCATACATCCAGATGACCGGCGGCCGGAAAACGCAGTTGAAGCTGTGTTAGGCGCCAATGAATCCGTATGGCTGCAGGTCAAGCCTTCCGAATATCAAAAGTGCATTCGTTGTTGGCATCACCGTGAGGATGTGGGCAGTCATGTGGAACATCCGCAGTTGTGTGGGCGATGTGTGGAAAATATCGCAGGCGCAGGTGAAATCCGCAGGTATGCCTAGAAAATTGCTGCGCTCGCTAAATTTCGGATAGGTTCTAGAGAATCGCTAATGGATTATCCATATCACTTTAACCCGCTGGAAGAAATTATTCTGTTGAGTGCCAGGCAATGCTAAAGCGGCTCTGGATCACGGCGGCTGTCATTATTCTGGATCAGTTCACCAAATATCTGGCGAGTGATTTGCTGACACTGCATCAACCTGTCGAGATCCTGCCCTTCCTTAACCTGACCCTGACGCATAATAGCGGCGCGGCTTTCAGTTTTTTAAGTGATGCCTCGGGATGGCAGCGGTGGTTTTTTATAGTGCTCGCCCTGGCGGTAAGTGTAATGATCCTGTTCTGGATGCGAGGCCTGCCACAGAAGGCTACTCGAGCCGCGATTTCACTGGCGCTGATTTTAGGTGGTGCCCTGGGAAATGTCTGGGATCGTATTCAGCTGGGTTATGTGGTTGATTTTATCGATGCCTATTATGATCAGTGGCACTGGCCGGCCTTCAATGTGGCCGATTCCTCGATTACGATCGGTACAATACTGTTGATTATCGATGCTTTATGGGGCATGCGACGTAACCACAATAGGTTATAATCCAGCTTATGCAAGAATCAAGGATTAATGCAGGTTTGTACAGATGCGTATCTACCTAGCCAATCCACGTGGATTTTGTGCCGGCGTCGAACGCGCGATTGAGATTGTTGAGCGTGTGCTGGAGATATTTGGTGCCCCGGTCTATGTACGACACGAAGTGGTACATAACAAGTTCGTGGTACAGGGGTTGCGCGATGAAGGTGCGGTTTTCGTCGATGAACTTCATGAAGTGCCGGATGGCGCGATCGCGATCTTCAGTGCCCATGGGGTGTCAAAGACCGTCCGTGATGATGCCACCCGGCGCGGACTCAGGGTGTTCGATGCCACATGTCCATTAGTGACCAAGGTCCATGTGGAAGTCGTGAAACATGAACGTGCGGGCAGGGAGTGTATTTTGATCGGTCATGCCGGACATCCCGAGGTGGAAGGGACATTGGGGCAATATCGCAAGGGCGACGGGCCGGGTATGTATCTGGTCGAGACCCCTGAGGATGTTCACCGGCTTGAAGTCCAGGATCCAACTAATATTGCTTTTGTTACACAAACCACGCTTTCCATGGACGATACTGCCATCGTGATCGATGCACTACGCCAGCGTTTTCCTGCCATCATTGGTCCGAGGAAAGATGATATCTGCTATGCCACACAGAACCGGCAGGATGCGGTGAAGCTGCTGGCTGAACAATGTGATGTGGTGCTGGTTGTGGGTTCGCGCAACAGTTCCAATTCCAATCGCTTGCGGGAAATCGCCGAGAAACATAATACCCCTGCCTATCTGATCGATAACAACAATGAAATCCGGCCGGAATGGTTAACAGGGAAAGAACATATTGGCATTACTGCCGGCGCCTCGGTACCCGAGGTATTGGTCGAGGAAGTGATTAAATATCTGCAATCATTGGGTGCGCAGTCCGTTGAAAATATCCAGGGACAGCCCGAGCATGTGGTGTTTTCCCTGCCGCGTGAGTTGCAAGCGGCTATTGGCGATTAATCAGGAAAATAATATTCTCAGGATACCGCTTACCATTTGTCAGAAGGTGTCTTTACTCCCAGGGAATTGTAGGTCAATGCACCATCGCTTGCCTGTACTCCTTGAGGAGTTGCAGTCAGTATGACGCATGTATCAATTGAACCACATGCGGCAGCAGAAATGACATAATAACCATTTTCAGAGCTTGTTGACTTATTAACATCCGCTATTGTCGTGGTATAGGTATTGTTTTCGGTGTAATAACGTTCCTCGGCATTCATGACATCCAGCAGTGCTGATTGTCCTTCCGTACGCCGGGTCTTGGTTACACTGTTCTGGTATGATGGATAAGCTACGGCTGTAATGATGCCGATAATGGCAATGACAATCAGCAATTCTATCAGGTTAAAGCCGGACTCTTTAAATCTGTTCATATTAAATCCTCCATTTATATTAAATTTCAAACCCTTTGTTTTTCATTAACCATTAGCGTGACGGATGGCTGTAATTATCGGGTAGCACCCAGATATCCGTGATTAATGGCGTATCATTACCTCTTGCCGACATGGCAAACCCTACTTTGGTGCCCGTTTGTAGCGAATGCACCGAGGAAAATCGCGAGCTTAGGGTGTAGACATGAATATTGTCCGATAGAGTCATTTTCATATCTCCGATAACCGCTTCACCACTCTGGATGTCGAGTCTGTCCAGTGTGCCCCAGGTACGGAAGCTGGGGGGATAGTAATCCGGCAGGTCTGCTGCCCATGTTGCCAGCGAATACAACAGGCCAACAGCCAGAAATGTGGTAAACACGTTTGCTTTTTTCATGTCATATACTCCTGTTGCCATACATTCAGCGATAACCAGATGTGTAAATCAGTTGTCACTTCTTATTTCTCTCCAGGATAAGCGCCCTTCACCGGGGCCGGTGTAGAAATTACCTTTCAAAGGATCGTCCGGGGTATCACCGGAGGTATCGGTCACGTAAACCAGATCACTGAGTACCTTGGCCTGGTTTGGCATACCTTTATCTATAATGATTCCACTCGGAGGATCACCGGTTACCAGGTCGTCATCATTGAATGCGCCGTCATCATTGATATCCCACAAGGGGTCTTCAGGCATGCCCCCGTTGACCAGTTTGACACCCATGATCCAGCCTGAACCACCATAGCTGCAGACCGTGGTATCGGGCTTCATTGTGGTGAATACCACAAAATCACCACGCACCAGTGGGTCGGCAATGATACGTTCACCGCCAGTAAAGTGGATTTTCCAGCCCTTATGTTTTGAGTTCTGGGTGCCGTAATTGATATCAAAATCCGTCATGATGCGATAATTACCGGTAGTAGTGTATGTTTGTTCCAGCCAGGCATTGGCATCACTTTCGTTGATTGCAGAATTCGAGCCGCCATCCCAGAGACCATAAAAGGTCTGGGTCGTAGTATTGGTTTTGTCTGCCTCAACGAGGTATTGTCCTGTGCCAAAGAAAACCAGAATATTGGGGTCAGTATTGTTCGCCGTTTCAGTAGGATGCCGGGCGGCCACAGGTTTTGCTGTAATTGGCTGGGTACCTGTGAATAAAGTGCTCGCCGAGAAACTACTCAGATCAAATTTGTACAGGGAACCATACAGGTCACCGGCATAGGCAAAATCGGCAACGCCATCGCCATCATTATCGACGGCCCCGGGCGCCGACAGGCCATTGGGATCTGCAAGTGAACCGCCGCTGCCGGCAGCAATTTTTACAGGCGCAGTACCATCCAGATAGATGACAAACAGGTAGGCCTTGCCATCGCCTGAATTGTTATAACCATTTCCCACAATAGCGGCCCATTTACCATTATTTAATCTTACAATTGTCGGTTTGCTATAGGTATAACCAAGATTTGCCAGATTTGTTGTGGCCGTCGTGAATTCGCCTAACACGATACTGGCGGCATTACCCTCGTTAAGAGCGGCAGGATTGGTAACGTCCAGTGCAAACAGACCCTGGCCGCCACCACGTAACCCACCTACCAGGATAGTTTTCCATGCACCACCGAGGTAGACATCCGCGACCACCGGACTCTGATCGACATAATAGCGATGTGAATAGCCAGGATCGGTCAGGTAGTGCAGACCCATTGAGGCGCTGTTTGAAAATAATGTATTTGGCACATAGGCGAAGACCTCTGCCCCGGTATTTTCATCGAAGCCGTGCAGCATGCCATCATTGGAGCCGACATAGATTATACCGGCGCGTCCGGCATTGGTGCTTTTGAAGCTGTCATAACCGGGGTCGGGAAAATTTTCCGGATAGTTCATCTGGGGTTTGCCCACATAGACCGGGTTTGAATGGATGATGTCACCGAGGGCACTGCTACGTACCCGGAAATTGTTGCCGGTACCTTCATCACTGCGATCACCACGTAGATAATCAAGTCGCTCCTGCCCCAACCCATCCGCCCCGGAGGGTCCCATGTTCAGGTCATTCTGCTGTTTTGTGGACAGGCTGGCGAGGGTATTAAAGGCCACGCCAGCGCCAGTATCATCATTATAGGTAATGATTTCACGTGACCCCGGGCTCTGGGCATCGAGCTGTGTTGCGGCATTCCAGGTTGGCGAACTCGCAATGGCCCCGGTAAATGGATTGAGTGTATGGGCAAACAGTTCCCCGCTCCATGTGGATGATAAAAAGCGTGCAAAGTAAACTACGCTGTCCGTACCCAGTGATGTCGAATTGAATGCCACCGCGGCGGCGCTGCTTGTCCTGTCCGCAATGGATGAAATCGCATCGCTTAATGAGCTGTTAAGCTCGGTCGGATTTTGGGCGCTCAGAAACTGTCCACGACCATTATAGGCCGCATGCCACAGATCATCGATTTTCTGGGAATTGCCGGAAGAAGGGTCGGGCCAGCTGAATGTGGGATTGGTTGGGTCAGTATCAGCAGCATTGCCAGGTGTCTTGGTATCAAACGG
>Ga0055480_10000537_pt1 | contig 14242 bp, 9 predicted proteins | sample Muzzi_PWB_D2_FD_57935 | JGI IMG/M metagenome (GOLD analysis project Ga0055480, IMG submission 57935) | Wetland microbial communities from San Francisco Bay, California, USA, that impact long-term carbon sequestration - Muzzi_PWB_D2 | ecosystem: Environmental > Aquatic > Marine > Wetlands ... | reverse complement strand
CTATTTTTTTCGGGCCCGGCGCAATCTGTCTGACACTATGGCTGTTTACCGCCGGCTATGCGCTTTTGCTGTGTCGTTGGAGCCAACACAAACTGATTTCGGTTTCGTATCCGCTTCTGTTTTTATTTTTTACGGTTTTGCTGGTGCAATCTCCCGGCGTTTTTTTCTTTCAGGCGCTGCTGATCCTCAGCTGGATTCGCAGTGGAATTTGCTTTCCGGAGCACAGTGGCATCAAATTCGGGGTTGAAATGCTGCTGTGCGGCGCAGGAGGCGCCCTGATCGCTGCATTTACACCCGCCGCAATATTGGCATGGGCCCTGGGTACCTGGATGTTCTTTTTGCTGCAGGCGCTTTATTTTGCTATATTTGACATCAAGACCCCGATACTGCAAGACAAATATGAGCTTAAGATAGATCCCTTTGAGCAGGCAAGCAGACGTGCAGAGGACATTTTGGCCACAGATGGAATCCTATAAGCTTCTATGAAGATGGCGATCTCAACCATAACGGTCAACAACATACTAACCGAATCTAGGTTGAAGAAAAAAGCAAGGAGGAGCAATGGAAGTAAACTTCATTTACATGACCGCCGGCAGCAAGGATGAGGCCAGAAAGATCGGCAAAGCTCTGGTGGTATCCAGACTGGCTGCCTGCGTAAATATCATAGACAACATGAACTCATTTTACATGTGGGAGGGAAAACTGCAGAATGACACGGAAATTGTTATAATCGCCAAAACCACCGAAGATCGTTTGCCGGCGCTGATCGAAAAAGTCAAATCACTGCACAGTTACGATTGCCCCTGCATCGTGAGCATTCCGGTTTCAGGCGGCAATCAGGATTTTCTGGATTGGATTGCAGAGGAAGTTAAACCATAGCGGCAGCATGAATTGCCTTATATTACTTTTTTATGTGCCCTGATAGTTGCGCCATAGTTTACGCTGCGGCTGGTGCCTTTGAGGTGAGTTATTTAAAGCTAATCTCGAAATTTCACCCGCAAAAAGCGCGGCCGATAAAGCGTGGCATCGGCCGCCACTTTTTCGAAATCTAATGAATTGGCAACATAGGTAACAATGATCTCGTCCGGAGCCGCAGAAAGATCCGGATGTCCCTTGGCGGCATAACAGAAAATATCCCTGCTGCGCTCTGCTTCCGGACATGCATAGATAGGCCTCGGCTCACTCCACGGTCCCCAGGGTTCAGGTGCAAATCTAACCACGATATTTTTTGAAAAACCCTTTTCGCTGTACACGAGAACATATTTGCCGAGGGCCGCCAGGTAGGACACCGAAAACTCGTTGGCCATATCACTGCATAGTCTGGATGATTTATTGAAATCAGCCACCCATTTTCCGCCGGAATAAAATCGCCACCGATCGAATTGACCAAGTTGGGTTGCGGGTACCCGGGCCAGAATCATGGACTTGCGCCGCATTTCGCCATTCACGACTTCTGTGGTGCCATAAATATAAATAAATTGATTATCTTTTAGCACTGAAGATCCGAATAGGGTATCGCCGGTAGCGGAAAATCGACTCCATGGGATGTGCTGCTGCAACCAGCGCCAGTTTTCCGGCGAATTTGCAGGATTGGTCAGATGAGCCAATTGGGATCCAATTATTTTAAAACCCAATGACCTGCCTTCCGCAGTTCGCTCTAACCGCACCAGAAATAGGTACAAGCCTTTGCCGACTCGAATCCCATCATAAATCCAGAACCAACCGCGACCGTCGGCCGGACGAATAAAAGCCAGCGGTTTGCCGCCGGGGGCTTTGCCGGAATAAAAACTGACCACCGCATCCGGGGGACTTATTCCGCGCTGGATGCCAATCGAATTATTGACAATTACCGCATTGTGATGATGACCGTCCCGAATCTCACCATACCAGGTATCGCCGAACAACCACAATAACCGGTTTGCCGCAAGGCTGACCGAATAAGCACCATCGGCTCCGGTCCAGCCCCTCTGCCTTTCGAATAATGCATCGTAGCGGGACAAAACCTCAACTGAAACCTGCGGCGGCGACGCACAGGCCGCAACCAGGAATATGATGAAAAAAACGCTAAAACGGATTAAATGCTTTTTGCAGGTAATCATAATCAGAAAAATATCACGTCCCCAGCTTTATCTCCCCCTCATACATTTGAACCCCGCGCGGTGTTTTGTCGAAATAAAATCCGATGGGTTTGGTAAACAGCGGATCTTCATAAACGCTGCGCAAAAAATCGTCGCGAAAATTCGGATGCGCAATGCTGGCAATCGCGATGGCCTTTTCTCCGGATGTCAGTTCTCTCAAATCGGCGAAGCCGTACTCGGTGACAATCACGACCCCGTCATAGGCACTGGCTGTAAGACTGATACCGGGCGGATGCATTTTGGTTATTTTGGATTCCCCTTTATTGGTTAAGCTTCGCATGGCAATAATGGGCGTTCCATGGGCACGGTCGTTTAAAGCCCGGATAAAATCCGGCTGACCGCCCACGCCGCTGTAATATCGCCGGGGGTCAATAAAATCAGCCCAGACATTGCCGAAAAGATCCACTCCAATAGCCGTGTTAACCGAAATAAAAGGGGCGTTTTGGCGAACGGTTGCGGCCGAGTTGGTGTAAGCCGAAGGCCGCATTTGAACGCCGGTTCGCATATGGACAAAATTATACAGATCCTGGGACCCCATGATCAGACTGGTGGTGCTGTATCCCAGGTTGGCTTTCTTTTTGCGGTTGGAAACAATGCCTTCCTTTTCCAAGAGCATTAAACCGTCGCTGTAAAGCTCGGTTTGGATACCCAGGTCCTTATATCCGGCCTCTCTGATGGTTCCCACCACCGCATCCGGAATTTTGCCGATTCCCGCCTGCAACGTGATGCCATTGTCGATGAAGTGGCCGGTGATCATTTCACCGATTCGCCGTTCTTCGGACGACAGGTTGTCAAAATTCGGGGCCGCAAAGCAGTAAACCGGTTTGACGTTTTCCGAAACCAGAAAATCAATGGACTGGGCATCGACCACGCTTTGTCCCTGGGTAAAGGGCATGCTGCCATCCAGTTCGGCTATAACCACCGCGGCATGATCGATGGCCGTATGCAGCGCTTCCACCGAAAGCCCCAGGCTGAATTCATCGGTAAATTCATTCTGTCGAACTTTCATAATCACGACATCCGGTTCGAAATGGCGCCCCTTGCCGATTAAACTGTCCAGATTGGCCAGGGTGCAGGGCAGATAATAGGCACGTCCCTCATTGGCGGCCTGGCGCACTTCACCGCTTGAAAAAATTGAATACGTCATCACGCGGTCCTGTAAACCTTCGGCAACATAGGGTACCGGACCCTGGAGCAGCAAATGTACCATTTTGATAAACGGCAGTTGCGGCCTTCTGGCCCGAATCGATTCGGTCAGCGCTTCCAGGGAGGTCGTCGGAGTGGCGGCGTTAGATCCAATATAGCAGGTGATCTCATCTTGTCTCTTAAACTTGGATGCGATGACATCGGCAATTTGGTCGGCCGTGATTGATTCAGGCTGATTACGCATAAAAGAGCCTCCTTGGTCTTGGCTATTAATTGACCGGGATTATAATGGGTCAGTATATGGACTATCGATCGACATTTCAAGTCAGGGGAGCAAAAGACTACTTTTGCTTAAGGATATCGCTATATTATTGGCACCGTAACGGGATCAGGTCGGCAAAATTGGCTAAATCGCTTGCCGGAGAACACATCGGTGCCTATTTTATTCAGTAAAGAACCCCGGCCCGGCTTCCGGGCCGCCGTGAGGACTGCGGTTTCATAATTGGAAAAAAACGCGTATCAGGGGGGATTGGCACATTGAAAATATCACAGCTTACTTTAGCCATCTTAATTACAATAGTGATTTTATCGCCATTTGTGGCCCATGCCGCAAGTCTTCGATGCGGTGCCCGGTTAATCACGGTCGGGGATTACAAAGACAGGATTCTGTCCGAATGTGGTGAACCGGACCACGTGCAGGTCTGGGAAGAGGAACGTGTCTACGGTTTCCGCCATCATCCGCTGTATTATGGGGTTTATGATAATTATGAGTATGTGCATCCGGATGAAAGATCCGGCGACACTGCCTATCGCATCAGAAAGCTGGTCATTGTGGAAGAGTGGACCTACAACCACGGCCCCACCCGTTTCCTGGATCACCTGCGGCTGGAAAACGGAATCGTCAGAAGCATCGCCAGCGGGGATTACGGCTATTGAGTTCATGGGGTTCACTGGAACTTTTGGGGAAAAATTCATTTTTATGTTTGCTAAAATACGGCTTTATCAGCAATATCGTAGTATTTCAACAACTTCGCAAGTTCCATGAATCACAGCTTTTTGTTGACTTCATCCTTTAATAATTATACAATAAATACAATCTCTTACGCTTAAGGATCTTGCAACCGGAAGTCAGGATGGCAACAAAATGTACCGCAACAATCACGGCTTTACTTTAATTGAAATTGTCGTCGTACTGGTGTTGATCAGTATTATTGCGGCGACGGTCTTCGGACGATCCATTACCATCGACCAAATCAATTTCGTGGGTCAGGCGGCAAAAATTGCAAGCCATGTCCGCTACGCCAAATCCATGGCCATGAAACGCAGTGAAACCTGGGGCGTTTTTAGCAGCGGCAACGAATACTGGATGTTTCAGGGAAATGAAGGAAATTTGATGAATAAGCAAGATTTGCCCGGCCAGGAATCAAATACGGTTTCCCTGTCGGATCTCGGCCTCACCATGACTACCTTTATACTTTTTTTTGACGGTACAGGGAAACCTTACGAGCTGAACCTCAGCAACCCTCTCATTTCCGATCTGCAAATCAATATTCAAACACAGGACTTATCTCAATCGAAGTTATTCTACATAACCCCTGAAACCGGATTGGTGAGAGACTGATGAAGCGTTGCAAATCGATATTCACCGCCTGCAGTGGATTCTCTCTGGTTGAGGTCATCGCGACGATCATCCTCATGGGAATTCTGGCCGCTTTTTTTGTACACTTCATGGGGACAGCCGTTGATTACAGCTGGGAAGGGGTTGAACTGGTTGCGGGTGAAGCCGAAGCTGAAGGTAAACTTGAAGAAATCATCGCTTATTTTACCTCGAAAATAAATCAGGATCCGGATAGCGCCCTTAGCCTGACAATTTCTGAATTCGGCAGTGACACAAGCATAAGCATGAGCTACATCGAATTTGACGCCGGCGGAACGGCAACGGTCGTTGGGGGACCCGGCACGACCTTACGGGTGACGGTTCAAGCACCCGGCAACGATCTGACAACAATTTTGACCAAAAGCCGCTCGAGTTCAAGCGAACCGACGGTCAATTACTGAGTCCGCAATACAAAATGTTAACAAGTTGGGCAGGTACCATGAAAAACCAAAAAGGCCTTATGCTCGTTGAACTCATCACGGTCCTGGTTCTGATCGGTATTATCGGAACCTTTGCCACCTTTTTTCTGTACCTGGGTGTTAATAGCTATGTGAATACCAAAACGGCCAGCGAGGGGGCGCTCGATGCCCAAATGGCTTTGGACCGTATGACACTGGAGCTGCGAGACATGAACTATTTTACCAGCGCTCCGGTCATAACCGGAAATGCATCCCTTTCATATAAAAGCGAAGTGCTCGCCGGAACGCGTGTGCTCAAATACGATTCGGCTGCGCATACGGTTGCAATCAACCTTGCCGGTCAGGATTACCGTTTACTGGAGAATGTATCGTCGTTTAATTTATCCATAACCGCCAAAGACTTAAACTACGATGGTGTGGATGATGTTGCCGCCATCGAGGTCGAATTCAATCTGGATGGAATCGGCAAAGATTTCAAAACAGCCATATTCCCGAGGCATATGGTAAAGAATAAATAGCGAAACGGCAGTCATTGCGTTCGCTGCATCGAGGATCCGATGAAAATTACCGAATATTTTATCCGGCGATCCGCCCGTTGCCGGTCGGCGGGCAGGAAGCTTTCATCAAATAAAGGCAGCATTCTGCCATATCTCGTCGTTTTGCTCCTGATTTTTGGTGTGCTCGGTGTCACCATTGCCTCGCTATTTTCAACCGCCACGTCCAGCTCGGCAACTCCCAACAATGCCCGGCGTGCTGCTTATATCAGGGAAGCCGGCATGCGTTATGCTTTCAGTGAATTGCGAAATTCAGGTTTCGACACCGCTGTCATCAATACGCTCAATTCGACAACTTATACAGTCGATCCGGCGGGCAATTTTACGGTTAACGTATTCGGACCCTGGTTTGAGGCGAATGAAACCAAAGCAATCGGGGACGGGGAGACAGGTACCATAGATTTGAAAGTACCTGCGGGCAAACTGCCTGCAGCATGGGTAGCCAAGAATCCGGGAAATCTGTGGATAGTCAATTACGATTACCTCGATCTGGGTCTGACAACGGCGCGCAATGGTATCTATTCCTGGTCCCAAATCGACGACACCTTAAGCATCACGGTGCAAAGCGATTTCGTTGTTAACCAAGGCGAACTCGTCTGCCTGGCGGTCAAGCTCAGTTCATCTCAATATATCGTCGACGGCGGAGATCTCTATACAGATGCGATCGCCAAGGACTTTTTCCCCGCGCACGACGGCGCTATCAACATCAACCGAGTCGACTACGTCTACAAACATCGGGTTCATGAGCCGGCCAACAATAGGGTGAAGCTTGAAAACGTTTCGGCCTCGGGCATGCCCAACGCGGAGCCAGCGTCAGCGTTTCCCCTCGACCTAAATATCAATAATGACTTTATCGTCCTGTCGCCCCGCAACTATTTCGTCATCCCCAGCAGCACCGCGGATACAGTGACGGTGGAAGGCACCCTCGACAATGCCTTAAATATTTATGACCTGGACACCGTCAAACCCATGACCCGCAATCCGGACATTGATTTAAACCGAGAAAACCTGGACACCGTTTTAAACCCGATTGCTACCGACCCGGGCTTTATCAACATTGACAACGACCTGAAAATCATTGAGATCGGGGGCGGGGGGGCTCTCGCCACCGATCCTGAATTCGGCTCAGTCTGGTTCAACGCCGATAAAGCCATCGGCGGCAAGCAGGGGATTTGCAGCGCCGGCGCCTGCGAATTCGATCGTGGGGTGCGGGTCTTTTTCACCTTAGATTACGACGGCGACGCCGATGGATTGACGTTTGCCTTGATTAATGCCGCCCATAACACTACCTCCTCGACCGGCGGTGATGTGGCAATGGGCGAGTTGCTGGGGTATGGCGGCGACAGCCGCAAGATCAGCTTCTCTGCAAACGCAACAGTGAACCCAACGGATTTCCTGGACGTCACCGGAGCCGGCCTGTCACCTCCCAGCCCCGGCCTTCATCCACCGAAAATGGCATTAGAATTTGACACCTTTACCAACAATAAGACACTCAATTTTTGCAATGGCACAACCAAGCTTAACGGTAACCGCAACGACCCGTTTACCGGCAATCAAGACGCCGTTCAGTACGTGTTCTGGGGCTTTGACAGCCTGACAATGCCCTGCCGCGACTATTGGCTATCCGGAACTCACGTCGTCGATCACGGCTCCTACGACGACAACCAGCACGACTCCGGCGAGCTCGACCAGCCATGGCCGGCCTATACCACTTCGGGCGCGGTGAGATCGACCCCGGCTGTCGCGGACGACGGCACCATTTACGTCGGCTCGGACGACGGCCACCTGTATGCCATCAATCCCGACGGATCCCTGAAATGGAAGTCCGTCGCCATTGGTCAGGTTAAATCCTCACCGGCGATCGGACTCGACGGGGTTGTCTATGTCGGGACGGACAATAATTGGGTTTATGCCTTTGAAAAGGATTCCGCAAGTCCTCTTTCGCACCCGGTGCTATACAGCTTTCCAACATTCGGAGACGTTCGGTCTTCCCCGGTCATTGGTGCCGAAGGCAAAGTCTACGTGGGATCGGATGATGGACATTTTTACGGTCTGACCCCGAGTCTGGTAAAGGAATGGGAGTTTCATGCGGCAGGGCCCATATCTTACGGCCGCCCCTCGGTCAGCCCGGATGGCATCATCTACATTTCCAACCGGACCGAGACCAACCTCGGCAACGGCTTCTATATTTATGCGCTCAATCCAGTTCAGCGCAATGCTGATCCTACCGGTAGTGCTTTTCCTGGAACAAATGAGTGGCAGTATCCTACTGGCGACGGCAATCAGTATTTGCCGGGAATCGACCCGACGACCGGAACTATTTACTCCGATGCCTCGGGTAATAGGATTGTCGCCATAACGCCTGGCGGTGCACTGGATTGGGAATTTTATCTTGGATCGGATTTTGATTCCATGCCGGTGGTGGGCAGTGACGGCACCGTATACTTTGGTGCCGACGATGGGAATCTATACGCCATTAATCCCGAGGACCGTAACAACAGTGAAACATTTCCGGTCTCGGGTAGAGAGTGGACCTTTTCAACCGGGGGTGCGGTGGACACCACCCCGGCCATTGCCCCGGACGGCACTATCCTGGTGGTGTCCGAGGACGATACCCTTTACGCCGTCAATCCGGACGGCACCGAAAAATGGACGTTTCCGATTCCGGTTGACGGCATCGAGCCAACGTCATCACCGACCGTCGGCAACGACGGGATCGTCTATGTGGGTTCTTCCTCCGATAATAAGCTTTACGCCATCAACAACTTTGCGGAACCCCGCAACTTCAAAGACAAAGTGCTAACTGCCGTCAACGACGGCACGGATACCAGGGTTGCCGGCGAAATCGTTACCGTGAGCGATGAGCAAGACTGGTTAAATGGTGATAACTCCGCTACCGATCCCAAGGGCCCCTGGGCCGTCCGACTGGAAGTGATGCGCAGCCTGACCCCTACCGCCTCAAAATACGAATACACCCTGCACGCCTGGATTCGGCAGATCGATCCCGCCGGTACCGACCCGATCTTCGGAACTTTTTACGAAGACACGCGCATCGAATACGCGGCGCCGCCGCACTTGGCCCAGACGATCGAATTAAGCTCAACCGAACACAGCGAATTTACCCGCTTCTTATTCGGCTTTACCGGTGCAACCGGCTCCGGTACCGCCCAAAGCGCGGTGATCGCGGATTTTAAATTGAGTTTTATCCGGGCCAACGATCCGATCGCCGGCCCTTAGCCGGCAGGCAGAAGGGTCTGCTGCATTCCCGGACACATCCCCGGGCATCCCTGAGTGTGATGGTGCCGTCACCATCCCAATCGCGTGGATCATTCAGACCTTCAGCAGGATAACGGATGGTAGAAAAGATCCCCAGGATATCGAAAAAATCCACGCCGCCGCTGTCATCGACATCACACATCATCCCCGCCGCCGCTTCTAGGCTCTTGACAACAAGATCCGACAGAACCGGGCTTGACCCACCGCTGCCGGGCTTAAAGGTGGCGCGAATTTTAAGATATTGACCGGTCAGGGAAAGCATATCACCGTTTAACACCGCTTCGTAATTTGCATCATCATTTAGCTCGTCTTTTAAATCAGCAGCCTGGGCTTCAACGGTAAGGGTCGCTCCCTCCGGCTCGGTGCCCTCCGATTCGGTGTTCCAGGCAATCGATTCCCATGCGGTACCTGCAGCACCGCCGTCGGCCATGACGGCCCAGGTCCCCAGAGATGCGGTCTCGGTTCCAATCTCGACTTCACCGGCCATATCACTGTAATTATCAGGAGCAGCACCCGGCAATTCAACCATCAGGTCCACCGCCCCGCGGCCGTCATCACCAGCCGGGTCGATTCGCATGACGTTGTTGCTGCTTTGATTTACAACCCAGATCTTGCCATTGGCATCCACCGCCAGACCGGTCGGACCGCGGCCAATGATGCCGGGAGTAACAGGATCCACCAGAAAAATCTTACTTATAAGATTACCCTCGCTGTCCAGCCGTCTGACTTCATTAGCGCCCTGGGATCCGGCCTTGGCAACCCAAAGATCGTTGTCGATCGGGGTGACCGCTACCCCACGATCCTCAAAGCCCGCCGTGTCACCATCTATAAATGTTGATAACCGGTCTTCGATCCCAAAGGCGTCCGCATTAATCTTGGTCAACTGGTTTGGAAAGGACTTGCTGCTGTTCCAGATAAAAACATTGGTAATTTCCTTTGATTCTATCACGGATTCTGCCAGACCGTATGAAGATGTGATGTCGGTACATCCCCCACTGCCGTCAGCCGGGTTGTAATGCAACAGCTTATGCTGGAATTGGCTGGCAGACCACAGAATCCCGTTGTCGTCAACCAGTCCCCCGAATCCGCCGCAGCCGAAATTTTGAGCATTGAAGACATCGTTGGGATTTATCATTAAATCCGGCAGTGCTGCGGTTTCTCCGTCCAGCTTGTAAAACATGGCCGGGTTTCCGAAAATTCCGGGATACCCTGGATATCCTCCCACCCAGACGTCGTCATTGGCGTCCACGGAAACATGCTGCGCGTTTGCGGCATTGGGCAGCCGCTGAAACAGCAGAATGCACTCATCGTCGGCGTCTGCCACATAACCGTCGGCCCCCCCCTGGCTGTCGTCACCGTCCTTCCAATCGAGGATATCACCCCAACCCATGGATGTTTTAATGAGACCGTCTCCGTCCCGGTCAATACAGGTCGTATAGTCAAATGGCGGCGCCAGGTATTTTCCGGCAGGATCCTCAATATATTCAATGATATCATTATCGATTGCATCGTCTGCGACGGGATTATCATCTTGCTCTATCCCGCTGACCCGGGTGCCACCGATTACGATGCCGATCTTAACAGCGGAACCACTGGGAACCCCGTCGACTTTTCCGTCTTCATCGCGATTGGCGGTCCAGACGTTGCCTTGACTGTCCACGCTGGTACGCGAAGGGTTGCCCTTACAGTCCACGCTGGTAGGCGATGGGTTGTCCTTGTCCTCCTGGGGTGCGGTCCAGTACTCTCCGATAATTTCCCCCGTTTCGGCGTTTATCCGGACGAGCGTACCCCGGCCAAGCCGCCTGGAGGCGGCCACACTGATGAATTTAAAGGTAATGGGGACGGCGTTCAACTGAAGCTGATCCGGCGTATCTTCATGGTTGACTCCTTCCAGAATCCCCCCGGCGAAGTCTGAACTCCCGCTATACGTCAACTCGATACCCATTGCCGGATGACCGGCATACAATACGATGACAGCGATTAATAATGGTACATTGAATTTTTTTGCCAACATTCCCCTTCTCCTTTCATATTCGGTCGACTCGAGCCCCCCGGGCATGCTGATTCCGGAAAGATGTTAATCAGCGCAACCGGACGGTGTTGTTTTCCGACGGCAATCCGATGATTGCCTGCTGCAAAACAGTCGCATTCGGAGTCTAACGCGGGCTTGGAAAATCTCTTGTAAAACCAAACCAGGTCGAAAATTGCAAACGATATGCCAATGCATCTTTTAATCGTCGTATATAATAATATTGATAATAATTTAAATAATTTATAGAATATTCAAACAATTGAATTGGAACTGAAGCGATAATTTTTGACCTAAAAAAGTGGCAAAGGATTTCATAGTATAGGAATCGGTTTACACACTTTTAGAGTTTAAAAAGTTAATTTTGAGCATCCTGTGGAAAAGTTTCTGGATTGTATGGCGGAAATTCAAGGAAAAATTTTGGTAGGCTATTTTGAAATTTACAATGAGGGCATCCGGTCCAGCACCGAGCGCACAGTCCTGGCGAGTTTGTCCATCACCAGGGGTTTGAGGATAAATTCACGGATACCCATATCTTTGGCACTTTTTTCACTGATCTGCTCGCTGAATCCGGTGCACAGAATCACCGGGATATCAGCCCGGATACCCAGCATTTGCCGGGTCAGCTTATCACCGGTCAGATTCGGCATGGTCATGTCGGTAATCACCAGATCAAACTGGTCCGGTCGGCTTTTGAACAGCTCGAGCGCCTCAATGCTGCTGGTGCGGCAAACGACTTTATACCCCAGTCGCTCCAGCATTTGCCGCCCCAGATCCACCAGGGTTTTCTCATCATCAATAAAAAGAATGCGTTCATTGCCGGTGGGGAGCGCAATGGCGGTCCGGACAGTGGGTTTTACTTCGGTTCGAATCAGGGGTAGATAGATGGCAAAAGATGTGCCTTTGCCCGGCTGGCTGTGCACGGTAATGGCACCGCCGTGGCTTTTGACAATGCCGTGCACCACGGATAGCCCCATGCCGGTTCCCTTATCCCGATCTTTGGTGGTAAAAAATGGATCAAAGATGCGGGCCCGGACCTCCTCCGGCATACCGTGTCCGGTGTCTTGAATTTGCAGACACATATAGCCGCCGGTTGTCAGATCCAATTTGCGGGATTCAAAACCGGAATCAATCCTTACGTCGCGTAAACTCACGGTCAACACACCACCGTTTTCGCTCATGGCGTGGTGGGCATTGGTACAAAGATTCATCAGCACCTGATGAATCCGGGTCGGGTCTGCCAGGGTTGCGGATTTACTTGCTAAATTCAGTTCGATTTCAATCGTGCTGGGCAATGATGCCCGGATGAGCTTAACAGCTTCTTTGACAATGAGTTCGACCTGGACGGGTTTGAGTTCCTGATCGGCCTGACGACTGAATGCCAGAATCTGCTTGACGAGGTCTTTGGCCCGGTTGCCGGCTACAATCACTTCCTGTAAGTTTTTGTGGAGTAGCGTGTCATTTTCAGCATCGTCCAGGGCCAGCTCGGTGTAACCCAGAACAGCGGTCAGTATATTGTTAAAATCATGGGCAATGCCGCCGGCAAGGGTACCGATTGCCTCCATTTTTTGGGCCTGCTGCAGCCGTGCTTCCAGTTTCTTGTTTTCTTCTTCAGCTTCCTTTCTTTCGGTAATTTCGCGGGATGCCCCCAGGATCGAGACCACATTACCGGCGTCGTCATGCAGAAAGCTGGCAGTTACTTCAACCCAGATGGTAGAGCCATCCTTGTGGTACATTTCGAGTTCCAGAGTGCGTGATCGATACGGGTCAGGAGATCTATCCTTCTCCTTGACCAGTTCTTCGGTAATCGCGTCCCTGGCAATCTCGTATGAGCGGGACGTTAAGGTGTCTTCCAGATCAAGATTCATTATCTCTTCCGGTGTATACCCCTGGACCCGTTCAACTGATGGACTGATGTAGGTGAATTTTGACAGTGAAAGATCAAGGATCCAGATCACATCCGATATATTATCCGCCAGGAGACGATACTGGCGTTCACTTTCCTGGATCCTTTTAAAGGACCTGGCATTGATGATGGCGGTGGCAGTCTGGGAGGCAACCCCCATCAGGAGGCTGATTTCGCTTTGGGCCAGGTAATTGCGGGAGCGGAAATTCTCCACGACCAGCACGCCCAGGCTTTCTTCTTCATAGACGATCGGCACGCAGACAAATGACTGGACCCCCATCTGTCGGGCAAAATCGCGGCTTCGCGGGGAAAGATCTTTTTCAATATCGGCCACATCTCTGACCAGAAAGGGCTTTTGCTCCCGGAAAGACCGTACGAAATGGCCCCTGGAATCAGTATTGTCAAGGTTAAACTTCGTTTCAAGCAGGATTGTCTCCTGCTCCTGAGAGTAACCAAACCCGGAAATAAACTGCAGACGGCTCTGGGTCCGGTCGGCAAGCATAATCATGCCGCGATTAAAATTCAGATGCTTTTTGACGACCGCCACGACTGTATCCATAATCCGGCTCACATTTAAAATCTTGGAGACAGCCTGGCCGGTTTCCTGAACCATCAGGGCGTTGCTGTGGCGCAGATTCATCTCATCCAGCAGATCTTTCGCGGCGTTGCCCTGGGTTTCGATTGTTTTGACCAGATCCTTTTTTTCAAGATAGGCCGTATATAGAAATGATACTAAACATAAAAATGTCCCGGACACACCCAGCGCCAATAACACCTGACGGGAAACGAAGGCAAAAGACAACAGGCATATCAACAATCCAACCGGGGGCATAAATTTGCTGATCCGTTTCCAGAGGAGAGCGGCGGTCATTTCCCAGGTCAGGATATAGCGGCAGCAGTCATCGCCTTTGTGTATACAAGCGGGGTGTTCCACTTCGGCCATCTTATTGGTAACCAGCTTGGCGACGCCTTCCAGGGTGCCGATTCGATTCGCACACTGATAGGGTTTCTCAACGGTTCCCGGCGTCGGACGCGAGATGATTTCTACTCTATTTGCGGCCAGTTTCTTACTTGATATTTCGGCGCCCCGCGATAAGGCCGCCGCATGTTTGCCGAT
>Ga0055480_10000533_pt1 | contig 14306 bp, 14 predicted proteins | sample Muzzi_PWB_D2_FD_57935 | JGI IMG/M metagenome (GOLD analysis project Ga0055480, IMG submission 57935) | Wetland microbial communities from San Francisco Bay, California, USA, that impact long-term carbon sequestration - Muzzi_PWB_D2 | ecosystem: Environmental > Aquatic > Marine > Wetlands ... | reverse complement strand
GATCAGCATCTCGATCATCGTCATCCCCCGCCGATCCCCCAGCCGAAACGCCACCGACCGTGGCCGGGACGCGCGGGATGGATGGGGTGCTTTGAGGTGCAGGTGACGAGCTTCCATGGCCCTCTAAGCTAGCAAGACGAGTGCCCTGCGTCCAAGTCTTTGGCGGGCGGTTAGTTCCGCCCGTCCGCCCGGCGTCCGGCATGCCTAGATGAGGCATTGTGCAAGAGTCGCCGGGTCGTCCCGCCGGCGCCTGCCGCCCCAACAGCGGGGGCCGCGCCTCAGAAGATCCCGCTTCGCGTCGTCTGCCACAGCCGCACCATCCTTTGGAAGCCATCCATCAGGAGCTCGGGCTCGCCGGGGGTCGGAGGACCGTTCAGGACCTCCCGAAGCTCGGCCGTCAGCTTGGGAAACTCCCGCCGCCCCTTGACGACGGGGTCCGCGGCGATGGCGGCGAGGATGGCGCGGAGTCGTTCCCGTTGGTCGGAGTCATCGGGAACCTGGAAGAGATAGGTGGCTCCATCGAGGCCCTCCTGGCAGAGCGCGCCGAGGGCGTCCATGAACCTGGGGCGGGGTGGCTGGGCATCATTCGGCGCCATCGTACCTCCGTGGCGGGGGACATCGGGTGCTGCTCGGTTGTGCTGCTGAGAATCCGGTCAAGACACATGCCAAGGCCTTCTCGATCCAGGGTGGCGCACCCGTGGACGGCTATGGTTTTTGGCGAGGTGGTCGGCCGGTTGGACCCTGGGGTCGGGCCGGATTACGAGAGAGACGTGGCGGAATCAGGCGCCCCCGGGGCCGCCGAAGCCACGGGGGTGTGAGCGAAAGGATCCCACTCACGCACTAGGAGGTTGCTATGCGTACGCTCCTTACGCGCCACCTCGTCCGCGGCGCCGCCGTGGCCGTCGCCGGTCTGGCCCTCGGCGCGGTCGCCCTCGCCGCGCAAGGCGGCATGTCTCCACCGGAGGAAGCCATCGTGAAGGTCCGCACCAGCTACCTCGAGGCCTTCAACGCCAAGAACGGCGCCGCCCTCGCCAAGCTCTACGCGGCCGACGGCATGCTGGTCACCGCGCAAGGCGAACTTCTCCGCGGCCGTGAGGCCATCAATACCCATTTTGCCGAGCTCGAGATGTGGCCCCACATTGCGGTCACGCCGGGGAAGATCAACGTACACGGGAATACCGCGTGGGAGGCCGGCAAGACCACGGCACACCTGACGGCGGGTGACGGCTCGATGCAGACGATCGCCGGGCACTACCTCGTCGTGTTGGAGCTCGACGCGGGCCAATGGAGGATCAAGGCGCTGAGCGTGGCGAACGACGCTCCGGAGATGATGATGAAGGAGAAGATGGCCAAGCCATCGAAGATGTAGCGATCGCACCGCCCGTGGGACCTGCAACGCCTCGCCTCCTGGGTGGGGCGTTGTGTCTTGGAGGGCGGCGCTCGCCGGCGCGCCGAAGACCAGGGCATGGTGGCGGGGAGCGGGAGTTGGTCAAACGGCGCCGTTACTCCGCGAAGCGTCCGCGGATGGTGCGGCCCCCACCGCCTGTAAGGCTGCCGGCCCCTCCGACCTCGGGGATGTCCGATGCGACGGCCGCCAGGAACGCCTTCACCAGTCGCGGGTCGAACTGGGTCCCGGACTCGACCGTGATGTACGCCACCGCGTCCTCGTGGGACAAAGCGTGGCGGTAGGGTCGGTCGGAGGTGAGGGCATCGTAGACGTCCGCCACCGCCAGGAGCCGGGCCAGGTAGGGGATGTTGTCGCCCGCCAAGCCGTCGGGGTAGCCGCCGCCGTCGTAGTGCTCGTGGTGGTGCCGGACGATGTCCAGGACATCGGCGTACGCGGAGATCGGGGCCAGGATGATGCCGCCAGTCTCCGGATGGCGCTGCACGATGGCGCGCTCCTCCGGAGTAAGCGGCCCCTCCTTGTCGAGGATGGCCGCAGGGATACCGATCTTCCCGATATCGTGGAGGAGCCCGCCGCGGTGGATTCGATCCAGCACTTCCTCGCCCAGCCCCTCGGCCGCTGCAATCCGGATGGCGAGCGCGGTGACGCGTTCGGAGTGGCCGGCGGTCCAATGCGAGTTGGCGTCGATGGTACGCGCGAGCGCCGTGAGGGCCCCACGGCTCAGGTCGTTGAGCTGGTCGATCAACCGGGTGTTGGCCAGCGCCACCGCGATCTGGTCCGCCAACTGCCGGGCCTGGCGGCGCTCCTCCTCGTCCCAATCGGGGAGGGCGGGATATCCGAGGGCCAGCGCGCCCACGAGGTCTTGTCCGTGATGCATCGGGAGCACGACGTAGGCGGTCATCTCGCCCGCAGGACGGCTGCGGCGCCCCAGGTAGGGAGGTGCCTCCGCTTCCGGCGGCACGGTGATCAGAACATCGGCATCGAGCGCGTCGAGATCGTTCTGGCCAAGACGCACCGGATCGGGTGACGTCGGGCCGTCGGGCCCGTTAGTCGTCATCACATCCCAGCCGGTCGAGTCGTGATCATCGTGGCGGAGCGCCAGGACGACGCTGGAGCAGCCGAGGAACCCGTGGGTCCGGACCATCGCCGTCGCCACCAGACTCTGGCGGTCGGGGTTCGTCAGCACCGCGCGGTCGATCTGGTTCATCGTCGCCAGGGCATGGAGCTGCTGGGAAAGGCGCCGGCTCATCGTATTGAAGGACCCCGCCAGATCCTCGAACTCATCATGGCTGGCAACCCGCACCGGGAGCGAAAAGTCCTGCCGGGCGAGGCGCTTGGTGCCCTCGGAGAGCTCCCGCAACGGCTCGAGGCTCTTGCGGATCTGGACGTTGCTCACCAGTGCGGCGACCAGCAGGGCCAGAAGCGCGATGAAGGGGAAGCTCCGCTGGAAGTTGGCCATCGGGAGGAGGACCGTCTCCTTGGCCTCGCTCACCACCACCGTCCAACCCGGAATGCCGTAGCCAAACCCGAGGAAGGCGTTCCAGTAGCCGGCCAGGTACGTCTGGCCGTCGGCCGCCCATTCCAGCGTCCCCATGTTCGAGCTTCCCACCCCGACGCCGTTCAGGTCTATGTAGCCACTGGCGCCGGGGAGCGAGCAGCCCAGCGACCGGCGCCGATGATCGAACACGCACAGGCTCATCCCGCGGGGCAGCCGGGGGCTGTCGGGGTCGGTCGCCAGGAGATAGGAGGGGTCGATCCTACTCCACAGCACCGTCCATGGACCGGTGGAATCCACCAGGCGACCCACAAGGAACTCGCCGATGCCCGCTTCCGTGGCCGGCCGGACGCGCAGCAGCGGCTTCCCGAGACCAAGATGATGCCGCTCGATCGCGGTAAGACTGTCGATCGCCGGCATCTCGTCGGTCGCCAGGACCCGTCCGCCGTCTGTCACCAAGGCCAGGCCGAGGAGGTTCCGACCGGCCTTCGGGAGGTACGGCCACAGGCGCGCGGTCGCGGCCGAATCCCGCCCATGGAGCGGGGCGGCCAGGGTCGCAACCTCCCGATCGAGGAAGTCCAGCCGCTCCAGGATGGACATCCCGGTGGTCTTGCTCATCTCCTGGAGCCGGGCGCGGCTCTGGTCGTCGAGCTGCTGCCGGACGTGGTGGAAGGCCACCACCGCCAGTGTGATCGTCGGCACCACCGCCGACAGGAGGAAGAGCCCGAAGATGCGACGGGCGACCCGGGTTCGGAGGAATGCGGAGCGGACCTGGCGCGGCATGCTAGAAGTTCGTGGCCGGCCCGATGAAGCCGCCATCGTTGCCTCGGACGATGTCATCCCTGCTGGCGCCGCCTTGGAGCGAGGGCGAGCTGGCCCCGTCCTTCCCGAGCGAAAAGAGGTCGTAGGTGGAGTTGATAGGGACGAGGAAACGGTCCCGGCGGGCGCCGGCCGGTGGCCCGCTCGACGGCGGGAACTTGAAGTACTGGTAGGGCCGTCCCCACGGATCGACCAGGGCGTCGCGGCCAACGCCCGCCAGGCTGCTCGGGAGGCTGTCGCGGCCGGCGAAGAAGCCGTCGATGTCGGTCTGGATGGCCTTGATGTCCCCGATCGCGCGGGCGACGCGGGCGCGGTCGGTCGTCTGCTGGAGTTTGGGGAGCGCGATCGTGACGAGGATCCCGAGGATGAGGAATACGATCAGGAGCTCGATCAGCGTCATCCCCGCCCGGCCGCGAATGCCTCCGGCCGCCGGAGGGACGCCACCGGCGTTAGTGCGGCCCTCACCAGTCTTGGGATAATCCGGCAAGTCGCTCTCCTCTCGGCCCAACCCGATTCCACTGGCCCGACCGGGGGCTCAGACACCCGCAAGTCCCATGTCCTCTTATGCCGCCTCCCAGCGGGCTCACCCAAGCCGACCGCCGTGCTCCTCGAAGCCGTACTGGCGGGTTTATGCAAGGGAAGGACCGTGATCGTGGCAGCTTGTAACTTATTGACCAGCAATGTGTTGCCGTCGCCTGTCCGACAGTGGACGCCACCGGTAGAGGGAAAATGCAGTCCTTTGCCCACCTCCCCTCCCTTTTGCGTGAACCCCACCGGCCTACGCTCTTGCATATTCATGATTTGATCCGTATAATAATGCCGACTCGACCCCCGGGCCCCATGTCCGACCAGATCGATAAGACCAAGCGGCAGCGGCACATCCTCGACATCATCCGGTCGGAGCCGATCGCGACGCAGGAGGACTTGGCCGACGCGCTCGGACACCGGGGGGTGGTCGTCACCCAGTCGACGCTCTCGCGGGACCTCCGTCAGCTCCGGGTAACGCGGGTCCCGACCGAAGAGGGGTACCGGTACCGGCCGGCAGATGCGGAGCCGGAAGCCGCCCTCACGGCGGCGACGCGCCAGCGGCTCAGATCCGTGGCTGCACTCGAGATTCTCTGGATCGAAGCCAACGAGGTGATGGTGGTGATTCAGACGATGGCGGGAAGGGCCGAGGGGATCGCGGCCTACCTCGACTCGCTCGGGCTCGAAGAAGTGTTGGGGACCGTGGCCGGGGACGATACGGTCATGATCCTCCCGCGCACCATTCGCCGCACGGCGGCGATCCGCCACCAGGTGGCGTCCCTCCTGGGGCTCGAGTAGCCCCGCCTCCGACTCTCAACTTTCGGAAGGAATCGAGCGCAATGCCCAAGTTCGTCCTGGCCTACTCTGGAGGGCTGGATACCTCCGTCATGCTTGCCTGGTTGCAGGAGCGCTACCAGGCGGAGGTCGTCACCGTCACCGCCGATCTCGGGCAAACCAAGGAGCTCCGTGGCGTTCGGGAAAAGGCCGTGGCCTGCGGCGCGTCGGCGGTGTACCTGGACAACCTTCGGGACGAATTCGTCACCGAATACCTATGGCCCGCCCTCAAGGCGGGGGCCCTCTACCAGGAGGTCTACCCGCTGGCCACGGCGCTTGGCCGCCCACTGATCGCCAAGCGGCTCGTGGAGGTGGCGCGGGAGGTCGGCGCCGACGCCATTGTGCATGGCTGTACGGGGAAAGGGAACGACCAGGTTCGGTTGGAAGTGAGCGTCGCCGCCTTGGCGCCCGAACTCACATGTCTGGCCCCCCTACGGGAGTGGGAGCTCAAGAGCCGGCCGCAGGAAATCGCGTGGGCCCGGGCCCACGGGGTGCCGGTGGGCGCCACCGAGGCGGCGCCGTACTCGATCGACGAAAACCTCTGGGGCGTGGCGGTGGAGGCGGGGGTGCTAGAGGACCCGTGGACCGAGCCCCCGAGCGACTGCTGGCAAGTCACCAAGGACCCGGCGGACGCGCCGCCGACCGCCTCCGAGGTGGTGGTGTCGTTCGAGCGAGGCATCCCCGTGGCCCTCGACCGGGTGCCGCAGGACGGGTCGACCCTAATCGGGCGCCTCAACGCCCTGGCCGGCGAGCATGGGGTCGGTCGGATCGACATGATCGAGGACCGGCTGGTCGGGATCAAGTCGCGCGAGGTGTACGAGGCCCCGGCCGCGGTGACGCTCCACGCCGCGCGCCTGGCCCTGGAGCAGCTCACCCTCGATCGGGAAACGCGTCGTCTCAAGGCGCAGCTGGGGCAGGACCTGGCGCGCCTGGTCTATGACGGCCTCTGGTTCACGCCGGTGCGGGAATCGATCTCGGCCTTCGTCGACCACGCCACGCTCCCGGTGACCGGCGACGTGCGGATGAAGCTCCATCGCGGGGTCGCGCGGGCCGTCGGTCGCCAGTCACCGTTTGCCCTGTACGACGAGCGGTTGGCGACGTACGGCGAGGGTGACGCCTTCAACCACGGCTCCGCGCCAGGCTTCATTGAGCTCTTCGGCCTGGGGGCGCGGACCGCCAACGCGCGCCGGCTCCGAACCGAGGCATCCCTCGTGGCGGGAGGTGCGGAGTGAACGACCTCTGGGGCGGGCGTTTTGCCGAGCCGCTGGATACGGCGATGCGGCGGTTTTCGTCGTCCCTCCCCGTCGACCGACGCCTGGTCCGCCATGACCTCGAGGGGAGTCGGGCTCATGCGCACGCCCTCCTCCTCGCCGGCATCCTGTCCGAGGAAGACGCGGCGGCGCTCATCGACGCGCTGGACCGGATCGAGACGGAGGTGGAGGAGGGGACGTTCCCGGACAGCCACCCCGATGCGATTCCCGAGGACATCCACTCGGCGGTGGAGGCGCGGCTGGTCGAGCTCGTGGGGGACACCGGCCGTCGGCTCCATGCCGGGCGGAGCCGAAACGACCAGGTCGTCACCGACATGCTCCTCTGGCTCAAGGAGGCGTCGTTCGAAGTGGAGGACGCCGTGCGCCAGGTGCAGGCGGCCCTCGTGGACCGGGCCGAGGCCCATCGCGGGCTGATCGTCCCGGCGTACACGCATCTGCAGCAGGCGCAGCCGATCCTCCTGGCCCACCACCTCCTGGCGCACTTCGAGGCGCTCCAACGCGACATCGGTAGGCTACGCGATGCCCGCCATCGGGCCGACCGCTCGCCGCTCGGCGCGGGGGCGTGCGCCGGCTCCTCCCTCCCGTTGGATCGGCTGGTGACGGCTGCGCGGTTGGGGTTCGCGGGGGTGGCGGGGAATTCAATCGACGCCGTGGCCGACCGCGACTGGGCCATCGAGTTCGCCTCGGCGTGTGCCCTCGTGATGACCCACCTGTCGCGCTTGGCGGAGGAGCTGATCGTCTGGTCGGCGCAGGAGTTCGGGATGGCGCGGATCGGCGACGCCTGGTGTACGGGATCGTCGATGATGCCCCAGAAGCGGAATCCGGACGCGGCGGAATTGGTACGGGGAAAGACCCCGAGGGTCCACGGCGCGCTGGTCGCCCTTCTCGGCCTCTTGAAGGGACTGCCCCTGACCTACAATCGCGACCTCCAGGAAGACAAACACCACCTGTTCGACGTGGCCGATACCACCCGCGACGCGGCCCGCGTCCTCGCGGCCGCCCTGGCCAGTACGGCGTTCCAGGCGCCACGCCGAACGGGACCCGACTTCTCGGTCGCGACCGACCTGGCCGAAGAATTGGTGCGGCGAGGCATTCCCTTCCGCACGGCCCACGAGCGCGTGGGACGCCTGGTCCGGTTTTGCGAGGCGGACGGCCGGAGTCTGGCGGAGGCGACGGACGTGGAGTTGGCCGAGGCCGGCCTGGCCGACCTCGATCGGGACCTCCTCACGGTGCGGGGGAGTATCGCATCGAAGCGCACCTTGGGGTCAACCGCTCCGGGCGAGGTCGCCCGGGCCTTGGGGTTGGCCAAACGGATTCTCCAGGAATCGAGGGCATCAGCGACATGAACACCGCCGAGTATCTCGCCGAGGTGGAGGAATACTCTGCCCACAACTATCACCCGCTCCCGATCGTGCTGGCTGCGGGAGAGGGCGCCTGGGTGTGGGACATCGAGGGCACGAAGTATCTCGATTGCCTGGCCGCCTACTCGGCCGTTAACCAGGGGCACCGCCACCCGGCCATCATCGCCGCGGCCAAGCGGCAACTCGACCGGCTGACCCTCACGTCGCGCGCCTTCCACAACGATCAGATGGGGCCGTTCCTTAAGCAGCTCTGTGACCTGGCCGGCTATGAGCAGGCCCTGCCGATGAATTCCGGGGCCGAGGCGGTGGAGACGGCCATCAAGGCCGTGCGTCGCTGGGGATATCGCGTCAAGGGCGTCGCCGCCGACCAGGCCGAGATCATCGTGTGCCACAACAACTTCCATGGTCGCACGACGACCATCGTCTCGTTCTCGAGCGAGCCGAGCTACCAGGCGGATTTTGGGCCGTTCACGCCCGGCTTCAGGGCCATCCCGTACGGCGACGCCGCCGCACTCGAAGCCACCATCACCTCCAACACCGTGGCGTTCCTGGTGGAGCCGCTCCAGGGCGAAGGCGGAGTCATCGTTCCCCCTGAGGGCTATCTCCGCGAGGTGGCCACGATCTGCAGACGGAACAACGTCCTCCTCGTCGCGGACGAGATCCAGACCGGCCTCGGGCGGACGGGGAAGCTGTTCTGCTGCGATTGGGAGGGCGTCAAGCCCGATGTCATGGTCGTCGGGAAGGCGTTGAGCGGCGGGGTCTATCCCATCTCCGCGATGCTCGCGGACGGCGCCGTGATGGACGTGTTCCACCCGGGGGACCACGGCTCCACCTTTGGCGGCAATCCCCTGGCCGCCGCCATCGGGCGGGCCGCCCTCCAAGTGCTTGTCGACGAGGGACTGCCGGAGCGTGCGGCGGAGCTCGGCGCTTGGTTCCTCGGCGAACTCCGCCAGATCGATTCCCCGCACGTAAAGGAAGTCCGCGGGAAGGGGCTCATGATCGGGGTCGAGATCAAGGTCGCCAGCGGCCCCGCTCGTCCCTTTTGCGAGGCGCTGAAGGAGCGGGGCATCCTCGCCAAAGAGACCCACGATCAGGTGGTGAGGTTTGCGCCCCCGCTCACCGTATCGAAAGAAGACCTCCAATGGGCTCTTGGGCACATCGCCGAGGTCCTGGGCGCGCCGGTGGGTGCCACGGCGTAGCCGGGGCAAAGAGGGCACGGCCTACAGCGAGCCCCCCGGCACCGTGCCGGGGGGCTCGATGGTGTTGGGCCCGCGGGGTTCACACCCCGGTGTAATGATGTTAAGTTACATACAGACAATGAGTTAGCATCTCATTGCCACGCGGTCCCTCCGATCGTGTGTCGTGACTTCACCGACCCAAAAGGAGGCCCCCATGCGGACGATTTCTGCCCGCGACCTCAAGCAACGCCTCGACAAGACCCCCGAGCTCCTCCTGCTCAATGTCCTCCCGATCGAAGACTTCGAGAAGGAGCATATTCCAGGCTCGAGCAACATTCCCGAGAAGGAAGCGGATTTCCTCAAGAAGGTGGAGAAGCTCGCCGGGAAGAACGACCGGGAGATCGTGGTCTACTGCGCAAGCAAGGACTGCGAGACATCCCCCAGAGCAGCGAGGGAGTTGACCGCCGCCGGGTTCACGAACGTGACCGATTTCGAAGGTGGCATGAAGGAGTGGAAGCTTGCCGGATTCGAGGTCGAGGCGGGGGCAGGCGCTCCCGTCTAGCCGTTCAGTTGCCACCAGACACACGAGAGGGAGCCGGCCGGCTCCCTCTCGTGTGTCTAGGTTCGAAGCGGGCGAAAGAACGCACGCACGTCCTCGGTAAAGGTCTGGGGCTCCTCCCACGCGGCAAAATGACCCCCGCGAGCAACCTCCGTCCATCGGACGATGCGGTAGCCACGCTCGACGAAGGACCGAGGTGGCTCCCGGCCTTGAGGCGCGCCTCGGCACCGGCCCAATCGTACGCCTCGCGCCAATGACGCAGAACTCGCTGCATGAAGTCGAGGTCGATCCCCAGCGCCAACCCCGACTCGGCCGACGGCAAGCGAGTAGCCGCTAGCCGGGCGACGAGGTCCTCGCGCATCCCCGGATCGAGCCGGAGGCGCCACGAGGCGTGGCTCAAGCAGCCCCGCCGGCGGAGGTGATCGGGCGTCGACGGCCGAAGAGAGCCAGCCGGCGGACCCGGGCCCGGAGGTCGGCGACCACCGTCTCGAGAGCCTCAGCGTAGGCGACAGGGCCTGGCATCTGTGGTTCCATGTAACGCTCCCTATAACCTATCAACTCTAGTTAAGTAGTTAAGTTAGAATGGATCAGTTGGCCTGTCAATCGCTTGCTCATGGTCATGCCGAGCGCCGGGTTCGCCGCGGTTGGATCCGTTCAATGGAACAGTCATCGACTGCAAGACCGGGGGGGCGTCCCCTCCTTGATTGGTATGCGTATTCGCCCCTCGCGTTTCGCCAGGGGCGCGCTTCCTCTTTGAGCGGAGGTACCAATGCGGAGAGTCCTTGGTTGGGTAGGGGCCGTCGTCTTGTGCGGGGTGATGGCCTGCGCCGAGAAGGCCGATCCTACGGCGCCCGCGGAATCGCCTGGAGTACCATCGGAGCCGGTGACCATCGCCGAGGCCGATCAGGCCAAGGCGAATCTCAGCGGCTTCGGGATTGCCGCCTGGGCGGTGGGGGTCATCCAGTACACGGTGCCACCGGAGGTTCTCGGCGACGAGGTCGGCAACGAATTGTCGTTCTACGCCTATCGCCTGGGCAACGGGAGCGTCGGCGGGCGCTATCACTACGAGCAGACATACATGGGTGAGGTGTTCGTGTTCTCGGGGGATGTGTCCTGCGTGGAGATCTACGACGAAAGCCGCGCCAAGATCGGCGGGCCTATCACGGCCAGCAACGACGCCACGATCCCCGTCGGGACCTATGGGTGGTGGCAGTCGCTCGACAACGGCAGCGTCCACGCCGGCCCGCCGGACCAGAACACCCTCCTCGGCTTCGGCGACGAGGCGGCCAATCAAGCGTTCTGCGATTCGCCGAACCCGCCGCGGTTCGGTCCGTGGACGGTGACCAAGGGCCCGCTCCTCGTTCACTGAGGCGGCGCGCCGGAATTGCAAGGGGTACGAGGCGCCCTCCAGGAGGAGGGCGCTCTTCGTCTGTCCGGTCGCTAACCACTTATATTAGAGAGAGCGGTTACGGAGGTGATGTCCGGTGGGTTCAGCCAGTGCAACGGGATTCGAATGGGTCGGGAACCATCCGGCTCTCGACTTCTGCAACACCATTTCGTGGGACCCGGATGGGCCTCGGGGTGCCGACCGGTTCGAGGCGTATCTCGACATCGTCGGGTGGGGCGTCGAGAGCGGACTGACGGATCGGCGGGTGGCAGCGCGATTGCGCGAGGCGGCTTCGGCGGATCCCCGAGGCGCGGAGCGCGCCCTTACCCGGGCCCGGGACGCGCGGCGTCACCTTCATGCGGTGCTGGTCGGCCCGGCACGGGGGGTGCCCGCCGACCCTGTTGCGCTTGCCCAACTCAACCGATTTCTCCACGGCGCGCTCGCGGAGATGACGCTGGGACAGACCGAGGACGGCTTCCGTTGGGCCTGGACCAAACCCGAGTCGGATCTCGACCGGGTGTTGTGGCCTGTCTTGTGGGCGGCGGGGCGGCTCCTGACGGAAGGGGACCTGGCTCGGGTCGGGGAGTGCGCCAACGAGACCTGCGGATGGTTGTTCCTCGACACGAGCCGAAATGGGCGGCGGCGCTGGTGCGATATGGCGCAATGCGGCAACCGAGCCAAGGCACGGCGCCACTATCGGAAGCTCAAGGACCAAGCTCTGGAGCCGACATGATCGTCGGGCCCCGCGGCCGTCCTCGCCCCCACCCCCGCCTCGCCATGGTGGCCCTCGCCGGCGCGTTGCTGGCGCTCCCCAGCGTTGCGCAATCGCAGGCCGACCCGGTGCTCCAGCAGAAGCTGGAGGCGGCCATCGCCGGGTTCGACGGCACGGTTGGCGTCTACGTCCACCACTTGGGGACTGGTCAGTGGGCCGCCATCCGCGCGGACGAGCTGTTTCCGACGGCCAGTATGATCAAGCTGCCGATCCTCGTCGCGCTTTTCGACGCCGTGCAGCGTGGCACGTTTCCCTTCGACACGGTGTTGACCTATCGCGACTCGCTCCTGTACGAGGGAGAAGACATCCTCGGCTCATTTCGCGATTCGTCCGCCATTCCACTCTCGCAGGTGGCGCTCCTGATGATCACGACGAGCGACAACACTGCCGCGCTGTGGCTGCAGCGGCTCGTCGGGACCGGCACGGCGGTCAACAGCTGGCTCGCGGCGCACGGGTTCGATTCGACGCGCGTGAATAGCCGTACGCCGGGCCGCCGGGGTAACTGGGGGCGCTACGGGTGGGGACAGACGACGCCGCGGGAGATCGCCACCCTCCTCACCGCCATCCGTCGAGGAGGTGTGGTGAGCCCGGCCGCGAGCGAGGCGATGTACCGGATGCTGACCCGGATCTACTGGAATGGGGAGGCCCTGTCACAGCTCCCGCCGACGGTGCAGGCGGCCTCGAAACAGGGGGCGGTCGACCGATCCCGATCGGAGGTCGTCTTGGTGAACGCGCCGTCGGGTGACTTCGCCTTTGCGGTCCTCACCCGGGAACAGGCCGACACCAGTTGGACGCGCGACAACGCCGGTTACGCCCTCCTCCGACGGATTTCCGCCCTACTGTGGGAGTATTTCGAACCCGGCCACCCGTACCACCCACCATCCGGCGCGTCGGCCTTCGCTCCCTAGCACACCCTCGAGCCCGTTTCAGCGCCTGGCGAACCGTCGATTAGCCTCCTCGGCGGCGGCCTGGAGGACGGTGGCCGCGCCCGGGTCGATTCGAATCTCGAGGCCGTTCGGCGGCGCAGTGACCACCGTCGACGGGAGTCCTCGGGGCGACCGGCCCGTGAGCTGCTCGAACATGACGAGGGCGGCGAGGTAGCTCCCCGCGGGGCTCGGATGGAACCGGTCGGGGCCGTAGAGCTCGAGCGTTGGATCCCGCCTCCACGCCTCGAGCCACGCCTCGCCCGCGGGGAAAAGGAGCCCGTCCACGGCCTCGGCCGCGAGCCGATAGGACTCGCTCACACCGGCAAAATCGAATGACCGAGCCTCCTCCGGCCACACCATATAGAGCGCCGGCCGCGCCCCGACGGCCCGGATATCCTGAGCAAACAGATCCGAGTACTCGAGGAGGGAGGGCCGGCCCTCGGTAGCCGACGGTCCCTGCTGGAGCACGACGACGCCCCACCCACCACCCGCGATCACCCCTCGTGCCGGGCCGCTCGAGTAGTGGTCCTCGAGCCCAACGCCAGGGAAGGTCACCGTCCTGATCGTCGCCGGGCCGGCGCCGGCCGAGTCGATCAGGGCCCGGAGGATCCCGGGGAGGTCGTTGACGTAGGTCAGGGAATTGCCGATGAAGAGGACCGTGGGGACGGCACCGGGTTCCGTGCCGGACTCCGAGCTCGCCGCGCAATTGCCGATCAGGACGGCGGCCACCGCCAGGGCCAGCGCGCTCGAGGCGCCGCCCCATGCCCGTCGGAATCGTGTCCCACCCATGGCTTCTCCTCGAAAGAGTCGACGTCCCAACACCATACGACGCCGGACCAGCCATTTCCGTCACCGGGTTTCCGGCCGGGTGAAACAAATCCACCGGGGCGCTGGTAGGTGTCTATATTATAGACTCGAAGGGGGGAGCCATGCCGAAGCACATACGGTTGGGCGAGTTCGAGCAGGTCCTCCTCCTGGCCATCGTCCGGCTTGGGGATGACGCGTTCGCCTCGGGCGTGGTGCAGGAGCTCGAGCGGGAGGCCGGGCGGAGGGTCTCACGCGGGGCGCTCTATGCCACCCTCGACCGCCTGAAGGAGAAGGGCCTGGTGGGCTGGAAGCTGGAGGTGGGCGTGGAGGAGCGTGCCGGACTCCCCAGGCGGCGTTTCCGGGTGACGCGGGAAGGATTGGGGGCCCTCCGAGCCTCGCGGGCAACGCTCATGTCCCTCTGGAGCGGTCTCGAGGACGTGTTGGGAGAACCCCCCCGTTGATCGGGATGCGTCCGCCCCGGCTCGCCGCGTGGCTCCTCGACCGATGCCTCCCAGGTGACCCGGACGGTCGTTCGATCGCGGGGGATCTCTACGAAGAGTTTCTGCGGACGGGAACACGGTCCGGGTGGGTGGCGGCCCGCATGGGGTATCGGCGCCAGGCGTTGGACGTGTGCCTCCACGCGCTCGGCCGGTCCCTGTCCGCACGGCTCCGACTCATGCCCCTGCGGTCTCACCCCCGAGCAAAAGGGCGACTCATGGAATCCCTGTGGCAAGACCTCCGGTACGCCGCGCGGGGGATGCGGAGGCGGCCGCTCATCGCCGCGCTTGTCATCACCATGGTGGCGCTAGGGATCGGCGCCAACACGGCGGTCTTCTCCGTTGTAGACGGGCTCCTCCTTCGCCCGCTCCCCTTTCCCGACGCCGACCGCGTCGTGGCGGTGACGCTGGGGCACGTGGAGCGCGGCTTCGTTCCCGGTACGTTCTCGCCGCCCGACCGGATCGATTTT